>Ga0299907_10003194_pt1 | contig 10427 bp, 9 predicted proteins | sample RVTome_16_FD_198680 | JGI IMG/M metagenome (GOLD analysis project Ga0299907, IMG submission 198680) | Soil microbial communities from uranium-contaminated site in the Upper Colorado River Basin, Wyoming, United States - RVT152D67 (version 2) ... | reverse complement strand
GCCGCCACGCGGGCAGAGCATGACGGTCATGCCGGCCTTCCGGGCGGCCTCGGCGGCGTGCCACTGCGATGTTGGGGTCTCGACCAGCACGCGGGGCCCGGGCCGGTGGTCCCACAGGGGCGTGCACCCGTCGGCGACGACGGCCAGGCGGACGGCGAGCCACTCGTCGGTCGGCAGCACCACGTGGGCGTAGGAGGTGACCAGGTCGAGCATCCAGGTGTCGCTGCGCATGACCTCGACCTCGACGTTGCGGACCCCCTGCGCCACCGCCCCGCCGAGGATCCCCTCGAACAGCCGCGGGCCCAGCCAGTCGCGCCACTCGGGCGCCACCACCAGCATCAGCCGGCCGTTGCCCCCGGGCAGCGGGTCGACGTGGGCCTCGCCGACGGCACGGCGGTCCGGCGCGAGCGCCACCAGCCCGCACCCGCCCCGCTGGGCGACCGACGCGGCTCGCACCGCCGCGTCCCGGCCGTGGCGGTCGCACACACCCAGGCGGCGCGCCCAGTCGGCGGCCGGGAGCCGTCGGTACAGCTCGTACAGCCCCGGCGCGTCGCCGGGTGCCAGCAGCCGCAGCGCCACCTGGGCGCCGTCGGGCGTCAGGAGCAGCCGCACGCCGGTGCCGAGCAGGCTCACGACGACCACCGGTGCCGGAGGTCCGCGAGCACGGGAACGGGGCTGGCCACGGTCACGTCCTCAGGGTCCCATCCGGCTCCCGACCTGGACAGGTCCGGACCGCCCGAGCCCCTCGGGCCTTAGGTCCCTTCCCCGCCCGTGCCATGCACGCGAGCCTGTGGCCATGACGAAGATCGTTGTGGGAGTCGATGGTTCCGACCACAGTGCCGCTGCGCTGCGCTGGTCCGCCCGCGAGGCCGAGCTGCGCGACGCCGAGCTGACCGCCGTGTTGGTGTGGGATCTGTTCAACCAGCGGCACGCCGACGGCAGCCAGCGCTTCGACCCCGCCTACGACAGCGCCGCCGCCGATGCCGCGCTGGAGGCGGCCGTCGTCTCGGCGCTCGGTCCGGACGCGGCCGCCTCGGTGCACCGCCTGCCCGTGTGCGACGTGCCCACCCACGGCCTGATCGAGGCCGCCAAGGGCGCCGACCTGCTGGTGGTCGGCGCCCGCGGCCTCGGTGGCTTCCGCGGGCTGCTGCTCGGCTCGGTCAGCCAGCAGGTGCTGCACCACGCGCCCGGCGCCCTCGCCATCGTCCGGCCCGACAAGGCCGCCGAGGAGCGCGACCAGGCCGACGCCGCCTCCGACGGCGGCGAGCGGATCGTGGTGGGCGTCGACGGCTCGGAGCCCTCGAACGCGGCCCTGCGCTGGGCGCTGACCGAGGGCCTGCTGCGCGGCGCCACCGTCGAGGCCGTGCACTCGTGGGAGGTGCCGGTGGTCTTCGGCCCGGTGGCGGGCAGCTTCCCCTACGACACCGATGCCATCGAGAAGGCGGGCCGCGAGCTGCTGGACCAGGCGGTCGACGGTGCCCTCGCCGAGCTGGGGTCGCCCGACGTCCGGGTCGAGCGGACGCTGACCGTGGGTGGGCCGGCGATGAGCCTCGTCGACGCGGCCAGGTACGCCGACCTGGTGGTCATCGGCCGGCGGGGCCTGGGGGGCTTCAAGCGCCTGATGCTCGGCTCGGTGTCCGAGAACGTGGCCCGCCACTCGCCCAGCCCCGTCGTGATCCTGCCGCCGGTGGAGCTCGCCTCGTGAGGCGCACGATCGACGGCCGCACCGGGCTCGAGATCATCGACCCGGACGAGTGCCGGACGCTGCTCGCGTCCGACGACGTGGGCCGCCTGGTGGTGGTGAACGACGGCACGCCGTTCGTCTTCCCGGTGAACTACGCGCTGGACGGGGACGCGATCGTGTTTCGCACCGCCCCGGGGACCAAGCTCACGCTCGGGCCCCGGGGCACGGTGGCGTTCGAGATCGACGCGCTCGACCGCGTCGCGCACACCGGCTGGAGCGTGGTCGTGACGGGCCACCTCGACGAGGTCACCCCCTACGACGCCGCGGAGTTCGAGCGGGTGACCAGCCTGCCGGTCCGGCCTTGGGCCGGCGGCGACAAGCCCCGCTGGCTGCGGCTGGTGCCGACCCGCGTGAGCGGACGGCGGATCGGCACCGCGGGGTGACCGACGCGGCGCCGGCCGCGTCCGGGGCGAGACCCGTTCGGCGCTGGTGTTCCGAGCCCGATCCGGCGCGCCACACGCCGGTCCGGCGATACTGGTCGCATGACGCGCGTGTTCCTGCTCGACGACCACGAGGTCGTTCGCCGCGGCGTCCGGGAGCTCCTGGAGGCCGAGGACGACCTGGAGGTGGTCGGCGAGGCCGGCACGGCGGCCGAGGCCCTGGGCCGCATCCCCGCAACCCGCCCCGACGTCGCAGTGCTCGACGTCCGCCTGCCCGACGGCGACGGCGTCGAGGTGTGCCGCGACATCCGCTCGCAGCATCCCGAGGTGGCCTGCGTCATGCTCACCTCGTTCGCCGACGACGACGCGGTCTACGCCGCCATCATGGCCGGCGCCGCCGGCTACCTGCTCAAGCAGGTGCGGGGCACCGACCTGGTCGACGGTATCCGCCGGGTGGGCCGGGGCGAGTCGCTGCTCGACCCCGCCGTGACCACCCGCGTGCTCGAGCGCATCCGCCACCGCCCCGAGGACGAGCTGTCGGGCCTGACCGAGCAGGAGCGCAAGATCCTGGCCCTCATCGCCGAGGGGTTGACCAACCGCCAGATCGGCGAGCGGCTCTACCTGGCCGAGAAGACGGTCAAGAACTACGTGTCCAACCTGCTCGCCAAGATGGGCATGAGCCGCCGCACCGAGGCCGCCGCCTATGCGGCCCGGCTGGCCGAGCGGCGCGAGCACCGCGACAACTTCCGAGCCTGACCGCCGGCCTCAGCCGCGGGCGCGCAGCACCAGCTTGTGCAGCTCGCCGACCACCAGCACCGCGCTGCCCAGCGCCGCACATGCCCCCCACTGCTCCAGCGACAGCGGCGTGGTGTCGAACGCGTCGTTGAGCAGCGGCACGTGCACCACCGCCACCTGCAGCAGCAGGGACAGGGCGATGGCGCCCCACAGCAGCGGGTTGGTGAACAGGTGGTTGACGAAGCTGGCGCGGTCGCTGCGGGCGTTGAAGCAGTTCCAGAGCTGGGCCAGGACCAGGGTCGTGAAGGCGACGGTGCGGGCCTCGGTGATGCCGGCCGAGCCCTCGATCATGCCGCCGGGCAGGTACATGTCGAGGCCCACCAGCGTCGCGACGGCCATGGTGAGCCCGATCAGGACGATGCCGAACTGCATCTGGCGGTCGATCACCCGGTCGGTGAGGCGGCGAGGTGGGCGCGCCATCACGTCGTCGGGCGGCGGGTCGACGCCCATGGCCAGCGCCGGGCCGGTGTCGGTCAGCAGGTTGATCCACAGGATCTGCGTGGCCAGCAGCGGCACGTGCACGCCGGCGCCGTGGTCGATGCCGATGAGCCCGGCCCCGAGCACGCCGAGGAACATGGTGAGCACCTCGCCCGCGTTCGACGAGAGCAGGTAGCGCAGGAACGACCGGATGTCGGCGAAGATCGCCCGGCCCTCGCGCACGGCCGACACGATGGTGGCGAAGTTGTCGTCGGCCAGGATCATGTCGGCCGCTTCCTTGCTCACGTCGGTGCCGGTCACCCCCATGGCCACGCCGATGTCGGCCGCCCGCAGCGCCGGCGAGTCGTTCACGCCGTCACCGGTCATGGCCACGATGTTGCCGTCGTCCTGCAGGGCGTCGACGATGCGCAGCTTGTGCTCGGGCGCGACCCGGGCGTACACCGACGTCTCGCCCACCACCGCCCGCAGCCCGTCGTCGTCGAGCCGGGTGAGGTCCGCGCCGACGTGGGTGGGCGAGCCCTCGGGCGCGATGCCGAGGTCGGCGGCGATGCGGGCTGCGGTGCGCGGGTGGTCGCCGGTGATCATCACCGTGCGCACGCCGGCGCCCGCCGCCTCGGCGATGGCCACGCGGGCCTCGGGCCGGGGCGGGTCGATGATGCCGACGACCCCGAGGTAGACGAGCTCGCGCTCCAGGGTCTCCAGCCCGGCCGGCCCACCGTCGCGCCCGGTGCCGGCGGGCACCGGCGGCTCCACGTCCGGCAGGGGGCGGTAGGCGACGGCCAGGGTGCGCAGGGCGCGGTCGGCCAGCCGGTCGACGTCGGCGGCGATGGCGGCCCGCCGCTCGTCGGTGAGGGGGCGGACCTGCCCCGCCACCCGCTCGTGAGTGCAGCGGGCGAGCAGCGCGTCGGGCGCCCCCTTCGTGACCACGCTGATGCGGCCCTCGCGCTCGACGTCGGTCTCGAGCGTGGTCATGAGCCGGCGCTCCGCGGTGAAGGGCACCTCGCCCACCCGGCTGAAGCGCGCCCGGCGGATGTCCGTGATGCCGAGCTTGGCCTCGGCCACCAGGAACGCCCCCTCGGTCGGGTCGCCCTGCACTGTCCACACGTCCTCGTCCTCGCGCAGCGAGGCGTCGTTGGCCAGGCTGCCGCCGCCCAGCACGAAGCGCACCTCGTCGAGCAGCACCGCGTCGGCGCCGTCGCCACGCTCGTCGCCGGCGTCGTCGATGCGGAGCACCCGCCCGTCGACGCGGGCCTCGCCCTCGGGGCGGTAGCCGCTGCCGGTCAGCTCGACCTCGCCCGAGCCGGTGACCACGACGGTGATCGTCATCTCGTTGCGGGTGAGGGTGCCCGTCTTGTCGGTGCAGATGACCGACGCCGATCCCAGCGTCTCGACCGACGACAGCTTCTTGACGATCGCCCGCTCGCGGGCCATGCGCTGCACGCCGAGTGCCAGCACGACCGACAGGATGGCCGGCAGTCCCTCGGGCACGGCGGCGACGGCCAGCGACACGCCCACCAAGAGCACATCGACGACGTCGGAGGCGCCCTCGATGTCGGAGGTGAGCAGGATGGCGCCGACCACCACGACGGCGATGATCACCACGGCGATGCCGAGGGTGCGGCCGACCAGGTCGATCTCCCGCTGCAGCGGCGTCCGGGCCTCCTCGGTGCGGCCGAGCAGCCGGGCCACCTTGCCCATCTCTGTGCCCATGCCCGTGGAGGTCACGATGGCCCGGCCCCGGCCGCTGGCCACGGCGGTGCCGCTGAACACCATGTCCAGCCGGTCGCCGAGGGCGACCTCGCCGGGCAGCGCGGTGACGTCCTTGAGCACCGGCTCGCTCTCGCCGGTCAGCGACGCCTCGGCCACCTTGAGCACCGAGGCCTCGACCAGCCGGGCGTCGGCGGCCACGGCGTCACCCTCGGCCAGCACCAGCACGTCGCCCGGCGCCACCTCGGTGGTGGGAACCCGCTCGACCCGGCCGTCGCGCAGCACGCCCGCGTGCGCCGCCGCCATGCGGGCGAGGGCGGCGACGGCCTGCTCGGCCTTGGCCTCCTGCGAGTAGCCGAGCACGGCGTTGGCCAGCAGCACGAGCCCGATGACGATCACCTCGAAGGGCACCCCCTCCGCGCCCTCGATGACCCACGCCACCAGCGACACGACGATCGCGACGAGCAGCAGGTAGACGAGCGGGTCCTGGAACTGGGCGAGCAGCTTGCGCCAGGCCGGCACCCGCTCGGCCGCCTCGAGCTGGTTGGGCCCGTGCTCGGCCAGCCGGGCGGCCACCTCCTCGCTCGACAGGCCCCGGCCGGGATCGACCCCGAGCCGCGCGGCCACGGCCTCGGACTCCTCGGACCAGGGCCCGGAGGTGACCTCCGTCTCTGTCGGTCGTTCCGTGGGCGGGGAGGTCATCGCCACGACGTTAGGGTCGCCGGGCCCGGACCGGAAGCGTGCCGCGCCCGCCGGCGCCGAGCGGTCAGGCCCCGGCGAGAGCGGCGAGAGCGGCGAGGTCGGCGTCGACCATCGAGCACACCAGCTCCTCGAAGCTGGTGGTCGGCTTCCAGCCGAGGGTCGCCCGGGCGTGCGAGGCGTCGCCGATGAGCAGGTCGACCTCGGCCGGCCGGTAGAAGCGCTCGTCGACCACCACGTGGTCGGCCCAGTCGAGGCCGACGTGGCCGAACGCCACCTCGCACAGCTCGCGGATCGAGTGCGTCTCGCCGCTGGCCACCACGAAGTCGCCGGGCCGGTCGAGCTGCAGCATGCGCCACATCGCCTCGACGTAGTCGGCCGCGCTCCCCCAGTCGCGCTGCGCGTCGAGGTTGCCGAGGCGCAGCTCGCGGTCGAGGCCGAGCTTGATGCGCGCCACCCCGTGGCTCACCTTCCGCTCGACGAACTCGAGGCCCCGGCGCGGCGAGCCGTGGTTGAACAGGATGCCCGAGGTGGCGAACAGGTCGTAGCTCTCGCGGTAGTTGACGGTGATCCAGTGGGCGTACACCTTCGCCACCCCGTAGGGCGAGCGCGGGTGGAATGGCGTCGCCTCGGTCTGGGGCACCTCCTGTACCTTGCCGAACATCTCCGACGAGCTGGCCTGGTAGAAGCGGATGTCCGGGTCGATCTGGCGGATCGCCTCGAGCAGCCGCACCGCGCCGAGCGCGGTGATCTCGCCGGTGAGCACCGGCTGGCTGAAGCTGGTCATGACGAAGCTCTGGGCCGCCAGGTTGTAGACCTCCGTGGGCCGGTGCTCGGCGATCACGCCGCTCAGCGACCCCTGGTCGAGCAGGTCGCCCTGGACGATCGTCACCCGCTCCTGGATCGGCGCGATCCGCTCGAAGTTCACCGTCGAGCTGCGCCGGACCATGCCCACCACCTCGTAGCCCCGGTCGAGCAGCAGCTCGGCGAGGTAGGAGCCGTCCTGGCCGGTGATGCCGGTGATGAGCGCGCGCGGGGGTCGATCCATCCCGTGGTTGTACCGGCGGCGATCGGGGACGTCTGCTAAGCCACTTGGCATCGTCCCGGAAGCGTTCGGCCGCCAGGTGGCCAAGATGAGAGCCGGCCTGGGCTGGACCCAGGCCCGACTCGGCGACCGCATCGGCGTGTCGCGGGTGGCGCTCTCCCACATCGAGGCCGGCCTGTCGGTGCCGAGCGAGCGCACGGTGACCCTGCTCGCCGGCGTGTTCGGGGTCGAGCCCCACGAGCTGGTGGCGGGCACCAACTACCCGGCGGCCAAGGCCGAGCGCCTGCCCCTGGTGGCGGCGCGCCACACCGAGGTCGACCACCAGCTCGCGGTGCTCGCTGCGCTCGCCGAGCAGGCCGGCCGCCTGCCGGAGCCGCACCGCAGCCGGGTGCTCGACGACCTGCGTGGCGAGTGGCGACCCCGCCTGGCCGGCCTGGCCGAGCGGGCCGCCGACCCGGACGAGCGCCGGCGCGTGCTGGCTGCGAGTCGCTGGCTGCGAGCGCACGCTGTCAACCAACGCCGGCGGTGAGGCGTCTGTCTGCCTGTCGGGCGAAGGGGGCGGCCACTTGTCGTCCGGCTCCTGGTCCCGGCCGCCAACGCTCGACGAGCGGGTCGGTCCGCCGGGTCGCCCGGGCAGCGAGAGCCGGAGCGAGGCTCCACATGGTCCGTGAACACATCACCCAGGTCATCCGGAACAGGCGTCACGTGGCTGTGGGGCTGGTCGTGGCCGCCGCGATCCTCGGGGTCGGTGCCGGCGTCGCCGCCCTCGTCGACGCGGGGCCCGAGACCGGCGTCGCCGGGTCGTCCCCGAGCGAGCGTGCGCCGGCGCCGGAGGCCGCGGTGACGTCGGCGCCTGCACGCGACGCCACCGTGCCCACCGCGACCACGGAGGCGACGCAGGCCCCGGCCGTGCCCGCGGCGAGCGCCAGCGACTCGACGGCGCGCGGCAGCGGCGCAGCCGGCGCCAGCAACACGGCGTCCCGCGACAGCGGCTCTGCCGGCGACAGCGCCACGGTCGCAGCGCAGCCGGCCGGCACAACGCAGGCCTGCCGCGCGGACGCCACGTGCCCCTCGTCCGAGCACCGCACCAGCGACCCGTGCGGCGCGGCCCTCATCGTCGACGGCGCCGGCTACCTCGAAGGCCGCAGGGACGCCGAGCAGGGCATGGCCTACCAGGTCGATCATGCGCCGGCGCCCGACCCGCTCGACGACGATGACGACGACGCGACCGTCGGTCCCCAGACCAGGTACCGGGCGGGCTACGTGCAGGGCTGGTGTGACGGGGGCGGCGATCCCATTGCCGGCTGAGGCCGGATCTCGGCCCCCTGCCTAGAGTCTCCGGCGTGGACGACGAGTTCCTGCTCTTCGCCGGATCGGCCAGCCCCCGGTTGGCGCACGCCATCGCGGCGTACCTGGGGTGGGGGGTCGGCGCCTCCGAGACCCTCCGGTTCTCCGAGGGCAACCTGTTCGTCCGGGTGCGCGAGAACGTGCGGGGACGTGACGTGTTCCTCGTGCAGGGCACCGCCTTCCCCGCCAACGACAACTTCATGGAGCTGCTGTTCTGGATCGACGCGCTCAAGCGGGCGAGCGCCGCCTCGGTCACCGCCGTGATCCCGTACTTCAGCTACGCCAAGGGCGACAAGAAGGACGAGCCCCGGGTCTCGATCCGGGCCCGGGTGTGCGCGGACGCCATCGAGGCCGCCGGCGCCGACCGGGTGGTGACCCTCGACCTCCACGCACCCCAGGTGCAGGGGTTCTTCCGCATCCCGGTCGACGACCTGTACTCGCTGCCCGTGCTGTGCGACGCCATCGCCGCCAAGGACCTGGGCGACCTCGTGGTGGTGGCGCCCGACGCCGGCTTCGCGAAGAAGGCCCGTGAGTGGGCCAACCGCCTGCAGGCCCCCACCGCCATCGCCGACAAGCGCCGGGTCGACCACACCGAGTCGGCCGAGATCGTCGAGCTGATCGGCTCGGTCGAGGGCTGCACCGCGCTGATCGTCGACGACTTCACCATCTCGGCCGGCACGTTGGTCGACGCGGCCCGGGTGCTGATCGAGCGCGGGGCGACCTCGGTCTACGCCGCGGTCAGCCACGGGCTGCTGGCGGGCGACGCCATCGAGCGCCTCGAGGCCAGCCCCATCGAGCGGCTGTTCATGACCGACAGCGTCGAGACCCAGCCGGTGCCGCTGTCGCCCAAGGTCGAGGTGGTGTCGGTGGCCGGGCTCTTCGGCGAGGCCATCCGCCGCATCGCCCACCGCGAGAGCATCTCGGTCCTGTTCGAGTAGCCGGGAAGGGCTGGGTCCGGGCGGGTCGCCGGCCACGACCGTCGACATCGGGCCCTTCGGCCCTGACGCGGCCGGCCCGGGGCGTTCACCATGGAGGTCGCGCGAGGCACGAAGGAGGGCCGCCATGGGCACCGACGACCGGCACATCTGGGTCGAGCACCTCGGCGTCGACGAGTGCTGGCGGCTGCTCGCCGCCGCGCCGGTGGGCCGTGTGGGCGTGATCGTCGACAGCGGGCCCGAGATCTATCCGGTCAACCACGCCGTGGACGGGCGGGCCATCGTGTTCCGCACCGACGCGGGCAGCAAGCTCGCCGGCATCGAGCGGACGCCGGCCGTGTGCTACCAGGTCGACGGCGTCGACACCGCCGCCGAGACGGGCTGGAGCGTGCTGGTCAAGGGGCGCGCCACCGAGCTGGTCGACACCGAGGACCTGCGCCGGGCCGCGGCGCTGCGGCTGCGCCTGTGGTCGATCGGCGTGAAGGAGCACTGGGTGCGCATCGACCCGGCGGAGGTGACCGGCCGGCGCATCTGGCGCAGCGCCACGGCCGAGCACGCCGACTGAGCCCGGCAGCATCACCTGCCCGGCTCGGCCCGGCCCGCCAGGCAGCCGGTCAGCTGACCACCACCGCCGTGACCATGCCGAACATGCCCTCCTCGGACTCGACGTGGTTCAGGATGTGGCAGTGCCAGACCCAGGTGCCCGGCTCGTCGAGCTGCACCAGCACCGTGTAGCGCTCGCCGGGGGCGACGTTCACCGTGTCGGCCACGTAGGGGTGGTCGAGCGGGTAGCCGTCCTTGGCCACGACCACCTGGTCGAACTGGTGCATGTGCATCGGGTGGATCTGGCTGCCCTCGTTGAAGTAGTGGATCTCGACCCAGTCGCCCGTCTCGGCCACGACCGGTTCGGTCGCCGGGAAGCTCTTGCCGTTCAGCGAGTAGCCGATGGCGCCGCTGTCGTTGAGCACCATGGGGATCTCCTGCGCGACCTCGAGGTCGGCGGGGATGACCTCGTCGCCGATCGTCTCGCCGGTGGGCAGCCGCATGTCGCCGACCAGCAGCGTGCCGAGCATGCCGTTCGGCATCTGCATCTGACCATGGTGGTGCGGGTGGTACATGGCCACCGCGGGCTCGTCGGTGGTGAAGGCGTAGGTGAACGACTCGCCCGGCTGGATCAGGTCCTGGGTGATGGGCGCCACGCCGTCCATGCTGTTGGGGACGTTGATGCCGTGGACGTGCACGTCGGTGGCCATGGGCAGCTCGTTGTGCACCACGATCTCGACGTCGTCGCCCACGTCCGCGTGCAGCCGGGGACCGGGCACCATGCCGTTGTAGGT
>Ga0299907_10003193_pt1 | contig 10428 bp, 18 predicted proteins | sample RVTome_16_FD_198680 | JGI IMG/M metagenome (GOLD analysis project Ga0299907, IMG submission 198680) | Soil microbial communities from uranium-contaminated site in the Upper Colorado River Basin, Wyoming, United States - RVT152D67 (version 2) ... | reverse complement strand
TGACTGCACCACGGAAAGGATGAAAGATGCAGCTCGAACTACGCGAAGGTCGGCATGTGCAGTCGGCGGGAGGACAAGATCTCGGGAGGGTTCGCGAGTTTGTCGTCAAACCCTCCACGCGCGAGTTCACCCATGTCCTTTTGGAAAAGGGAGTCTTTTTCACGGATGACCGAGTGGTCCCGATCGAGACCATCGACCGAGTCGAAGAGGACGCGATTGTCCTCAACGAGACAGTTGATCCGGGCACACTCCCCCGCTTCGTCAGGGAGCACTACACCCCGATCGACGAGGAGACGTGCGAGAAGCTCGCCAGGAACGAGGTGATCGACACCAGGACCCCGGTGATATCCACGGACGGCGAGAAGGTAGGGTCGGTGTCCGAGGTGCTGGTGAACGACGATGGCCAACTCAGCCATCTCGTGGTCGACTTGGGTTTCCTTTCGGACGACAAGGTGTTGCCGGCTCATTGGGTCGAGAAGATCGAATCTGACGGAATACGGCTCGCAGTGAGCAACACCGCGGTCGAACCCCTGGAGACGATCACCTAACGGCAGTCTCAGTTTGAAGCCTGCCGCTGCGGGTATACACCCGGCGAGGAGTCTCCGGAATGCTCGCCCAACGCGGTTGGAAATCGAAACCCTCCCCCCGACGCGGGTTCACTGTGGTAGCCGCGTCACGCGGTCTGAAGGGGTCGCCCGTGGTCGCAGCAGTACACGATTCCGCCCAGGCCCTCCGACTTTTCAACTCCGCGCTAGACGAGGCCATGAGTCGCGTCTGTGACCTCGTGGTGCTCGACTACGGCAACACATCGCTGCGAGATGAGATCGAGGGCGGCGCGACGGGCATCCAGCCCAAAGAAGCCAATGCCATGCGCGCACTGTGGACCAACCCCCACCTGCGTGTAGTACGAGTCGAGCCAGCCGACGCACAGTTGGAGAAAACGGTCTCATACTGTGAATCAGTCGAGGCATCGCTGCTGATAATCGGTGCCGATCACATCAGCAGCGCCGGAATCGACGCAGCCCTCGCCGATCGGATCTTCAACTCCAACTTCGACGTCCTCATCATCACCGACCACCCCACCAGGGACCGACTGCTCCGTGAGCCCCACGATCGAGCATGAGGCCAAGCTGACGTTTGGGTGAGCGAATGATCGATCAGGTTGCCGTGCCGAGATGCCGCCGAAACCACGCGGTGGCCAGGTCGGCAACACATTCCAGCTTCCCCGGCTCCTCGAAGAGATGCCCCGCACCGGAGACAACCTGTAGGGAACTCTCGGCATTGAGCTCCCCGAGCGCACGCCGGTTCAAGTCGAGCACCTGAGGATCTTCGCCTCCGACGATCAGCAATGTGGGGGCTCTCACCTCTGCGAGCGCGTCTCCTGCCATGTCGGGGCGTCCGCCTCTAGAGACCAATGCCCCGATGTCTTTGGGTTTCGCGGCCGCCACGCGCAACGCCGCGGCGGCCCCGGTCGATGCGCCGAACAGACCTATGGGAGCCTCTCTCCCCTCGCCCCTCATCCACTCGATGGCGGCGATAACGCGGTCGGTGAGCAACCCAATGTCGAATCTGTGCTCGCCTGTCTGCAGATCGCGGCGCTCCTCACTCTCCGTCAACAAGTCGAGCAAGATCGTGGTGAAGCCGGCCTCCTGAAGAGCCTCGGCGACTTGCCGGTTGCGCGGGCTGTGCCGGCTGCTGCCACTCCCGTGAGCGAAAACAACGGTTCCCAAGCGAGCCTCGCCAGCAATGTCGGCCTGAATCACCTGGTCACGGCCGACCGGGATGTTTGCTTCATCCACCTTCGTCCACCATTCCGACATCCCTACCCGCCACGTGATGAGTGGAAACGCCCACCTGGGGGAGGCTCGCGTCGCGGCGAATGAAAGGCTCTAGGGACCGCATGTGGCCCCTAGAGCATTAGGAACGGTCTATCCCATCGCTGCTCTTGCTGAACGTCACGAGTGGGAGGTAGAACCAGGCCCACGAGGCGATGAGAGAAGTGATCACGGTGGCCGCGATGGCGAGGGTGTCGTCGAATACGAGAGAGGTGACCAGATATACCACCGCCACGATGGACACGAGAAACGTGACCGTGCCCGCCAGCGCCACCTTCGTCGCGAACATCACATGGCTGGCGGAGCGACGTCTGATCCCGCTGATCGGAGCGCGCACCCTTTGATGGACACTTGGAGCGATCAGCAATACAGACGAGATCGCAGCGCTGGTAAAGGCCACATAGAAGACGATGGCGTTGGAATCACTGATGTCGTCGAACGGAGCCTGCAACGGGAGAAGAAGGAGGAACGAGAAAAGGACCATCACACCGGGAATGGTGGTGCGCAGGCCCTCCATCACCGCACGGAACTGGTTATCGACCTCCTCCTCTGTGGGGGACTCCTGTGCGCTCTCATCGTTTCGGCCGGTCATGTCGTATCGAATCTACCCGGCCACAAAGGAGGCCGATCGCGCGGAGCAGGCCCGCCCGGGTTTGAGGCCATCCCACCGCGGGTAAGAGGTGCAGTTGAGTCGGCAGCCACTGAAGGTCTACCCGTGGAAGAAACGGTTGCTTCAGAGATAGACGAGCTTCGCAACCGACTCGGAGAGATCCGTCACGAGCGCGAGCACTTATCTGAAGAAAGCCGCGGTCGTCGGGACGAACTCCTCGAGGAGGAGAACAAACTCGAGAACCGTCTGTCAGAGCTGGAGGACCGCCTCGCCGAGGAGGACGCCAGAACGGCGGAAAAGGGTGCAGCGGCGCAAACGGACCTGACGCGAACTCCGAAACTGCCGGATTCGAGGGATCAGTCTTGACGTCTCCACACGAACACGAATGACCACCTTCACATCTACCCATAGGATTAAATCGATGACCGAGACTGCCGAGCTCCGACTTGAAGCCATGCCCACCTCTGCTGCGATGGCACGGGCCTTCCTGAGAGAACACGCCACGCTAGATGGGATGCGGCACGCCGAAGCGGATCTACTGGTGACCGAGCTGATCGGCAACGTCATCGAACACTCGCCGGATTCCTCGGAATTGACAATCACGATTCAACAGGACAAGGAACGGGGATTGGTGGTGAACGTGTCTCACCCCCATCCCGAGCCCTTGCAGACGACAGAGCACGGAGTTGGATTCACCCTCATCGAACGCCTCACCAGAAGCTGGGGTCATGATCACGACGGAGAGGTGCTCTCGGTGTGGTTTGTCCTCCGGACCCCGGGGACGACAACGATCTCGGCCGAGGTCCCGGACTCGGAGCTGTTCGAACGCATGACAGAAGACCCCGCCGCCTATTCAGACGAGCTGGTGCGACGACATGCGGACCTCGCCGCTTCCATCGCCCGTCGCTATCGGGGAAAGGGCGTCGACGAGGACGACTTACTCCAGGTGGCCAACATGGCACTGCTCAAGGCGATCCAACGCTATGACGCATCGATCGGGACCATCCGTCCCTACGCGGCGGCGACGATCTCCGGCGAACTGAAACGTCTCCTGCGGGACAAAGGTTGGTCGGTACGCGTTCCTCGCTCCCTTCAAGAACGCTCTCTCGAGGTCGCCAAGACCACCGAGCGCCTGGCGCAACGCCTCAACCGGCCACCCGATGTCAGGGAAGTGGCTGAACATCTCAATATCTCCGAGGAGGAGGTCATGGAGGCGATGGACGCACGGCAGGCCTACGCCTCCAGCTCGATCGACAAACCGACCGACACAACAGGAGTCACGCTTCTCGAGCGTCTGGAGACAGACGACACCCAATTGCTACTCGCCGATGATCGGGTTGTGGTCGAAGAAGCCATCAGAGAATTGCCCGAGCGCCAACAGCGAATCCTCGACCTCAGATTCAACGAAGACATGACCCAAACCGAGATCGCCGCGCAGCTGGGGATCTCACAGATGCACGTGTCGAGACTGCTGTCAAGCGCGCTCAAGAGCTTGGAGAAGTCCATTGGTAAGGAAGGGGAGACGGACTGAGGCCGGTCTACCCTGACCATGACGGGGTACAGGTCAGAAGTGATAGGCGAGATGGATGAAGTGACTCTGCGGGTTGACTCCAACGTCAAGGCACCGCGTCAGTCGCGCTCTCACCTCGAGTCCATGAAGCCGGCATTGGGAGAGCGCTTCGATGACGTGGTGCTGGTCGTCTCGGAGCTGGTCAGCAATAGCGTGAGACATTCCAACGCCGACCAGTCATCTGCCGGAATCGACGTCAAGGTAAGTGTGCGCACCGGACACATCCGTATCGAGGTGGCAGACAAAGGACCGGGATTCTCCATCGATACCCCCAGGGGCGAAGGCATGGGTCTGGCGATCGTCGAGAGGTTGGCCGACCGATGGGGTATGTCAGACGGTCACAGGAAGTTTGTCGTCTGGGCGGAGTTGTCTGCCGAGCCGTCTCAATGACCGGGTCAGCCGGAGACGGTCTCGAGCTCGTCGATACTCGCGACGATCCTGATCGATGTCTCCACACCGCTCAGATCGATGAGCCGTGACACCGGGCCGCCGCTGACAGCGATTGCAAACGGGCGCCCGTCTTCGTCGAAACGCCGGTTGGCCATCACCAAAGTCTTCAGACCGGTTGAGTCCATGAACGACGACTCGGTGAGATCGACAACCAGTGGATGGGAGTTGGATGAGAGCACTGAGTCAATGGCGGTTTCCAGCTCAGGAACCGTGGCGAGGTCGATCTCCCCGGAGACTGCTATGCACTGCCAGCCGCTGGAAAGTTCGCTGTTTCGGATCGTCAACCCTGTCATCGAATCCCCGATCGTATCAGGGTGTGTCGATGAGGCCCATGTGGGAGTTGGCCTTCTAGAGGTCTTCACTCACCAACGCGGGTGTAGGTCCACGTGCCGAGTCTCCAAATGAACTCGCCGTCGTGTTCTTGGAGAATGCGCACGGCCTCGTCTGCTGCCTCCGGCTCGGCGTCGACTGAGATGACCTGGTTCCCTTCGTCCAGCTCGGCATGCAATCGCTCCAACAGTCGGTACTGATCGCCAAAAGCATTGACGAGACGTTTGACGGTGGCGATGGCGCCTGACTCCCCGGCGGGATCGAGGTGCTCTTTGCCTTCCTCGCCTTCCAGGATCTCGATGTCATAACCCGCCGCCCTCAGTTCCGCGATGGCCGCGTTGGCAGCCTTCGGATCGGAGAGGATTGCGACGACCGTGTCGTCAAAGTCATGGATCTCGGCCAACAACTACCTCTCAGGTGTGGCCCAGATCAATACCCGGCGGTGAAGTGGGCCAAACTCAGGAAGCACGTCGTATCACTACCACCGTCTGGTCATCGGTGGGCTCTGAGGAAGCAAAGCCCAATACGAGGTCGGCGGTTCGGGCGGCGTTGCCCCCCTCAGCGAGGAGCATGTCGGCCAAGAACTCGGGCTCGGTCAGGCCATTCCTCGATACCTGAATGTCGGCAACACCATCGCTGAAGACCACCAGAGTGTCACCGTTGCCGAGCACGAACCGCTCTTCGTCGAACACCGACGATGTATCGAGGTAGAGCAGGGGGCCGGTCGGGTTCTTCAGGTTGACTTCCGCGGTTCGCACAACGATGACCGGGGGATGCCCCGCCGAGCACAACCTCACCTCACCATCATCGGGAGAGAGGGTCAACGCCATCGCCGAGGCCAGCATGTCCCCGGGCGCGGACCAGTCGACCATCTCCATCGCCCGGGCAGGAGAGTGTCCCGAGACCAGCGAGTGGAACAGGAGATCACGGGTGCGGATCGCCCACATGGCAGGCAAGGCGCCGTGACCGGTCAGATCGACGAGAACAGCCCCCAGCGATCCATCGGGAAGCACCCGAACCGAGCTGGCGTCGCCTGTCACGCTCCCCCGACCCGGTCGGAACCGAGTAGCCACCTCCCACCCGTCGAGATCGTCGGCTTCGACGGTGTGCAACATCTCGGCGAGCCTGGTGACCACCGGAGCTTCCTGTTCGAGGCCGATCCTCGCCCGCTCCGCTCGGGCCGCGTTGGTTGCCGCCTCGATGGCGGTCTCATCGAGGGTCTTCACAAAGACAGATAAGAGGACCAACAAGAAAAGACCCAGTCCCACCGAAATGAATGCGAGTACGTCGATCCGTTCAGTCGAGGGAACGGTCTCCGCAATGAACAATAGGAGCGCCGGGGTGAACAGAATCAGAGGGCCGAGCCAGCGAAGCAGTCTGCCACCCGCACCAGGGCTCGACGCGACCGAGAGCAGACCCACCGCGGGCCGAAATAGGAGCACCCCAATGGCTGTCAACACTGAGGTCAGGGAAGCCTGAAACGAGATCTCAGGACGGAGGAAGAGGCGCCCCACAGATGGGTCACCGTATAGATAACCGAGGAAGATGACCGCAGTCAGCGAGAAGACGAGGAGGGCCGCAACCTGTCCAACTACGACGCGGGACTCGTGTCGGCTGATGGAGAAGGGGACCGCGACACCCAGAACTACCAGGATCATCCCAACCGAGAAAGCGGGGATCTCGATGTTCTCCCCCCAGATGTCGGTTCGGTCCATGAAAAAAATGAACATGATCAAGAGACCAAACAATGCGGCGGCAATCGCGAGTACGACTCCGAATCGGCGCAAGATCGCATTTCCTCGGGCCGAGTGTCCGACATCGCCGGCGAGCAGGGCGCCCATGCTCATCCCGGCAAGAGACACCGCGGATGCAGTCGTCAGCCGACGGATCAGTGACGGCCCGGGTGGGAACCCCCTCAGGTCGGGGATGATGATCCCAATCAGACCGAGGAACGCGTAGCCAGTCGCTATCCAACGAATCACCCGGCCAGCGTTGGTGAGCCGGGACTCGATCCTCGGGTCAACAGATGTCACTGGCCCGGGAGCGGCTACCTGTTCGGCCATTCGGCTAGAAGCTACACGGCCGCCATCTGCTAGGCCGAGCCAGTGCTCGCATTCAGGGCAGTAGCGAAAGGTGGACAAAGGGGCCTCCCGTCGGAGATGGAGTCCGTCGCGACGATCCATTGCCGCGAGCCCAAACCACGAGCCGATCGAGAAGCTCAACGTCCCCTGGATTGTGGGCGGAGTGAACCTCGACCTCCAGAGTCGTCGCGTCGAATCGCCTCGACACCGGTGCTGCGGTGTGGTCGAACAAGACCCGTTCCACACGTCCGGCAATGGCGCGGCCAGCACCGCCTCCTCCACATAGACCGCCGCAAGGGATTACCCGACGGCTCGGTCCCAAAACGCGTGTTTCGCCGGCCGGACCGTCGGGTACACGGCGCAGGATCCACGAAGGAGCCCCATGCCAGTCCATCGCAGCAAAGATGGAGACGGCCCCTACTACCAGTGGGGTGAGTCGGGCAAAAAGTATCGCTACAAGCAGGGGAACAAGAGGTCCCGTGAAGAAGCGAAGAAGAAGGCCGAGAATCAGGGCCGCGCAGCACGAGCATCCGGCTATCGCGGCTGACCATGTTTGGGAGAGGACCCAAAGAGGTATCTACGCCCGTCCGAACCGGGTTCGAGCGAACCCGATGGAGCAAACAAGGAGAACCCATGCGAATCAAGAAGCTCAACCGGGCTATGGCCGCGACTACGGCCCTGGCTCTTGCGCTGACTCTTGGCGCCTGTACGGGCGATGATGACAATGGAGATACCGACGACACAGGGGACAACGGGGCGACTACCACAACGGTCGCCGACATGACCACCACCACCGCTGCGGCGACCACCACCACCGCCGCCCCGTAGACGAAACCGTCCCCTACCGAAAAAGAAGACGGCCGGCTCCGACCGCCGGCCGTCTTCTTTCATGTCGGAGCCCGGTCGTTTGAGCGGACCTCAACAGGGGTATCTAGCCCATCAAATCGAAGGCCCAGGAGGGGCAATGACAAGCACGAGCCCGAGCCGCCCGATTGGGGGTTCGGAGAATGTGTCCGAGGTCTACGAGCGCTATGGAAAGCCAGACTTGCTGGCATCGATCGTAGGCATGCTCGCCGGGTTGGGAACTCTCGTCTTTCTCGGCGCACTCATCGCGGCTGGAGCCGGGGGCATTGACTACCAGCTCAATATCCTCAACGAGGAGGGGAGCCTCGATGAGGCATCCACGATCGGACTGGTCGTAGCCGCCCTAGTTGTTTTCGCATCCTTCCTCGTCGGCGGATTCGCCGCCGGTCGGATGTCTCGTTATCACGGGGGGCTCAACGGGTTTGGCGCCGGTCTCTGGCTCGTCCTATTGATAGCGGTCTTTGCCGCGCTGGGAGCGTGGGTAGGTGCGGAGTACAACGCATTCAATCGACTCGACCTCCCCAATTGGTTCGCCCAGATCGACGTCGACGAACTGACGGCGATCGCGGCCATTGCGAGCGCGGTTCTTATCGCGGCCGCACTCGCCGGCGGATACATCGGGGGTCGTCTCGGCGAGGCCTACCACACCCGGGTTGATGCCGCTCTGATCGACGCGGCTCGAAAGGAGGGCTGACACGTGTACATCAGCATCGGAGGGCTCATCCTCCTCATTCTGATCCTGCTGCTGATTTTCTAATCGACGAGCAGCGAACCAACTTAGGAGAACACATTGCAAGCGACGTCATTGAGTGCCTCGACTCTCACGGGTGACAAGGCACGGAACTCCGCAGGGGAGGACCTCGGGCATCTCGAAGAGATCGTGATCGACCTGGAGACGGGCAGGGTCTCCTATGCGGTGTTGGCGAGTGGCGGATTCATGGGATTCGGCGACAAGTACTTTGCCATCCCCTGGGAATTGCTGACCGTTGACACCGACAACAAGGAGGTGGTGCTGGATGTGTCCAAAGAAACCCTCCTCAACGCGCCGGGTTTCGACAAAGATAACTGGCCGGATATCCACGATCGAACATGGGTAGCCGACGTCTACCGGTACTACGGCCACGACCCCTATTGGGAGACAGACGAACCGGTCGACGATACCGCCATTTGAGGTTCCCGACCCGAGAGCGACCGTCGCCATGGCGGTCGCTCTCTTTTTTGATTGTTGACGATAAACCCCCTGGTCACAGCGCCGAGAGCCCTCAATACCAAGTTTTCTCGAGGCCGGTTTCGGGTAATCAATCCCTGCAGCAAACACCGATCGAAAGGAGCCGCTGTGGAAGGTTCGAAGATGAAATGGGAAGGTCGCTGGGACCAGCTAAAAGGCAAGGTCAAGCAGACTTGGGGGGACATTACGGACGACGATCTCGACGTTGCTGAGGGCAACTTCGATGAACTCGTGGGCCGTATCAAAGAACAAACCGGGGAGACCCGGGAAGAGATCGAGGACAAGCTCAACGCTTAGTCCACGTCAAACCTAGACAAATCGCCCTGCCCCATGAAACGGGCAGGGCGATTTTTGTAGAGATCGGTTTTGGCCTCCCCGAAGTTGGGTACACAGGTGGTGTCCCCGGAGTTCTGGGACGCGACAACAACTCGGTTCTTCCTCCGTCGAGAAGTTGGAATCATCCGTCGGGCCGGGACCTCAGTGCCCACCGAACTCAGATCTCCGGGGATTCACCGTCGGCGCACCCACCCTCCCCTCGAGCCTGCACCGGAAACCCCTCTGGTTTGGCCCAGCGCGAGGAATGGGTACTGAGCAAGAAGTTCTGGGCAAGGAGAAGCTTGATGCCCGAGAAAGACCGCCCATCCGTCAAAGACGACGAACGATACGAAGCTTTGCGCGAAGAAGGCGCGAACAAGGAGAAGGCTGCTCGCATCGCCAACACACCCCGTCACGAGGCCGGAAAGCGAGGCGGGGAGGCGAAGGCATACGAAGAGTGGACCAAGGACGAACTCTATGAGCGGGCCGAGGAGATCGGAATCGAGGGCAGGTCCGACATGGACAAAGACGAGTTGATCTCGGCCCTACGGAATCACTGAGTCGTCCGCGTGACACGGTACGGATTGACTCTGTCCAGCGAGGAGCATTCGGCCCCACACCTGGTCGAGGTGGCCATAGCGGCCGAAGCAGCCGGATTTGATTTCGTCTCGATCTCTGATCACTTCCATCCCTGGATCAGCGAACAAGGTCACAGCCCATTCGTATGGTCGACGCTAGGAGCTATCGCCCATGCCACCGACGAGATCGGCGTGGGCGTCGGGGTGAGTTGTCCGATCATGAGAATCCACCCTGCCATCTCGGCTCATGCCACAGCAACCGCCGCCCAGCTTCTGGGCGATCGATTCACATGGGGCGTGGGCACCGGCGAAGCACTAAACGAGCATGTGCTCGGCAATCGCTGGCCTCATGCCGACGTGCGAGCGGAGATGCTCGAGGAGGCGATCGGCCTCATCCGTCATCTTTGGGAAGGCGACAGCGTCACCCACCGGGGCCGCTATTTCACCGTGGAAGACGCTCGCATCTTCGACCGGCCCGATCCGGTCCCACCTATCGTCGTATCGGCTTTCGGAACGAGGAGCGCGCAACTCGCCGCCGCAGTCGGTGACGGATTGTGGACAACGGGT
>Ga0299907_10003192_pt1 | contig 10429 bp, 14 predicted proteins | sample RVTome_16_FD_198680 | JGI IMG/M metagenome (GOLD analysis project Ga0299907, IMG submission 198680) | Soil microbial communities from uranium-contaminated site in the Upper Colorado River Basin, Wyoming, United States - RVT152D67 (version 2) ... | reverse complement strand
AATGACTCTCTACGAGGACCCCTTTCTCTCCCAGATGTGTGTTGTCCAGTTCAAGCCCTCTGTTCCAGCTTCCCGATTGAAGTCATCGCCTACCTTCTCGGACGCCGCGTGCATCTGGTCGTGGCTGTCCCACTCGGACATCGTGCTGACGAGGCCCGGCTCGTTCTCGTCCTCGTAGACGCTGCCGTTCCGTGAGCCCATCTCCTCCATCATCGGGGCGTACTTGTCCGACGTCGCTACGAACCGATCCACGTCCGGCACTTTCACGATGTACTGCACGATCACTGACATGGCTCTCCTCCTTCGGTTGACGGCGCCCCTGTCGGCCTCCCCTTCCGGCCTTCCATCGGTCCTCGCGCTCACCTCCCTCGCTCACCCGAACGCGCGTCCGCGGGTTTCCTGGCTTTGACGACGACTCCGGTCGCGACGTGATCGTGCCGCTCGGGGGGCAACGTCTTCCTCATCAGTTCGATGACTTCCTCGGTGAAGAGGGGGTAGTAGGAGGCCTCCTCGATACCGGATGGACGGTGCCCACCCACCCACACGTCTTCGAAGCCCGCCCCTTGCAGCTTCGCGGCGAAGACACGCTCCGCCATCGCTCCGGATACTCACCCAGCCCAGGCGCTCTGGTCGTTCGCGATCTCGGGCGGTAGCTCTCCCTCGACCGTCAGGTCCGCCAGCGAGATCCGTCCACCCGTGCGCAGGACTCTGAAGATCTCCGCAAGTGCCCTGCTCTTCCGAGCCGAGAGGTTCATGACACCGTTAGAGATCACCACGTCGACCGACTCATCCTCGAGCGGGATGTCCTCCATCTCCCCGCGACGGAACTCCGTCCAGCCGTCCACGCCTGCTTCGGTCGAGTGTGCTCTGCCTCGGTCGCACATCTCCTCCAAGATGTCGAGTCCGATCACCCTTCCTTCGGAACCTACGTGCTTGGCCGCGAGGATGCTGTCGATCCCACCCCCAGAGCCCACGTCCAGGACCGTCTCTCCCGGCTGCAACAGGGCGTACCGGACCGGGTTCCCGACGCCGAGGGCCCAGGCGACGGCTCCTGGTGGGACCTCGGCGAGCTCCTCGTCCGAATAGAGCCAGCGTGCCACCGTCTCGCCCGCGCCCGCTGAGATCCCGGCGTAGGCCTCTCGCACCGCTTCCTTGATCTCGTCCTGGAACATCAGATCCTCCGGCATCTCACAGCCCTTCCACGAAGCGTTCGAGCCGCTCCTTCACGTGGGGGGGGATCTCTTCGACCGTCGAGCCGGCGAGGAACGCCCGCATCTCCTTGGCGAACTCGAGCTCGCCGCAGCACCTCCGGCAGAACGAGAGGTGCTTCTCCACCTTCTCCTGGTCCTCGGGCGGGATCGCGTGGTCCAGGTAGTCCCAGAGCTGCCGCACAGCCTCCGAGCAGGGGATCGTCTTGGTGTCGGTCATGTTCATCTCTCTTTCGTGAGAAGCCCAGCTTCTCGTGCGTACGCCCACATCTCGCGCTCGAACAGCCGACGACCCCTGTGGAGGCGCGCCAGGGTCGTTCCGAGCGGGGCTCCCATCAGGCGGGCGATCTCCTTGGTGGCGAACCCGTCGATGTATCGGAGCACGAGCGGGATCCGGTAGATGTCGGGCAATCGGATCAGTACCTCCCGCAGATCCTCGGAATCGAACACCTGCAGGAAGTCCGCGTGGAGCGTGTCCGAGTATGGGAATGGGTCTTCGTCCACGAGTGTCCGGTAGAGCGAGAAGTCGCTCAGATCGCCGATCGGCCGTTCATCGACCGTCCTCGAACGCTTCCGCAGCTGGTCTCGGAACACATTCACGAGGATCGTCTTGAGCCAGCGTCTGGCCGCTGCGTCCTCCTTCAGGGTCCCGAAAGATCGGAACGCCTGCAACAGAGCCTCCTGGACAAGATCCTCGGCTCCGTCGCGTACGAGCCGCCTCGCCAGCGAGTAGAGGGCCGGCAGCTCCGCGAGGACGAGCTCTTGGAAGTCCTCCTTGGTTCGGTCTCGGATGTCTACCTCGCTCATCTCGATAACGGATCTCCGCATACGGGCCTCCACTACAGAGGACGACGCCGTCGACGACTTTATTGCAGCGACCCCGAACTGCAATCGGATCCGTTCGGCTGTCGTCTTGGAGGACGAAAGGAGGGAATGAGATGACGACCATGACAGTGGATCGGCCCTTGCCGACGGCCGCGGAGGGGCACCTCCGCACCGGCTCCTGGCTGATGGGGGCAGCAGCAGCGGGATTCATCGGCTATGCGGTGATCTTCCTCATCCGGAACTTCACCGACAGCTTCTTGGAGCTCGGCATCGGCCCCAACGAAGTGAACGTGGGGAAGGAGGCGATCCAGAACTTCAGCCCGTCCCTCTTCCACTACATCAGCCACCTGCACATCGCGGTGGCCGGGTTCATCGCGGCGACCGGCGTGGCCGTGCTGTTCCTCGTTGCCTACGGCGTGCGGAAAGGTGAGCTCTGGGCTTGGGTGGGGGCGGTCACCGCGCCGGTGATCGGGCTCCTCGTGGCTCTTCCCGCTCACTATCCGAATCACTTCGACACCCTTGGTCACCTCGGGCTGATCTACCTCGCGACTCTGATCTTCGTCGCCGGAGCCCTCGTGGCGATCCGAGGGATCCTTACCCTTCGGAAGGGTTGAGCTCGACGCGGTCGGGCGGCCGGTCACCGGCTGCCCGACTCGCGGCGGCGAGGCACGAGCGAGAGGAGTGAAGGTGGGGCAGACGGAGAACCTGCTGTGCGCGAAGTGCGGAGGGTTGGCCGACGGCTGGAAGTGTGCCATCTGCGGATCGGTGGCGAGCGAACACGATGTCGGACACCTTCATGTCGGCTCCGATCGCTACTGCACGTTGAGATGTGCCGGATGCCAGCAGGCAGACGTTCACTGCACGTGTGTATAGCCTGCCCAACGATCAGATCACGATGTCGAAGCGGCGCCGTGACCAGACGGAGGCCTCGGCGTAGTCGCCTCGGGCGAAGGCCACCGTCGATCTGGCGTCCTACGCCCACGACCGCAGCTCCATGTCGTCAAGGCGGTCGGCGAGGTAGCCCGCCTCTTGGGGCTGTCGCGCCCGATCCCTCTGGATCGGAGTTCGCGCGCGATCAGAGCACGTTCACCCCGGCCCATACGGGAGGAGGATCCGTCGCGGTAGAGCCGCGCCCTCAGGAGCGCTGCACGGCGGACAGGTTCGCCGCCGGCTCGCGAACGGCGATCACGTTGAGTGCCGGGATCGGGCTACGGAACCCCTTGAGCGTGAGCTCACCTATCGGTTCCACATCGACGTCTTCCTCGACCTCGGCGTGGAGACGCTGGGTGATCAGGACCTGGCCGGCCGTCGCTTCGTCGGCGAGCCGCGATGCGAGGTTGGTCACCGCTCCGATCGCCGCGTAGTCGGAGCGGCCCTCGAACCCGACCTCGCCGCACGTCGCGTAGCCGAGCGCGATACCGGCCCCCAGATCCAGCTCGTACCCGCGCTTGCGCCACGCCGGCGTCAGCGTCGCCATCTCTTCGCGGAGCGCGCACGCGAGTCGCACCGCCCGCAGCGAAGCATCCGGGACCTCGTGGGGATCGTTGAAGAAGAGCTGGACCCCGTCCCCCTCGAGGAAACCAACGGTCGCGTCGAAGCGTTGCACGAGGACGCCGATCACGTGGTGGAACTCCCCGAGCACCTGCATCAGCTCCTCAGGCTCGACCGCATCGACGAAGCTGGTCCATCCGCGGAGGTCGGCGAAGAGCATCGCGACCATCCGGCGATGGCTGCGGAGGATCGCGTCGTCACCCGACGAGACGATCGCGTCGACGAGCTGAGGAGAGAGGAACCGCCGGAGCCTCCGGACCCGCTCGAGCTCAACGACCTGCGTCTGCACCCGCTTCTCGAGCGTTCGATTCAGCTCGGTCAGCTCCGCGGCCTGCGACGTGATCGTGTCGTGGTAGCGCTTGATCCGCAGGAGCGACCGGACCCGCGCGAGCAATTCGTCGTGGTCGAACGGCTTGGCGATCAGATCGTCCGCGCCCACCCGGATCGCCTCAGTCCTCTCCGACGTGCTGGCCGTGATCATGATCACCGGCAACATCGCGGTGTCCTCTCGCTCCCGGATCCTGCGACACACCTCGTACCCGTCCGGCTGCGGCATCACGACGTCGAGCATCACCAGGTCCGGCTTCGCCGATGCGACGAGCTCCAGCGCGCGTGCGCCGTCGGTCGCGGTGAAGACTTCGTAGCCGCGCGGCACGAGCACGGCTTCGAGCAGCCGCACGTTCGCAGGAACGTCGTCCACGACCAGGATCCGGGCCTCGCCGCTCATGCGAGCCGTCCGTCGCAGTGCTCTCGAACGATCTCGATCAGCTCCCGCACGTTCACGGGCTTCGACACGTAGCCGTCGAAGCCCTCCGCGAGGAACCGCTCGCGGTCGCCCCGCATCGCCTGTGCGGTCAGGGCGAGGACGGGGATCCCCGCGGTGCGCTCGTTCGCGCGCAGACGATGGAGCGCCTGCACGCCGTCGAAGTCCGGGAGCTGGACGTCCATCAGCACGAGGTCGGGCGTGTGCTCCGAGGCCATGTCGAGCGCCTCGGTGCCGGTCGTCGCCTCGAGCGTTCGGTATCCCGTGACGATCAGGACGTCGCGGAACAGCTTCATGTTCTTCGCGTTGTCCTCGACGACGAGGATCCGCTCGCCCGTCATGCCGGGCTCGATCTCGTCGGCAGCGCGAACGTGAAGGTGCTGCCGCGCCCGACCTCGCTCTCGAGCCAGATCCGCCCGCCGTGGAGCTCCACGAACCTCTTCGAGAGCGCCAGTCCCAGGCCGGTCCCCTCGTGCTGCACGCCTCCGGTCTCGCTCTGCTGGAACTCCTCGAAGATCCGCTCCAGATCCTCGGGAGCGATCCCGGGGCCGGTGTCGGCGACGGAGACCCGCACCTCGCCGTTCAGCCGCGTCGCGCTGACGTCGACCTCTCCGCCGGCGGGCGTGAACTTCACCGCGTTCGAGAGGAGGTTGAAGATCACCTGCTTGATCCGGCGCTCGTCGCCGTCGACGACGTCGACCTCCGGATCGGCGGCGAACGCGACGCGGACCCCGTCCTCCGTCGCGCGCTCGCGGACCATCACGACTCCACGCTCGAGCGCCTCACGCAGGGAGAACGGGTGCACTTCGAGCTCGACCTGTCCCGCCTCGACCTTGGACAGGTCGAGGACATCGTTGATCAGCGACAGGAGATGGCTCCCCGACGAGACGATGTCGTCGAGGTACTCCGTCTGCTTCTCGTTCACCGGGCCGAACATCTCGTCGCGCAGCACCTGCGAGAACCCGATGATCGCGTTGAGCGGCGTCCGCAGCTCGTGGGACATGTTGGCCAGGAACTCCGACTTGTGCTGACTGGCCGCCTCGAGCTCCGCGTACACGCTCCGGAGCTCGTCGTTCATCCGATTGACGTTGACGCCCAGCGCACCCAGCTCGTCTCGGTTCTCGACCTGCACGTGGCCCGAGAAGTCTCCCGACGCGATCGCGGCCAGTCGATCGCCGATCCGCTGGATCGGCCGGATCAGCGACCGCGACAGGATGAATCCCAGCAGCAACGCGAGGATGAGCGCTCCCGCCGCGACGCCGATGAACAGCGCCCGGGAGCTCGCGAACGAGCTCGCGTTCCGATCGATCAATCGTTGGATCTCGCCGTTCGTCCGGTTCGAGAGGATCGCAGCGTCCTGGTAGATGTTCTGCGCGAGCTCTTCCGCGTCCGCTCGCAACGGCAGCATCTCCTCGATCGCCTCGTCCTCGATCGTCGTGGCGCCGCCGTACAGCGGGACGATGTCCTGCTTCATCACCGCCCAGAGGTCATCGGCAGTCTGGTCGATCGTTCCCAGGATCACTTCGTCTGCTCGAGGCGGCACGAACCCGAGTCGATCCGTCGTCGTCCTGGCCCCGATCCGGCGGGCCGCGTCCACGGCGATCAGATCCACCGCGAGCGAGAAGACCCCGCGTAGTTCGGGCGGCGCTGTCTCTGGCCAGACCACGTTGAAGGCGGGTCCGACGTTCTCAGCCAGGACACTCCGGAGGTAATCGGCCTGGGCCTGGAGCCGGCGGTACTCGACGGCGCGTTCCTGGAGCGCCCTGAGGTTCGCGACGCGATCGTTCGACTGCCCGAGGACGAGCTGCCCCAGCAGACCGACGGCGACCAGCAACAGCGACGTACCGACGAACGCGATCAGCAGCTTCGTCCGAACCGTGACCGGCACGCGGGCGACGGCCCGGACGAACGGATCGTCGATCCGTCGCCGCCGCTCCGTGGCGGCCCGCGGCTCCAGCTGCTCGGCCAAGTTCAGACTTCCAGGACGGTCGTCCCGCCGACCAGGTTCGTGATCAGCCAGTTCCCGTCGATCCGGGCCACGTCGAAGTCGGCAGTGGTGGCCGCCTCAACTTCGCCGGTCTCGATGTTGACGTAGTGGCACTCGAAGTGCAGCGTGCCCCGGTCGCCGTCGACCGTGATCTCGAGCTTGTACGCCGGGTGATCCGAGAGCCAGGTGTTGTCAGGTGCGAACGGCGCCGACTTGTCCAACCAGAACTGCCGGATCTCGTCCAACCCGGCCGCGGTCTCCCCAGGACCCACCGTCATGGTCGCGTTGGGGGCGTACAGGCTCAACATCAGGTCGATGTCCTTCTTCGTCTGGGCGCGGTGGAAGTCCTTCTCGATCTGGTCGATCTCCCACATGTCCTGGAACCGTCGGGCCTGGTCGCCGGACGAGCCGGTGGTCGAGCCGCCGCAGGCGGCGAGCACGACCGAGAGGACGAGGATCCCTGATATGCCACCGATCACGAGCCTCCGCATCTGGAGCCACCCCATTTCGCTCATGCTGCTTGGCCGTCTGTGCCGGCGATGTTCACACCGTCGGGCTGTTCCGTCTAGAGGCTAGGGAGCGAAGGGATCTCGGCCCACCGGGTCAACCGCCCCACGCGAGGGGTGCTAGCACGGTACGGCCATGCCCTTCTCACGCCGTCCCGCCCTCGCAGAAGCGGCGCACCTCGTCCGCGAACGTGCCCACGCGGATCGGCTTCTCGAGCGAGCCTGCGAAGCCAGCCGCCTCGAGCCAGTCGCCGCTCCCCTCGAGCGACAGCGCGCTCATCGCCACCACGGGGATCCGCGCCGTCCGCTCGTCGCCCCGGAGGGTTCGCGTGGCCTCGGTCCCGTCCATGTCCGGGAGGCGGAGGTCCATCAGGATCACGTCGGGAACACGCTCGGTCGCGAGCGTGAGCCCCTCGGAGCCCGTGGCGGCTTCGAGCGTCTCGAACCCTGCGGCGGAGAGCACGTCGGCGGCGAGCTTCCGGTTCTTCGCGTTGTCGTCGACGATCAGGACGAGAGGCACGGGCGTATCCTCCGGCCATGGCACTGCGGCTCGTCATCGCCGAGGATCACCTGCTGGTCCGCGAGGGCATCCGGCGGCTGCTCGAGACCCAGCCGGACCTCGAGATCGCCGCGGTGTGCGAGGACCTCGATTCCCTCCTCGCCGCCGTGGACGCGGAGCGGCCCGACGTCGTCCTCACGGACATCCGGATGCCGCCGGGCAACGCCGACGAAGGGATCCGGGCGGCGGCGCGGATCCGCGAGACCCATCCCGACGTCGGCGTCGTCGTGCTCAGCCAGTACGCGACCCCGAGCTACGCGCTCGCGCTCCTCGAGAGCGGAAGCGAGCGGCGCTCCTATCTCCTGAAGGAGCGGGTCCAGGATCTCGAGTACCTCGTGTCGGCGATCCACGCGGTCGCGGACGGCGGCTCCGTGATCGACCCCAAGGTGGTCGAGGCGCTGGTCGCGGAGAACGCCCGCGGCGAGGAGTCTCGCCTGAATCAGCTGACGCCGCGGGAGCGCGACGTGCTGCGAGAGATGGCGTCGGGCAAGAGCAACGCGGCGATCGGTGAGTCGCTCTTCCTGGCCGAGCGGTCGGTCGAGAAGGTGATCCACGCGATCTTCCTCAAGCTCGGGCTCTCGTGGGAGACGTCGGTCCACAAGCGGGTGAAGGCCGTGATCCTCTACCTCGCGGAGAACGACTGACGTCATCGTCGCAGAGGGAGAAACCCGGTCCAGACGGTCCGGGGGCCGGATTCTGATCGGACGGTCAAGCTGCCGCCCAGCGCCTCGACGCGATCGCGCATCAGGGATGGTCCCGCGCCCACCTCGCGGTCCGCGACGATCTCGAACGCGAGTCCCCCGGGCTCTTCCCGCACCGTGATCGTGATGGCGGTCCCCGCGGCGCCCTCCAACACGTCGAGGCAACAGAAGTACACGGCGCCGGCGATCTCCGCCGGGACGGACGTGCCGAGCGCGACGTCGATCCGGGTCCGAACGTCCGCGTTCGCGGCCGCGGATCGGAGCGCCGCACTGAGACCTCCTGCCTCGAGCGCGGGATGGATCCTGCTCGCGAGCGACCGCGCCTCCTCGAGCGCGTGCCTGACGTCGCGCCTGGCCTCTGCGAGGTGCCGTGTCGCCGCCTCGGGGTCGGTCTCGACGGACCTCGAGGCCAGCTCGAGGTCGGCGGCCAGGCCTACGAGCTGTTGCTGGAGCCCGTCGTGCAACGCGCGCTCGATGGTGAGGCGTTCGGAGTCGGCGGCGAGGAGCAGCCGGGTGCGCGACGCACGCAGCTCCTCGACCTCGAGCCGTAACTCGTCGAGCTCTCGGATCGCATCGGTCCTCGGAGCGTCCAGGGTCTTCTCCTCACCTCGAACGTGCAGTTGTCCGTCATCGCCCCGGCGGCGTCAAGCCGAGCGGCACGGTGGTGGGACGGAGGGCAGCATCCCGGCGTTCGCCAGGCCGCCACCGTAGAGCCGGACGCAACGACCTCCTAGCGTCGCGATGCACGAGCGCTCAAGGGAAACCGAGAGAGGAGGAAGACCGCGAAGCATCTGGGACCTCTGGTTCGTAAGGGACCGGCATCGACCGGCCGCGTTGGTCGCGGGATCGCACTCGGATCAGCAACCGACGGTGGCGGATCCGTCTCCGTGGTCGAGGTCACGACCCACGATCGAACCCGGGTCCCCGAGGGCGTGGTGCCCGAATGGTCCGACAACGACACGTTGGTGATGGGCCGACCCCGTCCGGGGTCGCGGTCCATCGAGGAAGAGGGGTGGGAAGGATGAACGGACGTCGCTTCAGGAGATTCAGCCTGCTGGTCGGGATGACCGTCCTGGTCACGGGCCTCACGCTGCCCGCGTCCTTGCCGGCGGCGGCCGCCGAGGCATCGGATCAGGTGCTCGCGTGGAACCGGTACGCGTATCACGAGCTGTTCGTGGTGAAGGGGCAGCCGCCGCCGGTGGCGTTCTTGAACCTGTCGATGATGCACGCCGCGATGTTCGACGCGTTGAACGCGATCGACGGCGGCTACGAGCCCTATCTGGGAGCTCCGGCGGGAGCGGGCCCGTCGGACTCGAAGAATGCGGCGGCGGCCGAGGCCGCCTACCGCGTCCTGCTGGCCGTCGTCCCGAGCCCATCGGTGCAACTCACGACCGACTACAACACCTCGATCGCCGAGATCACCTCGGCAGGTGAGACCGGCATCGCCGACGGGCAGGCTGTCGGCCGGGCGGCCGCCAGCGCGATCATCGCGGCTCGCTCGGGTGACGATCGCACCAGCCCGACGGCGTTCTCAACCGGAGCGGGGCCTGGCGACTGGCAGGCCCTCACCGGGAACAACTTCCGCTGGGTGGCGAACCTCAACCCCTTCCTGATCGGAGAGGCCGAGGATCTCGAAACGAAGGGCCCCAGGTCCCTCGGGACTCCGGCATACGCGGCCGAGTTCAACCAGGTGAAGTCGCTGGGCCGCAAGACCGGCTCGACCCGGACGGACGACCAGACGGACGCGGCGCTATTCTGGGCGGACCACCCGACGGCGATGTGGTCGCGCATCTTCCAGGACCTGGCGGACGGTCAGGACCTCTCGACCGTCGAGAGCTCGAGGTACTTCGCGATGCTCTACCTCACCGGGACCGACGCATTGATCGCGTGTTTCCTGGACAAGGAGCTCCACAGCTTCTGGCGGCCCCAGACGGCGATCCGGAACGCCGGAACGGACGGCAATCGGGCCACCACCGCCGATGCGGCATGGGAATCGCTGCTCGGGAACCCGCCCTACCCGGAGCACCCGTCGGGTCACAACTGCGTCAGCAGCTCGATCGTGGAGACGCTGAAGGACTTCTTCGGGACCGACCAGATGTCCTTCGGCGCGACGAGCACGGCGACGGCGACGATCCCCGCGATCACGCGAGACTTCACGAGCTTCTCGCAGGCGATCAAGGAGATCCGGCAGGCGCGGGTGTGGGGCGGCCTGCACTTCATGTCGGCCGACGCCCAGGGCGCCAACCTGGGGAGGGCGGTGGCTCGGTACCGGGAGGAGCACTACTTCCAGCCGGCGTAGCGGCCGGGAGACGCCGAGAAGCCCGGCCTC
>Ga0299907_10003191_pt1 | contig 10430 bp, 13 predicted proteins | sample RVTome_16_FD_198680 | JGI IMG/M metagenome (GOLD analysis project Ga0299907, IMG submission 198680) | Soil microbial communities from uranium-contaminated site in the Upper Colorado River Basin, Wyoming, United States - RVT152D67 (version 2) ... | reverse complement strand
CTCGCGGTAAGCACCACAAAACTCCCAGGGAAACTAGAGCACGCATTGGCGCTCCTCAGGCATGAGTAGATCTTTTCCCCACGGTCTGACCAGGCTCGTTCTTGGTTCGACGAACGGGGCAGTGACCGCGTCGCGAGTCCCTCCAAATTATCCGCCTTGGCCGGGCCGGGTTGCAATTTTGATCCAGTGTCCTCTGGTCCTTGGCGTGCCGTTCGTAGGCACTTGCGGTATGGTAAATTCGTGTCGTCGCGCGCCGTATGCGGGTGTGAGCTCCGCTACTAGCTACGCTGAGCGCGCGGGGAAAACGAGACATGCCGCCAAAATTGGAGTTTAAGCAGTGGCGACAGTTCGTACATCGCTTCTTGCAGTATTGGTCCTGCTTACCTGTGCACTCATTATAGGTCTGCAGATGTGTGCGCATGGTTGGCCGGACTCGGCATCGTCACCGTGTGCGGAAGACAGGCTCCCCGAGGCTGGACAGGAAAGAACGATCTTTTTCAGTCAATTGATGGCTGGGGCACCACGAAAGCCTTCGTCAAAACGGAGAGCAAGGAACCTCGCGACAAATTCGATGTGCTTTGGCGAGACCTTCAAAGACGTCTTCGGTCCTTCTTTCAACGATCTCCCGGCGGACGGGGCTTTGCGACGCAGGATATTTGAGCACGAGTTTAAGACGTACCGCGTGATCACATGGACTTCCGAGGACGAACCCGGCTCGGTGCAATCCGGATCTTGGATGGGCTCCTTTTGGCTGCCCGAACCTCCAACCCGGAAAGCTGTGTTGATGGCCTTGGTAAAGGTAAGGGGAGACACCGTCGACAACTGGGCTTACCTGAATTTCGATGGGAGTATCTCGAAAAAATTCCTTACCCCTCAAGGACGTTTCGTAGGTGTCCTTACGATCGCTCCCTCGGGGACCATCTTGATCGCCTTTGATCTCGATGGCGACCGGATGGTTGACGTGGCGGAGTTTCTGGCGGATGGCCGGCACGCCCTTTGGATCGCTGAAGACCGCATCCCAGAGACGATAAGAATCCAAGCCGATTGGCAGAGCCTGATTTGCAGTAATAACGGCTCGGCTGATGGGCAGGCTTTCAAACCAGGCCTTCGTCTACCCGCCAGCGCCAACGCAAACGAAGTCATCTGCGGAACTCAAACCCGAGCATCAGGAGGAGCATCAGATGCTTCTAGGCGCAAATCAACTGAAGAAGATTTGCTAGACGAGCGATGCGAGCAAATTCTTCAACGGCCTTTCGCAGATGCCGCTATGGAAACCACTAGGGAAATTCTGGCTTGCCTGCAGGAGTCGGAAGTCGGTGCGGCTGGGGAGATAACGGGAACGTCGATTGCTTACGACCACATCCTCGACTCGGTCTTCCTTGCAGATCTGGATAAGGGCGTCTCACTGGGAGCGTTAGAAGAGGTTGAGCCGGCAGGTCCCGCGGCGCCAAGTGATGCCGGCTCAATAGGAGACGCTGTCCGGCGTCAGCGCCTATGAGACAGATCTTGCGGGTTGAGGAAGGGAGGATTTCTGGCTCATCGTAGCCTCTCAAAGGAGCGAAGATGAGACAGAAATCCAGGCCGGTAAGAGAGCCGGCGGAACAGGTCCTGAAGGATATCCGCCGGGCGACGCGGCGGCATTTTTCGGCCGAAGACAAGATCCGCATTGTGCTGGAGGGACTGCGCGGCGAGGACAGCATCGCCGAGCTGTGCCGCCGCGAGGGGATTGTCCAGAACCTCTATTACCGTTGGTCGAAGGACTTCCTCGAAGCGGGCAAGAAACGGCTGGCCGGTGACACGGCGCGGGCGGCCACCTCGGACGAGGTTAAGGACCTGCGCCGCGAAGCATCCGCTCTGAAGGAGGTAGCTAGGAACGGGCTAGAATGAATTTCTTCAGATCAATGGAAATTGATCCCACTTGCAAATTTTCACCACCTCAATCGCGGTCCGGAGGAATCTCCTTCTATGGGTTCTCTGCACCTCGACGTTTTGACGCAACCAAGGTCATTAGCAGACGTGAAGTTCGTCAGCCGACGTGTCCGGCTATGTGCCAACGGGCGACATGCGCGCAATCGACCCGAGCGCAGATTCGAGGTCGTTTGAGTTACACGTGCACAAAGTCGAACCGCCCGCGAATCGATAGATAGTGGTTGGTTTCTTGAACGCCTGCGCTGCTTCCATCATGTAGGACGTTCTCGGTAGGCGCTATGTAGGCTTCGCCGGGCCGGAGCCGTAGCCGCACTATTGGATACTCCGGGAAAGCCGTCATGAACGCCTTGCCAATGACGCCGACATCAAGTGCGACGCGCAAGTTTGCTCGTTCAAGCATCACGGCCATGCCTGACGCAGTCTGATTGAGAAAAATGAAATGCCGATCAACCGGACCCAGATTTATTGAAATACGATTGGAGCTTTGCTCCAGCTCATCGACGGGTAGCCTGTCCCAGCGGTCGAAATGCAGTCCGATCCGCGCATCTTGATCGACAGCTTTCGTCATCGTAATGCAGCCGGGCTGATCGTGCCCAATCCTGGCAGACAGCACGTGCTTGGCGGCAAGACCGGTATTCCCGATCCTATCGAGCAGCAGTTCGATCAAAGGATGTTTCAAGGTGTCGGCATCGTCGGCGCGCTCGAAGATATCGCTGCGCTCCGCGAAGAGCCTCACCAATTGAGCGCCCAGAAGCCGGACGATACCGACGCCGCGATGGGTTTGCGGCGCGGCCGCGGACCACAGCACGGAATTCTCTTCTTGCGTCGCAAGGCGCCATTCGGGCACCGGAACACGCGCACCGGACACATAGGGCGGAGTACCTAAGTCGATCGTTTCAGCTGGGCACGTCCCGCGGCTCAAATGGATGCGATCTTCGATCTCGAGCGCGGAACGCTGAGGCGAATACAGAACGACGGGAGAGACTAATGTGCTGCTTGACAGCAAGCTTGGAAGACCTGTGTCCATGGTTTGCCCCAGTTACCAATCCGGCACACGCGCTTCGCGCTAGGCTGGCGGCACGAACAAGGTAGACCCCGCAACCCATTGATAAGGCACTGAGGCAAGGTCGCGAAGCGTGGTCCACGTTACCAAATCGCGCTCACCGATATTAGACGCGGAACGAATAAATGCGCAGCGATGTTCGGGGGCATAGAACTCGCAAAGGTAGTCACGTAGGGGCGACAGATCGGGGCCGGCACTGTCTCCAGCGATGATGGCGACATTTACGTCAAACACAGCGGGCTGCAGCAGCATCAAGGCGACCGACCGAACGACGGGGATGCCCCGCCTCACAAGACCAGTAGCCTCGTGAATCAACATGCCATGGGCCGGATCGTAACCGAGCTCCGCCAGCATCGTGTCAATAGAGGACACGGCGGGTATTACACGCACGTTCCACCCTCTCGCCTTTCCTTCAGTCAGGAGCGATGCCGATACGCTATCGAATATGACCGGATGCCCGGGCGTCAGCCACGCGATCGGCATGTCTACTTCCGTCAGTTCGACGATTGCCTGAAAGACATCCGAATAATTCTCTGTTCGGATGCGGCCGTCCTGATAAAGCGACCACAAGCTTACGGACTTGGCCCGCAAGTCTTCCGGTAATCCATCCAAAATCGCCTCGGGGAGATTCGTAGCGATGCGTTTGCACAGCGTCAGAATTTCTATGGTTTCAATTGTCAGGTGCTCTGGGAAGATTATTCCGGCGCCCACCAAATAAACGTCGACATCCGATCGCTGGGACCGGCCTTCTGGCTCCCTAGTGGCGCTGTCGTGTGTCAGGACGTTCTCCACTTCCCTTGGGTACCACTCTCATCGAGAGTGCATCGGCATTAGGCGAAATCCGGACCTCATGAAGTCCAACCCGGGACGACACGATCTAGGATGGGGGGCCAATCGCTATCCAATACCGATTTCGTGTTCCAGGTCTGCAATCACAATGTCGGCGAAGGCTTGAACGTGTAAGCGACAGTATCGTGTTTCCGATCCAGCGAAGGTTCCCAGCTCCCCAAGTTTGTTGCTCGGGTTACCACCGCCACACACCGAAAAATAAGCGCACGACTCTCGACATTGCTCAATGCCGGCCAAGATATCGCTGTAGGCTTTTCGGAAGCCCGGATGAGAAACAATTGCTGGCCAGTCGTCCGTGTGGACGTTACCCCAATGGAATTTTCCATACCGACCGTCCTCGACACCGAGCAGCTCCGGTGAAAACGTCGTGACATTGCCGGCGACGTCAATATTGATAATGGCGCCGGGCCTATTGTCTGCGCGCATCACGCCGCTTCCGGGCGGTGCCGTCAGGTGCCCTCGCATTCCATCAAATTCACGCACCCTCATGCCCGGATTTGCTGAGCGAAGCTTGGCAACCCACTGAAGGAACATACGAAACGATTCATCGGAATCTTCTCTCGAAAGTGACGATGACGCATTTGCGCCCTCGACCTCCTCCACGTTGAAGGCGACCTGCGTGGCGCCCAAAGTCTCGAAGAAGCGCCAGAAGTCATCAGGGGACTGCAGAGCATCCCTCGTCAAAACACCAATGACCGTAAAGGGAATTTCGTGGTCCAGAAGTTTAGCAACTCCGCGCATGACGCGGTCGTACGTGCCGCGGTTTGACCGATCAACGCGATAGGCATCATGAATCTCTTTTGGACCGTCAATGCTGACGCCAATGCGAACCGCCCACCGCTTGAACAGTTCGCACCAGTCGTCATTGATCAGCATACCATTCGTCTGAAAATGGTGCTGGAACAGCGTCGTCCTGGCTTCCGCTTGCAAAGTGAGGAACGCAATTTCATAAAATTCTATTGGGGCGGTCAGGGGCTCACCGGCGTGCCAAACGACGGACAGCTGCGGTTCACGGAGGGGCACACCCCGCAAAAAGCGAGCGATCGCCTTTACCGTGGCGACATCCATTCGGGTCGTGTCTGAGCGGTGACCTAGATAGCAATAGGAGCAGTCGATATTGCAAAACGGTGTGGGTTGGACAACCAGAAGTCCCAGCGGCGCCAATTCGACGTTGACGGGAGCATGCGTCGCCGCAGTGCCACATGTGACGGACTTATTCAACCCGCGCTCACGCGTGATCAGCTGTTGCTGAAATCGTTGAAGTTGCTGAAATCGTTGAAGTTGCTGAAATCGTTGAAGTTGCTGAAATCGTTGAAGTTTTGGAAAGGCAGCGCCTGGTTGAAATTGTCGAATGCCACTTCGGTATCGCTCTGCGCATCCGTAGATGTCGCCGATCCCGGCTTCCCTGATTGGGCGAGGCTCCGAGCCTTGGCAAACGTCACTCTAATGACGTTGATGCGGTCTCTTGTGTCTGAATTGTCTGTTTTGTCCGGCTCGATAATAGCCGGTTGCGGTGGCGGCGGCAGATCGACCATTATCCTGGCCTCGCGTTTAAGTGCAGCCTATCGGCAGGATCATCAAAATGGGAGTCCTAGCAGGCGCCCCCTGCTCGGCCCATCCGACCTAGACTAGGATGGGCACAACATCCCTCCGGTGGCAATGACTATCTTCTCGCCATAGACGGACAGCCGGCGCCAAGCCGAACAGGCTGCTACGACCTAGGTTCGCTGGGCGATGCCCCATTCCGCTTTGGGTCATGAACGGCCCATTTGATGTACGCGCAATATGTCCGGCTTCCGCCCGCAAGCGGACTTGACCTCACGAAACTTCGGCTAAGCGCCGCTAACCGGACGCGCTCGGATGTGATCGTCACTTCCAGGTGGTGCCATAAGCTGAAGCGGGCCGTCGGTCCGACGTTTACCACCAGATTAACGGCGTCGCCGAGGTCTGAGAGGGCGCTGCTTGTCGACGTCGTTCCGTTCTCGGAATGGGGTTCCTTAGGCCCACCCAACGGCGTGAACCTAATGGCGGCTTCGCGCGACTAAGCTAGCGCAAAGTGGCGCCCTCGAATCAGTCCCAGCAATGCAGGTCTGCGCGGCTTTCGACGGGGCACGTCGCCCTGCGGTAACCGGCAACGTTCCGGAGAAAGAAGGCGCGCCCATCTCCAAAGGGCGCTTCTCATTTCATGTAGGGAATTTGAACCGCCGGCGATTTCCCAGCGTCAGACGAGCAGAACCCAGGCGGCATCCGCGGTGCCGCGGCCAATCGGTGACCCTTAATCCGATGAGGAAAACATGTTCAAATTATCAATCAACACGGCGCGCGCAAAATTGATGGATTTTCCCATGCAGCATACCTCGGTTGCGATTGGTGCCGTCGCCCTCGTACTGATTTCGTGCGCAATACTCGCCGGCCAGCCGCGGCCGGTCTTCGCTGCCGACGCGGTGAAACAGCCCACGGCAATGCCAAGCATTAAGGGCTGTTCGGATAGTCAGAAGCAGCGGCTGGAAGAGGTCTGGAAGCGGGCACACATCTTTGTCTGGCGGGCACAACGGTTTGCCGATGCCCTCAATGCCATACCCCGAACCGAGCGCGAAAGGTTGTGGCGGCGCGAGCGCGTCGACCGCAACGACAGTGTTTCGCCACATACTTGGTTCGGCCCGTACGATGGCGAGCGCAGCAACATCATGCGCGAGGGCCTGAAAAAAGCCGAGCAGCGCTTTCGCGGGGTCGGCAACGTCAAGATCCGCGAACTGCGTTGCGGCCAACCCATTGCCGCGTCGGCCAATGAGCACACTGACGTATGTCCTGCTGTCAGCACGGGAGGTGGGTGGCCAAACGCCTTCCACGCCCCGCCTGGCATCATCGTGACATGTCCGTCGTTCTGGAACGCGATGGAAAACCAGTTCGAAGATCCAGAAGTGCGCAAGGACGATGCGGCTATGACGCTGGTGCACGAGGTGTTCCACTGGCTGAGCATTGACGATTGTCCGTCGCGCAGCGTCACTTGCGCCAAGTATATCATGGACTATCACGGGGATGGGGCGGGTGGCATTCCAGACCGCTTCTGGAAGGGGGCCGACCGCTCGCGCGAACTTGCCCGTCGTAGCCCGCGCCACGCGACTCGCAACAACGACAACTATGCCAATTTCATTCGTAATGTGGGCAGTAACCGACCCTATGTGCACGGCATCTGGGAACACAGATCGGGCGGATCAGAGGGCGACTATAGTCATGCACATATGCTGGAGTGGAACAGCTTCGTAGCGCACTGGCAAATTCGTGCGCGGGATTTCGAGCTGGTCGACATTTCGACCTACGTACATTTCGGCACCAGGCTCTATAGTGGGCTTTGGCACCACAATCCCGGCCGCAACGGCGCGCTGTTCTATCTCACCTCATGGCAAGCGTTCGTGGACAAGTGGCGCGAACTCCAGCCGACCCAAGAACTGGTTGATATAGAGGTATTCAAGGATGGTGACCACCTGTCCTATATCGGGGTCTGGCGCATGCGCGACCCCGGCGACCGCAATGTCGGCGCGCTGTTGAGCGGACTCACTTGGGACGATTTCGTCGAGCGCTGGAAGGAGGTGCCGGAGTGGCAGTATCTCGCCGACATCGAGGCCTATCACGACATAGACGGCCAGTTGCGGTTCGCGGGGGTTTGGCGAGCACGACCCGATCCGTCCGACCGCACGCCGAACTCGCTCTTCCGGTTAAACGGCCTGCAAGCATTCTTCGACCGCGCTCAACAAATTGCCTCAGGCAACATGCTGGTCGATGTCGAGCGGTTCTACGACAACGGTCAGGAGGTCTATGTCGGCGCTTGGCGCGGCGGCGGCAACAGCGGAGCGCTGTGGTTCATGCGCGATTCGGACCTGATGTCCCGCCAGATGCGACTGGAGGACAACAGGCAACTCATGACACGGCTCAATTTCGACCTCGACCTGCCTATGCGGATGAAATGAGTCATGGGCCGTGTACTCATGAAAAAGGCATCAGTTGAACCATTGCGGATCGTCGATTGGGCGACGCGCGCCGACCCTGCTCGAACAGTCCACTAAAGGTCAAAAACTGCTGAAGGACACCAACGTGGTTGGGAAAGAGCTCAAGAGCGGACAAGTGCGATGCGGTCGGCAACTTCGCAGGCGCCGGCTTTGACGCATTTCTTGCCGCGCGGCAAGTGGGGCCAAGCGGCTGCGTGATCGGCGTCGACATGACGCCTGCGATGCTCGAGAAAGCCCGCCGCAATGCCGCCAAGGCGGGTATTAGAAACGTCGAGTTCCGGCTGGGCGAGATCGAACACCTGCCGGTCGCCGATGCGAGCGTAGATGTGATCATGTCGAATTGCGTGATCAATCTCTCGCCCGATAAGCCTGCCGTCTTTGGCGAAGCGTTCAGAGTGCTAAAGCCTGGAGGGCGTATCGCTGTCTCCGACGTCGTCGCGATCAAGCCCCTCCCTGATGCTCTCGCTAGGTCTGTCACCGCCCATGCCGGCTGCATAGCAGGCGCGGCAGAGGGACATTGAAGGCTATGCTTGCGGAATCCGGCTTCGCCGACATCCGCATCACTACTAACGAGCATAGTCGGGAGTTCATTCGCGACTGGCTGCCGGGCAGCGGCGCCGAGTCCTATGTCGCGTCGGCCACGATCCAAGCCACCAAGAGGCGGTAGGTGATCCCCGCCGAAAAAATCACCGAGAGGTCATGGCAGGAACTGATCCGCGCTGTGCGGTCTTACGTCGGCAGGCGGGTAACGAATCCGGCGGATCGTGACGATCTCGTTCAGGAAGTGCTCCTGCGCGTCCATCGTGGGCTCACTAGCCTCAAGGATCAGACCTCGCCGGGGCCATGGATATTCGGCATCGCGCATAACGCAGTTGTCGACCACTGGCGGAAGCGAGGGCGGGGTGGCTCGGTGCCCATCGATGAGGCGGAGATCAACATTGGCGAATTGGTTGATGAGACAGATGATGGCGATTTGTTGCAACAGACGGTTGCGACGTATCTTGCCGACATGGTGACCCGGCTTGAGAGTCCATACCGCGAAACGCTTATCCTGACGGAGCTGCAGGGCATGAAATACATAGATGCCGCGCGCAGGCTTGGCATCTCTCTCGCCGCCGTCAAGTCGCGGGTTCTACGCGGGCGCGAGATGCTGCGTAAGGCCCTCATCCGCTGCTGTGAGATAGAACTCGGAGCCACGGGGCAGGTGCTTGACTGCATTCCTCGCGGCCAGGGCGTGCGCAAGACATGCGATCCAGCGCGCGCGTGATGGCGACAGCGGGAACCAATAAAGCCTAGGCGGGCTCGATAGAGAGCCTTGCCAATGCATGTCCTCTTAGCATAGTGGACCTAAGGCTCGTTAGCCGACATGCCCGCTTCGTGTCTAAGCGGCATCTCATTCCCGAATAACGGTCACGCGCAGGAAGGTCGCCGGAACGCGGGTCGCGTCTTGGCTCTGGCTCGTGTTCTGGCTGGCGAACAGTGCCTCCAGCTCAGCCTGGAGGTCGTCTGCGCGGCCGCTCTCCTCCGCCGCTGCGAAGGCGTTCATGGTCGGCCCGTAATAAGAGCGGAACTCGCCGACGAAGCGCGACGGTGGTCCGGGATAGTTGAAGGTGAAGCTGTCCCGTGCGAAGGCGATGTTGTCCTTCGGCACCCCCGCCGCCATGAACCGCGCTGTCACCTCGTCTTCGACGCCCCAGCTCATGGGGCTGACGAAGCCTTCGGGGGGCGGCGGTGTGTAGGCCGCGCAGGTCTTCAATATTTGCGCGACTAGGGTCGGGTCGTTAGGAATCCAATTCCCCATGATGATCCGCCCGCCGGGCCGCGTCACCCGCACCATCTCCTTGGCAACGTCGAAGGGCTTGGGCGCGAACATCGCCCCGAAAATGCTGACGACGAGGTCGAAGCTCTTATCCTCCAGCTGCGGTAGGTCCGTGGCGTCGCCTTCCTGGAACGTGCAGTTGGAAAGCCCCTGCTCGCGCGCGCGCCTGTTGCCGGCCACGACGAGATTTGCCGCGATGTCCACGCCGAGCACGTCGGCGCCAAGCGCCGCAGCCGGCAGCGCGGTCGTTCCGTCGCCGCAGCCGAGATCGAGCACCTTAAGGCCCTGCGTGATGCCGAAACTGTTGACGAGTGCTTCTCCGCTCTCCCGCATGGTTGCGGCGATGCGCGTGAAGTCCCCCTTTTCCCAAAGGGCCTTGTTTGGATTCATGGACGCCGGGCTCCTATCGCGCGGGGCGGAAGCAGGATCATGCTCGCAGGTCGCCAACCCTGCAAGACCGTCTCTGGCTACGCGAGCGTGGCGCATCCACCAGGGTCCGCTTCGGGTCAAACTCGGTAGTAAAGGTGCATCGGTGTAGAGTCCGCTTCACCCACAATAAGCAACGCTCGCCCGGGACGTTGGTGGGTCCGCGTCAGTCCAACAGCAAAAAGTTGCCGATCCCTTAGAGCGTCCAGACCAACGCGAGCTCGACACACGCCTGTGTGTACCGAAAACCTCATCCGCATTTGTTTAGCTGAAGGAATCGCCTAACGTCAGAGCACGATGTTTGCACTGATCTGGTTCTTTCTGGCCGTGTTGGCCT
>Ga0299907_10003190_pt1 | contig 10432 bp, 9 predicted proteins | sample RVTome_16_FD_198680 | JGI IMG/M metagenome (GOLD analysis project Ga0299907, IMG submission 198680) | Soil microbial communities from uranium-contaminated site in the Upper Colorado River Basin, Wyoming, United States - RVT152D67 (version 2) ... | reverse complement strand
AACGGATCGTACGTGACCGGAATCCGGTTCGGTGATGAGGGTTTCCGGGTCGAGCGCACCGCGAGACGCCGTGCGGAGCTGCGTCGCCTCCTCGCAAAGTGCGCTGATTTCGCCCTCGTCAAAGAGGTCGCGCAGCACGATGAAGCCGTCCCGTGCAAAACACCGGGTGGCCTCCGCGGACAGCGGCGCATCTGCGGTCCAGGGTCCATGGACCACGTCATCCAGCCGCGGAAGGATGCGAGCCTCAGGGGATTGTCGCGACGGGTAAGCGTCCTCGCGCCTGTCCGCCGAAGCGGGTATGCCGTGTGCTGAAGAATGCATGGCTCAGACGGCTTCCGCCTGCAATGGATAGGCTCCGGTTTCGTCGTGAACCTCGAGCCCGTTCAGCGGCGGATTGAATACGCAGGCCATGGTCATCTCCGAAGTAGCTCGGAGGACGTGACGGTCGTGCCTGTCGAGCGCATACATCACGCCCGGACGGATCTCGAACGTCTCGCCCGTTTCCTGATTCTCGATGGAGCCTTCCCCGGCTATGCAATAGACCGATTCCAGGTGATTCCGGTAATGCATCGGCAAGTCGGCACCGGCGTATATCGTGGTGATATGAAACGAAAAGCCCATGCCGTCGTCTTTCAACAGCAGCCGCACGCTATTCCACCCCGCCGTCTCGACCAGCCGGCGGCCCGTCTTCGCCTCTTCCAGTTTGCGAACTATCATTGATCTCCCCCTTACGCCGCTGCCTTGCCGGCCTTCTCGAGGACCGATCGCACGGAGCGAGCCAGAATATCGAGACCTTTCGTCAGTTCATCGTCCGTGATCGTCAGGGCAGCAAGGCACTTGACGATTTCATCGTCAGGGCCGCTGGTCTCGATGATCAGTCGGTGCCTGAATGCGGTTCTGACGACTCCGGCAGCGACGTCGCCGGACGGCATCTCAAGGCCACGCATCATCCCGCGTCCCTTCACTGCCGAACGATCCAGCCCGTTCGCCCGGGCGATCCCGGCGAGCCTCGACTTGAGCAACTCGCCCTTGTCGTAAATGGACTGCTCGAACGAACTGTCGCGCCAGAAGTGCTCCAGCGCGGCGCGGGCCGTTACGAAGGCGTGGCAGTTGCCGCGGAACGTGCCGTTGTGCTCGCCGGGCAGCCACTGATCGAGCCGTCTGTCGATCATCACGAGCGCCAGCGGCAACCCGTAACCGGATACGGACTTGGCCATGGTCACGATGTCCGGCTTGATGCCTGCTGCCTCGAAACTGAAAAACGAACCCGTCCGCCCTGCGCCAGCCTGGATGTCGTCCACTATGAGGAGCGCCTCAAACTCGCGCGCTATTGCCGCAATCCTTCTCAGCCAGCCATAGTCGGCGACATTCAGGCCGCCCTCTCCCTGCACCGTCTCCACGATTACGGCCGCCGGAGCGTCGACGCCGCTGGAAGGATCGGACAGCATCTTCTCGAGATAGTCGGCAGTATCCACTGACGGCCCGAAGTAGTCGTCGTAAGGCATGCGTGTCACACCGTCCAGTGTGATACCCGCCCCGTTTCGGTGAAAACCGTTCGCTGTACAGGCGAGGGCGCCCAGAGTCACGCCGTGAAAGCCGTTGGTGAATGCGATGACGTTCTGCCTGCCGGTGACCTTGCGCGCAAGCTTGAGCGCAGCCTCCACGGCATTGGCCCCGGTCGGACCGGGAAACTGGATGACGTAGTCGAGATCCCGGGGTTTCAGGATCGTCTCGAAAAATTCGACCAGAAAACGTTCCTTGCTTTCACTGTACATGTCGAGACTGTGGGTAATTCCGTCGTTGCTTATGTACTCGATGAGCGCCTGCTTGAGTAGCGGGTGATTGTGCCCATAGTTGAGCGTCGAGCAGCCCATCAGGAAATCCAGATAGGCTGAACCGTCCCTCGTGTACAGCCAGGAGCCCTTCGCTCGCTGGAAGATCTTCGGGAAATTTCGGGCATAACTTCGAACCTGCGACTCGAGTAGTTCGAAAGTTTCAACGGCCGGTGTGCCGGCCTCGGTCTGTACGGACATTTTTTTCCTCGGTGTTTGAAAAGTTGATTCGTTACGCGGCGGACTGAGCACTCTGTCGCCGCCGAAGGGGACCGATCGTGATCAGACGCTCGCTCGCGTGGCGGTTTCCGAAGTGTTCCTTCGCTTCGAACCCGGTGGTCTCCCGGAGCGCCGCGCCGGCGCCGGCGGCGAGAGAACGGAACAGACATCGAGATGCCTCGTTGTCGGGTGTGATCGTGGTCTTCAGGTACGAGACGCCGCCGACACTTTCCCGCCCGAGAACCTCCAGCAACATCCTCCTGGCCAGGCCCAGGCCCCGTGCGTGTCTGTGCACGGCAACCTGCCAGATAAAAAGAGTCTCCGGCTCGTTGGGAGGGCGATAGCCGGAGATCCATCCGACGGCCTCTCCTTCTTTCTCCGCCAGTACGCAGGTATCCGCGAAATCGGTGCATTGCAGGAGATTGCAGTACAGCGAGTTCTCGTCCAGAGGGGGGCAGGACGCGACCAGGTCCGAGACGCGGACGCCGTCGGTCGCCCGGGGCTTACGCAGCACTACGTCCGCCGGGAGATTCCGGCCATCTTTTTCGTTGGATGTGCGCATCATGGATTAGTTTGCTAGTCTAATTAATATGGCTGCGGATTGGAACCCGGGAGTGCCCTGCCACGTCATTCCCGAACCGCGCCATCGTCCGGAGACTATTGTATTTTCACACAATTATGGGCCGTATCAGAAGGATTGGGCGGGTTGGCCAACTTGTCTGCGGCGGCGACTATTAGTTAGTTATTCGAATGATCTGCCGGGCGTGCGGCGCCGAATGTAGCAACCCGAGGCAATATCTGACAAAAAGCGATGTTGAGAACTCTCAGGAAACCGTCGATGCAGGATCGTTCCGATACCGCGTTGATCGCCTTGCGGCGCATCCTTCGCGCAACCGAGCTGAACTCTCGCCTCCTGGCGAGCCAGACCGGGCTGACGTCATCGCAGTTCATCATTCTGCAAATCGTAGCGCGACATGGAAAAGTCCTTCCCAGCACCGTCGCAAAGTCGGCCCGCCTCACTCAGGCCACAGTAACGTCGCTGGTCGACAAGCTGGAGCGAAACGACCACGTCAAGCGCCGACGAGACACTGAAGACCGTCGTCGCATCTGGATCGAAATGACCCGGGTCGGGGAGGAAGCGCTCGCCGCGTCTCCGGATTTTCTTCAGGATCGGTTTCAGGAGGCGTTCAGGCAGCTCGAAGCGTGGGAACAGGCCATGATAATCGCCGCACTCGAGCGCGTCTCGGCGATGCTCGACGCCGGAACCCTCGATGCGTCGCCGATTCTGGATATCGGCGATCTCGACCGCCTGCTGAATGCGTGAGGAGGAAGGACGGACGGCCACACTTGCCAAAGTTCATGAATAGTGTCGGGTCCCGTCTCCTTTCCTCGGCTACCACGGAAGCCGGGACCGGTTCAGATCACTCGCGAGTACGCAGCATCTCGTCGGCAATTTGCGCCGTGATCGGCTCAAACATACCGAGGCCGCAGGATACGCCCGGCGCGTATCCGAATCCCCAGTCTTCGAGAACTGTGACGACGTCGATGCTGCATAAGAGGCCGACGGACGAACGATACATCAGGGTGTCGCTGGGTCGCAGACCGGGGCATCGATGGGTAAGCTCGTTTCGGTACACTTTGTCTCGTCGCAGGCGAAAGATCAGAGTGTCGGAATCTACGATGTCGATCTTGTCGATCTCGTTGATCCGGACGCAGTGTTCCGAATCGAGGTTTCGCTCGCTCTCATCCCCGGTTTCATTGCCATCGTCTTGCCCGAAGGCCGCACCGACGCTGCCCGCACACACCAGCAGCGCGAGGACAAATCGTCGGGCGACCGTTCCGCCGGAGCTCACCAGCTCTGCACATTGCATATTGAGTTCCTCCTGATCAATCAGGCGATAGCATTTTTTTCAACGCGGTGTAATTGTTACCAGACGGCTGCGGTAGTTTGACCCCCGAGCTACGACTCTCCGCCAGAGAAGCCGTCGGGCTTCACGACGACAACGTCACAGTGCACGTCATCCAGCATCGCCTCGGCCGTGCTGCCGAGCAGCAGGCGTTCCAGCCGGCCGCGGGCGACGGCACCTGCAACGACCACATCGATCTCCAACTGCTCGACGATTTCGTCGAGCGCCTGCCTGGTGCTCCCTGCGACGAGGTGCACGTGGTCTTCCGGGATACCGGCGGCCTCGGAGAGCTTGCGCAATTCCAGCCGCCGGTGCTTTTCCAGTTCGTCGGAAAGTTCGCTGCTCAGCTGGAGTGCCGGCACGGCACCATGGTGAGTCGCGGCCGCGATCGGCGCAACCATCGCGCCAGGCCGGTACGCGTGAAAAATGTGCACGGAGCCACCGAACAATTTGCAGATGTCGCTCGCAACCGCAACAAGCTTTGTGTCGAGTCCCGCCTTTTTTTCCTCGGGATGCGAAGGGTCGACTGCAGCGAGTACGCGCAGTCCGCCTGCGAGGGGGTCGATGCCTTTCTTGACCAACCACAGAAGTTGCGGAGCGCGGCGAATCAACTCCCAGTCGGTGGGAGTAATAAAAAGGCGGTTGAACCTCGAGTGGTTCTTTGCGGCGCGCACGATCAGGTCTGCACCGATGGCTCGCGCCTTGTCCAGGATCGTCTCGTACCGGGGCGAATGCGATTCGACGTGACAGGTGACGTTTGCGCCATCTGCTCGAATCTTCTCTCCCTCCGCCTCGAGCCAGTCGCTGAGCTGCCGGCGGTAGTCGTCTCGTGCCCTGCTCACGCTTTCGTTGTCGAACAGAACTCCGTAGGCGATGGATTCCGTGTCGTCGCATAGAAGGAGATCGATCGAGGCCCCCGTCGCCGCAGCAAGTTGTCGAGCTCGATCCAGTGGAGGCAGAGCGGGACCTGTATCGGAAATGCGGTCAGGATCGATGTCGGCGAGTATTCTGCTGATACGGGTCACGGCTTTCTGCTCCGACGGTCGCGCGATCAGGGTTCGTTGTATTGCTTCAATCGGTTGTACAGCGTCTTAAGACTTATGCCGAGCACGTCGGCGGTCCTTTTCTTGTCACCTTCAAAATGCTCGAGCGTCGACAGAATCGTGCGCCGTTCGATTTCGGCAAGCGGCGTGCCGACATAAAGCCGGATAAAGTCGCCGTCACCCGGGTTGGATGACGAGACTCGCCCGGGGAGGTCTTCGGTCTTGATTTCTTCGCCGGCGAGAAGATGACCGCGCAGCACTGCATTCTTGAGTTCCCGGACGTTGCCAGGCCAGTCATAGGCCCGCAACGCCGCGCGGGCCCCGCTGCTGAAGGTCTTCTGCCGACCGGTCGCGGTGTTGCGTTCCTTCAGGAAGCGCTCGGCAAGCAACAGCACGTCATCGTCGCGTTCGCGCAATGCCGGCACCCGTATGGGAAATTGTGCCAGCCGATAGTAAAGGTCCTCACGTAGCCGACCTCGTTCCACTGCCTCTTCCGGATCGACGTTGGTGGCGGTGATAATGCGGGCATCTACCGAGATGTCCTTCTCGCCTCCCACCGGCCTTACTTCGTTCGACTCGAGAACCTTGAGCAGCTTGGCTTGCAGGCCGGCATTCATCTCCGTTATCTCGTCGAGAAAGAGCGTACCGCCCGCGGCACGCTGGAAGTAGCCGCGATGGTCTCGGGTCGCCCCCCGAAAACTGCCTTTTTTGTGACCGAACAACTCGCTCTCGAGTAAACCGGGTGACATTGCACTGCAGTCGAGCGACGCGAAGTCATTCCGCGACCTGTCGCTCTGATGATGGATCATACGGGCTACCAGTTCCTTTCCCGACCCCCTCTCGCCGGCCAGAAAGATGCTGGCATCACCCGGCGCGCATTTTCGCAACAAGCGATAGAGGCGTTGCATCGCCCTTGATTCTCCAACCAGCAAATCGCCGTGGGCCGGCGCCCGGGTCTTTTCGACCCGTGACGACAGCTCTTCCGACAAGTCGCGCAGATTCCGCGCAAGGCGGTCTCTGTTGACGGGTTTGCGGAAAAAATCGGATGCACCGATCCGGATCGCGCGAGGGGCTATCCTTGCGGTCGGCTGGTCGCTCATGAGGTAGATCTCCGTAACCGGCGTAAGGTCGATCGATTCGAGCAGACCCAGCGTATCGTCGCCATCGAGCTGCTCGTTCAGTATTGCGATCTCGGGTTTGTGGCGAAGCAATGCCTCTCTGGCCTGCGGAAGACTTTCAGCCGTTTCCGGCGAATACCCGCATTCCCGGAAGAGCTGAGACAGCATCAGGGAATTTTCGGTATCGTTGTCGACGATCAGTGCATGCGGCACGAATAGGGCTCCTCAAGGCCTGTTGACACAACGACATCAAACTCACTGTCTGAACCCGAGCCGGAACAGCTCACGAAGGTTTGACAGCTCCCTTATGGGGTACTCGTGAGCGTCCACGCGCATGGCACCATCCTTTTTTGACTCGTTTGCACCGCTGCGCTGCTGCAGCGTTCGATGCAACAAGTGTGCCAGAGAACTCCCGGGACGCGTTCGTGCCGTGATGACGGCCGGGCAGCCGGGAAACCGGTCGGTGGGGCCACGAGCGGAGCGGGCAGTTTTGAAAATATTACAAGCTGCGGCCGCAAGAAATGATTCTGCTTCGACGCGAACTGAAGATGCCCGGGCAGGTTATGAGGCGCTGCGCTTCTTCTCCCTGCCGCCGTTCTTGCGCTGACGTCGAACGATGGACACGGGCATGGTTTTCCGCATCGGGGTCACGGTGGGCCTGCCGATGTAAAAGCCCTGCGCGAAATCGATCCCGAGTTCGCCGAGCAGTGTGAAAGCCGCGCCGGACTGGACGTACTCGGCGACAGTCTTCATGCCCGCAGCCCTGCCTATCTCGCCAATCATCCTGACCATCTTCTGATCCACCGGGTTACGAACCAGATCCCGGATGAAGCTGCCATCAATCTTGATGTAGTCGACCGGCAATTTCTGCAGGTAGCTGAAGGAACTGTACCCTGTGCCGAAATCGTCAAGGGAGACCTGGCAGCCGAGCTGACGCAGGCCCGCGATCTGTTTTTCGACGTGGTTGAGGTGCCGCATCGCGAGACTCTCCGTAATCTCGAAGGTCACGCACTCCGGCGGCACCGAATGACGCGTCAGTTGAGATCGGACGAACTCGGTCAGATTTTCCGCCTCGAAAGCGTTGGCGGACAGGTTGAGCGAGAAACGCAGCTCCGGTGCATCCTGGCGGTACCTGGCCAGCTCCGCAATCGCGGTTTCGATAAGCCACGTGTCGATCTCCGCCATCAGTCCGAATCGAACTGCGGCGGGCAGGAAGGCATCGGGTGAGATCATACCCCCCCTGTCGGACTTCATGCGGAGGAGAACTTCGTGGCTGCTGGTTTCGCCGGTCGCGATACAGACGATGGGCTGATACCGGAGCACAAGCAGATTGTTGTCTATTGCATCACGCAGTTTGCTCACCCAGTTGACATCGGCAGCCAGCTGTTCGACGTCGGCTTCGGTCAAGTTGTGAAACGCGAGCCGGTTGCGACCAGCCGCTTTCGCCTCGCGGCAAGCGATATCCGCGTGGGATATGAGATCGTCGTGATCGAACTGGTCGGAGTCGATCATTGCGATGCCGATGCTGCAATGCACGTGGAAGACGTTCTCTTCCTCTACATGCGCGACTTTTCGGAGGTCTTCAAGTATCGATTCCGCGAGAGCCCGCGCGCCCGCTTTCGTAACATTCGTCGCCAATACCGTGAATTCGTCGCCGCCGAAACGGCCGACGGTGCCGCTGTTTCCCACACAGCGTTGAAGCTGATCGGCGACTTTCCGGATCATGCGGTCACCGGCAGGGTGACCGCAGGTATCGTTGACGTACTTGAACTGGTCGAGGTCGACGAACAGCAAGGCCGCCTCGTTGTTGGACCGCGTGACGTTCTGGACCTCCTTGCGCAACTCTTCCACGAAGCGCCTGCGGTTGTAGAGCCCGGTGAGCACATCATGATTCGCCAGTCGTGACAGCTTCTCGTTTCGCGCTGCCAGCGCTGAGGCCGTCGTCTGCAACGCCTCGACGATTTCCGAAATCTCACGATGTTTCGCCGCCTTGAACGTGACGGAAAGGTTGCCTTTGGCAAGCTCGGCAATTGGCTGCTGCAGGTCGGAGATCGCTGTGAGCGCGTTGCGCAACCGGCGCCAGCCGGTAAGTCCCGACAGAACCAGCAGCAGCAACAGTACGCTGGACGCTATCTGGATATTCGTCACGAGTCGTGCATGAAAAGAGCTGAAATCCAGCTCGAGACGAACGAACCCGGTCAGATTTCGCGTGCTGCTCGAGTAGTCCGCGACGGGGTTAAAGCTGTACAGGCCGTCGCCGCCAATCGACTCGGTCCATATCGGGGCAAGTATTTCGAAGGTATGGGCACTGAATACACTGCTGTCCACGAGGTAGGGGCTTTCCGAGCCCACTCGAGGCAACAGGCTGGCGACCACGCTGTCGGACAGAGACTCTGCCGGCACGCTATGATAGAGGCCGTTGTCGATGGAATAGAACGGCGTCCCGTCCTCCGAATAATATGTAACGCGGTGGATTTCCGGATAGCGGGCAACAAAGCTCTCGAGCCGCAAGACTACCTCCCCGTCGCCCTCCAGATACAGAGGCGCGCCGAGCTCGTTCAAGTCTTCCGTCCACTGCAACGCCCATCGGCTGTAGTTGGCTTGCAGAACCCATTGTCCGCCCCAGTAAAGGCCTGCGATGGAAAGCGCGCCAATCAAGGCAGTGATGACCAGCTGCAGACTGAGTATCTCACTGACGAGAGAACGCTTGCCCCGGCGACTCCCCTGTCGGCTGGCTGCACGGTTTCGCTTTGGTTCCGACAAAAGGCCTGTCACGGTCGTCCCCCTGACAGGTCGTTTGCGGCAGCCTGCCCGGCTGCAACCGAACTGGTCCCGTCAACAGCCAGAGATCCCGTTCGCGTTCGCACTTCGTGAAGGGGTGTCAGATTCGGCACAGTGGCGCTGTCGCCGGCGGAAAGTTTTGTCGCTACTGCCAATACCGTGGTGGCGATATCGGACTCGATGGCAGCGGTGCTAAGGGATGCTCCCAGGTCCAACAAAGCGTCGTTGAACACCGCGATCTGCACCTGATGACGCGCAGCGATCTCCACGACTTTTCTCAGCACTGGCACACTCAGGACGCGGTTGTCCGGAAAGAGCCAGAATCCGTCGATGTCAGGCGCTATTCTTCTGAACAGGTAAAGTGTTTCCCGATCTGAACCTGCCGTCCGATAGTGGAACTTCAGGCCTTGTGCTGCGGTTGCGTGTATTGCCTCCGCAATGAGGCCCTGATGTCCTTCGCCGAGTATTGCTCCGATGCTCCTCAGCCCTGGATTGTGCTGCTTCCACGCGTCAAGCTGGACCGCGAGCGGAGGCAGTGAGGCCACGCCTTTGACGGGCACACTGGCCGCATCGGCCCCGGCAAAGTTGAAAACCTGACAGTAAATTACCGGCACGGTTGACCACTGAGCGGCGGCGCGGGTCGCCGGAAGGCCGATTGCGATGACTATCGTCGCCCCGGACTCCGCAATTCCGGCAAACGCTTCCGCATGTGACTCGCTGTCCGCCAGGTTGTAGACAAGCGGCCCGTCGAGCCGGTGCTGAAGTTCTGTTGCGACGCTTTCGAAAGCTGCTGAACGGTCGCTCACAACTATCGCCGCTTTCGATGAGAATGGCTCTGGCAACGCGACGTCGCGACGGACAGACGTCGGTGAGGTTGTCGGTTCAGCGACAACCTCGGGAGCAGGCGAAGGTTCCTCCTGCCCGTCGTGTCCGACGACGTCCGGAGTCTGGTCCGAAAGAGGAATGCTTGCACACCCGACCAGTGCCGCCAGTAGACAGCCGACCGATACCCGGATGCCCTGATTCCGGACGCGCTGGGCAAGGCTCGTATGCGCGCTGGTGTCGTGTCCGGTTGACTGTGGCATCGCGTCGAAGCAGCAGCGCCCTCTGGCTGAACGGTGAACCTACCGCGGTGTGGCGCCAAGGTCGTTGTGGCGCGTCTCAGATTGCGCCTTCATGCCAGCCGAATCCCTTTCGAGGACATTATGTCGAACCGGACAAGGCGTCAGGGTTCGACTCCGGGCTAGGGGCTCGAGCGTCCGACCGTTACGCGATCCCTTCCCTGACGTTTGCTTTCATAGAGCGCCGCGTCGGCCAGTCCAATGAGATGTTCCGACGAGGCGGAATCGCCTGGCTTGCGCATTGCTATCCCTATGCTGATCGTTACGGGCACCGAGCCGTCCCGCGTCTGTATCGGCAAGCCCCGCATACCTGCGCAGATGCGCTCGCCGATCGCAACGCATCCTTTTTCGTCTATATCATGGACGACGATCAGGAACTCTTCGCCACCGTAGCGGCAGACTATGTCCTGC
>Ga0299907_10003189_pt1 | contig 10434 bp, 9 predicted proteins | sample RVTome_16_FD_198680 | JGI IMG/M metagenome (GOLD analysis project Ga0299907, IMG submission 198680) | Soil microbial communities from uranium-contaminated site in the Upper Colorado River Basin, Wyoming, United States - RVT152D67 (version 2) ... | reverse complement strand
CGCGTAGTGGCCTTGCGACCCGTCGTGCGCTTGCGGCTGGTCGCGGCCTTCTTCCGTGCGGGGGCGGTCTTCCGCTTCCGTGCGGTGGCGGCCTTCTTCCCGGCAGCGACGCGCTTCGGCGACTTCCGCGTGGTCTTGCGTGCTGCCGGCCTCGTCGACGCCGTCTTCCTCGCGGCCGTTCGCTTCCGGGTCGCGGCCTTGGTGCTCGCGGCGGTCGCGGCCTTCCGCGCGGCGGTCGATCTCCGGGTTCGCGTGGTCACCGGGTCGGTGGCGCCCCCATCCATGGGCCCGCCGAGAGGCATCGCCGTGCTCTCTGATCGAGGCGTCGGCCGGTCCCAGGCAGGGGTTTCGGGTTGCCAGGACGGTTCGGGGGCGCTCGGCGCGTCGAGGGCGCTCTCCTCCGCGTCTTTCGCCTGGTCCGTACCGTCGGACGGCGGCTCCTCGGCGTCGTTCCCGCTCGCTGGATCCCACGTCGTGCGCTCGTCAGATGACGGCATGAACAACCTCCTCCGCTCGAGGGTCTCTGATGGCCGTACCCAACCTACTCAAAAAGATGCATGGAACGCGTTCACCCTCGAGACGTCTCGGGTATGGCGGCCATACCCGAGACGAGGAGAGTGTGCAGATGAAGACGATCGAAGAGTCCATCGAGATCGACGTTCCGGTGAGGGTCGCTTACAACCAGTGGACGCAGTTCGAGGAGTTCCCCCGCTTCATGGAAGGTGTGGAGAAGGTCGAGCAGCTCGACGACCGTCGCCTCCACTGGGTCGCCGAGGTGGCCGGGAAGCGCAACGAGTGGGACGCCGAGATCAGCGAGCAGCGCCCTGATGAGCGCGTCGCCTGGCACAGCACCAGCGGCACGCCGAACGCGGGCGCGGTGACGTTCCACCGCCTGGACGACAACCGGACGAAGGTGATGGTCCAGATGGACTACGAGCCTGAGGGCGCCGTCGAGACGGTCGGTGACGCGCTCGGCATGGTGGAGCGGCGAACGAAGGGCGACCTCGAGAGGTTCAAGGAGTTCATCGAGCGCCGCGGGACCGAGACCGGCTCGTGGCGCGGCGAGGTCGACCGTCCCGGATCCGGGAACTAGTCCGGAGGAGCGGGCGAGCTCGGCCGGTCCTTCACGTCAGAACCAGCCGTGGGCCATGGCCGGCCGGGAGAGATCATCGCGCTCCCGGTCGCCATGGCCACCCGTTTCCCGTCGGCGTCGTCCACCCGGCACGTCGTGACCGCGATGGTGCGGCCTCGCTGCTCGACGGTCGCTCGCGCGACGAGCTCGCGAGCATCGGGGACGACGGGTCGGAGGAAGTTGACCTTCAGATCGAGCGTCCCGAACGACGTGCCGGGCGGCAGCGTGGTCGTGACCGCCGAATTGATCGCCGTGTCGGCCAAGGCGGTCACCACGCCCCCGTAGAACGTGCCGAAACCCGTGCAGAACCAGAGCGACGCCGGCATCGCGAGCGTGACGCTCCCTTCGGCGACGTCGACGAATCGCAGGCCGAGCAGCGAGCAGTTCGGCGGGGGAAGCCGCTCACCCTTGTGCCAGAGCTGCATGAGGTCCAGTCCGTTCGTCTCGTCCCAGACCGCTTGCGGGACGATCTCGCCTTCCGAAGGACGCAGGTAGGGGTCGGGCGTGTCGAACGACTTCGACTCGACCGCCGGGAACTCCTCGGGCGGGTCCGGCGGATCGAACGGCAGCGGCTGCAGCACGCACCGCGAGGTGGCGTGCGCGAGGAGCGTACCTCGGGCGTCTTCGACCCGAGCCTCCGACAATCCCTGGCGCCTCCCCGCGTGGATCACCGTGCCGCGTGCCACCAATCGCTCGCTGGACGGCGAGGCGGGTTCGAGGAAGTTGATCGAGAGATCCGATGACAACAGCGCGATGCCCTTCGGCAGCATGGTGAAGACCGCGCCGGCGAGCGCGGCGTCCGCGACGAAGCCGAGCGTTCCTCCCGCGAACACGCCGGCGGCCGTCTGCCACCACGGGCTCGCGGGGATCGACCACGTGGAGGCGCCGACCGCGGCCTCCTCCACGACGAGACCGCTCAGGTGCGTGAGCGGCGGCGCGGGCAGCTTCTCGTCGATGAAGAGCTGGAGCTGATCGACGCCCGACATCCCGAACAAACCGGGGTGCTCGAGATAGGCGAAGGAGCCCCGGACCGGCTCGTGGACGATCACGAGGCGAGGATATCGGCCCTCCGGTCCCCTATCGTCCGCGCCTCGCGGGCCGCGGTCGCGAGCGTGGCTGCGGCCGGCGGACGTGGCTGCGGGGCTTGGGCGCATCGGCGCGCAGCCCCGCGTCACCGAACTCGGTGTGCAGTTTCAGGACCGTTGCGATCCTCCCGACCTCACGTGTCTTCTCCGGCGTGACGAACGTGATGCCCGTGCCGCTGCGGCCGGCGCGCGCGGTGCGGCCCACCCGATGGAGGTAGTCCTTGTCGTCGGCCGGCGGGTCGAAGTTGATGACGTGGGTGATGTGTTCGAGGTCCAGCCCGCGCGCAGCGACGTCGGTCGCCACCAGCACGTCGTTGGCACCGGCGGCGAACCGCCCGAGGGAGCGCTCGCGCGCCGATTGCGTCATCCCACCGTGGAGGGCTCCCGCATGGAATCCCTCGGCTTTCAGGGTCCTCGCCAGCCGATCGACGCCTCGCTTGGTGCGAACGAACACCAGGGTCAGGCCTCGATCCGCGGCCAGCTCGCGCACCAGCGCTCGCGCCCGTCCGGCCTGATCCACCGCGACGAAGCGATGATGCGCCTCGGTCACGAGCGGGCCGTCCTCGCCGGCCACCTCGTGGCGAACCGGGTTCTCGATGAAGCGCGCCGCGAGCCGTCCGACCTCACCGTCCAGCGTCGCGGAGAAGAGCATGGTCTGCCGCTCGGGTCGGAGCATCTGCAGGATGCGCGTGACGTCGGGCATGAAGCCCATGTCGAGCATGCGGTCGGCCTCGTCCAGCACGCAGATGCGCACCCGGTCCAGGCGGAGGAGCTTGCGTTGCACCAGGTCGATCAATCGGCCGGGCGTGGCGATCACGATGTCGGCGTGGCGGGCTCGCTTCGCTTGCGGCCCAAGGCCGACGCCGCCGTAGACGGAGGCGATCCGCAGCCGCTTCACGTCGGCGATCACGCGGAACTCCTCGGTGACCTGGCTCGCGAGCTCCCTCGTCGGTGTCAGGATCAGCGCGTTCGGGCTCCCGCCGCCGGGCGTCAGCCGCTCGACGATCGGCACCGCGAACGCGAGGGTCTTCCCGGAGCCGGTGCGCGAGCGTGCGAGGACGTCTCGACCCGCGAGCGCGTCCCGAAGGACGAGGGACTGGATCGGGAAGGGGTCGCGGATCCCGCGCATCCGCAGAGCCTCCGCGATCGGAGACGAAACGCCCAGCTCTGCGAAGCTCGGCGTTGGGCTCGATTGGGATCGAGGCGGCACGACGGCGTCGCGCCGTGCATGTGTTGCTTGTGACATGACTGCTTCCTCTCGGACCGTGTGGGGACGATCGACTGCTCCGAGAAGAAAGGGAGGGGAGGCGGCCTTCACCACGTGGACGTCGATGCGTGTTCGCGTCGACGCGTGACTGTCACAGTGTACGCGATTCGTGGACCCGTTCGAGCAGCGAGACGGTCATGCGCTCCCGAGGCGCTCGATCCGAGCACGGACGCGGGCCGCGGCGACGACGTTCCCCTTCCGCTCGAAACGGTGGAGCGCCTCCTCGAAGGCCGCGCGCGCGTCGTCGCCGCGGCCCGCGGCCTGGAGGATTTCACCCCGGGCCTCATGGGCTTGTCCGTACCAGTCCAGATATTCGGTGGTCGCGCTGATCGCCAGTCCCTCATCCGCGAGCGCGAGCGCATCGTCGAACGCTCCCCGGTGTGCCAGCACGCGAGCCTGCGCCAGACGCCATTCGGACTGCGAGGCGAAGTCGTCTTCGGCCGAGAGCCCCCGGCTCTTGCTCGCGAACGACTCGGCCTCGTCGAATCGGCCGAGGTCGCACAGCGTCTGGGCGAGCAGCGCGGCGATCGTCGAGTTGTAGGCGGTCTCGCCCATCGCCTCGTAGGCATCGTGCATCTCCCGGAAAAGCGCCTCCGCCCGGTCGAGCCACCCGGCCAGTCGGTAGAACTCACCGACGATCTGACTCGCGGCCACGCGCCGCTCCGGGATCCCGAGCTCCCTGAACATCCTGTCGGATCGCTCGACGGTCTCGTTGGCTTCCTCGAGGCGGCCGGTCATGGCCAGGAGACCTGCTCGCACGCGAAGGTCGTGGGCCTCTCCGCTGAGGCTGTCGCCCCGCAGGTCCCGAGCGCGGTCGATCACGGTCAGCGCCTCGTCGACGGGGAGGGCCCCGAAGTACGCAGAGACGCACAGCTGGGCGGCGATCTCCTGGCGATCGCGCCGGGTCATCGGATGGGCGCGCTCCGCGAGTTCGTCGAGGATCTCGAACCCCCTCGCGACCTCCCCCAGGAAGAACGCGAGGCGGGCGAGCATCAGGCGAGCGTTGTCCGCGAGCTGCTCGTCTCCGAGCTCCACCGCTTCATCGAGGACCGACTCCACGTCCGCGCGCGCCATCGCCATCGTGTTGCTCGGGTCGACGTTCCCCGCGGTCATCGTGAGGACCAGCCGGGCACGCAAGCCGAGACGCCGCTCCCCCTGGCGATCGGCGAGCGAGGTAGCCCGGGAGGCCGCCTCGAACGCACCCGGAGGCTCCGCCAACTCCTCCAGGATCTGGGCGAACAACGCGAGAGCCTCGACCCCCAGCCGACCGTCGGCCAGGGCGACGCATCGCTCGAGGAGGGTCCGGGCGCTGGGCAGATCCTCCCGCTCGTCCGCCCGCACCGCGGACGCGTAGAGATGCTCCGCCGCCCGAGCGGCGAGCCCGCGCGCCCGATCGTCGGGCGCGCCGAGCTCGACCCGATAGCGGTAGGCCTGCTCCAGGTGATGGGCGAGGATCTCCTCGTACTCCACCATCCGGTCGCGCGCGGCCTCGGACAACCAGTCCGCGTACCGCTCGTGGAGCTCGGCGCGGTGCTCCTTCGGCATCGCTTGGTACGCCGCGTCGCGGATCAGCAGGTGGCGGAACCGGAAGGCGTCCTCACCGGCGAACTCCGGCCGGTCCGGCCGGATCAGCTCCTTTCGCGCCAGGGCGAGCAGCCGTGACCGGACCTGGGGCCGGACGGTCTGCGGGCTGAGGGTCGCGACCGCGCCGGAGTGGAACACCTTGCCCTCCACGGCGCCGCGCTCGATCACGCCACGCTCCTCGGCATCGAGCCGATCCAATCGGGCCGCGAGCAGAAGGTGGATCGTGGGCGGCACGGTCACGTCCGCCAGGTCCTCGACCGCGCGCCACGCGCCCTCCTCCAGCCTGAGCAGGCCGTCGTCGATCAGCATCGCGAGCATCTCCTCGACGAACAGCGGGTTGCCCTCGGCAGCCTCGAGGATCCGCTGGCGTGCTGCATGCGGGATGTCGGCCCGACCGAGCAGGTTGTCCACGAGCGTCGAGGCCTCGTCGACGGGCAGCGGCTCCAGCAGGATCGAGGTCGCGTTCATCTTGCCGCCGCCCCAGCCGGGTCGGACCTCCAGCAACTCGGGCCGCGCGATGCACAGGAGCAGGAGTGCCGCTTCGCGCGTCCAGTCGGCGAGGTGCTCGATCAGATCGAGGAACGCCGGCTCGCCCCAGTGGATGTCGTCGAACACGACGACGATCGGGCGCTCGCGGGCGAGGTGCTCGAGCAGCTTCCGCACGGCCCAGAAGGCGTCCTCGGTGGCGCCGGGCTCGGCCCAACCGAACAGTCCTGCCACGAGCCCGGCCACGCGCTCGGCGTCGGGTGCGCCGTCGAGCACCGCGTCGAGCTTGGATCGAGCGACCGTCGGGAGGTCGGAGTCCAGGATCGCCGCGGCTCGATGGATCACTTCGGCGAGCGGGAACAGCGTGATCCCTTCGCCGTACGACAGGCATCGGCCGCGCAGGATGTTCGCGTCGGCGGCCGAGCCGTTCAGGAACTCGTGGACGAGGCGAGACTTCCCGACGCCCGCAGGGCCCATCAGCGTGAACAGGTGCGAGGTTCGATCTGTGACCGCGCGCTCGAGCGCGTGCTCGAGGAGCGAGAGCTCCTTCGCGCGTCCCACCATCGGCGAGTCGAGGTGGCGTTCGTGCCCGGCCGCGCCGGTCGAGACGTCGAGCAAGCGGAACGCCGGCACCCGCTCCTCCTTGCCCTTCAGGGCGAGCGCGTCGACCGGCTCTACCTCGACGGCGTCCTTCACCAGGCGGAAGGTGGGCTCGCCGAGGAAGATCTCCCCGGGCGCGGCGGCCTGCTCCAGCCGGGCGGCGACGTTCACGGCGTCACCCGTGACGAGTCGTTGCCCGGCCGAGGGGTCGCCGGCCACGACCTCGCCGGTGTTCACGCCGATCCGCGCGGCCAGGCCCTCGCCGTGCTCGCGCTCCAGATCGGCGTTGAGGGTGACGAGCGCCTCGCGCATGCCGACCGCGGCGCGCACCGCTCGCACGGCGTCGTCCTCGTGGAGTCGCGGGATCCCGAAGACCGCCATCACCGCGTCGCCGATGAACTTCTCGACGGTGCCCCCGTGGCGCTCGATCACGGCGGCCATCTCGTCGAAGTACCGGCCCATCACGCGGCGGAGCGCCTCGGGATCGAGCCTCTCGCCGAGCGCCGTGGACCCCGTCACGTCGGCGAAGACGATCGTGACGACCTTCCGGACGTCGCCCGCGGGGGATTCGGCCTCGCCCAGCGGTGTCGCGCAGTTCTGGCAGAAGCGGGCCTTGTCGGCGTTCTCTTCTCCGCAGGACGGGCATCGCTTCACGAGCGGAATCCTAGAGGGTGCCCGGGATGCGCCGGAGCGATCCGGGCGCTATGCGGTCTTCACTGCCCGGTGCCGAGCCCCTGCGCGTCGCCGCCGGAGTCCAACGGGCCGTCTTCTGGCTCCCATGACGTCTCGGCGTGCTCCTTTTGGGTCCCGGCGTCGTGATCCGTCGCGAGGAACTCCTGGAGCGAAGAGGGATCGAGCGGGCGGATCCGATCCGTCAGGATCGACATGGTGCCCTCACTTCCGTGCCGGAGGAGGGAGTCCACCGAAGTGGACTCCCTCCCCGCACGGCCACGCTCGTGCAGCGGCACGGCGCGGCCAGGAAGAACCGATCCCTAGACCTTCGCGGGCGTGCCCTCGAGGAAGGCCATGTCCCCGATCTGGGTCGTACGGAGGTCGACCCGGTTGGCGATGTTCTCGCGCACCCAGCGCTCGGCCACCGGAACGGCGGCGTCGGCGTCCTTGCGGGTCTCCCAGAAGCTCAACGAAACGAGCTTCCGCTCGCCCAGGTCGGCGAGGCCGTAGCGGATGAAGCCGGGCTGCTCCTGGAACGTGCGCAGCATGCCCTGGCGGGCGATGTCGGCGAGCTCCTGGAAGTTGCCGTCCTTGATCTCATACGTTGCGATGCGTACGTGCTGCATATGTGAGTTTCTCCTTCGATGTGTCGGTCGATGTATCGGGTGTTTCGGACCCGCGACCGTCAGACCAGCATGAGGCCGGATCGAGAGCGAGATTCGCTCGGGATATCGAGCCTTCGCTGGGACCAGCGATGGAACGGGATGGTCGGATGCGACCTCCGTGACTCCTGCTTCTCCCCTCACATGGATGGGGATCGCGTCTCTTCGAGTGTACGTCTTCGCTCCGACCGCACGACGGAGGCGCAGGTTGCGCCCCGTTTGACGCGGGGGCGGTCCCTTTTCTATAGTGAACCGTATGGTTAAGTCTCAGACGCTCGATCGGACGTTCTCTGCCTTGTCCGACCCACGGCGCCGGGACATCCTCGAGCGACTGCAGCTCGGTCCGGCCTCGATCAGCGAACTGGCGAAGCCCGCCGGCATCTCGCTGCCCGGCGTGATGAAGCATGTCCGCATCCTCGAGGAGGCGAACCTCGTGACCACGCAGAAGAGGGGTCGGACCCGGGAGTGCCGCCTCGGGCCTGACCAGATGGACGACGTGACGTCATGGATCGAGCACTACCGCGAGCAGTGGGAACGCCGGCTGGACCGGTTGGAGGCTCTCATCGAGAAGAGGAAGGGAGACGTTGCCCGATGACGTACGAGTTGAAGATCGAGCGGTTGTTCGACGCGCCGCCCGAGCTCGTGTTCGACACCCTGGTCGACCCCGATGCCCAGGAGGAGCTGTACAACGGGCAGATCCCGGGTTGGGGTCTGGTGAAGTTCGAGATGGACCTCCGGGTGGGAGGCACCTGGGACATCCTGTTCGGACCGGAGGACGGGAAGGGCGAGCCGGACCGCCTGCACAGCATCTTCACCGAGATCGATCGGCCGCGTCGTCTGGCCTACGACTTCTCCATGTACGTCGGTGAGTGGGGGCGCACGGTCGACTCCACGGTGACCTACACGTTCGAGGAGCGAGACGGCAAGACGCTCCTCACGATCGTCCAGAGCGGGTTCGCGACCGAAGCGGACCGTGACGCCTATCTGGATGGGGTGCCGGGCTTCCTAGATTCCCTGCAGCGTGCGGTCGCCAACCGGGTGGGTCCGCAGGGAAGCGGATGACGCCTAGCGGCGTTCGGAACGACATGGATGCCGCGCAGGAGAAGCCGAAGGCGACCCGTCGGGAGTGGCTCGGGCTTGGCGTGATCGCCCTCGCCTGCATCCTCTACGTGATGGACCTGACGGTCCTGCACCTGGCGATCCCACAGATCAGCGAGGACCTGCAGCCGTCGAGCGCGCAGCTCCTCTGGATCATCGACATCTACGGGTTCATGGTCGCCGGGTCGCTGATCACGATGGGCACGCTCGGCGACCGGATCGGGCGGCGCCGGCTGCTGATGATCGGCGCTGCGGCGTTCGGCGTCGCGTCGGTGATCGCGGCGTTCTCCACGAGCGCCGAGATGCTGATCGCGACGCGGGCGCTGCTCGGGCTCGCCGGTGCGACGCTCGCTCCGTCGACGCTCTCGCTGATCCGCAACATGTTCCTGGACCCGCGGCAGCGGCAGACGGCGATCGCGGTGTGGATCACGAGCTTCTCGGTGGGCGCCGCGATCGGCCCGCTCCTCGGCGGGCTCGTGCTCGAGTTCTTCTGGTGGGGCGCGGCGTTCCTGCTGGCCGTCCCGGTGATGGCGCTCCTGCTGATCCTGGGGCCACGGCTGCTGCCGGAGTACCGCGATCCGAACCCGGGGCGCCTGGACCTGGTGAGCGCGGCGATGTCGCTCGCCGCCGTGCTGGCCGCGATCTTCGGCCTGAAGCAGATCGCCCAGGACGGGATCGGCCCCCTCGGCGTGGCGTCGATCCTCGTCGGGTTGGCGGTCGGGGCGGCGTTCGTCCGACGGCAGCGCCGTCTGGCGGATCCCTTCATCGATCTCGCGCTCTTCAAGGCGCCCGGCTTCAGCACGTCTCTCGCCACCTACGGGCTTGGGATCGTGTTCGTGTTCGGGGGCTTCCTCTTCCTGCCCCAGTTCCTCCAGCTCGTGCTCGGACTCTCGCCGCTCGAGGCGGGACTGTGGACGTTGCCGTGGGCGCTCGCGTTCGTGGTCGGCTCGCAGCTGACCCCCCGTCTCGCGAGACGGTTCCCACCCGCCGCGTTGATGGCCGTCGGCTTCCTCTTCGCGGCCGCCGGATTCGCCGTTTTCCTCACGCTGGAGGTGACGTCGGGCTTCTGGACGTTCTTCTTCGGGTCGGTGATCTTCGCGCTCGGGCTCGCGCCCGTGTTCACGTTGGCGATCGACCTGATCGTGGGGGTCGCTCCCGCCGAGCGGGCCGGCGCGGCGTCGGCGATCGCTGAGACCTCGGCCGAGTTGGGCGGTGCGGTTGGGATCGCGATCTTCGGGAGCATCGGCGTCGCCATCTACCGGGACGGGATCGTCGGCGGTCTGCCGGAAGGGGTTCCTGCCGGGGCGGCCTCGGCCGCCCGGGACACGCTCGGCGCCGCCGTCGAGGTGGCGCGGGGATTGCCCCAACGGCTCAGCCGACCGCTGCTCGACGCGGCGAACGACGCGTTCCTGGACGGGATCCACGTCTCCGCCGTGATCAGCATCATCGGCGCGATCGCGTTGGCGATGATCGTCTGGGTGCTGCTGCGACGAGCCGGCATCGGCGTCGAACCGGTGGCCGAGGACGACGTCGACCTGGCCGCCGAGCCGGAACCGTCGGAGGCTGCCTGAGCTGCCCTGACCGGAGGGACTCGGTTGGAAGAAATCACATCGAAGGACGGCACCACGATCGCGTTCGATCGGACGGGCGAGGGACCGCCGATCGTCATGGTGGGCGGCGCGCTGGGCGATCGTTCGGCCGCGGCCGAGCTGGCCTCGCTCCTGGCACCGCGTTTCACCGTGATCGCCTACGACCGCCGAGGGCGAGGCGACAGCGGCGACACGGACCCGTACGCGGTCGATCGCGAGGTCGAGGACATCGAGGCGCTGATCGTCGCAGCCGGCGGGC
>Ga0299907_10003188_pt1 | contig 10435 bp, 11 predicted proteins | sample RVTome_16_FD_198680 | JGI IMG/M metagenome (GOLD analysis project Ga0299907, IMG submission 198680) | Soil microbial communities from uranium-contaminated site in the Upper Colorado River Basin, Wyoming, United States - RVT152D67 (version 2) ... | reverse complement strand
CCAAAACTTGGTCCGCCTTTCGTTTGATAATGCCATGTCCCAGGGCTGCAAGTTTACCTAAGATATCGACTCCGGCGACAAACTCCAGGACCGTTTTGTCGTCTTCGCCGCGTAGTTTAACTTCCAAATCGAGCTTCATCCGGCTACCGATCTTGTTGTCCGCGCCCGACGCCTGAGCCTTGATGCGCGACAACTCTTCGCGTTCGAGAACTTCGATGGTTGTCGGGAATTCCACTTTGAAGGGGCCGACTTTTTCAACCATAATCGCGGAATAACGTTTGCCCTCCTCGATCGTTTTTGCTTCCTTACAACCGGGCACGCAGGCGATAAACCGGTCGACGTCCCAGATGAAATTCCAGACCTTTTCCTTAGGAGCCTGGATCTCTACTTGTTTTTGAAACTGCAATGTTTCCTCCCGACCATTAATCTATTTTTCGTATCAAAACCAATGCAAACAGGCAAGCGCACGCACGCAGGGTTAGGTCGAGCTTTATGAACACGGACCTTAAATCACAATTTAGCAAGAATGAATTGAAAAAAGATCGCGCGCTTGTCTAATTCGCGCTCTTTCCGGCGATTGTACCCGGCATGTCTTTCAATTCTTTGCTCAAATAGTTCTTGAGCTTCTTTTTGACCCGCTCTTCGATCTGGCGGACGCGTTCCCGGCTAATTCCGTACTTTTCGCCAATTTCTCTGAGCGTTATCGGCTCTTCATTCAAAAGTCTTTCGCGGAAGATTACCAGCTCTTTATCTCTTAATGTCGTCGCAAATTGTTCCATTTTTTGATGCAGCAAGTCGCGATATTGGTTTTCGGCGAAATGTTCTTCCGGACTTTGCTTCTCGTCAGGGAGGAAATTGAGCATGGTCGCCTCTTCATCCTCGCCAATCGGCATGTCCACCGACAGATCTCGATTAGCCAAGCGTTGCTCCATCTCGACGACTTCGTCTTCTTTAACATTGAGTCGTTGTGCCAGAAGTTTAGGACCGGCAGTCAACCCTTCAGCCTCGATCCTTTCTTTCTCTTTTTGCAAATTGAAGAATAGTTTGCGCTGCGCCTGGGTGGTTCCAATCTTGACCATGCGCCAATCATTCATGATGTACCGAATCATGTAGGCGCGAATCCACCAGACCGCGTAGGATGGGAAGCGCACACCTCGGTATGGATCAAAGTTTTTCACCGCTTCCATCAGCCCCATGTTACCTTCCTGAATCAAGTCCAGAAGAGTTTTGAATGCCTTCTGATATTCCCGCGCAATCATCACCACCAAGCGCAGATTTCCGGTAACGAGTTTATAAGCGGCTTCGATATTGCCGAACTCTTTGAACTTGACCGCGAGTTCATGCTCCTCCTGGCGGGACAGCAGCGGGAACCGTCGGATCTCTGAAAGATAGCGTTGCAGCGGGTCGAACTTAACCAAAGCCTTTTCAGTCGAATCGGCCGGGTTCTCTTCTCCACTTTCCGTCGACAAATCGACCCCTGGAATGGGAAAATCTATGGGCGATAGTTTTTCGTCTTCGGCCATGAGCGGTGTCTAACCCCTCAATACCAAAGGATCGGTAGATGAATTTGCAACTGTCTATCCAATATCAATACAGGCTTCAGCAAACCCAACTGTCAGGGGTGGGAATTAACGGTTCTATTAATATCAGGATTCTTGCGGTTTCTTTCGGACCTTGGTAGCCGCAATCTCGCGCAGCGCAACAACAACCTCGCGATTATCGGAATCGATGAGTGGTTTGGCGCCCTTGAAGAGTTGCCTGGCTCGTTTTGATGCGAGCATGACGAGCTCAAATCGATTAGTAACCTGGTCTAAGCAATCTTCTACTGTGATCCGTGACATAATACACTCCTCAATCTTGCCTCGAAAGATTCAACCAGATTTTGCAGCTCCAGTCAACGATCGCTCCGGTCGCGCCTTGACAAGAAATTTGCTTAAACCTATGGTTGCATACGAATATTTCAGATGTCTATCCAAATTTGCAAAAAGTTGAAAGACTTTTTCTTTCCCGACCGAGGAAATGATAATTATTCGCGCTCCGCAGCGCCGGTCGACAGTCTACTAGGTGCCTATGAATTAATTTCAAAATTAGCGAGCCAGATCGAGTCACATGCCGGCAGAGCGCCTTACCCTCACGTTGCCCAACAATTGCGCCGCATCGCGGCGGAAAAGCATGACAGCGCCAGGAGGATTAAAAGCATGATTGAAGATCTTGGCGAACAAATGGAACCGATCGCGAGTGAGCCGGCGCCAGGGAAGAATCACTGGGAACGATTAAATGTCGATTTGCAGAATCAGAGGATGTTGGATAATTTTCTTTTAGGGCTGGACTCAAACGCTGGGGAAATACCGCAACTTGCGGAAATTTTGCAGGAACTCAAAATCGACCAAAAGTCACACCGCCGAAGCTTAAGCAATCTGCTCGCACTTGCAGATCCTCAAGCAAATCAAACATAAACTTGGGAACATGACGTTTAGGACGGCGGAAACTGAAGATTCTGAATCGAACTCATCTATGTGTTCGTCTGTCAATGTTCGTATTGAATCGATCGCCTGTTTTGTGAAAACGCCACATCCAATGCAAGCCCAGTAACGATCGCTTGCCAGGCTTCGTCCTCTGACAATCCCTTTTCTTTAATGGAACGCCAGAGAACTAGCACCTCTTCCTCAGTGACGCTTTCCAAGAGGTCCTGATCGCATTCCTGCTCAATGGTCGGTTCTGGACTGAATCTCATTAGACGGTAACTCATTGGCTTTGACCTTCCTAATCTAGGCGTTACTAGCCGCATGAACAAGCAAATAAAATGCCAATGAGAAGTTAGCTGTAACACCGAGACCTTTAGCGCGCAAATTACTCAAGCCCGCCGATTTTGAAGGCGAAAGTTGTCAAAATAGCGCAAATTTAAGACACGCGCTGTAGGAAAAGCTCTCCGTATCTTTAATTGATGACGGCGAGACCGGAAATTTCGATCATGCAGTCAGGATTGTAGAGGCTTTTAACCTCCACCAGCGTGATGGCGGGAAAGTATTTACCAAATATCTCTCTGTAAACTGCACCCAAAGATTTCTTATTTTCAACGTAGGCTTTTAAATCGGTAATATAAATCGTCAAGACTGCGTAGTGGCGTGGGTCTCCGCCTGCCGCATTAATCGCAGTTTTTAGATTCCGGATGACCTGAGCAAACTGCGCCACGAAGTCGCCTTTGCCGACAATCTGTCCGTGGGTGTCGAACGGGGCTTGGCCGGCAACGTGGACAACTGTCCCACCGGTAACTTTGGCGACATGAGCATAACCGACCGGAGACTCCAAGCCGGCCGGGTTCAACAATTCGAATGGCATTTGCTCGATCTCCTCATCTCGCGTAAAGTCCGGTCGTAAGCGGGCTCCAATAATCGATAAAGCTCTTCATTTCCCCAACAACATCATCCGATGCCGCAACATAAGGCAAAATAATTCGTGTAGCCCCGGCTTCAATATAAGGTTTAATCTGGTCGACAACTTCCTGCGCTGAGGTCGCCGCGATCAGCGGCAAGCCTGCAAACATGCGATCGCTTACCAATTTGCGTGCGGCATGAAAACCATCCGCCTTCCAAGCGGAGCGCATCCCCTCGACTTCGAACGCGAATCCCATCCGCGCCAGAAGATCCCGGTAATAGTCGGCCAGCGCATAGTAAGTAAGCGCATGACTCAAGGCATCCCGAGCGGCGTCAGAACTGGCGGCGATGGAACAGCGAATTTTACAGATGATTTCCACTCTGGACGGGTCCTTCCCCGCCTCTTCAGCGGCTCGTTTGACCTCTTCGGAAATTCGGCTGACTTCGGCCGGATTGGCCATATTGATCAAAACACCATCGGCAATTCTACCTGCCAAACGCGTCATCTTGGGACCGAAGGCTGCGAGATAGATAGGTATGGTTCGACCGGAGGGCTTAAAGGCCAACTTAAAGTTTTGCGCTGTAAAGAACTTACCGGTAAAGTTAAGCTTTTCACCGCGCATGGCGGCCGCAACGATTTCTATGTACTCGCGCACGCGCCCGAGCGGTTGATCTAAGGTTTGTCCATGCCATTTCGCGATCGTCGGATTGGATGAGCCGATTCCCAACAGAAAACGTCCGCCCGATAGCTCATCGAGACCGACCGATTGGAGCGCCAAGGTCGCCGGACTGCGACCCAGAATGTGATAAATCGCCGAACCGATTTTGAGACGAGTCGTCACTGCAGCGATGGCTGATAACATCACCGTCGGATCTTTGTTATTAGCCTCTCCACCCCAGGCGCAATCGAAGCCATGGGCTTCGGCGAGCCGAGCCAGCTCGGGAATAGCATCCATCGGCAGCTGCGCTCCGGAATTGAATTCAATATCGATTTTCATAGGAAGGTAAAAGTCGTTCGCGCAAAACGTCAGGCATAACTGGCCGGCAGGTTGGTTTTGAGAATTGCAATCTGCTCAGTCCTTTCGATATATCGGATGAAGCGATATTTATTTTCTACTTCATCGATCGGGTACGGCGGAACATCGGTTCGCTCGGTGGTGACCTTTGCTCCGACGAAAAAAAGATCATCGGCCGTCAAGGCCGACGAAACGGCTTGAGCGAAATCATCGATCGTATTTGCCCACATTGCGTTCTTGATACCGGCGGCACGAGCCACTCCAACTAAATCAGTACCGCAGGCTGTCGCGGTTTTTTTGCTACCCGAGGCTTCGTACACCTCATTGTCGAATACGATATGAAGCAGATTGCCAGGCTGCATGCGTGCGATGGTCGGCAATGAACACAGGTTCATCAACAACGATCCATCACCGTCCAGCGCGATAATTTTGCGATGCGGCAAACCCAATGCCATACCCAGTGCGATGGATGAGCATAGGCCCAGGGTTCGAACGCGAAAGTTGCCGTCGCTGGGACGTAGAGCATTCCATTCCAGGGTCATCGCTCCGGCAGAACTGACAACCAAAGCGTCCTTGGCCTCTGCGGCGATAAGCTTTAAACAATCGAATCTTTTCATGCGTTTCCGTCGATCAAAAAATCCGTACGCCCATTAAAAACAAAAATCAGAGGGACTTCAATGCGGCTCGTCGCCCCAGCACTTCCTTCGTAAGCAGAAGTGCGACCGGGCGCTTTGCATCTTCGGCCAAAATCTGCGCGCGCTTGATCAGTTCCGGCGCGTCGCTGGTCTCGCGCATGACGTAATAGCGAATTCGCAGTGCCTGGAGCACCGGTTCCGTCATGCTACCTGAAGTACTGAAGGTTCGATCACCGATATCGCCCGCGTAGTAAATAAATAACAATAGCGGGATCTGGTACTGCAAAAGCGTGCTGACAATCGCGTTGTTGCTGTTAAAGAAACCGCCGTTCTGCATAATCGCCGCACATTTTTTGCCCACCAGATAGCCGCCTGCACAGATACCTATGCCTTCTTCCTCACGGCACAGCGGAACATGAAGAACATCCGGATCGTCCTCCACTGCGCGCAGCAGCTGTGCCAAATTGATATCCGGCAGAGTGACGACGAGATTGATGCCGGCTTGCTTCAATCCGCCAACGATCGTTGTGGCTGCTTCTTCCGCGCTCACCGATGACCTCTCGACTAAAATCAGACGCTATTCGCTTAACACCAAAAAGTTGCCATATCAAGCCTGTTTGCCTCTTGAGAATCGCACTTTTCCTTTCGATAGAATCTTAGTATAAGGTCGGCATTGAACTTCACCTCATGGAGAAAGGAAAACACAATGATCAAGCTGTATGACTTCAAGTCGTCCCCCAATTGCCAGCGAGTGAAAGTCGTTTTGGCGGAAAAAACGCTGTCTTACGAGACGGTTCCCATAGACTTAAGAGCACACGTGCAAAAAACACCCGACTACCTCAAGCTCAATCCGTATGGCAAGGTTCCCGTCCTCACGGATGATGGCACGGTGCTGTACGAGTCCTGTATCATCAACGAATACCTGGACGAAAAATATTCCAAGCCGCCGCTCATGCCCGCGGATCCGGCTAAACGGGCGAAGGCGCGCATTCTCATCGACTACGGTTTAGGGCACCTGGATGGACCGTATCAAAAGCTGCGTGTGGAGACGATGAAGGATGAGAAGGAGCAAAGCAAAGAAGTTATCGCGGCGGCAAAAGCCGAACTGAGAAAGCTTTTGCTGCGGTTGGAAACCGAACTCGGCAACCAATCTTATCTGGTGGGAGACTTCTCGCTCGCGGACGCAGCCCTTATCCCGCGCTTCACACGCTTGGAAGGATTCGGTGTGATTCCCGATGATTCCCTGCCTCGATTGGGGAAATATATCGAGCGAATGAAAGAGCGGCCCTCGGTAAAGGCGATTCTCTAGTTCCACCGCGCTGGTGAATTAGCGCCTTCTTGCGTTTTGTGACGGAGACGCCGAAAAGCGGGTTCTTGGCCGCCGTTTTGTCGGCGATCTTTCGTCCTCTCGTCCGTCACCTCGACAAAGTTTCTCATCCCAAGTACCGGGGCAATCTTACCGTCGCCGGCTTGCATGAAAAGGTGAAAGTCGTCTGGCAGTCGCACGGTATTCCGCATGTCTTCGCAAACAGCGAACACGATTTGTTTCTTGCCCAGGGTTACCTGCACGCGCAGGAAAGACTTTGGCAGATGGACATGAGCCGGCGGTTTCTCACCGGCCGTATGGCGGAAGTATTCGGAAATTTTTCGCTTCCCTGGAAGGAGCTGTCTCGTCAGTTCCGCGGACGAGACAGCGCCGATTTCGACTATTTCATGCGGCTCGTCGGAGTGAGCCGTTCGGCCAACGCCTCGCTCGCGCTTTTATCCGACGCTGATCAACGACGGCTGCAAGCTTATAGCGAGGGAGTGAATCGATATATCGAGCACTGCCGCAATAAACTCCCTTGGGAGTTTCGAATACTTTTCTATGAACCCGAGCCATGGCGTCCGGAGGACAGTCTGACCATTGGCAAAGGATTCGCGTTTCTACTCTCGACCGCGCTTTTTACCCGTCTTAACATGATCGCGCTCTCGGCTAGGCTACATGATCAGCCGGAAAAGTTGCGATCGCTTATGCCTTTTTATCCGGAGAATGAACCAACAATTACACGCGCCGTCTGGGATTCGCTTAAAAACATTTGGCACTTCGTCAATGAAACCTTGCCGACGAGCGACCTGCACCCGGCTGGGCACGGCAGCAATAACTGGGTGGTCGCTCCTCATCGCTCAACATCCGGCAGTGCCATTCTTTGCAATGATCCTCATTTGCGGCTGACCTTGCCGTCCATCTGGTATTTGATGCATTTGAAAGCAGAACCGCATCAATCACAACCGGATAGTTATGAAGTCTGGGGCGCCACGATTCCAGGCACTCCTTGCGTGCAAATAGGTCATAATCGGCGAATTTCCTGGGGCACCACCGCGGCGTTGTGCGATGACGTGGAACTCTATCGAGAAAAACTCCACAGGCTGGATTCTTCTCGTTACCGGGTTGGATATGAATGGCATTCTTTTGAAAATCGCGAGGAGATCATCCGGGTTAGATGGGGAAAAGAAATCCGAAGAACGATCAGATCAACCCGGCACGGGCCATTGATCAGTGATTTCCAAACTTCGCCGTCTTCCTCTGAAGCGTTAGCGTTTCGCTGGACTGCTCATGACCCGAGCCAAGAAGTTGCCGGTCTTTACAAACTAAACCGAGCACGGGACTGGAGCGAGTTTTTGGACAGCCTATCCTATGCCACCGCTCCTTCGCTTAATTATGTTTACGCCGACAACGCAGGAAATATCGGCTACAGCTTGGCCGGAAAAATTCCGATCCGGTCGAAAGCACCGTCGCTGCTCCCCGTCGAAGGTTGGGACCCGAGCAATGAGTGGCACGGATATATCCCGTTTAATGAACTTCCTCGTCTCTACAATCCTCAGGAGGGGGTTATTGCAACGGCGAACAATAAAGTGGTCGACTCCTCATTTCCTTACTACCTGTCGCATTTCTTTGAACCGCCCTACCGAGTTGCTCGCATAAAGCAGCTGCTTTCACAACGAGCACAATTCTCGACCGACGACATGGCGAGGATACAGGCGGATGTTATTTCAGTACAGGCGACGGCTTTGATCGAGGCACTGCGTTTGGACCTGCAACGGGCGTCGGAAGAGATTATAAACGTCAAGTCTGCGGCTGATCGCCTGCTGGGCTGGGATGGTCAATGCGATGAGAATAGCGTTGAATCGGCAATCTATCACGTATTGCACCAACGGCTGCTGGCGAACCTACTCGTTCCCGTTTTAGGAGAGGAACTGTTTTCCGCATACGTGGAAATCTTTAACCAATGCATCATGCCAACGGATCAGATCCTAAAAAATAGCGCCTCTTCATGGTTTAGATTTCAATCGAGATACGACCTTGTTGCAAGGTCTTTGCGTGAAGCTTGTGATCAACTCCACGATGGGCTCGGCGACGACTTTGAAGCTTGGCAGTGGGGTAAAATTCATCATCTGATTTTGAAACACTCTCTGGGTCGAATCAATATCTTGAAACCTTTACTTGCAATCGGTCCATCTCCTTCGCCTGGAGACGGCACGACGATTAATATGGGCTTTTATCGTCATTCCCAACCCTATGAACACACCGTCGGTGCCTCGCTCAGAATTATCATCGATGCCGGCCACTTGGAGAACTCAGGTTATATCCTCGCGGCCGGACAATCCGGCCATCCTACGTCTCACCACTTCCGGGATCAAAATAAGCTTTGGCAACAGCATCTTTACATACAATTTCTCGATACCGAACAAACAACGAGCAATCAGCCGTCATTATCCCTAATGCCCCTACTTAAGCGTAACTAGACGCTTGGGAAGAAAAAATGCGCTTTGGGGAATAAATGGGCTTATTCAGTGTTTATACAAGTTAGACGAGTGACTCAATTTTGCGGGAGTAAAACATTATTTTAGAAGACGCTCACAGCATAGCCGCCTACATCCCGCATTTGCGTCGCTATGCAAGGGCGCTCACCGGTGATCGCAACGCCGCCGATGACTTGGTCCAGGATACGCTTGAGAAGGCCTGGAAACGCTTCGCTCTATGGCGTCCCGGCAGCGACTTGCGCGCGTGGCTCTTCACGATCATGCACAACGTTTTTGTCAATCAACTCCGTTCTAGTCCTCGTAACCAGGAGCCTCCGCATGCGTCGCTGGAGATAACGGTCGCAGCGCCACAGGAAGACCGGCTGAGATTGCGAGATCTAAACAAGGCGCTCCGAGAACTGTCTCCCGAGCACAGGGAAGTAGTCTTACTTATTGGCCTTGAGCAGATGTCCTATGAACAAGCAGCTAAGGTTCTCGGCATACCCATTGGAACAGTGATGTCGCGTTTGTCGAGAGGGCGCGAACAATTGCGAGCGATAATCAATGGGACTAGCGCCACATCTCAACTTAAGGTAATCAAATGAACTCCCAAAACACAGCCGTTTCAGAATTTGATTTGCATGCCTACGTCGACGGCAGGCTGTCTGAGGAGCGCCGATCACAGGTGGAAAGTTTTCTCTCCGCCACCGCCCAGGAACACCAACGCGTGCGCCACTACCAAGAACAAAACCAAATGCTACACGCTTTTTTCGATGCAGTTCTGACCGAGCCAGTGCCGCCAGAATGGCAAATTTCCAGAACACACTGGAGTTATTGGCTTCGACCGGTTGTTGCCGCTTCGCTGTGGATTGTCTTAGGGGGATTGCTAGGGTGGGTACTACGAGGGGAATACAGCGGAAAATCCGTCAGGAACGCTAACTTTGCCCGACAAGCAGCAATCGCGCACGCCATCTATACACCAGAAGTGCGACATCCCGTGGAAGTGGCCGCAGAGGAAGAAGAACACTTAGTTAGATGGCTTTCAAAAAGGCTCGGGGATCCACTTAGAGTCCCCCATCTGTCGGGACTTGGCTATGAGCTGGTGGGTGGCCGTCTGCTTCCGGGCGACCCTCCTGGTCCGGTGGCGCAGTTCATGTATCAGGACAAAAACGGCCAGCGCTTGACCCTGTACATTAGGACCGATGCTAGAGCCGATCAGGAAACCGCTTTCCGCTTTGCTCAAGAAGGAACGGTAAGTGTCTTTTATTGGATGGATCGTCGATTGAGCTATGCACTCTCCGGAGAGGTGCGGAAAGATGAGTTGCTGCGTGTTGCCAACGCTGTATATGAGAAACTCAATCCCTAACTCAAAGCTTCGATGATCACATGATGATAGGAACGGTGACTTCGCGTTGGCGTTAGTTTCTAATTTGATTGAATTGCGTTCAACTTTGGCATAACGGCGCTCCGTAAAACATAGGAAAAGGAGATTGGCTATGGCTCTTGGTAAAAATACAGTACTGAGTTTAATGCTCGTGACGCTATTCGTGTTCGCTTCAGTGCATTCTGCTCCTGCGCTAGAAGTCGGCGATAAGGCTCCTGATTTTGAACTTGAGAGCAGTAAGGG
>Ga0299907_10003187_pt1 | contig 10436 bp, 6 predicted proteins | sample RVTome_16_FD_198680 | JGI IMG/M metagenome (GOLD analysis project Ga0299907, IMG submission 198680) | Soil microbial communities from uranium-contaminated site in the Upper Colorado River Basin, Wyoming, United States - RVT152D67 (version 2) ... | reverse complement strand
TCGCGCCAGTCCCCGGTCCGTGCCGCGACGAGGCCCGGCGCAGGGACCGCCTCGGGGAGGATCAGGGGGGGCCGGCGCCGGGTCGCTCGAAGTGGGGGGTACAGGTGGGTGGGTTCTTCGAGCGGGTCCCGGCGCGGCGTTGCGCGCGCGTCCGGCCGTCAGACGCGACCGAGGGCCGAGCGGCCCAGGTTGGCGAGCTGGAGGCTGCGACGCTCGAGCGCCTCGACGATCACCTGCGCGGCGCCGAGAAAGCGCCTGCGCGGCGTCGGCGCGAACCCGATGTCGATCCCGTCCCCGGGGGACGGGGCCGCGTCGAGGTCGGCACACTCGCTGGAGACGCGCGGGTCATCGAAGTGCCGCGGGCCGCTGGGCGAAGCGAAGAGGGTCGCGATGCGGTGGATCCGTTCGAGATCGTCGAGCTCCCGCCGCGTGATCAGCCGGAGAGAGAACGCGCCGTGGGCGTGCGCGGAGAGCGAGCCGGCATCGGCGGCCGGTCGCGGGTCCTCCTGGAAGCCTTCGTGCGAGAAGAACGCCCCGACGAGTTCGAACACGCGTCCCCGGAGAGACGTCGCGACGAGCGTCGTGATGGTGGCGTCGGGCACACACGACAGATCGCCGTTCGGGCGCGCGGCGCGGCGATCCGGGACGGGGATCGTGAAGGGCGCGATGGACGTGTCGATCCGCGGCTCGGGCCGCCGCCGCGGCAACTCGCTCGCTCGCCTGACGGTCTCCATCGGACTCTCTCGCAGACGGTGTGATCCCGGTGCGCAGCTTTCCGATCCGAGAGGAGTTGCAACGCGCGTGCCGGTCGGAGCGGATCCGGTCGCGGGAGGGGCGTCAGGTCCGAAGTCCGCGTCGGACGGGCGACCTCGGGCGCCCGGCGGGCCAGCGGCCCCGGAACCCCCGGTCCGCCGGAGACCGATCAGTGTTTCGCTGTTCGCGCGGCTGCACGAGCGGCCCTTCTTCGAGCCGCCTCCCGCGGGAGCGCTATCCGAGCAGAGCCGCGGAATCGTATCCGGCGGAGCGGAGCACCCGCTCGACGGTCTCCCCGATCTTCGAGTCCGGGGTGGAGGCCCCGGCCGTGAGGCCGATCTCGACCTCGCCTTCGGGAAGCCAGTCGCGGTCCACGAGGATCTCGTCCTCGAGGATCCGCTTGTGGGTGATGGTGCCGGCGGCGGGATCGATGCAGGCGGCGTCCTCGATGTGGAACGTGCGGGTGTGCTGGGCGCACAGGTGCGCGAGGTGGTTCGTGTTGGACGAGTTGTATCCGCCGATCACGATCATGAGATCGGGCGGCTCGGCCATCATCTCCTTCACCGCATCCTGACGGTCCTGGGTGGCCGAGCAGATCGTGTCGAAGCTCCGGAAGCGACCCGGAAGCTCCGTCTCGCCGTACCGTTCGGCGACCGCCTCTCCGAGTCGGGCCGCGATCGCGAGCGACTCCGAGGCCAGCATGGTCGTCTGGTTCGCCACGCCCACGCGCTCGAGGTCGCGATCGGGGTCGAAGCCCGCGGAGCTGCACTTCGCGAACGTGCGCAGGAAGGTGTCGCGGTCTCCGCCATCCCGAATGTAGTCGCACACGATCTCGGCCTGCGACATGTCGCGCACGATCACGTACTTCCCGCCCCCGTACTTCCTCACCTGGGAGCTGGTCGCCCGGGTCTCCTCGTGCCCGTACTTGCCGTGGATGATGGCCGTGAACCCGTCGCGGCTGTAGCTCTCCACGCGCTTCCACACGTTGAGCACCGAGCCGCACGTCGTGTCGACCAGGATGCAGTCCAGCTCCCGCAACGTCTCGAAGTCGTGCAGCGTGACCCCGAAGGCGGGGATGATCACCACGTCTTCGGGGGTCACCCCGGAGAAGTCGAACGTGCCGTCGGGGTCCGGATACAGGAACTCGATCTCCATCTCCTGGAGACGCCGGTTCACGTGCGGATTGTGGATGATCTCGCCCACGAGGAAGATCCGCCTGTCGGGGAACTTCTCGCGCGATTCGTAGGCGTACTCCACGGCGCGATCCACGCCGTAGCAGAACCCGAAGCTCTTCGCCAGGCGGAAGTGGAGGCGCCCGGCCTCGAGCTCGTATTCGCGCTCGCGGATGACATGGACGAGCGCGCTCCCGTACTCGGAGTCGAGCACGGGCTGGATCTCCTGCTTGAGACCGAGACCGCGCCGGAAATAGCGCTGTCGGTCGCCCGTCCCGGGCGCCGCGTCTCCTGGGGCGATCGGCTTCGTCATCGGATAAGGGTAGGGGAATGCGTCAGTCGTCGCACGACTCGTCGATCGCCTCGCCGTCCTCGTCGAGCCCGGCGAACGGCAGCACCTGGAAGGCATCGAGCGTCTGTCCGCGCACGCCCACGGCCTCGCCCCGGATCGAGCGACCTGTGATGACGAGCCGCACGTAATGATGCTCCCGGGTCGCGATCTCGAGCAGCGGGCCCGGCGCGATGCCGCGCGCCAGGCGCGAGGCGCCCCCGCCGCCGGTGACGATGTACACCGGCCCGCACCCCGGCGGCTGCGCGCGACGGCCGAGGATGGGCGTCGTGCGCTCGTAGTGGTGGTCGTGCCCCGCGAGGACGAGGTCGACGCCGTAGCGGTCGAACAGCGGCGAGATCGCCCGCTGGATCCGGAGGTCGCTCCCGTGGGCGCTCAGCCCTTCCGCGTGGCTGTACGGGGGGTCGTGCATGAAGGCGAGGATCCAGCGGATGGTCGGGTCGGCGCTGGCGGCCTCGAGCTCGGCGGTGATCCACTCCAGCTCGCGTCCGCGACGGTCGCGGAGGAGCGCGCCCTCGGACTCCCGCACCCCCTCGTCCCGGAGCCGGATCTCGGCCGTGAACGGGTTGTCCTCGTGCTCGGGCAGGTCCTCGTCCGTCGTGTCGATGGAGAGGAACAGCACACCGCCCCACCGGAACGAGTAGAAGCGCGCCCCCGCGTACGGCGCGTCCCAGACGAAGGCGCGGTCGTAGGGGGCGCCGCCCTCGCTGCGCAGGTCGTGGTTGCCTGGCGAGGGGAAGAAGGGGATGCGCGCGAGCAGGTCCGCGTACACCTGGAAATGGCGGAGCGTGAAGTCGGCCTCGGAGCCCACCTGGTACGCGATGTCCCCCGTGTGTACGGCGAGATCCAGCCGCTCGGCCAGCATCCCCCCGGCGAGCAGGAGCTGCTCCTCCGAGCCCCAGCCGGAATCGCCGAAGGCGAGCACGCGAATCGTGTCGGAGTCGGCGGCGCGCGGGGCGGTCCGGAACGTGAACGGGCCCAGCTCGCGGTCGGCCGAGGTGACCCGGTACTCGACCGGGGCGCCCGGGAGAAGACCGGCGAGACGCGCCGTCCGCGCGAGCACGGGACCGTTGACGCCCGCGATGGTGTCGTTGGACCGCTCCGTCGGCGCCTCGATCCACTCGCCGTCGTCGATCCGGTACTCGAGCAGATCCGAGGCCTCCGGCGACGCCCGCCAGCGGATGACGGCCGACATCGTGTCCACGTCCTGGAGGTACGGCGGGCGCTCGAACGGAGCGATGCTCTCGCTCATCCCGATGATCTCCCCCAGGGGCCGCTTGCAGCCGGAGGGGGCGACCGACAGGACGACGCCGAGGGCGAGGGAAGGGATCCGGGAACGGGGCTTCATGCGAATGCGTGTACACGGGAGGGGGCGGCCCGGATCCCGGCGATCGCCGCGGCGGCGGCGACCGGGCCGCGTCCGCCCGCACCGGCCGCATCCATGCCGCGTTGGCGCGATTTGTCGACGGCGGCAGGCCGAAGCGCGGGTCGTGGTGCCAAATAGGCCGGAACGGCGCCGCCCGGAGGCTCCTGCGCCGGGCGCGGATCGTGCAACTCTGCCCACGATCGCCCCGCGGCAGGCGGGCGAGACGATCCACCCCGCACCCTCGCGGACGTGCGGGGTACACCGAGCAGCAGGGCCGCGGCGCGCGAACGCGGCCGGGAAGGCGACCAACGGAATCGCATGACGGACGATAACGGACACGAGAGCGTTTCTGAATCGGGCCGGCCGATGAAACGGGCTGACGGGAACGGGGACGTCGAGACGGCGGGTCCCGCCGCCGGGGAGTCACCGGCGCGCACGGGTACCGAGGCGGCGAACGAGAATCGCCTCCGGCTTCCGGTCATCCCCCTCAAGGGCACGGTGGTGTTTCCCGCCGTGGCGGCGCCGATCGCCGCCGGACGCGACAAGACGATGAAGGCGATCGAGGCGGCCGTCCACGGCGATCGGCGGCTCTTCGCGGTGGCCCAGATCGACTCGGACGTGGAGGAGCCCGTGCCGGAGATCCTCCACCGGATCGGCACGATCTGCCGGATCGCCCAGATGCAGAAGGTGCCGGGCGGCATCCAGATGGTGATCCAGGGCGAGACCCGCGCCGCGGCGCTCGAGTACACCGAGCGCGACGGCCACATCGAGGTCGTCGCGCGCCGCATGCACGACATGGAGCCGCTCGACCCCGAGGAGCCCGCGTTCCTGGCGCTCTACAAGGAAGTCCACGAGCGCGCCGCGGAAGTCAGCCGCCTGCGCGGCGTGCCGAAGGAGATCGTCGATCACCTGCTCGGTGGCGTCTCGAACCCGGGCGAGCTCGCCGACCTGGTCGCGTTCTACACCGAGCTCGACGTGGAGGAGAAGCAGGAGCTGCTCGAGTCGCTGTCGGTGGAGAACCGGCTGCGCAAGCTGCTCCTCCACCTCCAGAGGCAGATCGGCCTGCTCGAGGCGCAGGAGGCGATCCGCGAGCAGGTGCAGGAGGAGCTCGGCGAGCGACAGCGCGAGATCTACCTGCGCGAGCAGATGAAGACGATCCAGAAGGAGCTCGGCGAGGACGTCGACTCCCAGGAGATCGAGGATCTCAGGGAGCGGCTCGAGGGGCAGGATCTGCCCGAGGAGGCGAGGCAGGAGGTGGATCGGGAGCTCCGCCGGCTCGAGCGCATCCCGCGCGAGGCGGCCGAAGCGCAGGTCGTCCGCACGTTCCTCGAGACGGTCGCCGATCTTCCGTGGTCGAAGACGACGCGGGACCGCCTGAACATGCGTCGCGCCGAGGAGATCCTCGACCGCGACCACTACGGGCTCCAGGACGTCAAGGACCGCGTGCTCGAGTTCCTCGCCGTCCGCAAGCTCCAGGAGGAGAGCCGGCCCGCACAGGAGAGCGGGGGCGAGGGCGGCGCGGCCATCGAGGCGCCGCTCGAGAAGGACGGTCCCGGCGCCGCGACGCAGGCGGCGTCCGCCGGGGAGACGGAGTCGCGTCCCCATGCCGCGGACGACTCGGACATCCGCGGCGAGGCGGAGGAAGCGCACGGCGAGGGGGAGGAAGAGGAGGAGCCGGACGTCGGGCAGGAGGACGACCGCACCGGGCAGACCCTCCTCTTCACCGGGCCTCCCGGCGTCGGGAAGACCTCGATCGCGAAGTCGATCGCCGAAGCGCTCGGCCGGAAGTACGTGCGCGTCTCGCTGGGAGGGGCGCGGGACGAGGCCGACATCCGTGGGCACCGCCGCACCTACGTGGGCGCCATGGCGGGGCGCATCATCGAAGGCCTCAAGCGGGCCGGGACGAAGAACCCCGTCTTCCTGCTCGACGAGGTCGACAAGCTCGGCGTCTCGTTCCAGGGCGACCCCTCGGCCGCCCTGATGGAGGTCCTCGACCCGGCCCAGAACGATTCGTTCGTCGATCACTACCTGGGCGTGCCGTTCGACCTGTCGCAGGTGCTGTTCATCGCGACGGCGAACTTCGTGCACCAGATCCCCGGTCCGCTCCGGGACCGCATGGAGGCCATCGAGTTCCGCGGCTACACCGAGCAGGAGAAGCTGGAGATCGCGAAGCGGTATCTCTTGCCGCGACAGATCCGCCGGAACGGCCTCACGGCCGACCAGGTCGCGGTCTCCGACGAGGCGCTCAGGGAGGTCGTGGCCAGCTACACCCGCGAGGCGGGGGTCCGGAACCTGGAGCGCGAGCTGGGCTCGCTGTGCCGCAAGTCGGCGCGGAGGATCGCCTCGGGCGACGCGGAGGTCGTCGAGATCGGCCGGGAGGACCTGCGTGACCTCCTCGGTCAGCCGAAGGTGCACCCGGAGAAGAAGATGGCCGAGGATGCCATCGGGGTCGCCACGGGGATGTTCTACACGCCGGTCGGCGGCGACATCATGCTGGTCGAGACGAGCGTGCTGAGGGGCAAGGAGGGCCTCGTCCTCACCGGCCAGCTGGGCGACGTCATGAAGGAGAGCACGCAGGCCGCGCTGACGTACGCCCGCAGCCACGCCCGGGAGCTGGGGATCCCGCAGGACCGGCTGCGCGATCACGAGATCCACGTGCATGTGCCCGCCGGCGCGATCCCCAAGGAAGGGCCGTCGGCGGGGACCGCGATGGCCGTCGCGATCGTGAGCGCGCTGGGCGGCCACCCGGTGCGCCACGACGTCGCGATGACCGGCGAGATCACCCTGACCGGGCGGGTGCTCCCGATCGGGGGCGTGAAGGAGAAGGTCCTCGGCGCGAGCCGGGCCGGGATCGAGCACATCATCCTCCCGGCCGAGAACGAGGGCGACCTCGAGGAGCTGCCCGACGAGGTCCGGGAGTCGCTCACCTTCTACCTGGCGAGCGATCTGCGCGAGGTGCTCGCGCACGCCCTGGCAGACGTCGTGCTGGCCGACGGGAAGCTCGATTTATCGCCGAACGGACGTCAGGAGGCGGCCGCCGGAGAGGACGGCTCCGGCGCCGGTGAGGCGGCCGATGTCGACGCGGAGGCCCAGACTCCGGAGCCGGCGGGAACGTAGGATCGCGCTACCTCGGGGCGCCCGACCGAGATAGCGCGTCGGGGGCGGAGCGGCCCTCCGTCGGGGGGCTTGCCCGCCGCGTCCCGGGGCGAAATCGTGGGGAGCGCCGGTCGAGGTTCCGGGGACGTCGCAAGGAGGCCGCATGTCCCGCTCCCCCCGTCTTGGTTCCGCCCTTCGCGCGTCCGTGGCCCTCATTCCGGGTCTCGCGGGCTGCGGCGGCGTCACGAGCGTGACCGAGTCCCCGGCCCTCGCATCCCTGGCGTGCGCCGTCGCGCCGGCCGAGATCGGCACTCCCCGGATGCTCACGCCCGGCACATCGTGCGTGACGCTCGGTCTGGAGCCGGCGAGCTATGCGGTCGCCTTCTTCGACAGCCGCTACATGGACGCCGCGCGCGCGGCCCCCGAGACCCTCGTCCCGGACCAGGAGTCGTTCTCGGTCATGATCCGCGCCGGCACGAGCGTGGGCTCGCCGACGTCGCCGAGCCGCGCGCCGCGGGAGATCCGGGCCGGCCGCCCGGAGCCGGCCGGGGTGACGGATGAGGTCGTGCGACTGTCCGCCGCCGCGATCGCGGGCGGGGCCTGCGCTCCGGAGCCCGGATTCGGCATCTTCTGCCGCGAGCGCTCGTGGGGCGTGGGCGACACGCTCACGCTCCCGGCGCCCTTCGGACGCTTCACGGGGGACGCCGCGCGTCGGGTGGAGATCTTCGCCGTGCACGGTCCCTTCGTGTTCACCGTCGCCCGCGCCCTGCGCGAGCCCGAGCGCCTCCGCCTCGCTCCGATCGTCGAGAGCCTGGCCAAGATCGGGGTCCTCCGCGTGGTCCCCCTGCTCAAGCGGTCCCTCGTGGACCGGCCCGTCCACACCAGCACGGGGTCGCAACAGCTCCTCGTCGACATCGTCCTCGATCAGATCCCGGTGTGTGTCTGCGGGGTCGCCGTGGGCGACGTCATCGATGGGATCGGGGTGGCCGGCGTCAGCCTGCGCTTCCCCGACGGCCCGGCGTTCACGGCCGATCGCGTGGGCCTTTTCGCCCACGAGCTGGCCCACGTGTGGCAGCTGGCGCACGAAGCCGGGCGCTCGTCGGACCCTTCGGTGCCCCCCCCGACCACGACGTGGGCGCTCGAGGGCGGGGCGGACCTCGTGCGTCAGGAGATCCTTCGGGACCTGTCGCTCCAGCCGCTGGCGGGCAACCGGGACGCGAACGAACCGGCGACGAACATCTATCTGGACCGCCTGCTCCGGAACCTGCGGGTCGCGAACGGCCGGATCCGCGATGGCTACGGCCAGACCGCGGGCTTCCTGCGCCACCTGTTCCTCGATGCGACGCGAGCGGGAGCCCTGTACGAGTCGGCGCTGACCGCGGTGCTCCTCGGGGCGCTCGAAGGGTGGCACCGGTCCACGAACCCGATCCATTCCGGGGACGGCCTCACCGGTCGGCTGTCGGCGATCGTTCCCGGGTTCGATCCGACCGCCGCGGTCCTCACGTACGCGCTCGCCAACGCCGCGGACGACCGGACCGCCAACGGGGGCCTCCAGAACCACTCGGTGCTCGAGTCGTGGCGGGAGAGCCCGGGCTCGACGTTCGTCCCCGCCGCGGAGCTCGGGGGTCCGGGCGGCGTCACGATGTCGCGCGAGCCGGGGTCCGTGGGGTACGTGTACGTCGAGCACGACGGCGCGCCGATGAGCCTGAGCCTCGAGGCCGACATCGCCGAAGTCCGCTGGATGATGGTCCGCTTCGAGTGACGCGGGCCGTCGGCCCGTCCGCTCACTCCTCCGGATCGGCGAGCAGGTCGGAGGGCCGGTCGATCATGCGGTGCGGGCGCTCGGGCGCCAGCTCGCCCTCGGAGAACGGCCCCCACAGGGCCGCGATCGTGTGCACGCCCGCCGCGCGACCCGCCCGGATGTCCCACACCGAGTCCCCCACGAACGCCGCGTCGCCCGCCGCGACGCCCAGCCGGTCGAGCGCGAGCAGGACCGGCGCCGGATCCGGCTTGTGCGGCACGGGCTCGTCCGACGTGATGATGACCTCGAACCACTCCGCGGGGAGCCCGCAGCTCTCGAGGCTGATCGTGGTCCCGCGTGCGGCCTTCGACGTGACGATCCCGAGCCGCGCGCCGAGCCGGAGCAGCGTCTCGAGCGTGTCGCGCACCCCCGGGAACCGCCGGATGAGCCGCGCGTGCTCGCGGTGGTTGTGCTCGATGTAGGTGTCGATCATGGCCTGGACTTCGTCGTCCGTGTCCACGAACTCGCGAAACTGCGCCCGGAGCGGGGTCCCCAGCGAGCGGAGCCAGACCGCGTCGGGCGGGACCTCCTCGAAGTGGATCCGCATCGTGTGGCGGTAGGACTCGAGGATCAGGTCGGCCGAGTCGACCAGGGTCCCATCGAGGTCGAAGAGGATCACGTCGCGGGACGGCAGGGGGTTCGCTCCGGCTGGGGTGAGGGACGGCGGACGTTGACCGCGCCGACCGTCCACGAAGATGTTGCGGATCCGCCGGCGCTCGCGAAAGGCGATCCTCGGCCGGGAAGGTACTCCGGGGGCCGGCGTCGCCCCCCCGGGAGCGCGGCCCGGCCGGGAGCGCGGCCCCCCCGGGAGCGCGGCCCGGCGGCCAACGGGCGGCGCGCGCGCGAGGAGAGGCCATGACGATTCGCAGGATCGCGGTGAACACCGGAGGCGGCGACGCGCCGGGTCTCAACGCCGTCATCCGCGCGATCGTGCTCGGGGCGCTCGAGCACGGGTGGGAGGTGTTCGGGATCGAGAACGGGTACGGCGGGCTCCTCCCGGACGAGCCCGGAGAGCTCGTCCCCCTCACGCGCGAGTCGGTGCGCGGCATCACGCACGAGGGCGGCACGATCCTCGGCACGACGAACCGGGGGAACCCGTTCGCGTGGCCGGGTTTCGGCCCGGAGGGCGCGACCGTGGAGCGCGACCGCTCCGGCGAGATCGTCTCGTCCTTCCGCTCCCACGGCCTCGAAGCGCTCATCGCGATCGGCGGCGACGGGAGCCTCCACATCGCGCGGGAGCTCTCCGACCGGGGGCTTCCGGTGGTCGGCGTCCCCAAGACGATCGACAACGACCTCGGGGTGACGAGCCTCACCTTCGGGTTCCTGACCGCCGTCGAGACCGCGACCGACGCGATCGACAAGCTCCACTCCACGGCCGAGAGCCACCAGCGCGTGTTCGTGGTGGAGGTGATGGGCCGCCACACCGGGTGGATCGCGCTGTTCAGCGGGCTGGCCGGCACGGCCGACGTCATCCTCATCCCCGAGATCCCGTACGACATCGAGCGGGTGTGCGACAAGATCCGCGAGCGGGAGGCGCGCGGCCGGCGGTTCAGCATCGTCTGCGTCGCCGAGGGGGCGATCCCGGTGGGCGGAGAGGCGGTCACGCACACCGTGCCACACGGCCGCGGCGATCAGGTGCGGCTGGGCGGGATCGGCGCGCAGCTCGCGCGGCAGATCGCCGACCGCACCGGGAAGGAGACGCGCTCGATCGTCCTCGGGCACCTGCAGCGCGGCGGCACCCCGATCGCCTACGACCGCGTGCTCGCGCTGCGCTTCGGTGCGGCCGCCGTGCGGTGCGTGGCGAACGGGGACTTCGGCACCATGGTGGCGCTCGATCCGCCCGACATCCGTCCGGTCCCGCTGGCCGAGGCGCTCACCGGGGCCAGGCAGGTCCCGGTC
>Ga0299907_10003186_pt1 | contig 10438 bp, 8 predicted proteins | sample RVTome_16_FD_198680 | JGI IMG/M metagenome (GOLD analysis project Ga0299907, IMG submission 198680) | Soil microbial communities from uranium-contaminated site in the Upper Colorado River Basin, Wyoming, United States - RVT152D67 (version 2) ... | reverse complement strand
CACGGCGACGGACCCGTATGGAGACGAGTGGTCGTTCACGAGCAACGGCGTCTCGCGGTTCGAGCAGCTCAACCGCCACGTCACGGCTGTGGCGCTGCAGTCGATGCGAAACGGCGGCTCACCCGAGCTCATCACGAGCGAGAAGCGCCAGCATGTCGACAGCCGGGGTGCCCCGACGTTCGAGCCATCGACGGAGGTCGGGATTCACGAAACGTGGCGCCAGGATGTCTACGTCGTGCTGGCCGGCGTTTCGGGGGAAGAACGTGCGGAAATTCGCGTGACGTTCAATCCGCTCGTGCGCTGGGTGTGGATGGGCGGCGTCATCATGCTCATCGGCGGATTGATCGTTATGTGGCCGCAGGCGGAGGCGAAGCGGCTCCAGAGCGGGTATCTCGCACCGCTGGAGCCGGCGACCGTGACGGCCGGGGACTGATGATTTCCCGCAGGGCGTTTCTCCATCGCGCCGCCGTCGGCGCGGCTGCCATGGCCGCCCCGCAGGCACTTTCCGCCCAGCAGGCGACCGGCCTTCCCGGCGCCACCATGACGGGCGACGGGTATCTCCCGGTCCGCCTGGAGCCGAAGCCAGGTGCCGGACCATCGATGACGCCCGACGAGCGGGACGCCGTCGAGCGACGGATTGCGTGTCCCTGCCCATGCACGCTCGACATCTTTACCTGTCGCACATCCATGCCGTGCGAGTTCTCGCCGGCGATACATCGTGACGTGATGGCGCTCGTCGAGGGCGGCTATTCGGCGCCGGAAATCATCGACGCGTTCGTGGCGACGTACGGCGAGGCGATTCTCCTCCTGCCGCGGAAGCAGGGGTTCAACTGGGCCGGGTACCTGACACCGTTCGCGGCGATCGGTGGAGGGGCGGTGCTGATTCTCACGCTGCTCCGCAAGTGGCAGCGTCAGGCACTAGCGGCCGAGGTACCGCAGGCCGATTCGATCGACGCCACGCCCGATGAATTGGCGCGGCTCGACGCGGCCCTGCGGAACGACGCCCGCTGACGTCAGGCATGCTCACCCTGCTGGTGGGGACCGCCCTCGCCCTCGGCGCGCTCGCGTATGTGCTCTACCCGGTGTTCGCGAGCGCCGATCCCGCGCCGCATGACCTGGCGCCACGGCGCGAGCCGAACGAGGCCGAGCGGGCAGTGGACGCGCTCCGCGAGGTGGAGTTCGATCGGGCCACCGGTAAGCTCTCGGACGACGACTACGCGGCACTCAAATCGGCCTACACGGCCGAAGCGGTCCAGGCAATGCGAACGTCGGATTCCGCCGTGGTGCCTGACGATGTGGCCGAAGCCCTGATCGAGCGCTACCGTGGCGTGGTGGTGACCTGTCCCACCTGCGGCGAGCGTCCGGAGCCGGCCGCCGTGTTCTGCTCGAGTTGCGGGCGGCGATTGAGCGATTGACCGGCTGCGCCTGACGACTTCCACGCGGATGCGTCTTACACGGAGGGAGTCGGCGCACGCTGCCGATCGGCAGAGTCGCCGATCGGCTTGAATCCCGGTTGCGCGGGGATGCCAGCCGGACGCAGGTCGTCGAGCTCGCATGACCCGCTCGCACGAGGGGGCTCACCAATGGCCGTGCCGACTTCCGTCCAATCACGCTGACGGCTTGACACGTGACCAAATAGTCACCTATAATCCTGTCGTGGATGCGGTGTTCAAGGCGCTCGCCGACCCTACACGCAGGGGCCTGCTCGATGCGCTGTTCAAGCGCGACGGGCAGACCCTCGGGGCTCTCGAACGTCGGCTGAGCATGACGCGATTCGGAGTGATGAAGCATCTCCGGGTGCTCGAGGATGCCGGGCTGGTGATCACGAGGCGCCGCGGACGAGAAAAGCTGCACTACCTCAACCCCGTTCCGATCCGGGTCGTCCACGACCGCTGGATCGACAAGTACACGGAGCCTTGGACCGCGATGTTGAGCGGCCTCAAGCAGAGCCTGGAGGGATCGATGGAGAAGGTGTTCGAGATCTACATCAAGACGAGCCCTGAGCGCATGTGGCAGGCGATCACCGACCCTGAGCTGCGATCGAAGTACAACTTTGGAGTCGGGGTTCACTCCGAGTGGACGCCGGGGGCTCGCCTCGCCGGTATTCCGCGACAGGCGCCCACGGTGACGATCTTCGACGGCGAGATCCTCGAGATCGATCCGCCGCACCGGCTCGTGCAGAGCTACCGTGCGCTGTGGAGCGACGAGGCGAAGGCAGAAGGAACCTCACGAGTCACCTGGCAGATCGAGCAGATCGCTGATTCGTGCCGACTCACCGTCATCCACGACCAGCTGCGCGAGGGCGCCAACGAGGAGCTTTATGGCGGCTGGCCGATGGTCCTGTCCGGTCTCAAGACGCTGCTGGAGACGGGCGAGCTGCTCACGACGCCCGGCTCACTGCTCTACGTCGACCAACCGGGCACCTAACATAGGGGGACCGGCATGCGGACACTCGTGGCGTTCGAGAACATCACGCTCGATGGTTGCTTCGCCGATGCGAACGGAGACATCGGCTGGGCGCACCGGGAATCGCGGGACCCCGACTACGATGCCTTCGTCGCGGACAACGCGAAGGGCGGGGGGGTGGTTCTGCTGGGTCGAGTGACGTACGAGCTCATGGCGGGATGGTGGCCAACGGAGCAGGCGAAGCACATGGATCCTGTCGTGGCCGATCAAATGAACACTCTGCGCAAGGTGGTGTTCTCGAGAACCTTGCGCGAACCGACATGGAGCAACACGACGTTGGTGAACGGTGACATCGCGGCGACAGTGCGACGGATGAAGCAAGAGCCCGGCCCAGACATGGTGATCCTGGGAAGCGGCAGCATCGTCACACAGCTGGCGCGGGAAGGGTTGATCGACGAATACCAGCTCGTGATCAACCCGATCATCCTGGGCGGCGGCAAACCCTTGTGCGAGGGTGTCGGCGCGCAGCTGAACTTGGCGTTGAAGACATCGCGTACGTTCGCCAACGGGAACGTTTTCTTGAGCTACGCTCCGGCCTCGTGACGAGGTCCGCCGCGACGGGGAACCAGTCACACGCGCGGCATTGATCCTAGTTAGGCGCTGACAGCGAGGCCGGCGCTGAGCGCGCGCCGGCCCTCCCGGCCTAACGTTGCCGCCGGTAGTGCGCGGTCATGAACTGCTGCCAGGTGCCATCGTCGCCGAGCACTCGCGAGGTGAACACGCGGTGGTCGTCGCTCTTGAACTCGATCGTTTCCCGGTACTTGGCCAGCGCGCCATCGCCGGTCATGCTCGGCCCGTCAGAGTTGAGCGTCAGCACACGTTGGGCCGCATCGAGCTCACCGTCGTACACCCACAGGTAGGTCATCATCGACCCGATCCAGGTGCCCACGAACCGCTGCTTCTGCGGATCGTAGCCGAGGGTCAGCACGGTCGTCGCAGGAGTGCCATCAGGCATCTCGCCCCGCCCTTCGCCCAGTACCCACAGGTCCCCGAGCGCACGAACGCTCTCGGTTCCCGCGGATTTGGTGGACGGCTGATCCGGTCCCATCACCGCCTCGAACTCCACGTCCCACTCGCCCACCAGCTTCTGCAGCCACCGGTGCTGCTCCTGGGGCTCGGCCTGCATAGGAACTTCATGCTGGGTTTCTGTGGCCATGGCCATCGTCTCCTTTGCTAGGGTTGCGGGATACACGCGCAGGGTGGTTTGGAGCCGGCCAACCGGCCGCAAGGAGCTGGCCAAGCGAGCGGGCGGCCGATTCCTCGCTCCCGGAGAATTGCGTACGAGATTGGAAAAGCTTCGGGAGTTGCCGAGGTCGGCGCGGAGGAACACGTGTTGCCGCTTGACAATCACCACGGGGTCACGCGACAATTTTCGATAGCGCGCTCTGGGGCGCCTCCCGTCCGCGGCAAGGGAGTTCTACTCCCGCCCATGTTGGGTTCGTAGCACGGCTCCGAACCTTCTTCCTGCCTGTACTCAGCGGACTTCAGGCGCACACGGAGGAAGGTTTCATGAGCAGGAACCTCACGCCCCAGAGCTCCCTCGAGAATCTCAAGAGGGAGGCGAAGCGGTGGCTCAGGGCGCTTCGCGCCGGCGAGCCTAACGCTCGCGCCCGTTTCACGCTGGCGCACCCGACGGCCCCCGCAACTCCAGGCCTGCGCGACGTGCAGCACGCACTCGCCCGCGAGCACGGATTCACCGGCTGGACGGAACTCAGCCACGAGATCGCGCGTCGGATCGAGCGCTCCCCCACATCCCGCGACGCCGCCGTTCAAACGCTGCTCTCGGCCGCCGATCAGGGCGATGTGACGAGAGTCGGCGACGTGCTCGACGCGCATCCGGACATCATCAACGAGGCGGCGGTCCTTGCCGGGCACACCGGCAGGCGCACCGCGCTGCACTTCGCGATGAACAGCAGCAGCGAGCCGGTGGTCGCGGTGCTGCTCGCGCGCGGTGCCGATCCTAACGTTCGCGACGAAGGGGACAACGCGATGCCGCTGCACTTCGCGGCCGAGCGAGGGAACCTCGAGATCGTGCGCCGATTGATCGAGCACGGTGCGGATCCCATCGGCACAGGCGACTACCACGAGCTGGACGTCATCGGATGGGCTACGTGCTTCGGGCGCTCACGCGAGGTCGCCGACTACCTCCTCGCGCACGGCGCGCGACACAACATCTTCTCCGCCGTCGCGACCGGTGCGATCGATGCGATTCGCGACCTGGTCGCACGGTCACCGGCCGAGCTCGATCGGGCGATGGACTCGACCAATCGGCGTCGGCGTCCGCTCCAGCTCGCGGTCGTACAGTCGCAGCCTGGATCGCTCGATGCGCTCCTGGAGCTGGGCGCCGACACCGAGGCGACCGAGGCCGCGGGACTGACGCCGCTCGACCAAGCGGCGTTGAACGGCGAACGCGAGATGGCCCATCGACTGCTCGAGCACGGCGCGCGCATCGGATTGCCGTCGGCGGTCGCGCTCGAGATGCCTGACGAGATCTCACGGGTGCTGCGCGACGATCCGTACTGCCTGCGTCCTGGCGGCCGGTGGGACAAGCTGATCATCCGGGCGAGCGAGCGCGCTCCGGAGCGAGTCATCGAAGCGTTGGCTCGCGGCGGAGCGTCGGTGCACGTGCGCGACGACCATCGCACGGCCGTCGATGGGACACACGGCTACACCGCCTTGCATGCGGCGGCATTTCACGGCAACGAGGCCGCCGCCTTGGCGCTGCTCCGGCACGGCGCCAGCCCCCTCGATCGCGAAGACAAGTACTGGGGCTCCCCGGCCGGGTGGGCGGCCTACGCGGGACACACCGCGGTGCGCGATCTCATCCTCGAGGGCGCCATCGACGTGTTCGACGCGATCCTCTACGACCGTAACGATCGCATGATCGAAATCCTGACCCGCGATTCGCAGGCACTGGAGCGGCGCCTGCGGGAGTACGTGACCGGCGAGCAGGCACCGGACTGGCTGGACGGCGCGTGGACACCGGCCGCGTTCGCGGTGGCGTATGGCAAGCTCGATGCGCTGCGTATTCTTGCCGATCGGGGTGCAGACCTAACGGTACACGATTCGGCTGGCCGGCCGCCGATCGCGATCGCCGACGCGCGCGGCCATGATGCCATCGCGACGTTCCTGAGAGAGCGACCGGCGAGTCCGCCGGGGCGCGCGCATTCGCCCGACTCGCCTGACGATCTCGTGGCGAGCTTCTTACGCATGGCCTGCCTCGACTGGCGGGTGAGCGGCTCGCTCCGTGCCACGCGCATGCACGATGCCGGTCGCATACTCGCGCGGCACCCCGGCATCGCGAAGAGCGACATCTACACCGCCGTGAGCTGTGGGGATCCGGAGGAGGTGCGACGGATTCTCGAAGGGCAGCCCGATGCCGCGTTGGCGATCGGCGGACCACGATCGTGGCCGCCGCTGCTCTATCTGTGCTCGGCGCGTCTGCCGCAACGTGCCGCCAGCGACAGCGCCGTACCGATCGCTCAGGAGCTGATCGATCGGGGCGCCGACCCTAACGTCTTCTACCTCGGAGGCAACGCCGACATCCATTACACGGCGCTCACCTGCGTGCTCGGTCGGGGGGAAGAGCTTGCGTCGATGCACCCGCGAGCAAGCGAGCTCACAAGCCTGCTCCTCGAGCGCGGCGCCGATCCCCACGACGGCCAAGTGCTGTACAACGTGTTCGCCGACAACACGTCGCGGCACCTGCTGGACGAGGACATCGTCTGGCTGCTTGAGCTCATGTACGAGCACTCCGTTCGACGTGGCCACAGGGCCAAATGGAATGATCCCACGTGGCCGATGTTCGCCATGCGTGGCGCGCCGTCGCTCGGCCACGAGGACCGGCACCATCCCGGCGCGCACTTCATGCTCTCCGGGGCCGTGGACCGGAATCTCCTCGGTCTCGCGGAGTGGATGATGAAGCATGGGGCCGGCCCGAACACGCCGGCGGGCAAGCTGTGGAACATCCCGCAGCGTACCCTCTATCAGGACGCGATCGCTGGGGGCCATCTCGAGATGGCGCAGCTGCTCGTGCGTTACGGTGCGACCCCGACGCCCCTCGAGCTCACTGAGGACGAAGCTTTCATCGACGCGTGCCTTGCAATGGACCACTCGCGGGTGCGTGCGCTCGCCAGCCGCCATCCGGAGTACTTGCAGAATCCGCGTGCGCTCTTCACGGCTGTCGAGCGGGATCGTGCCGATGTCGTCGAGATGCTGCTCGATCTCGGTGTATCACCTAACGTCGACGATCCGGAGAGCGGTAGGGCCCGTGCGCTGCACGTCGCCGCGGCGAACGGAGCGGAGCGATGCGCCGCACTCCTGATCGAGCGTGGCGCCGACATCGATTGGCGGGAGACGAGGTTCGAGAGCGTTCCGCTCGGATGGGCATCCTTCTTTCAGCAGCGGCGAATGGTCGAACTGCTCGGCACGTACAGTCGCGACGTCTGGGCTCTCACGTATGCCGGCCTGGTCGAGCGATTGCGTGACGTGCTGCGCGATGAGCCGGCACTGGCCTGCGTCACGAGCAAGGACGGGGACACGCCGCTGATGTGGCTGCCTAGCGACGCGGTGAGTGCGCTGGAGATTGCGTCGCTGCTCCTGGAGCACGGGACCGATCCCACTCGTCGCACCGCGCAGGGGCAGACTGCAGCGGAGATCGCGACCAGGCGCGGACTGGATGACGTGGCGGAGCTGCTATCGCGCCGTGGGTGAGGCGCCCATAGCCCTGCCGACGTCGTTCGGAGCAGATTTCTCAATCCTCCACGACGTCGATCTCCAGCGATCCGATCAATCGGAGCAGCTCGGCCTGACGAGTAAAGCCGCCCGTCACGAATCGCAGATGTGCCGCGTCGGCGGGGAACTGCCCGAACGTCGGGTCCACCGGCACCCACTCGCCGAGATGAATCTCGGGCCAGGCGTGGTAGTAGAACTTGCCGCGCACGTAGGCGAGTCCCGCGACGCTCCGCGATGGGATCCCCACCGCGCGGGCCAGCGCCACGTACAGCTGCGTGTGCTCGTTGCAGTCGCCGGCGCGGAGCCGGAGCACCTGCTTCGCGTCAGGCACGCTGAAGGAGATCCGCTTCTCGAGTGAATCGTGCACCCATCGCACGATCCGCTCGGCGGCCAGTCGGGGATCGTCGGTATCACCCACGATCTGGGTGGCCAACGCACGAATCGTCGAGTCGTCCGACTGCACCAGCGGCTCGGCCGCGAGATACGGTGTGAGCGAGGAATCCGCCTGGCCGAGCGCGTAGCCGGGGTTGATTGCGGCCTCGTTGGCGCGCTTTACTTCCAGCGTGTCTCCGATCAGGGTCTGACGAGCGCCATCCAGATCGAAGCCCTCGAGCGACGTGCCGCGCAGCACCACCCGCAGTCGCGGTAATCGCTGCTTGTCGGTGATCGGCGCCGAGGCGGCGATCGCGGTCGTCTCTTGAATGTCTCGATTGCTCGTCAGGCGCCCCCGTGCGGCGTCCTCGTTCCAGGCATCGTAGGCCAATTCGTAGGTCGTGCGGCGCAGCGGTACGAGCCCCAGCAGCATCCCTTCGACCATCCGACCTTGGCGGTCGATCCAACCGTTGATCACCCCTTCGCCTTCGACCCGCCAGGCGCGTACCGTATGCGACCGCGCCACGCGCCACTCACCCTGCGCGTCACGAGCCGCGCTGTCTGGTAAGACGAACAAGGAATCGGCGGTGACCCGGACCGTCACTTGCTTGGGAGCGAGCGCCATCGGATCGAAGACGGACAGGACACGCTCATCGCCGATCCGTGGACCCGATGGGCGGGCGAGGACGAGCGGAATGACGTTCGGGAGCAGCGTGCCGCGTGGGAGCACGATCTGCTGGGTGTCCGGTGCGGCGTTCCCCACCGCGACGGAGAGGGTGAGCAACGTGTCTCCCGCCACCACACCGGCGGCGCGCAGCGGGCCGATTTCCGGACTCAGCGTCAGGACGAACTCGCGCAGCTCGAGGGCCGGAGTGAGACGCGCCACCACGCGAGCCCACGCTCGATAGGCAGTCCCCTCGGTGTGGAGGTCGGCGAGAAAGTAGTCGTTGACCTGGATCCCGGTCTCACCGCTGTCCACGGCGGACGCCGCGAAGCCGATCGGCTCCCCGTCCGGCGCGACGGCATAATAACGTGTCCCCGACGCGATCGATGGTATCGGCTTCGATCGTAACGCCGGAACCACCCATCGCGAGGCGATCACCGTTCCGATCCCCAGCACCGTCAGCGCCAGCAGCGCTGTCGCCCCATTTCTGGCCTTCATCACGTCTCCCTCAGCTCGCTCTTCATCTTGGTTCCGACACCAACATCGCTCGGAGAGTTCCCATCGGTCTCGCTCACGTGACACGCAGCACGCGAGCGGCCGCAGCTCACTGGGCGAGCGTTGCCGTCTCGTCGCCGATCCACCCGAGATACTTCTGAAGTCCAGCGGCGACCGGAAGCGCCAGGAGCTCCGGCACCTTGTACGGGTGCAACTCCTCGAACGCCGCTTCGAGCGCCTCGACCCGCGCACGATTCGTCTTCAGCAGCACCACGACCTCACGCTCATCCGCGATCGCGTTGTTCCATCGATAGAGGGATCGGGCTTCGGGAAGGATCGTGCCGCACGCGATCAATCGACGCTCTAACAGCGCACGCACGAGCCGTTCGGCCTCGCTTTCGTTCGCGACGGTGGTCAGCACGACCGTGGCTTCGGTTCGCTCCATTTTCGGGGATTTGGGTGTTGGGATTGTGGATTGGAACAGCAGCGCATCGCGCACTGCACGAAGTAGCAGGCCTAGTCTCGAATCGCAAACGACTCTCCATGCGTCGGGTTCTCCGCGCCGACAGCGGGATTCGACTGGTGATCCATGGTCCATCCGTAAAGCCCAAGCGACGCTCGGCTTCGGGCGTGACGACCATCGCGAACGGCCGATCCCAATCCCGCCACCCACCCCAATCCCCAAGACCCGAGTCTTGTCTCCACCTCTCCCCGCCGTTTGCTTTCGCTGGCTATGGCGGAAGAGCTCCTGATCGTGCGCGGCGCGCGCGAGCACAATCTGCGAAACGTCGACGTCACGATCCCGCGCGATCGCCTGACTGTGATCACCGGCTTGTCCGGTTCCGGCAAGTCGTCGCTTGCGTTCGACACCATCTACGCCGAGGGACAGCGACGCTACGTCGAATCGCTCTCGGCGTACGCCCGGCAGTTCCTCGGCTTGATGGAGAAGCCCGACGTCGACTCGATCGAGGGGCTTTCGCCGGCGATCTCGATCGAGCAGAAGAGCGCCAGCCACAACCCGCGCTCGACCGTCGGAACGGTCACGGAGATCTACGATTACCTCCGCCTGCTGTACGCGCGGGCCGGCACGCCGCACTGCCCGAACTGCGGCCGGCCGGTGCAGCGACAGACCGCCAGCCAGATCGCCGATGCGGTTTTGCCCTGGCCGGAGGGCACGCGGATCGAGGTACTCGCGCCGCTCGTTCGCGGTCGCAAGGGCGAATTCCGCGACGTGCTGGAGGGCGCCCGCACGAGCGGCTTCATTCGGGCGTACGTCGACGGAAAGCTCGTGGAGCTCGCGGCGCCGCCCAAGCTGGCCAAGACGCACAATCACACGATCTCGGTGATCGTCGACCGGCTCGTCGTAAGGCGCGACGATCGCGGGCGGCTCACCGATTCCATCGAGACGGCGCTCAAGGCCGCCGACGGCCTGGCCGAGATCGCCCGGCATGGCGATGCCGGATCGCCGGAATCGCACGTGTTCTCCGAGCGCTTCGGATGTCCCACGTGCGGCATCGCGCTGACGGAGCTCGAGCCGCGGCAGTTCAGCTTCAATTCACCGTACGGGGCGTGCACGGCGTGCGGTGGGCTCGGAACGCGCCGGCAAGTCAGCGAAGCGCTCGTGTTAGGCGATGCGCGCATCTCCATCCTCGAGGGGGTCGTGCTCCCGTGGGGTGAGCCGGCGGGCTATCTGCGCAAGACGCTGCT
>Ga0299907_10003185_pt1 | contig 10438 bp, 11 predicted proteins | sample RVTome_16_FD_198680 | JGI IMG/M metagenome (GOLD analysis project Ga0299907, IMG submission 198680) | Soil microbial communities from uranium-contaminated site in the Upper Colorado River Basin, Wyoming, United States - RVT152D67 (version 2) ... | reverse complement strand
CCCCGGTCGATCAGTCGGCGGGCGAGCCGCTCGCCGAGGGCGGCGGCGTCCTCGTCGGGACCGATCAGCCGGTCGCGCAGGATCTCCTCCCCCTCGACGGCGAGGGCCGCGGCGTCCACCGCGAGCTCGCCGCTGAACCAGCTCGCGTGCGCCGCCAGCGGGGCGCGGCACCCGCCCCCCATCGCCCGCAGGAACGCGCGCTCGGCGTCGACCTCCATGCGCGTCCCCCAGTCGTCGATCTCGCGGGCGCGCTCGGCCCAGGGGTCTCCCGCGCGGGCCTGCACGGCGAGCGCGCCCTGTCCGGGAGCCGGGATCATGCGCGAGACCGGGAGCGCCTCCGCGATCCGGCCGGCGAGTCCCAGACGCTCGAGGCCGGCCGCCGCGAGCACCAGCGCATCGACCTCGCCGGCGTCCAGCTTGGCCAGGCGGGTGTCGACGTTTCCGCGGATCGGCGCCACCACGAGGTCGGGCCGCTCGAGGCGGATGAACGCGCGCCGTCGCGGGCTCTCGGTCCCGACCCGGCTGCCGGGCGGGAGCTGCTCGAGCCGCGACCCGTCGGAGGTGACGAGCGCGTCCCGCGCGTCGCCCCGGATCGGGAACGCCGCCAGGACCGTCCCCGCGGGGACCTCGGTCGGCATGTCCTTCGCGCTGTGGATCGCGAGGTCGACCTCGCCGGCCAGGAGCGCGGCCTCGAGGTCCTTCACGAAGGCGCCGCGCTCGAGCATCATCGAGCCGTCCGACGGAGCCCGGTCTCCGCTCGTCTGGACCGTCACGGTCACGACCTCGATCCCCAGGGCCCTGAGCCGCTCGACGACGAGCGCCGCCTGGGCCAGCGCGAGCGCGCTGCCGCGCGTCCCCACCCGGGCCACCGCCGCGGTCATCGTGCGGCGTTCCCGGCGTCGTCCGGCGGGTCGGCTCCCCCGTTGGAGCCCTCGTCGAGCCCGAACAGGTCACGCGCAACCGTCAGGTACGTCTCACCCTCGGACGCAGTCCCGCCCCGCAGGTGCACGAGCGGCTCGTGGAGGATCTTGGCCAGGAGCCGGCGCCCGAACTCCCGCAGCGCCGCCGCCTGCTCGGGGGACTGCCGCTCGATCTCCAGATCCAGGATCCGCTCCGCGCGCTCGCGCAGCTCCCGGATCGTGGGAACCGCCGCCCGCGCCGCCTCCCAGGCGAGGAAATCGGCCGTCTCCTGCTCGACGATCGCCTGTGCGCGATCGATCGTGGCGGGGGCCAGCGAGGCCGATCCCCAGCCCCGCAGGTCGTCGAGGTCGTAGAGGCGCACCCCGCGCAGCGCGCGGACTTGCGGCTCGACGTCCCGCGGCACCGCGATATCGATGAGCACGAGTCGCCGGCCGCGGCGCGCGGCGGCGGCGGCCGCCAGCCGGTCGCGGGTCAGAATCGGCTCCGGAGCGGCGGTGCAGGAGATGACGATGTCGGCGTCGAGCAGGAGCTGGTCCAGGCTCTCGAACGGGGCCGCCCGGCCGCCGATCTCCGCGGCGAGCTGGCACGCCGCTGCGGGGCTCCTGTTCGTCACCACGACCTCCGTCGCCCCCGCCCGCTGGAGGAGCCCGGCCGTCAGGTGGCCGAGCTTGCCCGTTCCCACGACCAGCAGGCGGCACCGCGACAGCTCGCCGAGCACCAGCCGGGCCATGCCCGTCGCCACCTTCGGGATCGAGGGCAACCCCCTGCCGATGTCGGTCTCGCGGCGCGCCCGGCGACCCACCGTGAGCGCCCGCCGCACGAGCTGGTCGAGGACGGGTCCCAGCGTCCCCGCCTCGTGGGCGTCCGACATCGCGCGCTTCACCTGCCCGAGGATCTGGGGCTCGCCCACGATCATGGAATCGAGTCCGGCAGCCACGGCGAAGAGATGACTCACCGCATCGCGGCCTGATTTGTGGTAGAAGTCGTCCGGGTCGCCACCGGGCGCGGCTTCGAGCAGGGAGCGCTCGAGGGTCCGCGGGTCGCAGGTGCCATAAAGCTCGGTGCGGTTGCAGGTCACGAGGAGGAAGGCCTCGTCGCCCAGCCCCGCGAGCATCCGGCGGGCGGCGTCCTGCTGGAAGGCGAACCGCTCCCGTCTCTCGAGCGGGGCGGTCTTGTGGCTGACCCCCGCCACCGAGACTCGCTCGCCGCTCATCTCGCCGCGGCGCCGGGTCTGGCGGTCTGGGGCATCATACGGAAAGGGATCGGCACCCTTCTGTGAATGGCGGGGCGGACGGGACTCGAACCCGCGACCTCCGACGTGACAGGCCGGCGTTCTAAACCAACTGAACTACCGCCCCGCGCCATTGGGATCTGGAATCAGCCGATGAGAATGCAGGGGACAAGAAAGTACGGCTGGCCCTTTCCGGTGTCAACGCGACGACGGGTCGCCCCCGCGGGGAGCAACCCGTCCCCTTGCCGACGTAGGCGAGCGCCGTTCAGCCGCCGCTGCGGCTCAGCTTCCGGATGATCGCGTCCACCCGCTCGATGTACTGGTTGGCGTTGCCGATCAGGCCCTGGCCGTAGGAGCGATAGTCGCCGCACGCGTTCTGGAGATGATTGATCGAGATCTGGAACATCTCCCGCGCGCGCTCGTTCTGGCCGACGGAGTTGTTCTCGCCCTCCAGCGCCCTCCCCATCCGGTAATAGGAGTCGCCGCGATAGTACGCGATCGCGCAGGAGTCTCCGCCCAGCGAGGCCGCCCGGTTGAGAGCCTCGAGCGCCGCGCTGGCGCGCCCCGCCTGCAGCGCCCCGTGCGCCTCGCGCAGGGCTATGCCGGCGAGGATCTCGCCCGAGCGTCCTTTGCCCGCCTTCTCGAGGTCGCGGGCGTAGGCACTCGTATTGCCCAGGTCCCTGTTCGCCAGCGCCCGGTAGAGATACGCCGTCTCCAGATCGGGGTTCAGCTCCAGCGCGCGGTCGTAGCGCTGGATCGCTTGCTGGTGGTTCCGGAGCTTGCTCTCTACGATGCCCGCGTAGAGCTGCAGGTTGGCGTCGGTGGGATCCGCTGCCAGCGCCTGGTCGATCGTCTGCTTCGCCCCGTCGTACTGCTCCTCGGCGAAGTACAGGCCGAACAGGTACTGCAGGGCCTCAGGATCGGTGGCCTTTCCCTCCGACAGCTCCAGATAGCGCTTGAAGTTGTCGATCTTCGCGTCGCGCCGCGTGTCCGGCAGCGCATACGCCAGGTACTGGTACGACTGCGGATTGTCCGGGCATAGCTGCTTGGCCTTCTCGAACGCCTCGAGCCCCTTTTCGACATCGCCGAGCTGGTTGGCCATCACGTAGCCGTAGGCGACCTGGATCTGGCAGTCGTCGGCCCTCTGCCGGACGAGCTCATCGAAGAAGCTCCTGGCCTGCGTGGTGTCGCCCTGCTCGAGGTAGGCCGCTCCGATCGAGTGATAGGCGTTGATGTACGCCGGATCGATGTCGACCGCCTTCTGGAGCGACCTCAGCGCGGCGCTCAGGGAGTCCATCTTGAGATACGTGTCGCCCATGTAGTAGTACGCGCTGGCGAGATCGCTGTCGTACTCGAGCGCCTTCTGGAAGTTGGACAGCGCGCGCTCGTACGCCTCGGACCGGGCGTAGTCGATCCCGAAGATGACGTGCTTGTCCGCCTGGTTCCGGGAGTTGAACGACTCCACGACCCCCTCCGCGAGATCGTCCACGCCACCCGCCGAGACCTCGCCCAGCTCCTGGGTGTTGCGGGTGCCGACCTCGACGAACACCGGGTCGGCGACCCAGTCCCCGCCGGACCTCGAGAGTGTGCCGCGCGCCACGATCTTGGCGCCCAGCTCGCGTCCGATCTCCAGCGAGGTGGCTTCCGGGATCGCCTGACCGGGTTTCAACCCGGCGTCGTCCAACGCGTCGTTGACCTGCTTCTGCTCCACGAGGGTGTAGGGGCCCAGCTCGTCGAGGCCCTCGATCATGCCCTTCTGCAGGTCCTTGGCCTTGCCGTCGTCCGAGGAGGAGAAGGGAAGGACCGCCACGACGAAGTCGGGCTCCTGCGCCTGGGCACCACCCACGCCGAAACCCGAGAGCAGGCACACGGCGAGGGCCGCGATCGCGAGTGCGTCGCGGGCTGGCCGATCCGGGGAACGCGTATCGCTCATCTTCCCTCCTTCTCGATCGATCAGTATGCAGCCACCCCAAGGGGGTTTGAAGATCATGCGCCGGCGGCCCGAAAACCAGCGCCATCCATTAGACCCCGGCCGAGGCCGCGGGGTTCCGTTCGATTCGCGCCTGCGGCGCTTGACGAGCACGAGGCGGATCGGTACTCTAGCGCTCTTCCCGCGCGCCATACATGTCGTGGTTTGGATCCGCCTCCTCAGACCCCTGGAAACCGTGAGTCGCGAACGTCCTACCCTCGTCAAGTCGCTCCCCGGGACGCTCCTCCTCCTGGCCACCGGCTGTTCGGTCGCGGAGCCGTCGGCCTACAGCACCCTGCAGCCGGTTTCCGACTATGGGCGACTGGTGCTCGACGTCTACGGGGACTTGTTCTGGTGGACGGCGGGGATCTTCGTCGTCGTCGAGCTCCTGCTCCTGTACGCCCTCGTCCGCTACCGCGGGCGGGACGGTGACTCGGGAGTCCCCGATCAGGTCCACGGCTTCACCGCACTCGAGATCGGCTGGACGCTGATCCCGGCCGCCATCCTGTTCTTCATCGCCATTCCGACGGTGCGCACGATCTTCCAGCTCCATGGGCCGCCACCCGATCCCGACCCGCTGGAGATCACGGTGGTCGGGCATCAGTGGTGGTGGGAGTTCCAGTACCCGGAACTGGGTATCGTCACCGCCAACGAGCTGCACGTACCGGTCGGCCGCACGACCCATCTCACCCTGACATCGGCCGACGTGATCCACTCGTTCTGGGTACCCCGGCTGGGAGGCAAGCGGGACCTGAATCCGGGAAGCGAGAACCGCATGTGGTTCACACCCACCGAGACCGGCGTCTTCTACGGTCAGTGCGCCGAGCTGTGCGGGACATCTCACGCGAACATGCGCATGCAGGTCTTCGTGGACGACACGGCCGCGTTCGAGGAGTGGGTCGCCTCCATGCGGCAGCCGGCCGTTCCCGACTCCGCGGGGACGATGACGTTCCTGATCTCCGGCTGCGCCGCCTGTCACGCCATCGACGGCAGCCCGGCGCAAGGCAAGGTCGGCCCGAACCTGACGAACATGGGGCGGCGGACCACGCTGGCGTCCGCGTTGATCGAGAACACCCCGGAGAACATGGCCGGCTGGCTGCGCAACCCCGACAGCGTGAAGCCCGGAGCCATGATGCCCGATCTCAACCTCGACGATCAGAGGATCGATGATCTCGTGCGCTTCCTCGAGGGGCTGCGATGAACCCCTCGACCGCCACGACCTCGCCCCAGGCCCACGAGTCGATCTATGCGGGCGGCCTCAAGTCGTGGCTCACCACGGTGGATCACAAGCGGATCGGGGTCCTGTACGGCGTCACGGCCCTGATCTACTTCGTCGTGGGCGGTGTGGAGGCCCTGATCATCCGCGTCCAGCTCGCCTCGGCGGACGGCACGGTCGTCGGGGCCGACACGTTCAACCAGCTCTTCACCATGCACGGGACGACGATGGTGTTCCTCGTCCTGATGCCGCTCTCGGCGGCGCTTTTCAACTACCTCATCCCGCTCATGATCGGGGCTCGCGACGTCGCGTTTCCCCGCCTGAACGCGTTCAGCTTCTGGACGTTCTTCTTTGGCAGCATCCTGCTCAACCTCTCGTTCTTCATCGGAGATCCTCCGGACGCAGGCTGGTTCGGCTACGCCAACCTCACGTCCAAGCAGTACAACCCCGGCATGGGCATCGACTTCTGGCTGCTGTCGCTCCAGGTCATGGGCGTGGCTTCGATCGCCTCGGCGATCAACTTCACCGTCACGATCCTCAACATGCGTGCCCCGGGCATGTCGCTCATGCGGATGCCCCTGTTCGTATGGATGGCGCTCGTCGTCCAGGTCCTGATGCTCCTCGCGTTCCCGCCCATCACGGTCGCGTTCATCTTCCTCCTGTTCGATCGCTTCTTCGGGACGCACTTCTACATTCCCGACGCCGGCGGGACGCCGATCCTGTGGCAGCACCTGTTCTGGATCTTCGGCCATCCCGAGGTCTACATCCTGATCCTCCCCTCTTTCGGAGTGGTGTCCGAGGTCCTGCCGACCTTCGCTCGAAAGCCGCTCTTCGGCGCCCCGTTCGTCATCTTCTCGGGGATCCTGATCGGGTTTCTCGGCTTCGGTGTGTGGAGCCACCACATGTTCACGACCGGCCTCGGTGCGGTCGCCGACACGGCGTTCTCGCTCGCCACCATGCTGATCGCCATACCCACCGCGGTGAAGATCTTCAACTGGATCGCCACGCTGTGGGGCGGCCACATCCGCTTCCAGACCCCGCTCTACTTCGCGGTCGGGATGGTGTCGCTGTTCATCATCGGTGGGCTGTCGGGCGTCATGCACGCCTCGCCTCCCGTCGACATCCAGCAGCACGACTCGTACTTCGTGGTCGCCCACCTCCACTACGTGTTCTTCGGCGGGACGGTGTTCGGCCTGTTCGGGGGGATCTACTACTGGTGGCCCAAGATCACGGGCCGCATGCTGGGCGAGGGACTCGGCAAGCTCCACTTCTGGCTCATGCTGATCGGCATGAATCTGACGTTCTTCCCGATGCACTTCCTGGGGATGGACGGCATGCCACGGCGGATCTACACCTATGCCGCCGATCTCGGGTGGGACCAGTGGAACCTGATCGCCACGATCGGCGCGTTCGTCATCGCGGTGTCCGTCCTCGTGTTCTACGTCAACGCGCTCAAGAGCTTGCGCTCCGGGGCCGAGGCGAGCGGCGACCCGTGGGACGCGGCCACGCTGGAATGGACGATGAGCTCGCCGCCGCCCGAGTACAACTTCGCGGAAGTTCCCCGGGTCAACAGCGCACGCCCGTACTGGCTTCACAAGTACGGTCCGACGCGCGACATCTCGACCCGCACGCGCGCCGACGGCACCCCGGCTCAGCCCGAGCATCCGACCGAGCGGGTCGATCTCCCATCGCCTTCGGGATGGCCCATCCTGGCCGCCCTCGCCCTGACGGGGGTCGCCGGCGGTGCGCTGGTGGGCCTCCCGGCCGTCCTGCTCGCGGGGGCGGTCCTCGTCTTCGCGGTCTATCGCTGGGCGTTCCAGCCGCTCGAGCGGGTGGGGCACCCGACCTTCGGACCCGACAGCTAGGGGACCGGCTGATGGAATCCCACGCCACGACGTTCGGCGTATCGAACCGCAAGCTGGCGATGTGGGTCTTCATCGGCTCGGAGTGCATGTTCTTCGGCTCGCTGATCGCCACCTACCTGGCGTATGAGGGGAAGAGCCTCGTCGGGCCGACGCCCGAGGAGATCCTGAACATCCCCCTCACCTCGGTTTCGACGTTCATCCTGCTCATGTCGAGCCTGTCCATGGTGCTGGCGCTGGATGCGGTGCAGCACGACAACCGGCGCCTGGCTCGGATCTGGCTGGGCGGCGTCATCGTGCTCGGGGCGCTCTTCCTGGGCGGCCAGGTCTACGAGTTCGCCGAGTTCTACCACCACGGGCTCACGCTTCAGCGGAACCTCTTCGGCGCCACGTTCTTCGTGCTCACGGGTTTCCACGGCGCTCACGTCACGGTGGGGGTCATCTGGATGATCACTCTCCTGGTGATGTCCCTGCGCGGTGATCTGGGGCCCGAGCGCGCCATGGACGTCGAGGTGGCCGGGCTGTACTGGCATTTCGTCGACGTGGTCTGGATCGTGATCTTCACGGTGGTCTACCTCATCCAGTAGCGGGGAGCATGGCGGAGCGAACCACGCACGAGACCGGGCCCGACCAGGCGCACGCCAGCACGGGCACGTACTGGCTGATCGCGCTGATCCTGGGGATCATCACGCTGATCGAGGTGGCCGTGTTCTACGTTCCCCTCCTGCACGCGGTGATCGTGCCGATCCTGCTGGTCCTGTCGGTGGCCAAGTTCGTCCTGGTGGCGATGTTCTTCATGCATCTCAAGTTCGACAAGCCGGTGCTGACCACGGTCTTCGCCGTCGGCCTGATCGTGGCCACCTCGATCGTGGTCATCATGATGCTGCTGTTCGGGACGATCGGTCCCGGCGCGGGCATGTAAGGAGCCCTGGGGAGACAATCCGTGGAGAGAGCATGAACGAGAAACGGGACGCGCGGGACGACCGGCAGCCGGTTCTACCCTTGTCGGTGCCTACGACGCTGATGGAGGGGTTCATCACCGGGATCATCGGCGCCGGGATCGTGGCCGCCTGGTTCCTGCTTCTCGATACGATCATGAACGTCCCGCTTTGGACACCCTCGCTTCTGGGGACCGTCCTCTTCAAGGGGACCGACGCGGCCGCTGGCCACCAGCAGGTCGACCCCGGCATGGTCGCCGCCTACACGCTCGTCCATCACGCGGCGTTCATCGGGGTGGGGCTGGTCGCGTCCTTCCTCGTAAGCGAGATCGAGCGCATTCCCCCGCTCGGGATCGCGCTGATCTTCCTGTTCGTCTTCTTCGAGACCGCGTTCCAGATCTTCCTTCTGGCCGTGGGCGGTCCGTTGCTGGGAGGGATCGCGTTCTGGGGCGTGGCGCTGGCGAACCTGCTGGCCGCCGCTGGCATGGCGGCCTACCTGTGGTATCGTCACCCACGGATCCTGTTCCACTTCAATCGGATCTGGCACGAGGAGTAGGCGCCGGAAGGCGCGGCCCCGCCGGGTTCAGCCGCGATCGCGGTCGTCGTAGCCGAGGAACCGCCCGAGGTTCCAGAGGTAGACGGCCAGCAGCACGGCGAGGATCGCGAAGACGACCCCGATCACCTGGTAGGCGACCGACTCGCCGCCGTCCCCCCTGGTGAACATCCACCACGCGAAACCCGCGCAGAAGGCGATCGCGGCCGCGATCAGCACACGGTGGAACGGGACCAGCGATGATCCCGCCATACGCTTCCTTTCAGTGGCTCGGATCGGGAGAGGGGCGGTCGTCGGCGCCATTCCGCCGGCGGATGACCATGACCAGCACGCCGATCCCGATGGCGAGCGGGACGCCGACCATGACGAGTGCCGCCCAGAGCATGCCGGTCATGAGCTCGTGGCTCACGGCCTCACCGGATCTCCATCGTGACCACCGTGAACGTGATCAGGATGGCAAACGGGATCGGGGCCAGGACCATGATGACCAGCCGGGGCGGCTCGAACCTGAGGTGCATGTAGTACATCGCCACCAGCGCCGCCTTCCACACGGCCAGGAAGAGCAGAATCAGGATAAGCCATGTATCCGGCAGGTGTGACACGAACGCCACCCCCACTTCCGCGACCGTCAGGATCAGCAGATACAGCCACACCAGATAGTAGTTCGGCCCCTTCCGCTCCACTGCCGCGTGCGCAGTTTCGTCAGCCATCAACTCCCTCCTTCCCTCTCCCGAGGGTGTTGCCGCCGGTCGAAAGGCGCGTCAAGGTGGCCCGGATGCAAGGCGCGCAACGCCGCAGACGGGCCGCCTTCACGCGCCTCATATCAGATACACGATCGTAAAGAGAATAATCCATACCAGATCCACAAAGTGCCAGTAGAGGCCCATGATCTCCACGCCCCCATAATCCTGCGCCGAGTACTTTCCACGAAATGCCTTCACGGTCGTGAAGATCAGCGCCACCACGCCCAGCGTGACGTGGGCTCCGTGGAATCCCGTCATCGTGTAGAACGTCGATCCGTACAGCGGCCCGCCCTCGGCGGCGTACGTCGACACCCCGGGGACGAACCCGTGTTCGGCCAGCTTGATGTACTCGTACACCTGGATTCCCACGAAAGCCGCCCCCAGGATGATGGTCGCGATCAGCCATTTCCTGAGGCCCGCCTGGTCCCCGTGTTCGATGGCCGCGAATGCCTTGACCATCGTCACCGAGCTGCAGATCAGCATGAAGGTGTTGAAGCCGGTGAGGGGGACGTTCAGCACCTCGTTCGGCTCGGCCCACTGCTCGGGGTGCGCGAAACGTAGGATGATGTAGGCCCCGATCAGGCTCGAAAAGAACATCACCTCGGACAGGAGGAAGACCCACATCCCGAGCTTCAGGTTGTAGACCCGCATCCCCTCCATCGGGCGGGCGGCGCCCAGCGTCGCGGCCTGACTCATGCCGGCACCCCCTCACGCCCCGCGCTCCGTCTTCCCGTTTCCGCCGGGGGCTCGTCCTGCGGCCAGAAGTCGGCTTCCCGCCCGGGGACGCTGTACTCGTAGGGACCGCGGTAGACCGTGGGCATGGCGACGAAGTTGCCGTGCGGAGGCGGCGACGGGAGCGTCCACTCCAGCGAGTTGGCATTCCAGGGATTGGAAGGCGCCTTCTTCCCCCACCACAAGGACCACACGAAGTTGACCACGAAGATCAGCTGGGCCGCTCCGAGCAGCAGTGCCGCGACCGAGATCAGGGTGTTCATCGGCTGCAGC
>Ga0299907_10003184_pt1 | contig 10440 bp, 7 predicted proteins | sample RVTome_16_FD_198680 | JGI IMG/M metagenome (GOLD analysis project Ga0299907, IMG submission 198680) | Soil microbial communities from uranium-contaminated site in the Upper Colorado River Basin, Wyoming, United States - RVT152D67 (version 2) ... | reverse complement strand
CGAGTCGTTGAGCTCGGAGACGGCGCTGGTCGGCGCGCTTCAGCATCGGCCACCGTTGGAGATCTTCAACCTGTACGTCGTGGATCCCGAGGGCGGCGGTATCGAGCGCTGGAGCCCACCGGCCGTCATCCCGGTCAACTATCCCGATCCGCCCGAGCCCTTCCTGACCGACACGCCCGACCTCGACCCACGGGATGCGCGGGACTTCCGCGTCGACGTGAACGCCTGGCTCCTCCATGCCGATACCGTCACGCGCGTCGACTTCGGCTCGCCACAGCCCCAGGAGGACTACTCGCTCGACCCGCCACCGGACGCCGACCTGCGCGCGGACCTCGACTACCGGCTGCTTGACGGCGCGACCGTCGGCGATCGGGAGCTCCTGTACGTGTACGACGCCGCCAACGACCGGCTCATCGCCTTCCAGCGCGCCGACGGCGCGTTCGTCCGGCAGTGGATGGCGCCGTCGGACGGGCCGGACGCGGGGTCGCTCGCCGACGTCCGCGGCCTGTCTGTGACCTCGGTGGCCGACGGGCCCCCGGTCGCGTACCTGCTCACCCCGCAGGGTGTGCTTCGGCTCGTCCTCGAATAGCAGCCGGTAGAATCGGTCCATGGCGGAGCAGCCGTTCGGCCGGGTCCGGCTGATCGAAATGGTCGTCGAGAGCGTGCGGGTGCACATGCTCTCCAGTCAGCACGTCGTCATCCTCAAGGAATCGGAACGGGATCGCTACCTGCCGATCTGGATCGGCCCATCCGAGGCCAACGCGATCGCCATGAAGCTCCAGGGCCTGTCCGCCGAGCGCCCGTTGACCCACGACCTGCTGGTCAGCACGGTGGCCGCCCTCGGCTCGAGCATCAGCCGCGTCGTCGTCACCCACGTCACCGAGGGCACATTCCACGCGCGCCTGTACCTCGAGACCTCGGCCGGGGACGAGACGGACGTCGACTCGCGCACCTCGGACGCCATCGGGGTGGCGGTCCGTACGGGATCGCCGATCTACGTGGACGAGCGCGTGCTCGACGAGGCCGGCGTCGAGCCGGATGGCACGGAGGAGACGACCGCCGAGGAGGAGGAGCGCCTGGCGGTGTTCCGCGAGTTCGTGAACTCCCTGGACGTCGACCTGCCCAACCAGGGTGGCGAGACGGGGCCGCCGAGCGAGGAGTCCTAGCCCCTCCGACGCCGAGGACCGAGGACCTCGGAGCGACGTGTCCACAGCGCCAGCCTCAGCTTGCCGATGTCCCGGAAGGTCCGAAGGATCTTGCGGAACGACGCGCCGGTGTTCGTGCCGGCCGCCCTCGGGTAATGGGTGACGCCCACCTGCGCCATTCGCTCGCCGCGAGCCCGGAGCTTGATCAACAGCTCCGCCGAAAGGAACGGCGAGTCGGTCTCGAGCCGCAGCCCGTCGAACACCTCGCGACGGAAGAGCTTCATCGCGCAGTCGATGTCACGCACCCGGAGGCCGAAGAGCACGGACACGATCGCGTTGTACGTCTTGGCGATGAAGATCCGATGTGGGGGGTCGCGTCGCTTCATCCGGTAGCCGATGACCGCGTCGACCGGGCGGGACGCATCGGCCAGGCGCTCGAGGAGCCGGGACATCTCGCGAAGGTCGAACTGAAGGTCGCCATCGGAGAAGCCGATCAGCTGGCCCCGCGCGTTCTCGAACCCGGCCCGCAGCGCTCCGCCGTACCCGCGGTTCTCCTGGTGGTGGACACGCACGCGGGGATCGTCGGCGGCCAGCGCATCGGCGAGCTCGGGAGTTCGGTCGGTCGAGCCGTCGTCCACGACGAGCACCTCGATCGAGCCGTCGACCAGGGGACCGATCTCGTCGAGCGCGCGGCTCACCGTCTCGGCCACGTTCTCCTCCTCGTTGTAGGCGGGGAAGAAGAACGTCAGCCGCGGGCGCGCGAGATCGACATCGGTCATGCAGGGAGCCTCCGGATCGGGGCTGCATCGTACCCGAGGCGCAACCGACCGCGCGTCGGAGCCGTCGAGGGCTCGAATGTATACTCACCGCCACCTTGCCGAGCAGCACCACGCGGCGCGCTCCACGGGGGCGTTGCACCCGATGACCCGCGACCCCGGCGGCGGTCGGGGCGTGGGGGCGATCGACGCACTCCGGGGCCTCGACACCCGGACGATCCTCACGACCATCCTCGTCGCCGGCCTCGTCTTGCGCGCCTTCATCGCCGGCATCTACATGCCGCTCAGCGGCCTGGGCAACGACCTCGGTGCGTTCAACGCATGGGGCCAGCGGATGGCGAGCCTCGGCCCAGGCGAGTTCTACGAGCCGGGCTACTTCGCCGACTACCCGCCCGGCTATCTCTACGTCCTGTGGTTCCTCGGGGAGGTTGGGGCGGCGCTGATCCCGCTGGTCGGGCAGAACGCCACGGGCGGGCTGGTGAAGATTCCCGGCATCCTCGCGGACGTCGGCGTCGCCTGGCTCCTGTTCGTCATCTGCCGGCGATGGGGCTCCCAACTGATCGCGCGCGCGCACGTGACCGTCAGCGGCGAGGCGCTCGGTATCGCCGCCGCCACGCTCTACCTGTTCAACCCGGGCGTCATCTTCGACTCGGCGATCTGGGGCCAGATCGACTCGGTCGGCACGCTCGCCCTGCTTGCCACGCTCTACGCCCTCGGCCGTGGCTGGACCGAGGTGGCCGCGGTCGGGGCCGTCGTCGCCCTGCTCGTCAAGTTCCAGTTCGGTTTCCTCGTCCCGATCGTGGCCCTGGTGGGCCTGAAACGACACCTGTTCGGGCGCTCGGCGGACCCCGAGCACGACGGGCAGCGCGATCCGTTGCGGGTGCTCACCTCGCTGGCTGCCGGGGTGATCACCCTCACCCTGCTGATCCTTCCGTACGGGATGACGCTCTTCGTCGGCGACCCGTCGGCGAAGTCCTGCTTCGGCCTTCCGCCGGCGGACTACGAGGCGAGCCTGATCGGCAAGTTCTGCCAGGCGTCCGATACCTACACCGGGCTCACGATCAATGCCTTCAGCCTGTGGCGGAACCCGTTCTCCGGCCTGGGCGACACGTTCTTCCGCGGCGACGACACGGTGGTGGACCTCGTCGTCGCGGGGATCGGTCTCACCTGGCAGCAGGTCGGAACGCTCCTGTTCGGCGTCGTCGTGCTGGTCGCGCTGTGGCAGGCCGCACGCCGCGACGACATGCGCGGCCTGTTGTTGGCGTCGCTCCTCATCGCGATCGCCTTCTTCGTCCTGCCCACCCGCGTCCACGAGCGCTACCTGTTCCCCGCTCTCGCGCTCGCCGCGCCGCTCGTCCTCGGCTGGCGCGGATGGCCATGGATCTACGGCGGGCTTTCCGGGCTCTTCTTCCTCAACGTGTACTGGGCCTACACCGAGGACTGGTCGTTCACCGGGCGCGTGAACAATCCGGCGCTGAACGGGCAGCCGATGCCGCAGGACGCCTTCCTGACCTCGACCCTGCTCACCGACTGGGGGATCTGGCTCCTGTGCCTGGGTGGCGTCGTGCTCCTGGCGCTCGTCGCCTGGCGCTCGGTCCGGCTGTCGCTGGCGCCGATGGAGGAGCCGCTGCCGGCCCGCGATGCCCCGCCCCGCGAGCCGCGCCAACGCGCCGCGCCCTCGGCATGGGCCGCCTCGCACTCGGGGGGCGGGCGGTTCGGCTGGCTGGCGCCGAACGCGGCCGATGCGTACTACCGCGAGCCCGGCCGGCGTCTCGACCGGCGCGACGCCCTGATCCTGCTCGGGATCGTCGTCTTCGCGCTCGTCTTCCGGCTGTGGCGCCTCGACATCCCGCGCAGCCAGCACTTCGACGAGGTCTACCACGGGAGGTCCGCGACGGAGTGGCTCAGCGCCTGGCAGGAGGGCTGGGACCGCGACGTGTACGAGTGGACCCATCCGATGCTCGCCAAGTTCCTGATCGCCGCCGGCATCGTGGTCGCCGATCCGAACGCGGTGAAGGGCACCGAGACGCTCGCGGCGCCGTCGAGCGCCCTGGCCGTCGCCCCGCGCCGCGCATCCACGGGCTGGGAGCGATCGGTCGCCTTCACCGTCGAGAGCCCCTCGACGGTCGTCGCGTCGGATGCGGAGAACGGTGAGGAGCTCGCCCGCTGGAGCGTGCTCGGTCCGATCGCCAGCCTCGCCTACGATCCCGAAGGCCCGGTCCTGCTGGTGGGACGCGCGGATGGCGGGGTGATCGAGACGTACCAGCTGGCCGGGCTGCTCGCCTCGCCGGACGGCCGTGCCCCTCCGGCCGGGCCGCCGGTCGAGACCGAGCTGTCTGCCGTCAGCCAGCTGCTGGTGCCGGCCGAGGCGGCCGACCCCGTGCTGGCCCGCGGCCCCGACTCGATCGCCGTCATCGAGCGCGGAGTGCACACGATTCGAGCGACCGCCGAGGGCGCCTACGGGGGCATCGGCCTCGTGCACGGGGTCGAGGACGAGCCCGACGCGGTGGCCGTCACCGATGCCGCCCGCGGCGACATCGCCTTCCTGGATGCCACCACCCTCGACGAACTGGAACGGGTCGCGGCCGAGGCACCCCTGGTCGGGCCGCTCATCACCCGCGGCGGCGGAGACGACCAGCAGCTGTACGCGCTGAGCGGTGCGCTGCGCGCCACGGACGAGCATCCGGCCACCGACGGTGGCATCGTCGCCCTGGACGCCGATGCGCGGACCCACATCGGGCTCGTGCCCCTGCCTGGGCGGGGAAGCCTGATCGGCCACCAGCGTGTCGCTGGGATCGTGTACCTCGCCGGCACCGCCCCCGACGGGACGCCGGAGGCCTGGACGATCGAGCCGCACGTCGAGTCCCGCCGCGCGGGCACGATCGGGGCGGGGGCGTTCGACACGACCCCGCTGCCGGGCACGCCGCTGGCCCTCGCGTTCGACGTCGCCTCGACCGCACAGGGGGACGACCACGCCCGGCTGCTGATCAGCACCGCCGACGCGTCCGGTGGCGGCGACATCGTCCGCATCGACTCCGGCAGCAATGCCTTCGCCTGGCGCCTGACGGGCGTCTTCTTCGGGGCGGCGCTCGTCGGGCTGATCTACCTGCTGGCGGCCACGATGTTCAGCCGCCGCCGGGTGGCGGTTCTCGCCGCCGCATTCGTGGCGATCGACGGGATGAGCTTCGTCATGAGCCGGATCAGCATGAACGATATCTTCGTCGCGGCCTTCATCGTCGCCGCCTACGCGCTGTTCTGGCAGGTCTGGTCCGGCCGATGGAAGCGCAGCGCGTGGTGGGTCATGCCGCTCGTCGGCGTCCTCATCGGCCTGGCGGCGGCCACAAAGTGGGTCGGCTTCTACGCCATGGCCGGGCTCATCGTCCTCGTCCTGGCGCGATCGGCGCTCGGCCGGCTGCTGCTCGTCGGCGCCGTCGCCCTGGCGGCGATCGTGGGCGGCATCGGCGCGCCGTGGCCCTTCCTCGTCGTCATGCTCGGCCTGCTCACGCTGGCACTGGCCATCACCTGGGCCCGCCCGATCCGGCTCGACCTCGCCGAAGCGCTCACGGCGCTGCCGGCCACCCTGGCGGTCGTCACCGGCATCGGGCTGGCCTTCGTCCTGGCCTTCGACTCGGTCGAGTCCTCGCGGACCCCGGGCAGCGCGGTCGAGTACGTGTTCGGGCTCCTGGCGCGGGGCGCGGAGGCCGAGTGGCCGGCGCTCCTCATGCTCGGCGTTGCCGGTGTTCTGCTCCTGTGGCGCGCCGTCGCCTCCCTGCGCAACCCGGCCTCCGACGCGCGATGGTGGCAGCCGGGCGAGATGAGCGGCTTCGCGTGGTCCTGGATGGGCGCCTGCCTGGTGATCATCCCGCTCGCGGTCTATGCCCTGAGCTACGTGCCCTACCTCCAGCTCGGCCACGACTGGACCGTGAGCGGCGGACCCGGGTACGAGTGGTCGCTCGAGGAGCTCCACGCCCAGATGTTCGGCTACCACTTCAACCTGACCGCCGGCCACGACAGCGCCTCGCCGTGGTGGAGCTGGCCGCTGGCGCTCAAGCCGACCTGGTTCTTCAACGGCACGTACGACAGCGACCAGATCGCGGTGATCTACAACGGGGGCAACCCGCTCCTGTTCTGGGCCGGCGTGCCGGCCATCGTGGCCTGCGCAGTCCTCGCCTGGAAGCGTCGGTCGATGGCGCTGGTCCTCGTCGTGGCCGCGTTCGCCCTCCAGCTCGTCCCCTGGATACGGATCGAGCGTGCAACCTTCGCGTATCACTACTTCACCGCGGTGACCTTTGCGATGATCGCCGTCGCCTACGTCGTGGACGAGCTGCTGCGGCGACCCGCGTGGCGCGATCTCGCGATCGGTTACCTCGGACTGGTGGCCGTCGCCGGGATCCTCGTCTTCCCGCTTGGCTCCGCGTTGCCGATGCCGGACTGGTACATCAACGCCGCCCGCGCGCTACCGCCGTGGAACTTCGCCTTCCAGTTTCCCGATCCGCCGACCGGCGAGCGCGGTGAGCTCCTGACCGCCGATACGCTGAAGCTGGTCGCCGGCATGCTCGTGGCGGCCGCCGCCGCCGCCTTCGCCCTGGTCGGCCGCGACTGGTGGGAGCGACGAGGGCCGCATGCACGAGCGGCCGCGCCGCCGTCCGCGCCGCCGATGCCCGAGGGCGGCTAGGTCCGGCGCCGCGCCGAGCTGATCAGGATGAGCGCGCCAACGCCGATGAGGATCGCCGGCCACAGCACGTTCCAGTTGATGACCGGCAGGTAGTCGCGGAGCAGGAACCACACGCCGAGCAGGACGAGACCGATGCCGACGATGAGCCCCGCCCGGCCGCCGTCGGATCGGTCGGGCGAGGCGGTCGAATTCGTCCCCACCGCGGGCATTGACGCATCGGTTCCCTCGATCGGGTCTGCGGCAGCGACCGGCGAGACGGGCTCCTCCGGGATCACGATCCATGCAACCACGTACGCGAGGAACGCCGCACCGCTGGTGATCGGCACGAGGATCGCCCAGGCGATGCGGACGAGCGCCGGATCGGCGTTGAGGTAGCGGGCGAGGCCGGCGGCCACGCCGCCGAGGACCGTGTCGGTCCGGGACCGGTAGAGCCGGCGGGTCATGAGCATCCTCCGTCGGGGTTGTAGGCGAAGCTGGCCGCGTTGCCCTCGATCTCGAGCGTCACGTCCGCAGTACCGACGCCGCTGCGCCAGGTGTCGCCGCTGCGGGTGAGTCCGCTGTCCTCGAGGTCGTGGCTGAACGTGATGTTGTCGTCGTTGATGGTGATCGCGATCGACACCCCATCGGCCACGCAGAGGTCCAGGGAGCCGGCATTCATCTCGACCCTGCCGCTGCCCGTCGTGGCCTGGTCGACGGTCATGCCCACCGACCCGGCGTTGGCGTTGATCGACAGCTCCCCGACCGCCGCGCCACCCAGCCCGAGCGTCATCTCCCCCGCGTTCGCGTCGATCGAGACGTCGGAAAGCGTCGCGCCGTCGAGGTCGAGCACGGAGCTGGCGGCGTTGGCGCTCACGTCGAGCGCGAGCTGAGTGTCGAGCGGCAGGGCCACGTCCCAATCCTGGCGGGAGTCGGCAAATCCGATGAAGCCCCCGGCGTCATCAAGCTCGACCCGCATCGATCCGTCATCGGAGGTGATCCGCGGCTCGCTGTCCGACCCGTACCGGGCTTCGACGGTCCAGGCGGTGCCCTGGACCATCGATACCGCCAGGTCGCCGCAGTTGAAGTCCAGCTCGACGCTGGCAGAGGCACCGGTGAAGTCACCGTTCGCGGCGGTGCGGCTGTCGGTCTCGCCGCCGCAGCCGATCGACATCCCGTCGGGCCAGCCGGCCACCAGCGTGCCGGCAAGGCCGCCGGCGACGAGGCCGGCGGCGAGCGTGGCCACCATGCCGAACGGGGTCCGCGCACTGATCACCGCCAGGCCGATGACGATCAGCACGACCGGCCATAGCCGCCATGCCTCGCGCGCGGTCTCGCCGGCGATGAGATCAGATTGAATCGCCAGCGCCACGGCGCCGGCGGTCACGAGTGCGACCCCCCAGAAAATGAGGCCGCGGTTGACGCGCATGGTCAGATATCTCCTGCTCGGGACGTCACCTTACCGCCCTCGACGCCAGCGCGAACAGTGCCGGATGGCCCGGGCCCGCCTACGCCGATTGCCTGACGCTGGCGCGGGCGAGCAACGTCCCGATTCACAACTTCATGGACTACTCGGACGACTCGTGCATCACCGAGTTCACTCCAGGTCAGGTCCAGCGGATGCGCGACTCGTGGCTGTTCTGGCGCGCGACCTGACCCTCGACGCAGTGGACCCGCCGATTGCTTGACACCGACCAAGCGGCGGCCGTAGACTCCGCCGGCACCACCAGTCCGCGTCTGACGCTGCGCTGCGGGTGTCCGGCGATTCAACCACCAGTACGAGGAGCGATCTGAAGGCAATGCATCTTGAGCATCTGCGCCTCATGACGCACCGACTCGCGCCTACCGGCAGCGAAGTCGACGGGAGATCTGTGCCCTCACTCGAGTAGAAGCACAGGCGGTATGACCGCCGATGCAGACACACGAGCCGTGGGCCGGATCGGGTCCACGGTTTTTTGATGCCCCACGGGGCAGCCCGAGAGCCGCGGACCCAGAGCAGGGTCGCGGCTCTTTCCATTGAGCGGCCGCAGCAACGAACAGCTCCGGCAACAGCAACGGGACAACGACGATGATCGAGGTCATGAAGGAAACGAAGACCGCATCGGCGCCGGTGACGGCAGTCGAGCCGGTTCGCCGCGTCGGCCCACCACCGCCCGGCGAGCAGCCGGCGCTGCTCCTCGAGCACGCCACGAAGCGGTTCGTGGTCGGCCGCAAGAAGAAGAAGGTGTTCGCCGTCAACGACGTGAGCATGTCGATCCGCCGCGGGGAGATCTACGGGATCCTCGGGGCGAACGGATCCGGCAAGAGCACGCTCATCCGGCTGGTCAGCACGCTGCTGACCCTGGACGGCGGCCGCGTCGAGGTCTTCGGGCACGACGTCGAGCGCGACGAGATGGCGGTCAAGCAGCTCATCAACCGGGTGAGCGTGGACGCGGCCTTCTTCAAAAAGCTGTCCCCGCACGAGAACCTCGCCTACGCGGCACGGCTCTACGGCATGGATGCGAAGAAGGCAAGGGTCCAGGTCATCGCCATCCTGGCGCGGCTCGGCGTCGGCGAGAAGCGTCTCGACCGGCCGGTCGAGCAGATGAGCCGCGGCATGCAGCAGAAGGTCGCGATTGCGCGGGCGCTGCTGACGAGCCCGACGGTGCTGCTGCTCGACGAGCCGACGACCGGCCTCGACCCGCGGTCGAAGCTGGACGTCCAGACCTTCATCGAGGAGGTCCGGGACTCGCATGACGCGACGATCGTGCTGACCACGCACGACCTTGCCGAGGCGGAGCGGCTGTGCGACCGGATCGCGCTCATCAACGACGGGCGCGTCGTGGCGGAGGGGACACCCGGCGAGCTGAAGGAGCTGGTGGCGCGCGACTACGCCAAGGAGCCCACGATGGAGAGCGTGTTCATGACGTTCACAGGCAAGAGCCTCGACGACGATGTCGACGAGGACAAGGAAGACGACGACGAGTAGGAACGAAGGAAAGGAGGTGATGACCGTGCACAGCTACCTGGACCTGCGCGTGGTGCTCGCCCTCAGCGAGGAGCGCCAGGAGCGGCTGCGTCGCACGCGCCTCCTGGTGACCGAGCGTCACGAGCGGCGCATCGTGCGTCGCTGGATCGGTCGTCAGCTGGTGCGCCTGGGCGCGCGGCTGGCGGGCGAGCCGACGATGCGGCCGGCCGAGGCCCGCTGAGGGCCCGGCCGGTCCATCGGCCTCAATCTGAAGCAACCGACGAACGAGAACGAACCGATGACGATCGCGACGCGCGAGCTGAGGGCCAGCCTGGCCTTCGTGGAGCGCAACTTCAACCTGACGAAGCGGTACTGGGGCTGGGAGGTCGCCTGGCTCGTCTATTCGCTCGCGGCCGCCCTGGCCGTGGCGTACATCGGCGTTGCCCAGAACGATCCGCAACTGCTCCAGGTGCTGATCATCGGCACCATCTTCTGGAACTTCCTTTCGATCGTGTTCGGGTTCATCGGCGAGACGGTGACCTGGGAGCGGTGGGAGGGCACGCTCGAGTACACCTTCATGGCGCCGGTGCGGCGCTACACGCAGCTGGTGGGATCCACCCTCTTCGCCGTGACCTACGCGGTGATCCAGATGGTGATCATCCTGGCCGTCATGCTGCTCTTCTTCGACGTCCAGTTCACCGGCGGCAACTTCGTGACCGCCGCGGTGTTCCTGGCGCTCGGATCGATCAGCTTCGTCGGGGTCGGGATGATGGCGGCCATCCTCCCGCTGCTGTACGTGGAGCGCGGCGACCAGATGGTGTTCGTCATCCAGTCGATCATCCTGCTGTTCAGCGGCGTTTACTACTCGGCGTCCGAGCTCCCTGGTTGGATGGAGTTCATCAGCCACTTCTCGCCGGGGAC
>Ga0299907_10003183_pt1 | contig 10440 bp, 11 predicted proteins | sample RVTome_16_FD_198680 | JGI IMG/M metagenome (GOLD analysis project Ga0299907, IMG submission 198680) | Soil microbial communities from uranium-contaminated site in the Upper Colorado River Basin, Wyoming, United States - RVT152D67 (version 2) ... | reverse complement strand
GGTGAGACGAGCTCGAAAGGCAGGGTCTCCCAGGCCGGGAGCAGCGCCACCGAGCCGACGAAGAGCTCGAGGTCGTCGACCAGCTCCTCCGCCTCGCGCTCGCCGGGCGTGACGATGAGGAGCGGCCCGTCGGCTCGACGGGCTAGCTCGGCCAGGGCGAAAGCGCGGCCCCCTGCTGCCACTGCCCACCGCCCCGGCACGGCCGGCAACTGGACCTTCTGCCACCGTTCGACGAGAGCGGCCAGGGGTGGGCGAGGCTGCTCGCTCACAGAAGACCCTCTGCTTGAAACCACTCGACCATCCGCCTGATCGTGTCGGCGGGGATCGAGTACACCAAACCCAGATCGCGGGTAGCTCGCGAACCGTCATAGGCGTGGCCATGGGAAATGACCCTGACCATCTCCCGGCAGAAGCGCGGTGGGCGGCCTCGGGTCTGAGCCACCACCTCGACCACACCGGCGCCGAGCCGGGTTGTCCACAGGGGAAGGGTCCGTACATCGACCGAACGACCCAGGATCTGGCCGGCCAGGTCGAGGGCACCCGAGACGGTCGTAGTGAATCCGCTCAGGAGATACCGCTCGCCGGGCACTCCCCGCTCGGCGGCGAGAAGGTGGCCCCGGGCGCAGTCGTCGATGTCGACCAGCGAAATCCGGGACTCGACCATGACCGGGAGACGTCCCCGAAGGACTGAGAGGATGATCTCGCCGGTGCCACTCGCTCGACCCGGGCCCTGGACGGAACTCGGGTTCACGGCCACCACCTCGACCGGACTGGTCTCGCCCATCACGGCCCGCTCGGCGTGGTGCTTGGACCGCTCATAGGCCGACAGGTAGCCACCCCGGTGGGGAGTCTCCTCGGTCGCCACTGCGCCTTTCTCCTCGCCGATCGTGGCGGCCGATGACGTGTAGACCATCCGCTTCACCCCGGCGGCGGCACAGGCGCGGAGGACGGTTCGACTGCCTGCCACATTGATGTGGTACATGCGCTCGGGATCGGGTGAACACATCTCGTTGACGCCGGCCACGTGAAAGACCACGTCGCAACCGGTGAAGGCCGCCACTAGGGAATCGTGGTCGAGGACGTCACCGGCGGTGGGCTCGGCTCCCGCCACCTTCAGCGCATCCGCCGCTTCGGGCGATCGGGCGAGAGCGCGGACCCGATGGCGGGCGGCAACCAGATGCCGGACGACCGCCGCCCCTACGACGCCGGATCCCCCCGTGATCCCGACCGTCATACCGGCTGCGGTTTACGAACCACGTGCCAGAAGGCGCTCAGGTATCCCCAGAACGACGCCAGAGTCACGATGACCGCCACGAGCATCGCCCACTGGTCGAGAAACAGTGGCCCCCACCGGGACGGGAGGCGCAGGAAGGCGAGAAATATGGCGCCGAACTGGGCGGATGCCTTGATCTTCCCCCACGTGGAGGGCCGCACCAGTCCTCCGGTGGTGGCCACCACTCCCCTCAGGGCCATCACCGCGAACTCACGGAAGATGATGATGAAGGCGGCCCAGATCGAGACTCGGTCGATCGACACCAGGGCCAGCAAGGACCCGGTGACCAGGACCTTGTCGGCCGTCGTATCCAAGAACGCCCCCAGCACCGACTCCTGCTTCCAGCGGCGGGCGAGGTAGCCGTCGACGAAGTCGGTGGCGGCAGCGACTGCAAAGACCGAGGCCGCCCAGCCGAGGTTGTGGCGGATCTCATCCCCGGCGCGGGTGAGCGCCATGATGGCCGGCACGACCAGCACTCGGGCCAGAGCCAGGTAATCGGGTACAGAGATTCGGTGCTCCTCGGGCGGATGACGGAGGCCGATGATACTTACCCTCCGCCCCGCCGGCCCCGGCCCGATCACGCCGTCGAGCGGAACGCATTCTCCTCGTCACCTATTCTCGTCGGCATGGCCAGTCCCGACTACGTGGGTGCCATCGACCAGGGCACCACGAGCACGCGATTTGTCATCTTCGATCGATCGGGGTCGGTCGTTGCCGCCGATCAGGCCGAGCATCGCCAGCATTTCCCTCATCCGGGCTGGGTCGAACATGACCCCGAAGACATCTGGCAGCGCACGATCGACGTCGTGGAGGGGGCCCTGGCCTCGGAGGGGCTGCGACCATCCGATTTGGCGGCCGTCGGCATCACCAACCAGAGGGAAACCACGGTCGTATGGGATCGCCGAACCGGCGAACCGGTGGCTCGGGCGGTCGTGTGGCAGGACACCCGTACCGCCGATCTGGTCAGAGAACTGGCAGGCAACGACGGGGTGGACCGTTTCCGGCCCCACACCGGGCTCCCCTTGTCCACCTACTTCGCCGGTCCCAAGATCCGCTGGCTGCTCGACCATCACAACCTCGAGGAGCGGGCGGCCGGGGGAGAACTCGCCGCCGGAACGATCGACACCTGGCTCCTGTGGAAGCTCACCGGTGGCCGCCGGCACCTGACCGACGTAACCAACGCCTCGCGGACGATGTTGATGGACCTGGAGACGCTGCAGTGGGACGAGGGGCTGTGCGCCTCCCTCGGGGTACCGCTGGCGCTTCTCGCCGAAATCCGCTCGTCGTCGGAGGTCTACGACGAGGCGACAGACATCCTCGGTGGGGTGCCGCTGGCGGGAGTGCTGGGCGACCAGCAGGCCGCCCTCTTCGGACAGACCTGCTTCGATCCCGGCCAAGCCAAGAACACCTACGGGACCGGCAACTTCATGCTCCTCAACACCGGCACCGCTCCGATGGCATCGCAGTCGGGTCTCCTGACGACGGTCGCCTATCGGCTGGGGAAGGCCGCCGCCGTGTACGCCCTCGAAGGATCGATCGCCGTGACCGGCTCCTTGATCCAGTGGCTACGCGACAACCTGGGAATCATCGGTGAGGCGACCGACGTCGAGACCCTGGCGGCGAGCGTGCCCGACAGCGGCGATGTCTACTTCGTGCCTGCCTTCTCGGGCCTGTTCGCTCCCCGCTGGAGGCCCGACGCCCGGGGGGCGATCGTGGGTCTCACCCGCTACGCCGGCGCCGGTCACATTGCCCGGGCGGCCTTGGAGGCCACGGCCTTCCAGACACGTGAGGTGCTCGATGCCATGGTGGCCGACTCGGCGGTCCCCTTGCGTGAATTGCGAGTCGACGGTGGCATGGTCGGCAACGAACTGCTCATGCAATTCCAGGCCGACATTCTCGACGTCGACGTGGTCCGTCCCAGGGTCAGCGAGACCACGGTCCAGGGGGCCGCCTATGTCGCCGGCCTGGCCGTCGAATTCTGGGAAAGCCTCGATGAGTTGCGGGCCAATTGGTCGGAGGACCGCCGTTGGACGCCCCAGATGGACGCCGCCACCCGCCGGACGCGCTACGCCCGTTGGAACCAGGCGGTGGCCCGCACCCTCGACTGGGTGTGAACTGTGAACGGAAACTCGGCGGTCCGCCGGGTTTGCGTTCACAGAAGCGGCTCAGATCGGGCGGCGTTCGCCTGCCCGACGGGTGGCGTCGTCGACGTCGGTGACCCACAGGTCGACCACGTCGGCGGCGTCAGTGATCATCATGTCGACCTCGGCCCGCTCGGCTTTGGCGAAGGGGCGCAGAACGAAGTCGGCCGGGTCCATGCGGCCGGGGGGCCTGCCGACGCCGAATTTGAGCCGGGTGAAGTCGCGTGTCGCAAGTGACGCCTCGACGGAACGGAGACCGTTGTGGCCGCCGGTTCCGCCTCCCACCTGGAGACGAAGCCGTCCGAACGGCAGGTCGATGTCGTCATGAACGACTAGTAGGTCGGCCACCTCGATTCCGAAGTAGTCGACCATCGACCTGACCGGCCCTCCCGACTGGTTCATGTAAGTGAGGGGCACGGCCAGAACGACCTTTTCCCCGCTCACCACCACTTGGGCGATCGAGGAGCGAACGCGAGAAGGTCCCCGCCCCAGACGCCCTCCCGACGTCGCGGCCACCGCCGCTACCACCTCAGCCCCGATGTTGTGGCGGGTGCGCTCGTATTCGGGCCCGGGGTTGGCGAGCCCGACGACCGCCTTCACTTCCTACTCGGAAACGGTGCCACCGTCGTCGCTGTCGCTGTCGTCGCCTTCGCCCCCTTCGGCGACCTCTCCGGCTTCGGCACCTTCGGCGGCCTCTGCGGCGGCTTCTCCCTCCAGCGCCTCTTCCTCCTCGGAGACCGGCTCTTCGATCTCGGCGGCGGGGAGCGTGATGCTCATGACCACGGCCTCGAGGTCATCGAGATAGGTGACGCCGGCGATAGCGGGCAGATCCGCAATTCTCAACGACCCGCCGATCTCGACCCGGCTGATGTCTAGCTCGATGTGGCTGGGGATGTTCGTGACGACGGCCTCGATCTGCACGTGGGTGCGGGCCGGGCTGAACACACCACCTTCCAATGTTCCGGCGGCTTCGCCCTCGAAGTGAATGGCGACGTCGGTTGTGACCGTCTCGGTGAGGGAGACCTGCACGAAGTCGATGTGCTGGTAATCGCTGCGGAACGGATGGCGGGTGATGACCCGGGCGAGGGTGAGGATGTCGTCCCCACCTTCGACCTCGAGGTTGATGACGGCATTGGAGCCGAGATCGGTGTGGAGGGCGGCATACAGCTCGCGGGCGTCGACAGCGATGTTGAGCGGCCGCAGGCCATGGCCGTAGACGACGGCCGGAACCTGGCCCTCTCGACGCAGGCGGCGGGAGGACCGCGAGCCGGGAGCCCTGCCCGTGTGGGCGCGCAGACTCACTTGTTCCATTACAAAACTCCTTGCGGGCGAGGTGGTAGCCCCAATTATTACGGGTCGAGGTGCCCCTCGGCAAGCCCGGACAACCCGGAGAGCCACTGCATCGTGGTCGAAGTGAGGAGATCGAGCATCTCGGCCGGCGGGGTTCCCCGGCGGCGGAAGGAGTGATCCCCATCAGGCACGAGCTCCAGGGTGACCGTCGGGAGCGGGGCAAGATGTCGCTCGACGAGGTCGGGACGGGCCAGGGCATCCCGGGTACCGGTGATAAGCAGCATCGGCACAGTCACCGATGGCAGATGCTCGGTGCGCAGCTTGTCCGGTTTTCCCGGCGGATGGAGGGGATATCCATAGGCCACGACGGCCAGGCAAGGCTCGTTCTCGGCGGCCAGCATCGTCGACATGCGCCCGCCCATCGACCGCCCGGCCAGGACGAGTTGCTCCCCCACCTTCTCACGCAGGCGGGCAGCGGCCGCTCGATGGACCTCCAGCAGCTTGGGAGGGCGGTCGGGGTAGCTCCGCCCGGCGGCTCGATAGGCGTATTCGAAGGTCATGACAGTGGCGCCGGCATCCGCCAGACGCCGGCGCAGTCCGGCGACACCGTCGTGCTCCTGTCCGGTGCCGGCGCCGGTGGCCAACAGGATGCCGAGCGCCCCTTCGCCCTCGATGTGGCCTGGGACCGGCCCGGCGGGCGTGTCGAGAAGGAAAGTCATGCCGATACGGTATTCGCCCGGCGACGGGTAGCGTCATCCCTTGTGCAACCCGAACCGACCGTCATCGTCCACCGCGACAGGGCTCATCTCGGCGAGGGAGCGGCAACCTGGATTACCCGGAGAGTAGAGGAGGCACCCGGCGATCGAGTCAGCCTCGGCCTGACCGGGGGGTCGACTCCGGCGGCGACGTACGAACGTCTGCGTGAATCACAGATCGATTGGGGCCGGGTGGACGCCTGGATGTCGGACGAGCGCTGGGTGCCCCACCAGCACGAGGACAGCAACGGACGGATGGCAGCAGAACTGCTGATGGATCACGTCGATGCCCGCTTTCTCCGGCCCCGCTGGACGGCCTGGCTCACGGCGGCCGATTCCGCCGCCCACTACGAAGCCGACCTTCGCTCGATCCACCCCTCGGGGCGGTCCGATCTGATCCTCCTCGGCATGGGCCACGACGGCCACACCGCCTCCTTGTTTCCCGGTACAACGGCCCTCGACTCCCCACCCCATCGGTGGTTCGTGGCCAACCATGTGCCGCGTTTGAACGCTGACCGCCTGACGACGACTTTCAAGTTCCTCCACCGCGCCCGCCGGGTGCTCTTCCTGGTGGGAGGAACGGCGAAGGCTGCCGCCCTGCGTCAGGTGCTGGAAGCCGTTGAAGGAGAGGAACGACTCCCCGCCGCCCGGGTCATGGGAGGCAAGGCCCAGGTCACATGGATGGTCGACGAAGCCGCAGCCGCCGAGCTCTCCACGACTCCGTGGATCCACGGGTGAAGCGTCGGTGAGAGCACGCCGGACCACCATCATGTTGGTGGTCGCGATGTTGGCGGCAGTGGCCGCCTGCTCGTCGGAAACGAACCCAACGACATCCACAACGGTGGGCTCATCGGCCACTGCCACGACCACCACCACCAGGCCACCGTCCACAACCGTAACCACGGCCCCGACTTCGACATCGACTTTGACCTCGACGTCGGCCACGACGGCACCCGCCGGCCCAGGACCCCACGGTGTCGAGGCCTACCTCCCGTCTCGGCCCGAAGAGGCGCCGGTGGCCGTCCTCGTCCACGGCGGCGGGTGGGTGGCGGGCCTGCCCGCCTCCATGGAACCGTTGGGCCGGGCCCTGGCAGACCGAGGCATGGTGGTGTTCAATGCCAGCTACCGGACCCTGATGGCCGGCGGTGGCTACCCCGATACCTTCGATGACATCGCATGCGCCGTGCGTTACGCCCGTAGCGAGGCGTCCCGCCTGGGGGCCTCCAAGGATGTGACACTGGTGGGCCATTCGGCCGGAGCCCACATCGCCGCCGTGGTGGCACTGACCGATGACACCTTCGGCGGCGACTGCCCCTGGGAAGGATCGTCGGTCCCTGAGCGCTGGGTGGGCCTGGCCGGGATATATCGCCTCTCCGCCGTGGAACCGGTGATGGAGGCCCTGCTCGGGGGTGACCGTCAGACCGTTCCCGACGCCTGGGCGGCCGCCGATCCGTTCGAGCACCTGGCGGCCGCCGCCGACGTGGACATGGTCGTGGTCCACGGCATCGACGACGAGATCGTTCCCGCCTCGTCTTCGCGGGAGTTCGCCCTTGCCCTCCGCGATGGGGGCGTGGAGGTCACCTTGGAGGTTCTCGAGGGCACCAACCACATGGACATGCTCGACCCCGACGTCACCGCCGCCCTCATCGCCCCTTAGCCCAGTCGAATGGCCTGGTGCCGCGCAACCGGCGTGCAGTTACCCGCACCAGGCACGGGTATTTGCACGCCGGTTCAAGCCGGTCGGATTCCGTCCACCACCAGCCAGACCGGAGCCTCATAGACGAGCGGGGCGCGCTCGGCGGCCGTGCCATCCCAGATGTGGACCGGCATCCCGATCTCGAGATGCTCCGACAGCCAGTCGGCGTCCCAGTTGGTGACCCGCACACACCCGTGGCTGGCGGGGTAATCGGGTACCGAGGACGAACCGTGGATGGCAAATCCGCCCCTGAAGTACCAGGGCCGGTACAACTCACCGAGGGGAGCCTCCCACAGACCGTCGTAGTAACGATTGAAGGTGAAGTCGCCCCGGGGCGTCGTGGCGACCCCGGTGTAGCCGTAGGGATGCTCGTACACCTCGTCGTTTCCCGAGCTGACCCCGAACGCCCCCACCAGCTCGTCGTCGATGATCAGGTAGCCGATCTGGTTGGTCAGGTCGACCTCGACCCGGTTGGGCTCACCGTCGCGCGCAACGGGCTGAGCCCGGAATTGGAGGAGATAGCGCATGTGGAGCGGCTCCCACAGGCCGTCCGTCTCCAGACCCGCCGCCTTCTCGAAGGCGAGCACCGCCGCCTGGGTCATGCGACCGTCGAGGCCATCGATGGCCCCGCGATAGAACCCGGCGTCGGCCAGCGCCTGCTGATACTGCGCCACCCGAGGGCTCGAATCCGGATCGGGGTCAGGGCCCGGTGCGGCCGCCGCCGTGGTCGCCCCGACACCGACCACAACGGCAGACGCTATGACCAACATCAGTCCGCGTAGGGGAGTCCGTCGATACCGGAGCGGCATCGACCCACGGCGAGTGCTGGTCATCACGTCTATGAGACGGATGAAACCTCGTGTGGGTTCCAGGAATCGCGGCGCCGACGGTCATCGGTCGGCGATGTTGCGCAGCGGCATGCGGGGACCGAAGCTGGGTGCGTGGCCCAATGTCTCGAGGAGACGGATCACCCGTCCTCGGTGGGGACGGAAGGGTTCGAGAAGTTCGAGCATCTCCTCGTCGGTGCCCCGGGGACGCCCGGTGAGATGCCACGCCACGACGTTCTTGAGATGGAAATCGCCCACCGAAACGGCGTCTGGATCGCCGTGACTCACTGTCACGGTCTCGGCACTCGTCCAGACTCCCACCCCGGGGTATCGCTGGAGCACCGACCGAGCCTGTTCGGGCGGCACCGACGCCAGGGCATCGAGCCGGGAGGCCTGGCGAGCGAGACGCCGCAAGGTGTCGGCCCGCCGTTTCTCGATGCCGACGACGTGGTAATCCCAGTAGGGCGCCTCGGCGAGACGAACGGGATCGGGGGGGAGACGCAGCGGCCGGGGGCCGGGGGCCGCTTCGGAGAAGCGGTTGTTCAAGCCGGTCAGGCTGCGGGCGGCTTCCTTGCCTGCCACTTTCTGCTCGACCACCGCCCTGGTCACCGCCTCGAAGACCAAGCCGGTGGCGCCGAAACGCAAACCCGGGTGGCGGCGTAGCAGTTCTCCCACCAGGGGGTGGTCCGTGATCAGCCCCCCGGGTTCGTCGCCCAGACCCACCAGGTCCGGCAGCCGATCGAGCATCCATGCCGCTCCCCCACCCCAGGCGGTGCTCTTGAGCAGCGCTCCGTCGCGCCACACCCGAAGGGCAACCGGGCCCTCAGGAGTGCGAGCGGCTCTCCACCAACCATCGTCCCGGAAGCGCCCGCCCAGAGGGTGCAGCGTCGCCCACAGGTCGAGCGGAACCTCGATCGGGACGTCCCGTGCGATCTCATCCATTCGGACCATCTTCGCAGTTGAGGATCGGCCGGCCGGAATGAATCACACCCCGGCCGATTGGCCTCCCGGCCCATGGAGAGGGATCAGAGCGTGGACGAGTTGAGCGACCTGGAGGCGCTCGACCGGGCGATCGCCGCACTGGAGGGCCAACGAGCGACCCTGGGCGATACCGTGGTCGACACCGCCCTCGCCCCGCTCATCGAGAAGAAGGCGCGGCTGCAGGCCGGTGGGGAGCAGCGCAAGCTGGTCACGGTGCTGTTCGCCGACGTGGTCGACTTCACCGTTCTGTCTCAGGGCCTCGATCCCGAGGACACCCGCCGGGTCATGAACCGGTATTTCGCCGCCTGGCGCCGGGCGATCACAGGTGAAGGCGGAACCGTCGAGAAATTCATCGGGGATGCCGTGATGGCGGTCTTCGGGATTCATCGGGCCCGGGAAGACGACCCCCATCGCGCCGTCCGCGCCGCCCTCGCCATGCGTCACACGCTCGATGCCCTCGCGGATGAGATCCGGGCCGTGCACGGCATCGCCATCGAGATGCGAGTCGGGATAGATACCGGGGAGGTCGTGGTGAGCACCCGCGATGACCGGGGCACCGACGACTTCGTGGTCGTCGGAGAACCGGTAAACCGGGCGGCTCGCATCCAGGCCGCCGCTCCTCCTGGGGGAATTCTTATTTCGGCCGACACCGTGGACCACGTGCGCGGGTCATTTGGCCTCCAGCGACTGGAGGCTCTCCAGCTGAAGGGCATCCCCGACCTGGTCGACGCGTATCTGCTCCAGTCGGGCGAGATTCAAACCTTCTGGCCGGAGACGAGAGGCATCGAAGGTGTCTCGACCCGCACCGTGGGACGGGAATTGGAGATGGGGCGGCTCCAGAAGCTCTTCGCCGACCTGGCCGACGAGCGAGCGTGGAGGATCATCTCGGTCGTCGGCGAGGCCGGGATCGGCAAGCCGCGTCTGATCCACGACTTCGAGAACTGGTTGGCCGAACTCCCCGACGGAGTGTGGGTTCTGCGGGGCCGCGCCGCGGCCACTACGGAGGACGTTGCCCACGGGCTGCTGCGGTCGGCATTCGCCGGGCGGCTGCGAATCCAGGACACCGATTCCCCCGCCGTCGTCCGTCCGGCCCCGGTCGTTTGGGTGAACCGCACCCAACCGACGCCCCTCTCCGGCTCCGCCCGTAGGTCCGGGTGGGCGACCGCAGGGATCGAAAGGGCGGTGACCCCGAGGTCGGCCACGGTAGGTGAGATGAAGCCGCCCCCGTCGTACCCGGCGTCTGTCACCACATCGTCCTCATCGAACTCGGCCCACGCCCGGAGGTGATTGGCGAACCGGAAGCTCCCGATGGGCAGGTCGTCGGGGTCGTGGACCTCCTCGGGCGGGGGCGGGTCATAGGAGGCGATGCCCAGGAGGATCGGGATCTTTATGAGGCTCATCGGGATGGCCTCGGACGGGATCCACGACACGGATGTGAACGAAGCGGTGTGCCTTGTCAACAGAGGCTCCGGGGTCA
>Ga0299907_10003182_pt1 | contig 10442 bp, 10 predicted proteins | sample RVTome_16_FD_198680 | JGI IMG/M metagenome (GOLD analysis project Ga0299907, IMG submission 198680) | Soil microbial communities from uranium-contaminated site in the Upper Colorado River Basin, Wyoming, United States - RVT152D67 (version 2) ... | reverse complement strand
GGCTGCTCGGCATCGGCTCGCTGATCGTCGCCGACGCGGCGACGCCCGGCGAGCAGCTGCCCGGCAACATGTTCGTGCCGATCTCGGCGCTGAAGCCGATCATGGCCGAGCTGCTGCGTGACGGCCGTGCGGCCAAGGCGCCGCGGCCGTGGCTCGGCCTCTATACCCAGGAACTGCGCGGCCACATCTTCATCAGCCGGGTGGCGCCCGACGGCCCGGCGGCCAAGGCCGGCGTCGCGGCCAACGCCATCGTCACAGCGGTCGGCGGCAAGTCGGTCTCCAGTCTCGCCGAGTTCTACCGGGCGGTCTGGGGGCTCGGCGAGGCGGGGGTCGAGGTGCCGCTGACGCTGCTGGAGAGCAGCCTCGGCGAGCGCGAGGTGGTGGTCACCTCCGGCAACCGCTACGACTACCTGCAGCTGAACCCGACGTACTGAACGCCCGAAAAAGGCGGCGCCGGCCAGATGCCAATTCATCTGGCCGGCGCCTCGACGACCGTCACCGCGTCCGGCTACCACAGAAGATGTCCCACGGCAGATGGTCGGGCGACTGCTCTCCCCTAAGGTGTTCATCGACCACGCTCTACAACGGCGCTCCCTTGTCCGGCTCCTTGAAGAACTCGGTCACTGGCATGTCCAGAAGTATGGAAAGCTGGTACAGGCAGCCCGCCGGCAAAGGATCCTTGCCCGTTTCATATTTCTCGATTTGTGCGGAATTCACGCCCAGCATCGTGCCAAGATCCTGCCGGGTCAGGTTCCTCTTGCGACGACCGTTGGCGATCTGCCGACCGATACTAGCCCGCGCCACTGCCGCTTCCACCGTGCCGTTCCCAGAATATCCGTGAAGCCGCACTAGGAATCCCATGAAACTGCTGGGCGAATCAATTGGTCATCCACATACCTAAGGAGGTGCAGCTTTCAGACAAAAGCGTGCAGGGATCTAATCTTTTGGGTTGAGTTCTTTTCCAATTTGGGAACATATTTGTTCCCAATAGTTCCTGGGCCATCTGCTAGACTGCCGCATCCCCTAGACTGCCGCATCCACCGCGTAGGATGAAATGGCTATGCTCGAGCACTCGGAAGGCAGGCCGCCCGCGGCGCAGGAAAATCCTCCTTCAACTCTCTTTGAGATTCTGCGGTCCTTCACGACACTGGCGCGAAACCTCAACCTCAGCGAGACGGTCGAGCAGCTCGGCATCACGCGCCAGACCGTGCGGCGCCACATCAACGCGCTGGAAGACATCAAGGGCACCCCGCTGTTCGCGCTGCACAACCGCAGCTACCGGCTGACCGATGCCGGCGTGCAATGCCGGACCGAGGCCGAAGCTATCCTCCAGCAAACCGAGGCATTGCTGCACAACAGGTCGGTATGCTCGCGGACGGAGAGGTCCACGGAGCGGATCATCCACACCGACACTGCGGGCTACAGCTTCCATGCTCAGCAGCATAACCTGAGCCGACTGTGGGTCGACGCGCCACCGCTGCTGCGCCGGGGCTTCGAGGCCTGGTCGCAGGCGGAGCTGCAGCTCGAGCACCCGGCCATGGAGCGCATCCGGCGCTATCGGCTGGTCTACCGGCGACTTCAGGACAGCTGGCTTTGCGTTGAGGTCGGCGAACTTTCGTCCTATGCGACCTGGCTCGGCTGGGAATGGGCCAAGAGCGCCGTTGGCCGGTTCTCCAAGGACGACCCTGTCGGCACCGACTTCGACAGCTTCATGTCGCGACCCTATTTCGACGTTTTCGTCGCCGGCGGCGCGCGGCTCGATCACATCGGCGGCACCATTCCGAGGACCCGCAACGGCCCGCCGATCCCCGTGCGCTTTCAACGGCTCCTGCTCGGCTGCCGCTTTCCCGACGGAGAGCCCGCCCTGGCGCTGTTCGTCGCTCGCACCAACCGCATTGAAATCGCTGACTTACCGACTGACGAGATCCCGGCAATGCCCCCGGAACTCCTCATGGAGGAGGACATTTAGCAGGCATTTATTGCAAATCGATCGGATTCAATTACCCCCTTTCCCCAGGCTTTCTCGCTAACCTCTGTCGTTTGCACCGCACGGCATAGGAGAAGGGAAATGCCAGCCTGTGATCTGTTTTCACATTTCCAGTACATCCGCAGTATCCAGCGCATCGCCGAGCACCATGGCATCACCATCGAGGTGAGCTGCGATTTCGCGGCTTTTCGCAGGCTGCGCATGGAACAGCCGGATCGACCGCCGCTGTCACCGATCTTCGACAGCCAGGTCAGCGACCTGAACGGCAGCAACGGCTTCTGGATCAAGGGCATCGACGGAAACGGTGACCTCGTCCATCTCCAGGCGGTTTGCCTGAAGAACCTTGGCCGGGCGAATCTGGCGGAACATCTCCACGAACATCGCGTGGCTTATGCGCCGCCAGGAGTCGCCGTCGATCCGGAACGTTCGCGCTTTGCCGCTTCGAATGCTTCGCGCCGGATCACCGGCAAGGTCTGCTATCACGGCGAGCTGTGGCTGAAGGGCGGGCCCGGCGGCTTCCGCGGCCACGGACTCACCTGCGCCCTGCCGCGACTCGCCCTCGCCCTGGCCTACATCGAGTGGGCTCCGGCCTTCATGTTCGGCCTCGTTCATCCGCTTGCCGCCTGCAAGGGCCTTGCCGCACGGGAAGGCTACATGCACCTGGAGCCCGAGGGCGCCCTGTGGCAGTGCCACCACTCAGATGAAGTCTACGAGGAATGGCTGGTCTGGATGAGCCGGTCGGACCTGCGGCGTCTCTTGGAGTTCACGCCGACGGCTCTCTACGAGCAGCTCGAGGACAAATACAGGGGGACTCTCAGCACAAGGACGCAGGCCGCCGCGTGAACGAGACGAGCCCGCGTCAAGCCAGGCCCCTCACTGTCTGAGGTAGCGGCTGCGCGAGGAGGCCTCGCCGCGCTCCTCTGCGCGGGCCTGGTTCAGCGCGCGCTGGTAGGCCAGCATGACCTCGTGCTCGTGCACCAGACCGCGCAGCACCATCGACTTCTTGTCCGCCACCACCGGGATGTGCGGCTCGCCGGTCAGGTTGAAGGCCCTCACCGCAGTCTCCAGGTGGTCGCCGACCAGCAGGATCGCCGGCACGCTGCGCGCCACGTTGTCGGCGATCAGCTCTGAATCGTGGCTGGTGTCGAAGGCCGCCTCGTGCAGGTCGGCGTAGGTGATGACGCCGCACAGGCCGCCGTCGTCGTCGACCACGAAGAGCTCGCCCCAGGGCGCCGCCTGCAGTTTCAGGCGGACCTCGGCGATCGGCGTCACCGGGGTCACCGAGGCGTAGTGGTCGTCCATCACAGAGGAGACCTTCACGCGGCGCATCAGGCCGGTCTGGTGGCCGCCGCGGATGGTGATGCCGCGCCGCTCCAGCTGCCAGGTGAAGAACGACTGCTTGTGGACCTGCTGGGTGATCACGCTGGCGATCACCGTGGCCAGCATGACCGCGATGGTCAACTCGTAGTCGTTGGTCATTTCGAAGATCATCAGGATGGTCGACATCGGCGCGCCGAGCACAGCGCCGGCGACCGCGCCCATGCCGATCATGGTGTAGGCGCCGTGGCCGGAGGACAGCTCCGGGAAAGCCTGGGTCGCGATGACACCGTAGGCGCCGCCCACCATGGCGCCGATGAACAGCGACGGCGAGAACACGCCGCCGGCGAAGCCGCCGCCCAGCGAGATGGCCGTCGCCGCCGTCTTGGCGACGATGAGCGCCACGAGGAACCACAGCGGATAGAGGTCGGAGAGCGCCTTGTCGGTCGCCTCGTAGCCGACGCCCAGCACCTCCGGGAAGGCGAGCGCGATGAGCCCGACCAAGAGTCCCGCGAAGGCTGGCCGCGACCACGCCGGCACCGGCAGCTTCGCCACCGTGTCCTCGGTGAACATGATCGACCACATGAAGACGATGGCCGCCACCGCCGAGACGAGGCCCAGCAGCGCGAAGCCCGGGAATTCCCAGAACGACACGATGGTCCAGGTGTCCGGCAGGATGAAGGCGGGGAAGTCGCCGTAGCGCGCGCGGCTGATGAGCGTGCCGGTCACCGAGGCGATGACGATGGGCGCGAAGGCGGAGAGCGCGTAGTGGCCGACCACCACCTCGAGGGCGAAGAAGGAGCCGGCGATCGGCGCGTTGAACGAGGCGGCGACGGCCGCGGCGACGCCGCAGCCGAGCAGGGTGCGCGCCAGCACGCGGCCCAGATGGAGGCGCTTGGCGACCCACGAGCCGAGCGAGGCGCCGAGGTGGACCACCGGGCCCTCGCGGCCGACCGAGGCGCCGACACCCATCGAAGCCGCGCTGGCGAGCGCGACGCGGAGGCCGACCGTGAGCGACATGCGGGCGTCGTGCAGCGCCGAGGCCTCGATGACGTCGGCGACTGCGTGCGGGCGACCGCCAGGCAGCAGGTAGCGAATGAAGAGGCCGATGGCGAGACCTCCGACGGTCGGCGCGAGCAGCCGCTGCCACCACGGCAGCCCGGCGATGGCGGTGGCGACCTGCTCATGGCTGAAGCCGTAGGCGAGCCACTGGAAGCCGCCGATGGCGTCGCGGAAGGCTACGGCCGCGCCGCCGGCGGCCGCGCCGATCACCACCGCGAGGATCGACAGCACCACCTGGTCGTTGCGCCCGAAGCGCAGCAGCGAGACGCGCACCCGCCGCTTAAGCTGGCGTGCCCGCATCACGCCGGGGACCTTCGGGCGGCGGCAGGCCGGTTCATTGCAGTTCCACGGACCAAGCGAGGCTCGACAAGGTTTCGCGGCCGCCCCGCCCGCTGCGGCGATTCGCGACCGTTGAGGGCGACACTATAGACGGGATCGGCGCCCGACGTCGCGGCCGCTTGCTCCGGCAGCCGGCCGCCCCACATCATTCTCCAGGCCCCACCTTTGCGGGAGATCGACAATGCACCGCGCGCCCCTGCCACGCCGCCGCTTCCTGGCCGCCTCGCTCGCCGCCCCGCTCGCCGCCGGCCTCTGGCTGCCGTCTTCGCTGCGGGCAGCCACCGCGGTGCTGACGCCCAGGCAGAGCGAGGGCCCGTTCTACCCCGTCGCGATCCCGGCCGATTCAGACAGCAACCTGGTCCGCGTGGCCGGGCGTTCCGAGCCCGCCGCCGGCGCGGTCGTGCAGGTCTTCGGACAGGTGCGCGACGACCGCGGCCGGCCGCTGGCCGGCGGCGCGGTCGAGATCTGGCAGTGCGACGCCTTCGGCCACTACCACCATCCGCGCGACCGCGGCGGCCGCGCCGATCCGAACTTCCAGGGTTTCGGGCGGGCGACCCTCGACGAGCAGGGCCGCTATGCCTTCCTCACCATCAAGCCGGTGCCCTACCCCGGCCGCACGCCGCACATCCACTTCGCGGTCTCCGGGCCGGGCGTCGAGCGGCTCGTGACGCAGATGTACCTCGCCGGCCACCCGCAGAACGACCGCGACTTCCTCTACAACGCGATCGGCGACCCCGCCGCGCGCGACAGCGTCACCGTGGCCTTCGAGCCTGCGCCGGATCTCGGCCCCGGCATCGCGGCCGGCCGCTTCGACCTGGTGCTCGGCCGCAGTCTCTAGCCGTCGCCTAGTTGCAGCGTCCGATCGAGCCCTCGGCGCAGACTCGCTTGCCGTCGGTCCAGGTGGCGCCGGTGAGGTTGGCGCCGGTGAGGTCCGCGCCCTCCAGCTTGGCATCGGTCAGGTCGGCACCGCGCAGATCGGCGTCAAAGAGGCGCACCCGCCTGAGGTCGGCGGTAGCGAGGTCGGCGTCGGCGAGATGCGCCTTGGTCATGTCGGCCTCGCGGAGGTCGGCGAGAGGGAAGCTGGCGCCGGTCAGGACCGTGTTGATGAACTTGGCACGAAAGGCCTTGGCCTGCGCGAAGTCAGTGCCGCTGAGATCGGCGCGCAGGAAGCTGGCATCGCGCAGCTCTGCCCCTGTGAGGTCGGCGTTCTTGAACTCCAGGCGGTCGAACACGCAGCGCCGCCAGTTGACACCGGGGCCGGGCGGGTCGGTGCAGTCGGCGAGCGCCTCGGAAACCGGAATGAGGGCCAGCAGCAGGGCGAGCAACCAGGGACGCATGCGGATCATAACCCTAAGCATCCCCATCAGGCCTGTGAGGGCAACGGAAAAGTCGCCGCGCCCGGCCGTCGGCGGCCGCGCTCACGGCTGGCGCAGCGGCGGCTTGGCGATCACGCGGCCCGCCTCCGGCGGCAGCGGCAGGTCGCGGTGGGCAGCGAACACCGCCGCCAGGCGCGCGAGGATCCCGGCCGGGAAAGGCGCCACCTTGCGCCTGGCGAGATCGACGTAGAGGGCGAGGCCCTCCATGGTGGCGGCGAGAAAGCCCTCCTCTGCATGATACATGCGCTGGAAGAAGCGCAGGCGCTTGTCGTCGAAGCCGAGCAGCTGCGTGGTGATGCGCAGGCCGTCGCTCTCGCGCAGCTCGCGCTGGTAGGTCAGGTGGATGTCGCCGGCGAAGGTGCTGCCGCCGGTGGCGGCGCGGTGGGCCGCATCGAGCCCGAGGTGGTCGAAAAACAGATCGGTCGCGTGATCGAAGGCCAGCAGGTAGTAGGCCACGTTCATGTGGCCGTTGTAGTCGATCCACTCCGGCAGCACGACGGCGCGGAGCCGATCGAACGGCGCCTCGATCATGCGCTGATCTCCCCTACTGTTGGCCCCTGCTGTCGGCCCCTGCTGTTGGCCAGCGCGCACGATAGAGCATTGGCCGCGGCGGTCAAAGCCGCTAGCGTCTGGTCCGCAAAGCACAAGGAAGCCAATGAGCCGACTGCTCGCCTTTCTCGGCGGCCACGCCACCTGGGTGCTCTTCGTCGGAGTGTTCCTCGGCCTTGCGCTGCCATCGCTGGCGAGCCTGGCGCGCCCGCTGCTGGCGCCCGCGGTGGCGGTGCTGCTGACGGCGACCCTGGTGCGTGTCGACTGGCGAGTTATGCTCGGCTACCTCAGCCGGCCCGGACTCGTCGCCGTGATCGTCGCCTGGCTGCTCGTCGGCGCGCCGCTGGCCACCGCCGCCGTGCTCGCGGTGCTGCCGCTGCCCGGCCCGCTGACCACCGCCCTGGTGCTGATGGCCGCGGCGCCGCCGATCCTCAGCGCCGCGCCCATCGCCATGATCCTCGGCCTCGACGGCGCGCTGGCCCTGGTGGTCGGTCTCATCGCCACCCTGCTGACGCCGCTCACGGTGCCGCCGCTCGCCCTCGCCCTGCTCGGCCTCGAGCTCGACCTCGGCGTCGCCGAGTTCATGTCGCGCCTGGCCGTGGTGGTGGCCGTCGCGCTGGCAGCCGCGGTAGCGATCCGCCGCGTGATCGGCCGCGAACGGCTGCCCCGCGTCGCCCGTCACCTCGACGGCCTGGTGGTGGCGGTGATGCTGGTCTTTGCTGTCGCCATCATGGACGGCGTCACCGCCACCCTGGCGGCGCGGCCGGGCACCGTGGCGCTCTGGCTGGCCGCCGCGTTCGTCGCCAACCCGGCCCTGCAGCTCGCCGGCGCCCTTGCCTTCGCCTGGCTCGGCCGGCGCCGGGCGTTCACCATCGGGCTGGTGTCCGGCAACTGCAACATGGGCCTGTTGCTGGCCGCCTTCCCGCCCGGCACCGACACCGACGTCGTGCTTTACTTCGCTGTTGCACAGTTGCCCATGTACATGCTGCCGGCGCTGCTGCTGCCGCTCTACCGGCGCCTCGTCACGTCCCCCACGGATTCAGAAAGTCCAACGATTCGCACAGGTTAGCGGCAGAGGGCCGGCCGCCCGGGCGGCGGCCTTCGCGCACTCATGACCTGATGCAGATTTGCCACAGTGATGCTGATCGATGACAGCGCCGCAGCCTAGGTCCCTAGCCAGCGAAGGTGCGCTATGATAGGGGAACTATGGTTAGCGGGGGCTTGGCAATGCTCCCGCACCGAAGGGTTCGTTAAGGCATTTTCGCTAGTTTTTCGGACGCTGCGATGCCGCAGCGCGCTATTGTAATCAGTGCCTTTTTCGGGGGTAAGGTCTTGTTCAGCGGTGTGGTGAGTGGGTCGCTTCCGCAGTTCTTGCGGACTGCCTTGAGTGTTCTCGGTCTCTCCCTCTTCCTGGTTGCCTGCGCCGCGAATCCGCAGACTGCGGGGCGCCAGCCCGGCGAGCCGGGGTCAACCCAGATCGCGCAGACCGGTTCCGACGCGTGGAGCGAGAGCGAGTCGGGCGAGTTCGGCGATGAGCCGGGCGACAACGACCCGCTCGAGGTTCCGAACCGCATGTTCTTCGCCTTCAACGAGGCGCTGGACTTCATGGTGATCCGCCCGGTGGCGGTGACCTACCGCTACGTCGTGCCGGTCGGCGTGCGCAACACGGTGCGCAATTTCCTGCGCAATCTGCGCAGCCCGGTGACGCTGGCAAACGACCTGCTGCAGGGCAACCTGGAGCGGGCGGAGATCACCTTCACCCGCTTCTTCATCAACTCGACCATAGGCATGCTCGGCCTATTCGACATCGCCGCCGATTCCGGCTTCCCCCACCACGAGGAAGACTTCGGCCAGACTATGGGAACCTACGGCGCCGGCGAGGGTTTCTACCTCGTCCTGCCGATTCTCGGCCCTTCCTCGCTGCGTGACGGCGGCGGCCGCATCGTCGACATTTTCCTCGATCCGCTGACTTACATCGCGCCGCAGGATTTCAACCTCGGACGCGCCGCGGCGTCGGGCGTGGACTACCGCTCCCGCAATATCGACGAGCTGGATGAGCTGAAAGCCGACTCGCTCGACTTCTATGCCCGCATCCGCTCTCTCTACCGCCAGTTCCGGGAAAACGAGATCAACAACGGCGCGCCGTCCGGCGATGCGCCGAGTTTCAGCCAAGTCCCCGGACAAAACACTTCGTCCCTGGAGTAACGCCATGCGGACTCTCCTCTCGAAAGCCCTCCTCGCCCCCCTCGCGGTGATCTGTGCGGTCTGGCTGCAGCCGGTGGCCGCCGCGGTCGACAGCAAGCAGGCCGCCGACTTCCTCGCCAGCCTGCAGGAGAAGGCGGCCTCGCGGCTTGGTGACTCCTCGGTGACCACCGAGGAGAAGGAGCAGCACTTCCGTCAGCTGTTCAACGAGAATTTCGACGTGCCGGCGATCGGCCGCTTCGTCATCGGCCGCTATTGGCGTGCCGCCTCGGACGCCGATCAGCAGGCTTTCCTCAAGGTCTTCGAGGACGCCATGGTGCAGCGCTTCCTGCCGCTGCTGGCGGAAAACAGCAGCGAGCGCTTCCAGATCGGGACGGTCACGCGGGACAGCGCCAACGAGAACATGGTGCTGATCGACTCCCGCATCGACCGCACCCAGGGCGAGCCCTACCGGGTGAGCTGGCGGGTGCGCGAAAGCGACGGCAGTTTCAAGATCCTCGACATCGTGGCCGAGGGCGTCAGCATGGCGATCACGCTGCGCTCCGAATACGGCTCGGTGCTGAAGAACAACGGCGGCCAGCTGCCGCCGCTGACCGATGCGCTGCGCGGAAAAGTTGCGCGCGGCGCTTTCGCCCCGCAGATGAACTGATCGCCCTCCGGCATAAGGCCTGCCGGTCTGGCGCAAAAGTAGCATAGCGCGGCAGAGCGCTTCCGCGCCTCTCGATCAAGCGTTAGTTTGTGCGAGCGCTAGTTTGTGTATGTGTTGAGGGTGTGCCCGCGAGCCTTTTGCGCCGCAGGCACAGCACGTCCGGGGGGACTGCTCTCGAATCTATCCGTCTCGCCCGCGCGCCTGCACAGGCGCTGCGCGGGAGTTGGATCTTTGTGGCAAGTCGTCGCCGCGGCAACGGCCGGGGCGCACGGGAGTTGGTGAGGCAATGTCTTTCTCGTTGGTCACCGGCGGCAGCGGCTTCATCGGACAGCACCTCGTGCAGCTGCTGTGCGCACGCGGCGAGCGGGTGCGCGTCTTCGACCGCCGCCCGCCCGGATGGCGCGATGCGGCGGCGCCTGTCGACTACCACCAGGGCGACATCGCCGATCCAGCGGCGGTCGACCGCGCCATGGCGGGAGCACGGCGCGTCTACCACCTGGCGGCCAATCCGAATCTCTGGACGCGCGACCCGCAGGACTTCGCGCGCGACAATCACCAGGGCACGCTGACTGTCCTGGCAGCCGCCGAGCGCCACCGGCCACAGCGCCTCGTCTACACCTCGACGGAGTCGATCCTCGCCGGCGTGCGCCACCGTATTGTCGGCGGCATGATCGATGAGAGCGTCGCCCTCCGCGTCGAGGACATGCCCGGCCCCTACTGCCGCTCCAAGTTCCTCGCCGAGCGCGCCGCGCTCGACGCCGCCGAGCGTGGCCTGCCGGTGGTGGTGGTGAACCCGACGCTGCCGATCGGGCCCGGCGACCGCCTGCTGACGCCGCCGTCGCGCATGCTGGTCGACTTCCTCAACGGCCGCGCGCCTGCCTACCTGGAAACCGCGGTCAACATGATCGATGTGCGCGATGCGGCGCTCGGCCATCTGCTGGCCGCCGAGCGCGGCCGGATC
>Ga0299907_10003181_pt1 | contig 10448 bp, 10 predicted proteins | sample RVTome_16_FD_198680 | JGI IMG/M metagenome (GOLD analysis project Ga0299907, IMG submission 198680) | Soil microbial communities from uranium-contaminated site in the Upper Colorado River Basin, Wyoming, United States - RVT152D67 (version 2) ... | reverse complement strand
GCGAGAAGGACGAAGAGACCGAAGACGCGCGTGAGCCAGGAGGCGAGCACGAGCACCCACGCCTTCCAGGCGTCCCGCGGGCAGAGCGCGCGCTCGTTCATCCAGCGCGCGATGCGGAAGCGGATGAAGCGGCCGCTGGCGGTCAGCCGCGGGAGGACGGCGATGACGACGGCCGCGCCGAAGCCGGCGAAGGCGACGACGCCCAGCGCCGCCCGGACGCCGACGGAGGTGTCCGAGACGGCGGCGGCGGTCGACGCGAGCGGCATCAGCGCGGCGGTGTCGACAAGGCCGAGCATGAAGAGCGACAGGCAGACGGTTGGGACGCCCGCGCCCGAGCCCGCGCGGCGGACGACGGCCACTCGGACGACGTCGTCGAAGCGCCCCGGCAAAGCAGCGCCCGTGACCGACGCGGCGCCTCCCGCGGCCGCGAGCGCGAGCGGCCGGGGCCGCTCGTGCGGAGCGAAGAGACGGTGCCAGCCGTAAGCCTTGAACGCGTAGGCGAGCAGGAAGAGGAAGCCCGAGAGCGCCACGAGCCGGATGTCCGCGTGGGCCAGAGGCCAACCGATGTCGGCAAAGTGACGGGCTGCGAGGATCGAGACGCCGATCGCGAGGACACCCGTGCCCAGGTTCAGAAAAAGCCGCCCCTTGGGCGACCGGCACAGCGTGATTACCCCTCGCATCGAGTGTGTCATCGGAGATTTACCGCGCGGACTCGACCCGCAAACGGGTGCGCCTCCCTTCCCCGGATGGGTGAGGCAGGCTGCGGGCGACCCCTCCCTCGTACGAGGGATTGTACGGGACCTCGCGGATGCCTAGCCTGAGACCGAAAGGAGTCGAGCATGGCTGGTCACCTTCGCCATGCGGCCGGGCGTCCCCTCTACGAGGTTCACGAGATCCTTGAGGGCGATCCTGCCCTCGATCTCGGAGTCCGCTTCGAGACCGTGGACTTCGGCGCCGCCGTCGACTTCGCCTTCGACTTCCTGGACAGGGAAGACCCTCGCCGCGAGGGCGCCGTGAGCGCCCTGGAGATCGTCCGCGTCGAGGGCTCTCGCAGGGAGGCGGTCTGGTCGTATGACCACAGCCGCTCCCACGAGCCCGCCGCCAGGAACCCGGTCGGAGTGTGGGGATTCGACGTCACGCGTCGGTGGCAAGGCCCGTACCGGGCGCCCGTCCGGCCGAAGACGGCGTACAGATAGCGAGCACGCGCGCGCGCGCCCGAGCCCCCTGCGTCGGCTCGGTGCGGGGTGGTTGGGGCCCGGCTGCGTGCGCCGTCGTGCTCGACCGACGCCTGGGAGACGTCACGGGCTGGATGGGGTCGACCTGATCATGCGCGCCGGCAACGACTTCCCCTAAGAGGCGTCTGTCGAACCGCGGCCCACGAGAGGCCTAGCGCGGATGAGAGGACGGCGAAGGCGTGTTTGTTGGCAGCGATCCCGACTTCCGCACGAAGACGCTCTCGCACGCTATAGCCACGGCCTTGGTCGGCTCGTACACTCGGCTCGTGGCGGAAAGCAGAAAGACCGTCACCATTGTCTTCTCCGACGTGAGCGGCTCGACCAGCCTGGGCGAGCGGCTCGACCCGGAGACGGCCCGCCGAGTCATGGAGCGCTACTTCGCCGAGACGCGCTCGGTGCTCGAGGGCCACGGCGGGACGGTCGAGAAGTTCATCGGGGACGCGGTCATGGCCGTCTTCGGCATCCCGCAGCTGCACGAAGACGACGCCCTGAGGGCGGTGCGTGCGGCAGCCGAGCTGCGCGAGCGCCTCGCCGACTTGAACGAAGGGCTGGAGCGTGACTGGGGCGTCCAGATCGCGGTTCGAACCGGCGTCAACTCGGGCGAAGTCGTTGCCGGGGATGCGGCGCAGGGGCAGTCGTTCGCGACCGGGGACGCCGTCAACGTGGCCGCCCGCCTCGAGCAAGCTGCCAGTCCGGGCGAGATCTTGATAGGGGACGCGACCCGGCGCCTTCTTCGAGAGGCGGTCCGGGTTGAGGCGGTCGAGCCCCTCGCTCTCAAGGGGAAGGCGGAGCCGATCGACGCCTGGCGTCTCGTGGAAGTCCTTCCTGATGTGCCGCCCTTCACACGCAAACTCGACGCTCCGTTCGTCGGGCGCGAGCGCGAGTTCGCAGAACTCGAAGAAGCATTCGAGCGCTCCGCAGAGGAACGGGTCTGCCGGCTCGTCACCGTGCTCGGACCGCCCGGAATCGGCAAGTCACGCTTGGGCGCCGAGCTTCGCTCGGCCGTCGAAGGAGGGGCGACCGTGCTGACCGGACGCTGCCTGCCCTACGGCGAAGGGATCACCTTCTGGCCGCTCGCCGAGATCATGAGGGAACTCGACCTCGGGGGCGCCCTGCGGGGAGAGGCCGACGCGGACGCGATCGCTCGTCGAATCGAGGCAGCCGTCGGCCTCGCCGAGTCGAGCGGGAGGATCGAGGAAACCTTCTGGGCGGTCCGGAGGCTCTTCGAGACCCTCGCGAAGGAGCGCCCCCTCGTGCTCGTCCTCGAGGACATCCACTGGGCCGAGCCTGGCTTCCTGGACTTAATCGAGTATCTGGCGCAGTGGGCGCGCGACGCGCCGGTCCTCCTCGTCTGCCTCGCCCGTCCCGAGCTTCTCGAGGAGCGGCCGTCGTGGACGCGAACCGAGCCGAGCTCAATGGTGCTGACGCTGGAACCGCTCTCGGAAGCCGCGTCTCAAGCCCTGGCCGCCGACCTTCTCCCTGAGGCGCGGTTGACCGAACGCGAGCGCGACCGGATCGTCGAGGTCGCCGAGGGCAATCCGCTCTTCCTCGAGCAAATGGTCGCCTTCGCGACAGAGGATGGCGGCGAGCTGGGGGTGCCCCCGACGATCCAGGCCCTTCTCGCCGCTCGCCTCGACCGCCTCGCCCCCGAAGAGCGCACGGTGATCGAACGGGCCGCGGTCGCTGGCAAGGTCTTCCAATGGAGCGCAGTCTCCGATCTCAGCCCCGACCACATGCGCCCGCGCACGGGCAGCCACCTGCTCGCCCTCACGCGCAAGGGCCTGATCGGCCCCCACCGCTCGGACTTCGCCGGGGAAGACGCTTTTCGATTTCAGCACATGCTCATCCGCCAGGCCGCCTATGAGGCGATCCCGAAGGCGACGCGCTCAGAGCTCCACGAGCGCTTCGCGGGTTGGCTCGAGAGAAGCGCGGGTAAGCAGGGGAGAGAACCCGAGGAGCTCGCCGGCTACCACCTCGAGCAGGCGTACCGCTACCTGAGCGAACTCGGCCCCGTCGACGAGCGGGGTCGCGAGCTCGCTGGTCTCGCAGCCGAGCGGCTCGCAGCAGCCGGGGCGCGGGTCTTCGATCGGGGAGACGTCGTAGCGGCGGCCAACCTGCTCGGCCGTGCGACCGCCCTCCTCCCTGAGGCCGAACCCGCGCGAGTCGAGATGCTGTTCCGGTTTGCTTTGGCGATCGGCGCGGCGGGGAAGTACCGCGAGGCGGAGTCCCTCCTCACCGAGGCGATCGCGGCAGCACAGCGCTTCGGCCTTCGGGACGTCGAGTGGTACGCCAAGGTCGAACGTCTCTCCTTCCAGATCGAAACGGACCCCCACTGGGAGCTGCAGAGCGTTCACGACGTGGTCGAGGAGGCCATCTCCGTCTTTGAAGAACTCGGCGACGATCGAGGTCAGGCGAGAGCCTGGCGGCTTCTCTGCCAGGGGCGCCAGATGCTGAAACAGTTCGCGGCCGCCGAGAAGCCCATTGAACGAGCGCTCGAGCACGCCCGCCGCGCCAGGGACCTCAGCGACGAGACCTCGAGCCTCCTCCTCGTTCTCCACGCGATCAGGTACGGGCCCACCCCCGTGGACGAGGGGCATCGACGCGCCGCCGAGATCCTCGAGCAGGCCGAGGATCCATGGGTCGAGGCATACGCGCTCCGATGTCTCGGCGATCTCGGCGCGATGGAGGGGCGCTTCGAGGAGGCACGGAGGCTCATCGGGGAGGCAAAGGCTATCTATGAGAATCTCGGCCTCGAGATGCAGATCGCGCACACGGCCGAGCAGGAGAGCGCGTACGTGGAAATGCTCGGAGACGACCCGGCCGCGGCCGAGCGGGAGCTGCGGCTGGCGTACGAGGTCTTGGAACGGGGCGGCATGGAGAACTCCGCCGCCAGCGCCGCTGGATATCTGGGACACGCACTCTGCGCTCAGGAGCGTTACGAGGAGGCAGCACGCTTCGCCGGGATCAGCGAGAACACGGCGGTGGCCAACGACGCTAACACGCAGATCCTCTGGCGTCGCGTCCGAGCTCGAGTCCTGGCGAGGGAGGGTGTGTTCGAGTCCGCCGAAGCGCTGGCCCGGGAGGCCGCACGGCTCGCGGAGAAAACCGACGACCTCGATGACCGCGGAGACACGCTCATGGACCTCGCGGACGTGCTAAGCGTGGTCGGCCGCCTGGACGAGGCAGCGACCACCGTAGTAGAGGCCCTGCGTCTCTACGAGAAGAAGGGCAACGTAGTCTCGGGCGCGAAAGCGGCCGCGCTCCTCGCCGAGCTCACCACAACACGTACGCGCTAGATCGCTTCGCCCGAACCGGAGGGCATCCCTACGCGCGACCGGTCAACCGGGTGACTGCTAGTCACCGATCCGCGACGGCGACGATTGGCGCCCTGAAGGCCGGAAGTCGCTCTTCACAGGGAAACTTCTCGTCAAGCCTAGTGCGGATGAGAGGACTTGAACCTCCACGAGCCGAAGCCCACACGGACCTGAACCGTGCGCGTCTACCAATTCCGCCACATCCGCGCGGAAGACCCAGTGTAGCGCCGGCCTAGCGTCTACCGGCGCGAGCGGTCGTCGCGCTCCTCGATCACCGGCAGGTTGTCGAGGTCGCGCTCGACGCTCTTGGCGAAGTCGTCGTTCTCCTCCGCGCCGCGGATGAGCTGGAGCCGCTCCTTGCGCTTGCGCCGCGAGCGGGCCGCCCACGCGGGGGCCCCGAATCGCTGCGACAGCCGCGGCCACTCGGCCCCGACGAGAACGAGCACGGCACACGCGAGCAGGACGACCGCGATGAGGCCCACGTCACTCATTGTAGTCCCGGTGCTAAGGCTCCGACAGCGCCCGGCCGATATCGGGGCCATGCTCTGGGACGTTCCGCTCTCCTTCGCGCTCTTCTCCATCCTCTGCTGGGTCGTCGTGGGCCGCGCGATGCTCGTCTACGCGCACAAGCTCCCTCCCACCTGCCGAAGCTGCGGCCTCAAGCTCGAGCGTCGGTTCCTCGGCGAGACGACCTGCAGCTGTCACTGAGCCTCCGCGCCCCTTAAGAGAGCCTCCAGCCGCTCGTTGAACGGGGCGCCGGTGCGCTGGACGCTGTGGCCCACCCCCGTGATGACCGCGCGCTCGGCGCCCAGGCGCTCCTCGAGGACGTCGCAGACGGCGTCGAAGGCGGGGATGGTGCCCGCCCGAGACGACGAGCTTGGGAAAGGGCGCGACAGCGAGCTCGTCCAGCGGGATGTCGGCTTCCCAGGGGCCGCGCTCGGTCATGAGGGCTTTCACTCCACGCTCCAGCGGCGGCGGGAGCGGGCTCGGGGGGCGGAAGTCGGAGCCCACGAGCTCGAGGAAGCCGCGCAGGAATGCCTCCGGCTCGCGAGGTCCAGCCTCCAGTGCTCCATCAGGCTGCGAACGAACCCGTCCACCGCCGGATTGCCCGGAGCAACGCCGAACGCCGGCGGCTCGATGACCGTCAGGGAGCGCACGGCCTCCGGTCTCCGCGCCGCCGCGAGGAGAGAAACGACTCCTCCGTACGAGTGCGCTACGAGATGGGCGCTCTCGCCGAGCACCTCGGCGACGAGCGAGGCATCGACCTCGAAGTCCACGTAGCCGACGTCCGGCGCCTGCCCGAAACCGGGGCGGTCGACGACGAGCAGCGTCCAGCGCTCGGCAAGCGGATGCTGCTCCAGCCAGGTGGATTCGCCCCCGGCGACGCTCCCGTGGACGAGCACGACCGGGGGGCCTCGGCCGAGCCGCTCCACGTGCAGGTTCACGCCAGCAAGTCTCGCACCGTCAGCGCGAGCACGCGGGCGCCGAGCTCGCACTGCTCCGGCGAAGTGAACTCCTCGGGGCAATGGCTGAGACCGCCGCGGCTCGGGACGAAGAGCATGGCCGCGGGAACGTAGTGTGCTAGCACCATGGCGTCGTGGCCGGCTCCGCTCGGCATCCGCGTGAAGCTCGCGCCCTCCTCCTCCGCGGACTGCTCGAGTGCCGCCTGGAGCTCGGAATCGAGCGCCACGGGCTCCTTCCGGTGCGTCTCCGAGAGCTCGAGCCCGAGGCCTTCCTCCTTCGCGATTGCGTCGAGCGTCTCGCGCACGAACCGGTCGCTTCGCTCGAAGCCGGTGGGCGTCGGCGAGCGCACGTCGACGGTGAACTCGACCGCGCCGGGAATCACGTTGAACCCACCCGGCTCGGCGGCGATGACACCGACGTTCGCGGTCATGTCCTCGCGCGCGCGGGCCTCGTCTCGGAGAGCCAGGACGGCCCTGGCCGCGCCGGCGAGCGCGTCGCGGCGGTGCTCCATCGGCGTCGTCCCCGCATGGTTCGCCTCGCCGAGGAACCGTGCCCGAAACCCGAGCATCCCGGTGACGGCGGTCACGATCCCGAGCTCCACGCCGCTCTGCTCGAGCCTCGGCCCCTGCTCGACGTGAAGCTCGAGGTACGCGCCTACGCCGTCGATCCCGCGCGCCTCGGGCAGCAGCTCGAAGTCGAAGCCGGCCGCAGCCATCGCCTCCGCGATGCCACGGCGGCCCCAGTCATCCAGGTCGGCGTCGCCCACGAACGCGCGGCTCCCGAGCATGCCCGTCTGGAAGCGCCCGCCCTCCTCGTCGTTGAAGGACACGACCCAGAGCGGGCGCCGCGGCTCCACGCCTTCCTCGCGCAGCCGGCGCACGACGTCGAGGGCTGCAAGGACGCCGAGCGCCCCGTCGTAGCGGCCCCCGCGCGGCACGGTGTCCAGGTGGGAGCCGAGGAGGATCGCCTTCCCCTCCCCCGCCTGCCACCGGCCCAGGACGTTCCCGGCGGCGTCCACCTCCGTCTCGAGCCCTAGCTCCGCGAGCCGCTCCACGAGCCACGCGTTCGCCGCCGCGAGCTCGGGGGACCAGGCGAAGCGCGTGACGCCGCCCTCGTCGGCGCCGATCCGCGCCGCCGCCTCGAGATCAGCCGCTAGCGACGACACCGCGCTTCTTCAGGAACCGGTACGCCTCGACAGCGCCCGTGATCGCCAGGGCGACGGCGAACGCGATGAGGAAGCCGTAGAGCGGGTTTTCCTCGAACGTGCGCCCGCCTACGTAGCCGAGGAGGGCCGCGTAGGTCGCCCAGACGATCCCAGCTGCGACATCGAAGACGATGAACTTGCGCCAGGGCATCTCCAGGAGTCCGGCGGCGAGCGTGATCGCAGTGCGTCCACCCGGGATGAAGCGTCCGATCACGATCAGGTACGGCCCGCGCTCCTCGATCTGCTTCTCCGCCCAGTCGATCCGCTTGCGCCGCTCGCCCTTGAAGAAGCGCTCGACGATCCGCTCACCGAGCGTGCGACCGATCCAGTACGAGGCGTTGTCCCCGAGAATGGCGCCCCCGGCCGCGAAGACGATCACGAGCACGAGAACGAGGTCTCCGGTTCCGGCGAGCACCCCGGCGAGGATCACCGACGTCTCGCTCGGGACGACCGGGAAGAGCACGTCCAGCGCCGAGATCCCGAAGAGGAAGACGTACGTCCACGGCGAGCCCGAGACGTACTCGGTCAGCGACTCGAACACTTAGGGCGCGGGCACTTTTAGTGCGAGTGGGCCGAGGGAAGCCCGAAGCGGCGCGACGTGCCTTCCTCGGAGTCGAACTGGACGAGGACGGCGGCCTCTTCGCCGACGACCCAGGCGTCGTGCCCTGGCTCGATCGCGACCACTTGCGGCGCGACGAACTCGAAGGTGCAACCGTCGTCGTACTCGCCCTGGATGTGCCCTCTGGCGAGGAAGCCGATGTGCGCGTGCATGCAGAGCCTGCTGTCGACGGTGGGCCCCATGTGCGTCGACCAGCGGAACCCGGGCGGATAGACCGCACGCTTCACTCGCCCGTTGCCGACGCGGACGATGTCCACGCGCGCGCCGCCGACCTCGCGGTGGTCGGCTCCCTCGATCGGAGCGGTCAGCGGATCCACGCGCGTAGCTTACTCAGACCCGGTTCTGGATCGGGCCGGCGCGAGGCCCTCGAAGCGGGCCACGTCGGCCGCTTCGGCCTGCAAGGTGGTGACGGCCGTCGTTCCGAGCGGAGAGAAGGGCTCGATGTCCACCGCCAGCCGCTCGCCGCGGCGGCGCACACCCCACGTCGCGACCGCCAGCCCGTCCACCGTCGCGACGGCGCGCACCACCCCGCCGCCGGGATGAACGCGGCGGGCGTGCTCAGCCGGGACCGCGAAGGTTCGGTCCTTCCAGCCCAGCACGTAGGGATCGAAGGCCGGCAGCAGCCGAGGTGGCACGCGATCCGGCGCCGGAGCGCGTCCCGCCAGGTCCACCAGCCCGCCGCCGAGCTCGACCACGTCGCCCGCGATCGAGCCGAGCCCGGCGCGCGCGTCTCGAAGCGGCAGGCCCGCCCAGGCGGCCAGGTCGGCCGCGGTCGCAGGGCCGTGGCCGGCGAGGTAGCGGCGGGCGAGCTCGGCGAGCGCTGCCTCGCGGTCGACGCCGGCGGACGGCACCGCGCCGAGCCACTCGCGGGCCAGCGCGAACGCCTGCGTGCCGGCACGCACGGGACCCAGCACCGCGATCCCCCGCAGGGCCGCGAGCATGAGTAGATGCGGCGTCGCCTGTCCCGCCGTTCGGATGCCTCGGGCGGCCATCAGCGCGGCGAGCTCGGAGCGGGTGAGCGGGCCCTCGTCGTCCAGCGCCCGCTCGACGACCTCGACCGCGCGCTCCGCGTGGTTGGCGGACACGCCCTCCTGTGCGAGCCGTCGGCGGCTCGTCGCCGCTCGCGACGGAGCCGTCAGCGCCAGGAGCCAGGGATAGTCCGCCCGGCAGACCAGGTGCAGCGTCCCGCGCGCCAGCCACGCGACGACGACGGAGCGCTCGACGGTGAGCGCTCGATCCACCTCGGCGGCGGTGAGGCCCGCGCCGCGGGCGCGGAGCGCCAGGCGCGCCGCACGCAGGTCCTGCGCTTGCACCGCCAGCAGTCGCCCGACGATCTCCGTCGCCGTCGATTCGCCCGGGCCGCAGAGGAGCTGCGCCGCCGCTCGGCGGGCGCGAAGCGGCCGCCCCACCACGCTCTCTAGACCGGCTCCAGCGGCACCGTCTCGTCCGGGAGTTGGCGGAAGAGGACGATCTTGCCCTCCCGGACCCGAAAGACGGCGGTGACGCGGCCGCCGGGGGCGTCGCACGCGCTCGTCCGGCGGTTTCCGAGGAGAAACGTCGCGGTGGCATCCTCGCCCTCCGTCTCGAGGTCGACGATCCGGCCGGAGCAGGGGAGGCCGCGGTTCCAGGCGAGCGCGTCCGCGCGCGTCCGGAAGCTCAGGCTGAGCCCGCCCTGCTCGATCCGCGCGCCGGGGGCGAAGAGGTCTGCGGCCGCCCCGTTGTCGCCCGCGTTGAGCGCGCGGCTCCAGGCGCGGACGACGTCTTCCGGGCCGGGCTGCTCGTCGCCGCCGCAGGCCACGAGCGCCACGACCGAGGCCACGACCGCGACGCGCCTCAGCGCAGCTCCTTGACGAAGTCCTGGTGGACGATGCGCGGCTCGAAGCCGAGCTCGTCGTTCAGGGCGAGCATGGCCCGATTCTCCGTGTCGTTGCCCGTGTACATGGCCGTGATCCCGTGCTCGGCGGCCCAGCGGATCGTCGCCAGCTTGGCCAGGCGTGCGAGCCCGCGGCGGCGGAACTCCCGCAGCGTGCCGGTCATCTCGACCATCGCGCGGCCTCCTTCGCCGTCGACGAGGAGCCAGGAGAAGGCTACGGCGCGGCCACTCGGGCCAAGGACCACCGCGCTCGCGTCGTGCTCGAGGTCGGGATTGTCGAGGAACCGCTCCCGGAACTCCTCGAAGCGAATCGGCACGAGAGGCTCCGAGGAGGGCGCGTCGTCCTCCACGGTCTCGAAGAGCCGGTGCAACTCCGGCCCTCGCTCGCCCAACTCGCGGAGGGGAACGACCCGGAAGCCCTCCGCGGCCTTCGCGGCTTCGAGCTCGGGCAGCACCGAGGGGTCGACCGTCCGCGGGTCGAGCACGGAGATGCGCTCCGCGAGGTCTTCCCGAAAGCCGCGCGCGAGAAGGAAGCTCCGGCCCGCGTCGTCTCCCACCGTGAAGGAATAGAGCCTCGCCGCGTCCGAGACGTGCGCCTCGGCAAGCTCGTCAAGCCTGCCGCCGAGTCCCCGGCCGCGCGCGTCGGGGCGCACGCCCCCGAAGACGTACGCCGCGTCTTTCCCGAACTCCCACCGGATCCCGGCCTCGCCCCAGCCGGCGAGACGGCCTCCTTCGTACG
>Ga0299907_10003180_pt1 | contig 10450 bp, 7 predicted proteins | sample RVTome_16_FD_198680 | JGI IMG/M metagenome (GOLD analysis project Ga0299907, IMG submission 198680) | Soil microbial communities from uranium-contaminated site in the Upper Colorado River Basin, Wyoming, United States - RVT152D67 (version 2) ... | reverse complement strand
GCGCTGCATGGCGTTGGCCGCACGGTCGGCGAGCGCCAGGGCGGTCCGGCCGCTCGATACGGTGGGCGGGACACGCGCCCGGCGCACGGAGCCGAGCGGCTGCTCGACCGCCTGCCCGACCTCATGACGTTCGCCGCCCGCCGCCGGGCACGCACCGAGGTCGCGGCTGATGCCACGAGAGGCAGGCCTCTCCTCTATCTGCTCGCGACCGCGGTGCTCGCGGCGCTGCTGATGAGCGGCCTCGCCGCTCTCAACTACCGCCTTGCTCCTCTGACATACAGCGCCGCGGCTCAGGCCCGGGTCGCCGAGGCCTTCGCGGGCGGCAGCAGCCATGCGGTGTTCGACCTGAACCTCGACATGCGCGGGCTGCGCCGCGCGCACATCGCCCGGCTCGCGGCCGCGCCCGAGGTCGTGGTGCTGGGCGCCAGCCACTGGCAGGAAGCTCACGCCGGACTGCTGCCGGACAAGCGGTTCTACAACGCCCACGTCCATCGCGATTATCACGAGGACCTCCTCGCCGTCGTCGAGATGCTCCTGCGTCACGACCGGCTGCCGAAGACCCTGATCATGAGCATCAGGGACATGACCTTCGCGCCGGTCGCGCATCGCACCGACACGCTGTGGCTCACGGCGTTGCCCGACTACCGCGCCATGGTGGCGCGGCTCGGCATCGCCGGCCATCCCTGGTTCGAGACCTGGCCGGCCCGCCGCTGGTTCGGCCTCCTGTCGCTGCCCGCGATGCGGGGCAACGCGCTCCGGTGGCTCAGCGCCGATGCCTTGCCCGGGCCGGTCCGCGGCCAGGCGCACCCGACCATGGACCTGCTGCACGCCGACGGCTCGATCTCCTGGTCCGACGCGCACCGCGCCCGGTTCACGCCCGAGCGGACCCGGCGCGAGGTGCGGCAGGCGGTCGGCGCGCGCCGGGACCTCGCGCTCGAGATCGACCCGGCGGCGGTGACCGCCGTGGACCGGCTGCTCGGCCTGCTGAGCGAGCGCGGCGTTCGCCTGGTCCTGATCCATCCGCCGTTCAATCCCGACTTCTACGATCGGATCAGGAGCTCGGCCTACGGCGCCGGGCTGCGCGAGGTCGAGGCGCTCAGCGCACGCCTCGCGAAGGCGCACGGCGCGACCGCGGTCGGCAGCTTCGATCCGGCCGTGGCCGGCTGCGTCGCGAGCATGTTCATCGACGCCGAGCACAGCGGCCCGGCCTGCCTGCAGCGCGTGCTCGATCAGGTGCCGGGGCTGTGATGAGGCATCGCATGCGCCCGCGGCGCAAAGTCCGCCCTGCCCGAGCCCTGTCTTCCGCTCCATGAGCCTACGCCGAACCACGCGTGGACGTCCCGCCCGCCCTGCTCCGAGCAGGGCCTCCAGGGCGCGCGTTTAGGGAGCAGCCGGATGCTGTTTCACTCGCCCGAGTTCATCTTCGGCTTCCTGCCGCTCTGCTTCCTGGGCTTCGTCGCGGTGCACCGCCTGTGGGGCTCCGAGCCGGCGCTGCTCTGGCTGGCCGCGGCGTCGCTGGTGTTCTACGCTCAGTGGAGCGCAGGCTTGGCCGCCCTGCTGCTCGGCTCGGTCCTGTTCAACTTCGCCGCCGCGCGCCTGCTTCTCGCCACGATCGAGTCCCGCCGCACCGCGCGCCGGCTTCTGCTCGGCGCGCTCGCCGCCAATCTCGGGCTCCTCGGTTACTTCAAGTACACCAACTTCTTCATCGACAACCTCAACTTGGTCGCCGGCTCGTCGATCCCCCACCTGAGCATCGTCCTGCCCGTCGGCATCTCGTTCTACACCTTCATCCAGATTGGGTTCCTGGTCGAGGTCTACAATCGGCAGGTCAGCGAGATCAGTTTCCGCCACTACCTGCTGTTCGGGTCCTTCTTCCCCTGCATCACGGCCGGGCCGATCGTCCTGCAAAAGGACATGCTGCCCCAGTTCGCCGCCGCAAGGCCCCCGGCTCTCGATGGCGCGCGCATCGCCGTCGCGCTCACGGTCTTCGGGATCGGACTGTTCAAGAAACTGCTGCTTGCCGACCCGATGGCCGCCTTCGCGGATCCGGTGTTCGAGGCCGCGGCCGGCGGCGTCGCGGTGGCGCCGACGCTCGCCTGGATCGGCGCGCTCGCCTACACCCTGCAGCTCTATTTCGATTTTTCCGGGTACTCGGACATGGCGCTCGGCATCGCCTTTCTGTTCGGGTTCAGGCTGCCGCTCAACTTCAACTCGCCGCTCAAGGCCAGCAGCATCACCGACTTCTGGCGGCGCTGGCACATCACCATGACCCGGTTCTTCACCAACTACCTCTATGCGGCGATCGCCGTGCCGATGATGCGGCGCGCGATGCGCGGCTCCTACGGCCGCCCCGCCCGCTTTCTGGCCGCCACCGCCGTCCCGGTGATCGCGACCTTCGTGCTCGCTGGCCTGTGGCACGGCGCCGGCTGGACCTTCGTGGTCTTCGGCCTGATCCACGGCGTCGCGCTCGCGGTCAACCATGCCTGGCGCGAGGCCGGCATGCGCGCCCTGCACCCCGTCGTCGGCTGGCTCCTGACCATGGCCGTGGTGATCCTCGGCCTCGTGTTCTTCCGGGCGGCGGACGTGCCGACCGCGCTTTCCCTGGTCGCCAGCATGCTCGGCATGAGCGCCCTCGAAGCCATGGGTGGGGCCGCGCCCGCCGCCACCTTGGCCAGCCTCGCCGCCGGACCGGGCGCCGCCGTCCTTTGGATCGTGAGCCTCGGGGCGATCGCGCTCGCCTGCCCGAACACCCAGGAGCTGTTGTCGAACCACTGGTTCAGCTCCGATCCGCAGCCGGCCCCCGGCCGCTCCTGGCCAGCCTGGCTGATCTGGCGTCCGACACCCGCCTGGGCCGCGATCGGCGCCGTCGTGCTCGCCGCGGCGCTCGGCTCGATCAGCAGCGACGCCGCCTTTCTGTACTACCAGTTCTGAGACGCGCCAGCCGTGGAGCGAACCGGCATGATCATCGACCTGCCCCGCCAAATCGACCCCGATCTCGCCGCCGATCTCGAGAAGGAGTCGGCCTTCGTGTCGCCGTTCCTCAACCGCCTCCGGGTGAGGCGGGGCCGCAGCACCGTCGAGCTCGAGATCGCCGACGGTGCCAGGGGCGCCGAGGTCCAGGCCAAGGTCGAGCGGTTCCTCGAGGCCATGCTCAAGCGCACCCACAGCTTCGAGACCAAGGTCTTCCAGCACAGCGCGCGCCACGACGACGGCCCGTTCGCGACCGGCGTCCACGACGAGCTGAAGCGCCGCGGCTGGGTCTTCGACTACGGCCGCGGCCAGGTCGCGCTTTCGGGCCCGGCGCTGGCGCTCGCCCGGCTGATCGACGCCAGGGCCGCCGAGCTCTACACCGAGCGTTTCCAGGCGGTCCCGGGCAGCTTCCCGACCATGGTCGACGCCGCGATCCTGCAGCGCTGCGGGTACTTCGATTCCCACCCCAACGCCGTCAGCTTCGTCGGCCACATGATCGAGGACTTCGACGCCATCGAGGCGTTCCGGCAGGCGAACGGCTGCGCCGAAGGGGCGCTGATGCCGCCCTCCGAGCACGTCCATCTGCCGGGCCTGTGCCTCAACCCCGCCGCCTGCTTTCCCTGCTATCCGACCCTCGAGGGCCGCCGGATCGGCCAGCACGGCGCCGCCTTCACCTGGCAGGGACGGGTGTTCCGCTATGAATCGCGCAACCTCGCCGGCCTCGATCGCCTTTGGGAGTTCAACGTCCGCGAGCTGGTGTTCGTGGGCAGCGAGGAGCACGTCGCCGCGTGCCGCAGGCGCGCTCTGCCGGTGATCGGCGAGCTCGCCGGGATGCTCGACCTGGAGTGCCGGATCGAGACCGCGAGCGACCCCTTCTTCGCCACCGTTTCGGCGGCGCGGACGTTCTGGCAGCGGGCCCAGGAGGTGAAGAACGAGGTCATGCTGGCGGTCGAGCCGGGCCCGGATGGCGCGCCGCGCTCGCTGGCCTGCGGGTCGATCAATCTCCACGGCCGCTTCTTCGGGGATCGCTTCGACATCACGGCGGCGGACGGCGGCCGCGCGGCCACCGGCTGCGTGGGCCTGGGAATCGAGCGCTGGGTCCTGGCGGCGTTCAGCCAGCACGGCTTCGAGCCCGATCGCTGGCCCGCCGCGATCCGCCGCGAGATCTTCGGCTGAACGGGCGGGCGCCGGCGCGATCGCCTGCTCGTCGTACCTTGGAAGACATCGGACGGGAACGGTCATGAAGCTCGAGGAACTCTTCGCCACGGTGCTGCGCGAGCCGGCCGGCGGCCTGTCGAACGAGGCCAGCCCCGCGACGGTCCGCAGCTGGGACAGCCTGCGCCACATCGAGCTGGTGATGGCGGCCGAGGCGGCCTACGGGGTCCGGTTCGCGACCTCCGAGGTGGTCACGATCAGGACGCTTGGCTGCATGCGCGAGCTGCTCCAGCAGAAAGGGATCACGGCGTGAGCCAGCGCTCCTTGTCGTCGTTCGAGCGGCGTCGCTTCTTGCTGAGGGATCGTCCCGGGGTGTGGAAGGAACGTGATGGCGCGTGGCCCATCTCCGGCCGGCTCGCGGCTTGTCTGCCCCACCAGCCTCGAGTGGCCGGGACCGTCGACGTGAACGACGGGACGCAAACGATTGGTTATTCACATGCACGCGATCGACCCGTCCCCTGACGCCGGTCGGGACCCGGGTGCCGACGGGACGCCGAGGCCGGCTCTCGCGCCACGCCCCGGCACCGCGCCCGCGCCCCGGCTCATGGATTGGAGAGGCTTTCATTCCGAGCTCCAGCGCGCCGCGGTGGCGGCGACCCAGACCGGCGCACCGCTGTCGCTGCTGATGTTGGAGCTGGTAGGCTCGGGCCGGAGCGGCGAGCGACGTGGCGCCGAGCCTGGGACGCCGATCGGCGGGCTCGCCGGCCTCGTCAGGGCTGCGGTCGGGGAGCGTGGCTTTCTTGCGCGCTACGCCGCGGAGCGCCTCGCCGTCATCCTGATCGACACCGACCTCGACGCGGCGATCAGGCGGGCCGAGAGCATCGCGCGGAGCCTCTCTGCGCCGCGCCGCGGCGCAGCCGGCGAGGTCGGCCTCGAAGCGTCGCCCGCGATCGGGATCGCGCAGTTTCGGGACGACGAGTCCCTCGGCCACCTCATCCAGCGCACTGCCGACGCGCTGAGGGGGGCGAAGATCGAGCGCGGCCTCGCCGTGGTTGCGGACCGCGGCGCCCGGGAGCGGCCGACGCGCCCTCTCGGCGGCACGCCGCCTCTCGCTGCCGCCTATGCGCTCAAGGACGGACGGTAGAGGTGAGGGACCAGCGGCCTCAGCAGAGTCTCGGCCGCGATGTCCTCGGCCGGCATGGGCCGGCTGATCAGGTAGCCCTGGACGGCGTCACAGTGGTTGTCGCGCAAAAATTCGAGCTGCTCGGCGGTCTCTACGCCTTCGGCGATCACCTTGAGGTTCAGATTGTGGGCCATGACGATCAGGGAACGGACGATGGCGGCGTCATGGCGCTCGCTGCATACGTTGCGGACGAAGGAGCGGTCGATCTTGATCGACGCGCCGGGGAACGAGCGCAGATGGTTGAGTGAGGAGTACCCGGTGCCGAAATCGTCCAGGGCGACCCGGATCCCGAGATCGGTGAACTCCCTGAGCAGCGACTGCACCCGGCTCGGGCTCTTGAGGATGTCGCTTTCGGTGATCTCGATCTCGAGGAAGCGCGGCGCGAGATCGCATTGCTCGAGGATCGCCGCGACGGCCACCGCGATGTCCTCGTCCTGGAACTGCCTGGCCGAGAAGTTCACCGCGATGCGCATCGCCGGATAGCCGGCGCCGTGCCAGGCGCGCAGCTGGCCGCAGGCGGTCCGCAGCACCCAGGCGCCGATCGGCACGATCAGGCCGGTCTCCTCGGCAAGCGGGACGAACTCGGCCGCGCCGACCAGGCCGCGCCGCGGATGCTGCCAGCGCAGCAGCGCCTCCATGCCGACGATCCCGCCCGTCTGCAGATCCACCTGAGGCTGATAGTGCAGGTGAAACTCGCGCCGTGCCAGCGCGCCCCGCAGGCCGTTCTCCAGCTCGAGCCGCTTCGCCGCCCGCACCCGCATCGCCACGGTATAGAAGTGGAACCGGTCGGCGCCGCGCTCCTTGGCGCGGTACATGGCGGCGTCCGCGCTCGCCAGCAGCTCGTCGATGTTGTCGACGTCGGTCGGGTAGACCGAGATGCCGATGCTCGCGCTGGTGACCACCTCGCAGCGGCCGAGCGGCACCGGCTGGCGGATCACGTCGAGGATCCGGGCGGCGAAGCCCGCAATCACGCCGGGATTGGTCAGGCCGTCCATGACCACGGTGAACTCGTCGCCGCCGAGGCGGGCGACCAGGTCGCTCTCCCGGACCGACGACTTCAGGCGCTGGGCCATCTGCTTCAGGAGGACGTCGCCGGCCTCGTGGCCATGGGTGTCGTTGATGGTCTTGAAGCGGTCCAGGTCCAGCAGCATGACCGCCACCAGCTGATGATGCCGGTCGGCGCGGGCGAGCGTCTTGATCAGATAGTCGCGAAACAGGACGCGATTGGCGAGGCCGGTCAGCTGATCGAACCGGGCCATCTCGGCGAGCCGTCTCTCGGCCCGGTGCCGCTCGATCGCGTAGCGGATCGCCCGGTCGAGCAGCGGCGCGGTCATCTCGCCCTTGGCGAGGTAGTCGGCGGCGCCGGCCCGCATCGCCTCGAGATCGATCTCGCGATTGCCCTGCCCGGTCAGCACGATGAACGGCGCGGCCGATCCCAGCTCGATGGCCTCGCGCACCAGCTCCAGACCATTGCGCTCGCCCAGGCGGTAGTCGACCAGGCAGATGTCGTGACGGGCCTGCGCGATCACCGTGAGCGCCCGGTCCCACGACGGCACCCACTCCAGCTCGAAGGCGGCGCCGAAGGCGTCCGCCAGAAGCTCGCGGGTCAGGACGTAGTCGTCCTCGTCATCCTCGATCAGGAGGATGCGCGGCGCGATGTCGTTGCTGGCTGTCGTCGTCACGATCTCAAGCTGCGCGGCCGGAGCCCGCGATGATGGCAGCCGGGCAGGCCTCGAACCCTTCGAGCACGCATGGCCTCACGCCCTCGGCCTGGAGCACTCCGGTGGCAGGGACACGACCTCGATCCAGTACCGGCACAGGACCGTCAGGGCATCGGCCAAGCCCTCGAAGGTGGCCGGCTTGGTGATGAACGAGCTGACGCCGAGGCCGTAGGTGCCGACGATGTCGTCCTCGGCGTGCGAGGTGGTCAGGACCACGATCGGGATCCGGCATAGCTCCGGGTCGGCCTTGATCTCGCGGAGCGCCTCCCGCCCGTCCTTCCGCGGCATGTTGAGATCGAGGAGGACCACTCCCGGAAACGGGCGCCCCGACAGATGCCGGAACTTGTCCTCACGACGCAGGTACTGCATCAGCTGCTCGCCATTCTCGACGAAATGGACCTCATCGGCGAGCCCGCTCTCGTCGAACGCCTCCTCGATCATCAGCCGATCGTCGGCGTCGTCGTCGGCCACCAGGATGGTGGTCGGCATCGGGGTCGGCATCGGGATCGCGGTCACAGGACCGGCCCACTCGTCTGCTTGATCGGCAGCGTGAACACGAATGTCGCCCCCTTCCCTGGTTGGCTCGACGCCGTGATGGTCCCGCCGTGCCGTTCGAGGATCTTGCGGCAGGTGGCGAGACCGATGCCGGTACCCGGATACTCGTTGCGCCCGTGCAGGCGTTGGAAGATGCCGAAGATGCGTCCGGCGTAGGCAGGCTTGAAGCCGATGCCGTTGTCGGCGACGGTCACCGCGCACAGGCTGGCGCCGCCGCCGCTCGCGCGTTCGGGGCCGTGGACGCGCCCGCTGATGCGGACCACCGGGGGCACGCTTGGGCGACGGAACTTCAGGGCGTTGCTCAGCAGGTTCTGCAGCAGCTGGCGCATCTGGGTGGGGTCGGCCTCGACCTCGGGCAGCGCGCCGAGCTCGATCCGGGCGCCTGCCTGCTCGATCGTCACCTGAAGATCCGACATCACCTCCGCGGCGATCCGGCCGAGGTCGACCGGCACGAACGGCCGGGCCTTCGTTGTCACCCGCGAATAGGTCAGGAGGTCGTTGATCAGAGAGCGCAGGCGGCCAGCCGCATCCTGCATCCGATCGATGTACATCCGGCCGACGTCGCTCAGGTCGTCGCCGCACTTCGCCTTCAGCCGGTCGCCGAAGGCCTCGATCTTGCGCAGCGGCTCCTGCAGGTCGTGCGAGGCGATCGAGGCGAAATCCTGCAGCTCGCGATTGCTGCGCTCGAGCTTCCTGGCGTAGTCGCGCAGCGCCTCCTCGGCGCGCACCGTCTGGGTCACGTCCTCGTAGGTGGCGACCGAGCCGCCATGGGCCATCGGCTGATGCATCACCGCGATCACCCGGCCGTCGTTGAGGCGTTGATGGAGCACCGCCTGCTCGCGCTTGTCGGCGGTGGTCGGGCGCTCGGTGATCGCCCGCTCCGCGTCCTCGCGCCGGTAGTTGCCGAGGGCCACGCTGTATTCCATGATCTCGCGCAGCCTGATGCCCGGCTTCACCACCTCGGGCGAGAACCCGTACATCTGCAGATAGCGCTCGTTGCACACGATCAGGCGCTGGTCGGCATCGAACATGCACAGCCCCTGGATCATGTTGTGGAGGGCGGCGTTGAAGCGGGAGTACTGGATGCGCAGCTCGTCGCTGAGCTCGATCCGGGCGCTCTCCCGGCGTTTCAGCTCGGTGATGTCGGTGCGCGTGCCGACGGTGCCACCATCGGAGGTCCGATACTCGCCGATCTGGATCCAGCGACCGTCGGCGAGCTGGTGCTCGAGCACCGAGCCGTCGGCGCGGCGATGATGCTCGAGGCGCTCCGCAACGTAGGCCTCGGCACCGCCGCGAGCCGCCGCGTAGTGGCCGCGTTCGACGCCGGCGCGCAGGATCTCCTCCCAGCTGGTTCCGGGGCCCAGCTCGGCGCCGAGCGCGTCGATCTCCTTGAAGCGACGGTTGCAGATCACCAGCCGGTCGTCCTCGTCGAACAACGCGAAGCCGTCGTTGATGCTCTCGATGGCGTCGCGCAGGCGCGCTTCGGCGCGGGCGGCGCTGCGGGTCGCCTCGACCTCGGCGGTGATGTCCGTGCCGGTGCCGCGATAGCCGAGAAAGCGCCCGGCCCGGTCGAAGATCGGCTTGCCGCTGACCCGGACGTGCCGGATCGCGCCGGATGCAGGATCGGCGAGGTGGTAGCAGAAGTCGCGAAACGGACGGCGCGCCTCCAGATCGGCCTCATGCTGCCGTAGCTTCGGGCTTTCGAAGCCGCCCGCCCGCGCGAGCTCGGCGCGGGTCCGGCCGATGACATGCTCCTTGGGGATGCCCGTGAGCGCGGCGAACTGCCCGCTGAAGTAAGTGAAGCGCAGCTCCCGATCGGTTTCCCACAACCAGTCGGAGCTGGCATCGGCGTGATCTTGCGAGCGCCGGCACCAGCCATGCTGGGAGCCCGGCCGCTCGATCAGGATGGCGTGGTCGAGCCTGAGGCCGCTTCGCGTGAGGTGCGCCCGGATCCGCAGCCACCGGCCGTCGCGGAGCCTGATCTCGCAGGTGCCTTCCGGGGTCCGGTGCAGCGCGAGGTATTGCCGGACCAGACGGTCGGTAGGCTGATCCGGCCTCGCGCAATGGTCGCGCTCGAGAGCGGCCCGCACGAGATCCTCGAGCCGGCTGCCGGCGACCAGCCGATCCGCGATCGCATCGAAGATCTCACCGCAGGCCCGGTTCCAGAAGAGCAGCCGGCCGCCCCCATCGAACAGCGCGCAGGGGTCGGCCAGACTTTCCACGATCTGAAACGAAGCATTCAGGTCGTGCGCATGTCCGGGGACCGATGCCGGCAGCGCCTCGGCCGCCGCCGCGCCGCCGACACCCACGCCCCGCATCCCCTCCTCGAGGGTCGCCCGGGTCGGAGGACGGTCGCCCGATGGCGGTCGCTGAACGAGCTGACTCGGCACCCTTCGTTCCTTCGCGCGGCGCTTTGGCGGCTCGGATCTGCCAGCGCGCTTGCGACGCAGGGGGCTCGAGGAGCCCCGTGGCCTGCCGCGATCTCAAGCGCGACCTCGAGCCCAAGCTCATCGCGCATTGTGCCAGATATCCGAGGTCAAATTCAACCACTGCGATAATTACCGCTCGCGGTCCGATCTTAGGGGCGATGGCCTGAAGCCGAGGCGACCGATTGCCGCCGTTGGAGGGAAGGCGGGGTCGAGCCCGGCCGATTGGCTGTCGGATACCGGCACTTCTTGCCACGCTCGCCGGCGCCGCCGCCAGGTCATGCGCCGGAACCGCCTGCGCCACCGGCGCTGAGCAGGCGATCACAAGCGCAGGCGGACGAGCCTGATCGCGGGATCGTCGGGATCGGCCGTCTCCTCGAACCCGAGCAAGCGGCAGATCGCCAACATGGGGCGGTTCTCGCGCAGGACGAGGCCGAAGA
>Ga0299907_10003179_pt1 | contig 10452 bp, 9 predicted proteins | sample RVTome_16_FD_198680 | JGI IMG/M metagenome (GOLD analysis project Ga0299907, IMG submission 198680) | Soil microbial communities from uranium-contaminated site in the Upper Colorado River Basin, Wyoming, United States - RVT152D67 (version 2) ... | reverse complement strand
GCCCTATCCGGAGACATGTGGCGGGACATCCCAGAGGCAGTCGCCGAGCTCGATGGCGATGCAACGGTGCGGGTGATCGTGCTGGCGGGCCGGGGCAAGGCTTTCACAGTGGGCATCGACCTGAACCTGCTGTCATCGCTACAACCTTCTGGACCGTCACCGGCCGCAGGGAACCGACAGCTCTACACCGAGATCAAACGGCTGCAGACCACTGTCAGCTGCCTCGCCGAGACGGCCAAGCCCGTGATCGCAGCTATCCACGGCTACTGCCTCGGAGCCGGCGCCAACCTGATCTCGGCGTGCGATATCCGCCTCGCCGCCTCCGACGCCACCATCTCGATCAGGGAGACCAGGATGGGCCTGGTCGCAGACATCGGGGCGTTGCAGAGACTCCCTGGCATCGTGGGCAACGGGGTGACCGCTGAGATGGCCATGACCGGAGCGGACTACCCGGCCAGCTGGGCCCTGGATCGCGGTCTGGTCAGCCGGGTCTACGACGACCACGACTCCTTGATGACAGGCGCCCAAGACCTCGCCACCGAGATCGCGGCCAACTCGCCGCTGGTGACCCAGGGGATCAAGCGAATCCTCCAGGCCAACGACGGCCGCACGATGGATCAGGCCCTCGATTACATGGCGCAGTGGAACTCGTCGTTTCTCGTCTCCAACGACCTCGTGGAGGCAATGAACGCATTTCTGGAAAGGCGCGACCCCGACTTCACCGGCACCTGACTGCGTTGCTATAGCAACAGGTCGTGGATTCCGAGACCTGGTGCACGCACGACTAGACGCCGACTGGATGCCCGGTCGAGGTCCCTCGGGCAGGGGGACTTCCGGCCCGGATACGGGGACCTTCGGCACTCGTGAACCAGTTCACAAAGGGCGATGCTAATCCCATAGGCAGTTCCTGTTCTAAGGAGGAATGAAATGACTGCCATAGTCAAACCAGATCGAGGCTACGAAGCCGAAATCGCACACAAGAAGAGTTTCGTTCTCCTGCTGGCCGGAATCCTGGCGATGACCGTCGGGATCGGCGCAATGGCAGGTGGCATCTTCGGCGCCTGGTACACATGGGACCAGGCCGTCGCCCAAGACGTCGTCACGCCGGATGACGCTGCAATCCCGGAGACCCCGGTCAGGGGGCCCTTCACGATGTGGGCCCAGGCCGACATCATCACCCACCACCAGCTCGACAACACCGAAGGTCTCTACTACTCGCAGATGGACCGGGAAGTCCCGGCCGTCGACGAGAACGGTGAGGCCGTGCTCGACGAGAACGGTGAGGCCCTGATGGTCCCCAATGAGGCACGGGCATCCTGGTTCAACGCCACGACGCTGACCACGGCCCTCAGCCTCGGGATCATTTCCTACGCACTGGCGGCTTTCGCCTTCGTGACCGGGCTGACCCTGGCTGTCGTCGGGTTTGTGTTCTTCCAAATCCGGCGCAAGGCAGTGCTCCTATAACACCAACTGCCTAGCACGGAGGAGGGCCCCCGATTTTCGGGGGCCCTCCTCTTTGTGCGTCGTTGTATTCGTGGGTCGTCAATGGCGATCGCGTCGCAGGAGGGTGCGGACGACGGAGTTCTTCCAGATGTTGCCGACCTGGTCCCACGGTCGCTTCTCGTCGATCAGCACTGCCTCCATCGCAACGGGAGCGGAACTACCGAAGTGACCGGCTAGTTGGGTGAGGGTATGTGTCCAGATCTCGTCCTCGAGTCTCGAGGTGTACACACGGACACCTCGAGACTCCTTGGTGGGCCCTCGTCCACCGGCGATCACCGCGATCTCACCCGGGGCGATCCCGGCTGCCGGTGCAACGCCCCCTTCCACGGTCTCGTCGACGTGGAACGTCTCTACAGGCTTGGCCCAGTTGTCGGCATCTCTTGGTTCTGTCACGTCGCCTCCTCGTGGTGGAGGTTGTACGGGGATGCCGAGCGTTACGAAGTGGATATGACCGTTTCGTAACGGTGATCGGCCACAATCGTCGCCATGTCTCGTTATGACGCCGCCGTGGTGGGTGCGGGACCCAATGGGCTGGCTGCCGCGGTCGAGTTGGCGCGATCTGGCCGGAAGACCCTGCTCGTCGAGGCCGCTACGGAGATCGGGGGTGGAACGAGGACCGCAGAACTGACGCTCCCGGGCTTCAAGCACGACGTGTGCTCCGCGATACACCCATCAGGCGTGGCGTCCCCGTTCTTCAACGAGATCGGCCTCGAAGTGGAGTGGGTTCACCCGCCCATTCCGTTCACCCACCCCCTCGACGACGGGCGGGCGGCGGCACTTTTTCGGTCGGTTGGCGAGACTGCGGACGGCCTTGGAGATGATGGCCCCGGCTACCGGGCTCTCATGGAGCCGATCGTGGAGAACATCGAGCAGATGGTCGATGTCGCCCTGAGCCCGGTGACCGTGATCCCAGAGCACAAAGGCGCCTTTGCCAGGGTGGCCCTCATCGGTGGCCTTCCCGCGGCAGTCCTGGCGAAGCGATTCTCCACCGACGAAGGCAAAGCCCTGATAGCCGGCATCTCGGCCCACTCGATCGCTCCATTTCATGCCCCCGCCACGGCGGCGGTGGGAATGATGCTCGGCGCGATCGGACACAGCTACGGCTGGCCGATGGCGAAGGGAGGGTCACAGACCATCGCCAGCGCCCTGGCTGCCCGTTTTCTCGATCTGGGTGGTGAGATCGAGGTGGAGAGGACTGTCACGTCGGTCGACGAGCTTGATGCTGATCTGTTCTTCCTGGACGTCATGCCTCCCGCAGCGCGTGAGATCGCAGGTGAGCGCATCTCCGCCTCGAACACTCGCAAGCTGTCCCGATGGAAGTCCGGGCCGGGCATCTTCAAGATCGACTGGGCCCTCGACGGCCCGATCCCGTGGTCCGACCCACTGAGCAGCCAGGCTGCCACTGTGCACCTCGGTGGGCGCTACGCCGAGGTGGCTGCTGCAGAACGGGCGGTGGCGCGAGGCGAGCACCCTAAGCGTCCCTTCTTCCTCCTCGCCCAGCAGTCTCTCTTCGACCCGACTCGCGCCCCGGAGGACAAGCACACGGCCTGGGGGTATTGCCACGTCCCCAACGGCTCGTCGGTGGACGTGACGAGCGTGATCGAGGATCAGATCGAGCGCTTCGCCCCGGGATTCCGGGACCTCGTCCTGGGACGGCACACCATGAGTGCCATGGACGTTCAGTCGTACAACGTCAACTACGTCGGCGGGGACATCGGTGGCGGGCAGTACGGCCTGAGAAAGGTGCTTCAGCTCGGCGCCAAAGCCCCGTATCAGCTCGGGCGAGACGTCTTCTTGTGCTCATCGGCAACCCCGCCCGGTGCCGGAGTACACGGAATGGCCGGTTACCACGCGGTCCGAGCCGCCCTGGGCTAGGGCCTATCGTTTCGGCCGACCAGTCCCACCACGCGGTCGAGGGGAAGGGCGTGAGCCGTCCTTCCCTTCTGGCCCGTGGTGGTCTCGGCGGCGCAGAGTGCGTTGAGGATCGACTCCTCGGTGGCATCGGCCACGGCGTGGAAGAGACCATCCATCTCCTGGTGTGGATAGACGTCGATCGTCCAGGGACTCCCGTCCGCAGCTAGGTGGTTGCCGGTGGAGAAGGCGAGGAAGATGTCACCACTCGAGTCGTGTCCATACCCTCCGACCCTTCCCAGCCCCACCGTCACGCGTCTCGCCAGGCGGGAGCACTGCACCGGGAGGAGCGGGGCGTCGGTGGCCACGATGACGATGATCGAGCCGCCGTTCGGTGGCTCATCCCAGGCCGACGGAACCTCGTCGATCCCGATGGATCGCCCAACCGGGATCCCGTCCACGCGCAGGTCTCCCCGCCGTCCGTAGTTGGCTTGGGCGAGCACTCCCAGCGTGTATGTCCCCGATTTCGTTTCCACCACTCGCGACGACGTCCCGATCCCGCCTTTGAACTCGTGACAGATCATCCCCGTGCCCCCGCCGACACATCCCTCGGGCACCGGGCCGCCCGAGGCCGACTCGTATGCGTGACGAGCCTCCATCTCGGTGAGGGGGAAAGAGTCGATGTCGCTCAACCAGCCGTCCCAGGTCTCGGCGACCACCGGAAGATGGAAGACATCCTCGTGTCCTGCCTCCACGGCCGCCTTGACCAGGAAGTCACGGACGAGACCGACTTGGTGGGTGTTGGTGATCCCTATCGGTGAGCCGAGCAAGCCACTCTCCTCGATCCACGGCAACCCGGTCATCTCGCCATTGCCGCTGAAGTTGAACCAGCCTGCGTGTGCGTAGTCCGTCCAGATCTCCCCGTCCCTGGGCACGATCATGGTCACACCGGTGCGCGCCACCGTTGGCTCGTCGCGTACCAGGGTGGCGTGACCGACCCTCACTCCAGGAACGTCGGTGATGGTGTTGTCGGGTCCCGTCGGGAGGGTCCCGATCTCGATCCCGAGATCTCTCAATCGTCTTCTCATGGCCGGCGGGGGACGCTACCCGCGGCGGAGTACTGTCCCGCGTCCTATGAGGCATTCGGTGCCGAGATGACCCATCTGTTCCCTCGTGGCGCCGACCTGGCGTCGGTGGAGAGAGCGCAGGGATGCTGGATCACCGACACGCGAGGCAAGAGCTATCTGGACGCGGCATCCGGTGCGCTCGTCGTCAACATCGGGCACGGGGACTCCCGGGTGACCGCTGCGATTCAACGCCAGATGGCTGCGGTCTCTTACGTCCACCCATCCGCGTTCACCTCCGAGGCGGCCGAGCGATACGCGGGGGCCTTGTCCCCACTTCTTCCGATGCCCGACGCCTCCATCTTTCCGGTATCCGGGGGCTCGGAGGCCGTTGAGACAGCACTCAAGGCAGCGCGAGCCTTCCATCTCGCCATGGGCGAGACCGACAGGTCGATCGTCATCGGCCGGGAGCTCTCTTACCACGGGAACACGAGGGGCGCCCTCGACGTGTCCGGACGGGAAGCCCTCAGAGAGCCCTACCTCCCCTGGCTCGATCAGGCAGGCAGGGTGCCGGGGGTCCTCGAATACCGCTGCCCCAACCCGACCCACCCCGATCGCTGCGCGGGGTGGCATGCGAGCAGGCTCGACGAGGCGATCGTGCGCCTCGGGGCGAACAGGGTGGCCGCCTTCATCGCCGAGCCGATCGGGGGTGCCGCCAGTGGTGCCGCCGCACCTCCCGAGGGCTACTGGGAGGCCATCCGGCGGGTATGTGACGAGCACGGCGTCCTCATCATCGCCGACGAGGTGATGACTGGTTTCGGGCGGACTGGTCGTTGGTTTGCCTCCGAGCACTACGAGCTGGAGCCGGACATCATGACCCTCGCCAAGGGAGCAGCCAGCGGCTACTTCCCCTTGGGTGTCTGCGCGATGGCGGGCCACGTCGCCGCCCCGCTCATCGAAGGTGGATTTACCCACGGCCTCACCTTCTCTCATCACCCGGTGGGAGCGGCAGCCGGTCTGGCCGTCCTCCAGCGGCTCGACGAGCAGCGACTCCCTGATGCGGCCGCGGGCAAGGGGGAGAGATTGAAACAGTCGTTGCAGCGGGTCATCGGGGACCACTCATTCGTCGGTGACATCCGAGGGGTCGGCCTCCTGCTCGCCGTCGAGTTGGTCTCCGACCGACGAACCAAAGCCCCATTCCCCAGATCGAGGAGGATGGCCGAGAGGCTGACGCTCCTCGCCAAAGACCAGAGCCTCCTGGTCTACCGCTCCTCAGGCTGCGCCGGAGCCGGGGCCGGGGACCTAGTGATGATCGGGCCGCCACTCACGATCAGCGAAGACGAGATCGAAGAGGTAGCAGAGCGACTCGGAGCGGCGATGATGGGGCTGACATGACGATCACTGCCGTCTGGTCTGAGGGGAGCCTGCTCCACGACCCCGACGGGGAAGTATGGATCGGCATGCCCATCGAGGGGGACGAGACTCCCGACCGCGGCAGGTCGATGAAGACCGCCATCGACGGCGCCGGCTTGGAAATCGCCCCTCCGACAGAGCACCCAGACTCGGCGATCACGGCTGTTCACGATCCCGGGATGCTCTCCTATCTGCAGACCGCCCACGAGGAGTGGGTGGCTGCGGGATATCCGACAGAGCACGGTCAGAGCCATGTGGTGGCTTACGCGTGGCCCCATCCGGGGGCCTTCGGTCATCTCACCCCGCGGGTGCCGGCCAGCCGCGCTGCCCGGGCCGGCCTGTACTGCATGGACACCTGCACGACTCTGGGCCCGGGCTCCTACCGCGGCATCAGATACGCAGTTGACGCCGCTCTCACCGCCGCCGATCTGGTGCTCGGCGGACAGACAGCCGCCTACGCCGCGGTGCGGCCTCCGGGGCATCACGCAGGGACCGACTACTTCGGCGGGTCGTGTTACCTCAACAACGCGGCCATCACTGCGCAGTACCTCAGCGACGCCGGGGGCGGGCGCGTCGGCATCATCGACATCGACGCGCATCACGGGAACGGCACCCAACAGGTGTTCTTCGAGCGCGACGACGTCGTCTACACATCGGTCCACATCGACCCGGGAATGGGCTGGTTTCCGCACTGGAGCGGGTTCGCCGAGGAGATCGGTGATGGGCCTGGGAAGGGGTTCAATCACAATTTGCCCCTTTCTCCCGGCGATGGCGACCGCCAGATGATCGAGGCCGTGGAAGAGCTGGCCGCCCTGGTGACCGGGACCGGCTGTGATGCGTTGGTCGTGTCTCTCGGAGTCGACGCGGGATCCGCCGACGAGAACTCGCCATTGGTGGTGACCACCGAAGGGTTCGCAGATGTGGGGCGGGTGCTCGGCTCTCTCGAGCTGCCGACGGTGCTCGTCCAAGAGGGGGGCTACGACCTGGCAGCCCTCGAACGAGACCTGAGCTCGGTCCTCACCGGGTTCGCGGGGGGGCGGCTCCCTTCGAGCCCGGCCTCTTGATCAGACCGACCGCTATCTTGTGCCGGTTCCCCAGCTGTAGGAGGCGTGGATGAGCTCGAGCCCATGGCTGGGGCGTGATGAGCACGGTGGCGTCCCCAGCCAACCGCGGCCAGACCGCAGGGCTGCCCCCCATTGGCGTCTCGACGCCATCTACGCGACCGAGAGACCGCACCATCCGGTGGCTTCGCCAGATGGGGCATCGGTCGCCTTCGTCCTGTCCTCGGGTGCGGAGAGCGACATCTACGTCGTCGGCGCGGAGGGCGGGCAACCCCGACGCCTGACCACCGACCGGGCCCTTGCCTCCTATTGGGAAGACTCGGCACCGGTTTGGTCCCCAACCGGGTCACATCTCGCCTACACATCCGGGTCGCACACATATGTCGTGCCCGCCGACGGTGGGCCACCTCGACGGATCTCCGACGCCGCCGTGGGGACCTGGCTCGATGACCAACGACTCGTGGTCGTGGTGGAGCGGAAACGGACGACCCGGCTTGCCCTGGTGGATGTCGACGACCCCTGGCCTCAGCCTTTCGGGCCTAAGGGCGGCGACGTTGGCCAGGTCGTGCCCACGGGTGACGGGAGAGTGCTGGCCACGTTCTGGCCGAAGTCGGACAAGAACCGTTCCGACGTCGTAATCGCCGATCCCGAAGGGGAAAGTCAAACACTGGTCGGCCACGACGATCGTCGTGCCCTCGATGCCACCGCTCATCAGGGAAGAGTCGCCTATGTCCTCGAAGTCGACGACTGGCGCGCCGTCTACATAACCGACCTGGCCGGCGGTGAGCATCGGCTCCTCGCCAAGGACGCCGCTGACTTCGGAGATCTGGCCTGGTCCAACGACGGAGAGAGACTCGCCGCCATCAGATCGCGGCGAGGCAAGGCCGACCTGGTGACGATCGACCTGGGTGGAGAGGTGACCGAGGTGGCTCCCGGAGGGTTCTGGCAGACTCCAACTTGGGCAGGATCAGCGATCGTGGCCATCCACGAGGCCAACGACACCGCACCCCGTGTCATCCGGGCGATCGGTGATCAGACGACGACTCTCCACGACGGCGCACCGGCAGCCGTAGCCGCAGCGCCCCACGCCGATTTCGAGAGAGTGGTCTTCAATTCGAGTGACGGACTCGAGATCGAGGGATTCCTCATCAGGCCAGATGACGTCTCCCAGCCGGTTCCGGCAGTGGTCTACCCCCATGGAGGGCCGACATCTGTGTTCGGCGAGGAGTGGGACGGGCACGCCCAGTACTTCGTCGACAAGGGCTACGCCTGGCTTGGGATCAACTTCCGAGGGTCAACCACGTACGGAGTCGAGTTCGAGCGAGCCAATCACAACGACTGGGGTATCGGCGACACTGCCGACTGCATCGCCGCGGGCCGATATCTGGCCGGCCTCGACTGGGTCGACGGTGACCGACTCGCCATTTTCGGTGCCAGCTACGGGAGCTACATGGCCCTTGCCTCACTGGTGCATCCCGAAAACCCCTTCGCGTGCGGGGTAGCCAAGTACGGCGACTGCAACATCCTCACCTCGTGGGCTCAGGGTGACCGTGAGGGTGGAGACGACCTGGAGCGGATGATGGGCCACCCATCGCAGAACCGCCGCGCCTACCACGCCGCATCACCGATCCACGACATCGAGCGGATCGACCGGCCAATCCTCATCGCCCACGGCGAGAAGGACGCCAGAGTCAGCGTCAAACAGACCGAGGAACTGGTAGCCGCGCTGGAGCAACTCGGGAAGACCTACGAATACGTGACCTACCCGGAGGAGGCTCACGGATTCCTGCGCCGCCCCTCGCAGATCGACTTCTACAGGAGACTGGAGCGGTTCCTCGACTGGTACCTGCTGTGACCCGGTGAGCGGTCCCGTCCACCCATCTCCGGAGCTCGCCATCCTTCACACGATGAGGTGCATTGGGCATGCCGGTGGCCAGAGGGTGGCAACCGCCTCAGGCATGGATGTCGAAGTGGTCGAAGACCAGCTCGTCCGTTTGCGCGAGCGGGGACTCGTGACGTTGGACGATGGCGTCTTCGGTGGATGGAGCCTCACCCTGTCCGGGAGAGACTGGGCCGAGGCCGCCGTGCGGGGAGAGGTGCGGGAGGCGGATGCCTCCGAGCTGGTCAACACGGCCTATCAGGAGTTCCTCCCCCTCAACGGAGTGGTGATGGCGATATGCCACGACTGGCAGATGCGAAACCTGGGAGGCAGGCCCGTCGTCAACGACCATGAGGATCATCGGTACGACGATGCCGTCCTCGCCCGGCTCTCTTCGGCCGACCAGGCTGCTCAGGCGATCTGTGAGCGGCTGGCGCACCGGCTCGCCCGCTTTGCGGTATACGGACGCCGGCTCACCTACGCAGCTCGCAAAGCACACGACGGCGATCTCCAGTTTGTGACCGATGACCTCGAGTCCTACCACAGCGTGTGGTTCCAGCTTCACGAGGATCTCCTCGTGACGTGTGGGATCTCCCGCGATGAGGAGCGAGCGCGGGAGACCTGAACTGGATCTAGGTCTCCAGGCCCTCAAGCCATTCGGGATATTGCCGAAATATCGGCCATGACTACCGCCAATCCGGCAATCAGCGCCTGGGCCAGTCATCCGCTGGGGAAGGCGGCTCGTGCCGCCATCGCTGTCGGCGGGTTGGTGACCGCCACCCTCGTCCTGATGACGGCCTCCGTGGTCGCCACAGGGTCCTGGGCCCTGGTCATCCTCGGTGTCGGGATCGCCGCCCTATCGGTGCGAGCTGCCCGTCTCCCGAGCCCGCTGCGGCTGACCCTGGTGAGCCTGGCCTTGATCGCGATCCCCCTCACCTTCCAAGCCTTCTGAGAACCCGGGGCCGATATGCGCCCCGCACATGAGCAACGGCCACCGGCTAACGGTGGCCGTTGGCCGTCTCGTTTTGATTGAGTAGGCCCCTCAGACCCCCCGCCACCTCGAGGTCCGGGTGTTTCGAACAGGGACGGGTGTCCAAGGGAGGCGCGCCAGTCTCCTCTGATGCACAGTCGGCTGGCCGAACAGGTCATGGACATAGGGGACATTCCCCATGTACAGGTGACCGCCGACCCGACATCATGACGAATGAAGGGGGACTTCAGGGCAACACTCCGTCCCTCGAAGCGACAATGGGGACCTCACCTGGGGAGCCGTGCATGCGGCTCCCCAGGCCCTTTTCCAGACATGCCACCCTCTCTTTCCACTACCTTTTTCCCAATGCTGAAGGGGAGATTCCACCATCGGGGCAGCCCCGAGCTCGAAGCGACACTGCGACGCATGGTGGTGGTCTTCCGCTTTCTCGGCTGGATATGGATGTCGCTCCTCGTCGTGGTGACGCTGATCTCCGACCCGCCGGAGCGGCTCTGGGTCGTGTATGCCGCCGTTGGGGTGGCCACGGTTTGGACATTCCTCACGTGGTTCATGGCCCGCCGCCATCCGATAGCGCTCGCCGGGCCTGCTTGGTTCGCATCTGACACCGTCGTGATGCTGGCAGTGGGAGCGGCGTCGGTCGCATCCGGAGCCGCCGAGCTGTTCCACGGCGGGATGCCTCTCTCCTATGTG
>Ga0299907_10003177_pt1 | contig 10453 bp, 9 predicted proteins | sample RVTome_16_FD_198680 | JGI IMG/M metagenome (GOLD analysis project Ga0299907, IMG submission 198680) | Soil microbial communities from uranium-contaminated site in the Upper Colorado River Basin, Wyoming, United States - RVT152D67 (version 2) ... | reverse complement strand
CGCCGGCGGCGCCGTCTGGTCGACCACGCGGCCATCCCGCAGGAACACCACCCGATCGGCCCACGACGCCATCTGCGCGTCATGCGTCACGATCACCCCGGCCACGCCCTGCCGGCATGCGCTGCGCGCCAGGCGCATCACGGCCTCCCCGTTGACCGAATCCAGCGCGCCGGTCGGCTCATCCGCGAGCAGCAACCGGCGGTCGCCCACCACCGCGCGCGCGATCGCCAGCCGCTGCCGCTCGCCACCCGACAGCTCGTCGGGATACCGGCCGGCCCGTTCGGCCAGACCGAGGTTGGTCAGCGCCTGCCGGCCGATCCTGTGTGCGGCCCTGACACCGACGCCGTCCAGCTCCAGGGGCAACGCCACGTTCTCGACCGCGGTCAGCCCGGCGAGCAGGTTGAAGTCCTGGAACACGTAGCCGACCGACCGGCGCCGCAGCCGGGCGAGATCGTCACCCGACATGCCCGACAAGTGGACGCCGTCCACCAGCACCTCGCCGGTGGTCGGCGCCTCAAGGCTGCCGGCGATCAGCAGCAGCGTGCTCTTGCCCGAACCGCTGGGCCCCATGACCGCCACCAGCTCGCCACGCTCGACCGACAGGTCGACCTCCCGCAACGCGCACACCTCGGTGGGTCCGGCGCCATAGACCTTCGACACCCCGCGCAGCTCGACCGCGGCGGTCACTGGTGCACCTCCACCGCGCGCTCCGGTTGCGGTGCCACCGACGGCGGGGCGGTCGCGGGGAAGCGGGTCAGCCGCGCGTCGGCCGCGTCCAGCCACCGCACCACCCCCTCCAGCCGGAACAGCTGGGCGTCAACGACCAACGCCAGGCCGACATCATCCTCCGGGGCCTGACCCTTCATCTGGGTGTACCGCTGCATCAGCTCAACAAGGTGCCGCCGGTGCGCCTGCAGCAGCTCCGCGACATCGACTCCTGGCACCTGCAACGCCACGAGCACCTTGATGACCAGCTCGTCCCGCGGGGGCGGGATGGCATCCGGCGGCCTCCGCAACCACGCGTCGAGCTCGCGGCCGCCACTGGAGGTGAGCCGGAAGGCCTTCTGCGCGCCCTCGCTGTCGGCGTCGTCGGACTCGATCAGCCCGTCGCGTTCGAGGCGCTGCAGGGTCAGGTAGACCTGCCCGCCGTTGAGCGGCCAGATCTCGCCCGTCCGCGACTCGAACTCCTGCCGAAGCTGCAACCCGTACTTCGGTCCCGCACTCAACAGGGCCAGCAGCGCGTGGCGAACCGTCATCAGGGATCCGATCGTGAAGGCTACTGAGTACAGTACTCGGTATCCTACTCAGTAGTCAAACACGATCTCGGCGCAGGATTGTGGAGCCCCGCGGGTGCGGTCTGTCAGGAGGCGACGGCCTCGGCGATCGGCTGCTGCATCACGATCGGCGCGGAAAGCCAGGCTTCCGGGATGCCGAACCCATCGACCAGCGTCGCGGCATGTGGCCGCAGCCGGCTGCACAGCTCGTTGACCGTCTGGGTCACCGCCTTCGCCTGTCCACGTGACACCCGCCCGTGCTCGAGGAACCAGGCGCGGTCCGCCTCGATGTTGGTCAGCACGTACAGGTCGCACACGTCGTCGAGCAGCAGGGCGGTGTCCGGGTCGGAGCAGCGGTCGATGGCGGCGACGAACGACTCGAGCACCAGGTGGTCGACGTGGACCCGGGCGGCGCGCAGCACGTGGTCCTGCGCGGCGTTGAACGTGACGAAGGCGTCGACGCCGTCCGCGCCCGCGGTCCGCAGGCGACGGGCCAGGCCGGCCAGCACGTGCTCGGCCCGGTCGGCGAACAGCGCCCGCTGCCAGTTCCGATCCCGCAGGCCACCCGGGCGCAGGCGCTGCCCCACCGTCCGCGCGCCGGACCATTCGGCGGCGATGCCGGCCGCCGTCCTCGCGGCGAACCGCGCCATGCCACGCGGGTCAAGGCTGCGGATGCGGTCGCGGTAACCGGTCAGCAGGTTCTTCGCGACCAGTTGCAGCAGCACCGTGTTGTCACCCTCGAAGGTCGTGAACACGTCACTGTCGGCCTTGAGTTGCGGCAGGAGGTTCTCGGCGAGGTAGCCGGCGCCGCCACAGGCTTCGCGGCAGGTCTGGATGGTGCTCGTGGCGTGCCACGTGGCGACGGCCTTCAGTCCCGCGGCCCGGCTCTCCAGTTCGCGGTGGGCGGGTGTGTCCCCGTCGCGGGCGTGCACGGACTCGAGCATGCCGACGAGGTCCTGCTGGGCGAACTGCAACGCGTAGCTCGTGGCCAGCGCGGGCAGCAGCTTGCGCTGGTGGACGAGGTAGTCCAGCAGCGGGATCTCGTCACCGGTGTCGGTCGCACTGAACTGCCGGCGTGCCAGTCCGTAGCGGACCGCGATGGCCAGGGCGGTCTGGGTCGCTGCGCCGGCGCCGCCCGCGACGGCGATGCGGCCCCCGACCAGCGTGCCGAGCATCGTGAAGAACCGCCGGTTGGCGTTGTCGATGGAGCTCGTGTAGGTGCCGTCGGGGGCCACGTCGCCGTACCGGTTGAGCAGTGCCTCCCGTGGCACCCGGACATGGTCGAACGACAGGCGGCCGTTGTCGACGCCGTTCAACCCGGCCTTGGGGCCGCAATCCGAGATGTGCACACCCGTGAACGGCCGGCCGGCGGCGTCGCGGATGGGGACCATCAGCGCGTGGACGCCGTGGTGCCGGCCGCCGGTGATCAGCTGGGCGAACACGACGGCCATGCGTCCGTCGCGTGCCGCGTTGCCGATGTAGTCCTTGCGCGCCGCCAGATCCGGTGTATGCACGACGAACTGCTCGGTCGCCGGGTCGTACGTCGCCGTGGTGCCCAGCCGCTGCACATTCGAGCCGTGTCCGGTCTCGGTCATGGCGAAGCACCCGGGCAGGTCGAGCTCGATGGCGGCCCGCAGGTAGCGCTCGTGGTGGCGGGACGTGCCCAGCGCCTGGATCGCGCCACCGAACAGCCCCCAGTGGACCCCGGCCTTGACCAGCAGCGACAGTTCCGCGTGGCCGATGATCTGCAGCAGGTTGATGGAACCGCCGATGTCCCCGCCGCCGCCGTACTCCGGCAGGAACCCGAGTCGGTGCAGCCCGCTTGCGGCCAGTTCGTGCATCAGATCGCCGATGCGTTCGCGGCGCTGCTCCAGCGTCAGCTCGGGAGCGAGGTGCAGGTCGATGCGCCCGAGCTGGCCGCGAGCCTCGTCGCGGACGGCCGCCCACCTGCCATCGAGCAGGTCTGTCAACCGCGCCGCCTGCGCGGTCGGCTCCACTGCGGTCACCACGTCGTGCGTCGTCATGGTTCTCCTCGTTGACCCGGGTATCAGGCGGGTTGAACAGATCTCCACCCGAAATCTACTCCACGGTAACTTACGGAGCCGTAGGTTGCAGCGATCGCCTACGGGTTGCTGCTCAGCGGGCTGCGGCGCGGCGGAAGGGCACGCAACCGCGCCGGGCCGGTAGTACCGGCCGGCGGCCGTCTCTGACGCCACCGCAGCGGCGGCAGTCGTCAGCCCTTGACGCTGCCCGCGGTCAGCCCCTCGACGAGGTAGCGCTCGGCCACGAAGAAGATCAGGATGACCGGCAGCGAGATGACCACGGCGCCGGCCATCAGCACGGTCCGCGGGATCTCCTGGCTGTCCAGTTGCTGCAGGCCGAGTGGCAGCGTCCACAGCTCCGGTGACTGGGTCAGGAACAGCAACGCGTAGAGGAACTCGTTCCACGCGATCATGAACACGTACAGCGACACCGCAGCGAGCGCGGGTGCCGCCAGCGGCAGGACGATCCGCCAGATGACCGCCAGGCGGGAGCAGCCGTCGATCAGCGCCGACTCCTCGACCTCGACCGGCACCGTCACGAAGTAGCTGCGCAGCATGTAGAGGGCGACCGGGATGGTCTGCGCCAGATACACGATGGTCAGACCGACCAGCGAGTCCCGCAGGCCGATCGCGGTGAAGACGACGAACAACGGGATCGCCATCACGATGGCGGGGAACAGGTAGACCAGCACCATCGCCATGTTGATCGTGCGCTTACCGAAGAAGCGCAGTCGTGCGGCCGCGTAGGCGGCCAGCGTGCCGGTGCCCACGGTGATGAGCACCGTCGCCAGCGCGACGAGTGCACTGTTGCGCAGCAGGCGCACGAACCCGCGACCGCCCTCCTCGGCGGGCCGCAGCACGTTGCGATAGGTCTCCAGCGATGAGACCTCGCTCCATGACGGGAAGAAGTTCGCGGGATTGAGCAGCACCTCCGCGATGTCCTTGAACGACAGCGTGACCATGTACAGCAACGGAAACGCCGTGATCGCGATGAAGAACGCGATGCTTGCCCATTTCAGGACGCCCAGGGTCCAGTATTCGGCGTTGCGGCTGCGGACGGTCACCCGGTCTCCTCCGTCGGAACAAAGCGGAAGTACAGCAGCAGCAGCACCGCCAGGAACAGTGCCAGCACGATCGACAGCGCCGCCGCCGCCCCGATGTCGCTGCGCCCGAACAGGTACTCGAAGATCTCGACGCTCACGACCTGGGTGCCACCGGCCCCACCGGTCAGCAGATAGATCTCGTCGAACGTGTTGAACGTCCAGATGAAGCGCAGCAGGAACAGCACCGCGAACACACCCCGCAGCTGGGGAAGGGTGATGTGGAAGAAGCCCTGCAGCGCGCTGGCGCCGTCCACCTCGGCGGCTTCGTACAGTTCACCGGGCAACGCCTGCAGGCGCGCCAGGATGAACAGGAACGCGAACGGAAAGCTGCGCCAGCCCTCGAACAGGATGATCATCGTGAACGCCGCTGGCAGGCCGAACTCCAGGCCGAAGATCTGGATATCGAAGCTGCGGCTGGTGAGGAAGTCGACGTTGCCGGTGTTGAACACCGACTGGATCCACGAGTTCAGGATCCCGATCTGCGGGTTGAGCATGGTACGCCACAGCAGCGCCGCCGCCACGACTGGGACGACGTAGGGGAAGAGGATCAGCCCGCGGACCAGGGAGCGGCCGCGGAACGCCGACTGGACGACCAGCGCGGCCCACAACCCCATCAGGATCGACAGCGAGGTGCCGAGCACCGCGTACAGCAGCGTCGTACGCAGCAACTCGATGAAGTCCGAGTCGCCGATGACCTCCTCGTAGTTCTCCAGCGAGAAGTCGAACGCCAGCGGGTTGAAGTTCTGCAACTCGATCAGCCGCAGTTCGCGCAGCGACAGCGCCACGTTCCACAGCACCGGCAGCAGCACCAACGCGAGCACGATGATGACGGCAGGCGCGATCAGGCCGAATGCAAGCCGTTGCTCGCGCTGCCGGATGGTCGACCCACCGGGCGACGGCGGGGTCGACGGACCGGCACCCTCCTCGACGAGCGCGACTTCGGGCGCGCTGTTGATCTCCCGAAGTTCGTCCCCCGGCCCTTGCGTCATGCTGCCGGCCTACTCGACCTCGGACGCCAACTGCTCCGCGGCCTCCTGCGGCGTCAGGCCTCCCTGGACCACCTCGTTCAACGCCTGCGGGACGGCAAGGGTCTCGTAGAGCCGTGACACCTGCTCGCCCGCGCCCTGGCCGAAGCCCCAGCGGTCGAAGTTGTTGACGCCCTCCTGCAGGCGGTCGATGACCTCCTGACCGTAGTTGTCGCTCAGCGGCGCCTTCTCGTCGACACCGGCCTCCAGATCCTGCCACTGGGTCACGTAGGTCTCCGGCTCCTCGGCCGTGCCCGGTCGCATCGGGAACTTGCCCTCGGGGGCCATCGACAGCCAGTCGACGTAGCCGTCGGTCAGCAGGTAGCGGATGAACTCCTGTGCGGATTCGACGTCCGCGTTGGCGCCGATGCCGAAGTAGGACACCTGCCCGTACTGCGCGGGCTCGGCACCGCCTCCGCTGATCGCACCGATCAACCCGGAGTTCTGCGCCAGGAACGTCGGATCGTCCTCGCATTCGGGGCAGGTGGGCAGCGCATCGTTACGCAATCCGGCCATCTCGTCGAGGATGAACGGCGACCAGATGATCATCGCGGCCTGCCCGGCGAAGTAGGTGGCGCGGGTGGTGTCGACGGTCTGCGCGCCACCGGGGCTGTAGTCGTTGACCAGCGTCGAGAAGAACTCGATGGCCTCCGCGCACTGCGGTGATCCCAACGTCACCTCGCCGCCGTCATCGACCATCTGGCAGCCGTTGGCCAGCGCGAGCGCCTCGAAGGTCTGCTGGGTGAAGACGTCCGCCGGGTCGGTCGCGAGCGTGATGCCCGACATGTTGTTGTCCGGGTCGTGGAGCGCCTCGGCGGCGGCCTGGATCCGCTCGAAGGTGTCCGGCGGTTCGAGTCCGGCCTCCTCGAACAGGTCCGTGCGGTACACGAGCAGCTGGCCCCACCCGTCGGCGGGAACCGAGACAACCTGGTCGTCGATGGTGGCCAATTCCAGCGCCGGCGTGGAGAACGTGTCGCGGCCCAGCTCCTCGACCACCGCGTTCGCGGCGTCTGGATCGATGAGCCCCTGCTCCGCCCAACCGGCCGCGAAGTCCAATCCGTGGAACACGACGTCGGGCAGGTCTCCCGACGCGGCGTTCGCGATCATGAGGTTTGGCAGTTCGTCCTCGGCCACCGCGTTGAGCTCGACCTCGATGCCGGTCTCCTCGGTGAACGCGCTGATGATCTCGCGCTGCACCGCCACGCGGTCATCGAGGTTCTCTGTGCTCCAGAAGGTGATCGGCCCGCCGCCCTCGCCGCCGCCTCCTCCTCCACCCTCGGAGGCGTCACCGCCGCCGGTTTCCTCGTCACCGCCACCACAGGCGGCGGCCACGAGCGCCATGACGAGCAGCAGCATGAGAAGTGGACGGCGGCGCATGCGATCTCCCTCGTACGACACAGGTAGCTGGTGGATCGTACTGCGTTCCCAATGTGACACAAGATGCCATTTTCTTACCGCCTCGCAGATCACTCGGACATCTGCTCAGAGCGGCATGTGGCGGCGCAGAAATGCCGCGACGGCGGGCAGCACGACCGCCGGATCGCCATCGATGCCGCACTCCATCGCGAGATAGCCGTCGTAGCCGATGTCGGCCAGCGCCGCGAGCATGGCCGCGAAGTCCAGATGCCCCGCGCCTGGCTGTAGCCGGTTGCTGTCGCCGATCTGCACGTGGGACAGCACGGGGCCCACGTTGCGGATCGCCTGCGCCGGATCGGCCTCCTCGATGTTCATGTGATACAGGTCGCCGACGACCTGGACGGCGTCACAGCCGGTGGCGCGCGCCAGATCTGCGGCCTGATCGAGCCGGTTGACCATGTGGTCCTCGTACCGGTTCAACGGTTCGAGCCACACGACGACACCCTCGCGCGCCGCGTGCTCGCCCAGCTCGGTCAACGCCGCGACGAGGATGTCGCGGTCCTCCGCCGGTGACCGGGGCGGGTCGAACGGGGGCAGCCGGCGCGAGAACATCCCCCACGACGCCGGGGTCATGGCGCCGGTGCCTTCGATCTCGGCGATGACCGACAGCAGCGACTTCATCTGCGCGATGGCATCGCGGCGGCGCTCGGGATCGAAATGACCGATGAAGTGGTCCGTCGCCGGGCAGACCGACGGCATCACCACGCCGGCGCGGTGCGCCGCCCGCAGCTCAGGTAGCCGATTGCGGAACCCGAAGCCGTCGGCCCCGCGCAGTTCGATGCCGTCGAACCCGTGCCGGAGGCAGAACGCCCACTTGTCGGTGAGCGTCCTCCCCGGGATGTGCTGTTCCTGGCAGGCGAGCTTCACTGTCGGACTCCATCCGTGGCATCCGCGAAGTCGAGGATGACCTGCAGGACTGCGGGGTCGCGGGCGTCGAGCAACGTGAACGCCTCGGCGGCACGTTCGACGGGCAGCACATGGGTGATGAGCGCATCGACCTCGATGTCGCCCCGCACGAGCAGGTCGATGACGGTGCGCTCCATGCGCTCGCGCGACCAGCGATGCGCCAGGTCGGGGCGGATGCCGGAGATCTGGGAGCACACGATCGCGATGCGGTTGTGGTGGAACTCCTCGCCCAGCCGGAGGCCGACGCCGTCACCCTGGAGGAATCCCGAGCACACGACCCGGGAGTTGTACGCGGTGGCGCGCACCGCGTTGTGCAGCGCGAGGTACGAACCGGTCAGCTCGATCGACACGTCGGCGCCTCGCCCACCGGTCAACGTGCGGATCGTGGCGGCGGCATCGTCCGTGCTGATGTCGATGCACTGGTGTGCGCCGAGGTCCGCGGCCGCGTCCAGTCGCGTGGTCACCCGATCGATCGCGATCACCCGCGCGCCGCTCAGTCGAGCCATCTGGGTGGCCAGCAGACCCGGCACACCCAACCCGAACACCGCGACATGGTCGCCGAGCTGGATGTCGGCGTCCAGCACCGCGTTGAGTGCGATGGCACCGATGCGCGCGAAGACCGCGTGCTGTGGCGGGACCGCCGCGGGCAGCCGCCGCTGCACGGCCCACGCTTCGTCGACGATGGTCGAACTGCGGTGGTTCCAGGCGCCATGGATCAGGTCGCCGGGCCGGATGTCCTCGACGTGGGGCCCGACGACGTCGACACAGCCGACCTCCTGATACCCCCAGGTCTCGAGCGGGTAGATCGCCGCGGGCGCGCCATCGAGGAACAACCGCCGCTCGCTGTCCCACTCGCGCTCGAAGTAGGGGTTCGAGCCGCGGTACTGCGTGAGCTCGGTTCCGGCGGAGATGCCCGACAGCACGGTCTGCACCCTGACCTGCCCCGGTCTCGGTTCGGCGTCGTCGTAGTGCGCCAGCGTCACCGTTCGCGGCGCATCAAGTCGGACCAGACGTCCCATGCCGGACCCGGCCTTTCTTCTGGCGGACTCGTCCCACGCGTCGGGCACCCGGCTGCAATGCCGGGTGCGACGTGACGGCATCTCACCACATGCCGTCCCGACCGCGGTGGAACCTCACCGCCCGACCGCACGGCATCCGCTGCGGTGCGGTCCCACGCCGACAGGGCGCACGCCGCCGGTGGAGGTGCTCAGCTGTCAGCGAGCGTGATGCGCAGGCGGGTCGCGGTGACATATGGTGGCCAGCGTCGGACAACCGAGGCATGGCAGGACGCGATGAGCACCTCCCAGACGCGCAACTCCGCTGCTGCGGTGGACATGGCGGCTCCGGGCGCCGTCGCCAACCCGGAGGAGGTCGCCGCCGCCGACCGGATGGCACACGCGGCGGTCTTCGTCAGCGGGTTCCGCTGCATCATGATGTACATGGTGCTTCCGGCCGCCGGACCGGTCGTCAGCCAGTTCAACGGCGTCATCCTTCCGGTCAACCTGCTGCTGCACGTCGTCACACTGGTGACCACCACGCTGGCGGTCCGGCGCGCGCGGCGCAGCAACCACCCGTGGCGGCGGGGCTACATCGTGCTGGGCATCTTCTTCTTCGTCTTCTCGCTGGTGACGCTGGCCTTCGAACTGCTGATGATGTTCGGCGCGCCCGCCGCCTGAGCGGCACCGGGCGCTGCGGCCCAGCGGTTGCAGCGTTGGAAACCTTCTACGCTGGACGCGTGTCCAGCACCGAAGAGCTCAGCAACCAGCTCCGTGTTCGGGGCTACCGGGTTACCAGGCCTCGGCAGGCGGTCTGGCGTGCCCTCAACGACGCTCAGGACCATCTGACCGTCGAAGAGGTCGCCGCCCGCGTCGCCGAACGCCAGCCTGGCGTCAACCTGGCGTCGGTGTACCGGTCGCTGGCCCTTTTCGCCGAGCTCAACCTGGTTCGTGAATCGCGGTTGGGTGACGAGGACATCACCCGCTGGGAGATCGCCCACCCCGACGAGCACTTCCATCTGGTGTGTGACGTGTGCGGGCGTGTCGACCACCACGCCGGTGACCTGGTCGCGCGGGTCGTCGACCACCTCCGGACGGGGCACCGCTTCGAGCCCCGCGCTGTCGAGCTGACGGTCGCGGGACGCTGCGCGGACTGCGGCGCCCGCCGGGCCGAACAGTCCAGCGGGTGAGCATCCTCACTATTGCAAGTCACTTGCGATAGCGGCTACGGTGCCAGGTATCTGTGCGGCGGCGACCTCTGCTGCCGTCATATGTCCCAGGAGGCAACACCATGCACGCTCCCGACGGGTTCCTCAGTGCCGGCACCGCGGTTGCCACCGGCGCGGTGAGCGCGGGCGCGATCGGCGCGTCGCTGCGTCAGATGCGGACGAGCCTGAAGGACAAGCAGGTCCCGCTGGCTGGGCTCGCGGCGGCGTTCATCTTCGCCGCGCAGATGTTCAACTTCCCGGTCGCGGCGGGCACCACGGGACACCTGCTGGGCGGTGCGCTGGCGGCTGTGCTGCTCGGACCGTTCACAGGTGCGGTGGTGGTCGCCGTGGTCGTCATCGTGCAGGCGCTGGCCTTCGCTGACGGCGGGTTGACCGCACTGGGCTACAACGTGCTGAACATGGCGGTCGTCACCGCGTTTGGTGGCTACGGCGTCTTCTCCCTGCTGCGGCGCGTGCTGCCCGC
>Ga0299907_10003175_pt1 | contig 10455 bp, 11 predicted proteins | sample RVTome_16_FD_198680 | JGI IMG/M metagenome (GOLD analysis project Ga0299907, IMG submission 198680) | Soil microbial communities from uranium-contaminated site in the Upper Colorado River Basin, Wyoming, United States - RVT152D67 (version 2) ... | reverse complement strand
CTGGGTGTCCTTGCCGCAGCGGGCACACACCGCGTCGAACATCTCGCGCGGGCCGCGGCTGTAGCCGCCGCCTCCTGCGTAGCCGCCGCCGTTGCCGTAGCTGCTGCTGCCGCCACCACCTCCCGTGGCGCGACGCTGAGCACGGCAGGCCGGACAGCGCTTTGGCGCAGAGGTGAATCCCTTCTGCGCGAAGAACTCCTGCTCGGATGCGGAGAAGACGAAGTCGATTCCGCAGTCGGCGCAGGTGAGCACCTGATCGGTATAGGCCACGAAGGACCTCCCTGAGTAATTCCCACGTCGGGCAGTTTGGCTTCGCCTTCGGGAGCGCCGGCCACGGGTCTTGCCACTACCCCGTGAGCCGACGACAGACGTGGTGGGAGGGGAGGGAAGGCTGCTGGCGCCGCTTCGGGCGGCCCGACGCAGGCGAGTATACGCGGCGCGCGGCCGGAGGCAAGAGGACCGATCGGCCCAATGGGCCTCTACCATGAGACCCATGCGGATACCGAGGGTCGCGATCGGCGCCCTGGCCGCGCTGGCCGGCGCGGTCTGGATCGCCCAGGGGCTGAACCTGCCCTTCGCGCCGGGCAGCTTCATGACCGCCGATCCCCTATGGGTGCTGATCGGCGCCGTCGCGCTCCTGTCGGGCCTGGCCCTCGTCGGTTGGGGCCTGCGCGGCTAGGCCTTCTCCGGACCCGGTGCCGGCTCCGGGCCGCCGACGGACGTGCCGCGCCCGGTGACCGGCTGCACGGAGGCTTCACCGCCCCTGCCGATGAAGGCGCTGATGAGGTCCATGGGCAACGGGAAGATGATCGTGCGGCTCTGGTCGGAGCTGATGTCCGAGAGGGTCTGCAGGTAGCGGAGCTGGAGCGCGCTCGGCGCGGCGTTGATGATGTTCGCCGCCTCCGACAGCTGCTGAGCGGCCAGGAACTCGCCCTCGGCGTGGATCACCTTGGCGCGCTTATCGCGCTCGGCCTCGGCCTGGCGGGCCATGGCGCGCTGCATGGTCTGCGGCAGCTCGACGTCCTTGACCTCGACCACGCTGACCTTCACGCCCCACGGCTCGGTCTGCTCGTCGATGATCTGCTGCAGCCGGCTGTTGATGTCCTCGCGCTTGGAGAGGAGCTCGTCGAGCTCCGACTGGCCGAGCACCGAGCGCATGGTGGTCTGCGCGATCTGGGTGGTGGCCAGCAGGAAGTTCTCGACGCGGACGATGGCCGCCTCCGGATCAACCACCCGGAAGTAGCAGACCGCGTTCACCCGCACCGTGACGTTGTCTCGGGTGATGGCCTCCTGGCTGGGGATGTCCAGCGTCACCGTCCGCAGATCGACCTTCATCATGCGGTCGACGACGGGGATGATGAAGAACAGGCCGGGCCCCTTGGCCCCCACCAGCCGGCCGAGCCGGAAGATGACGCCCCGTTCGTATTCCTGCACGACCTTGACCGCCGCGGCCACGATCCAGGCGATGGCCACGAAGGCGGCGATCAATATCGGCAGAATCTGCAGCAGGTCTTCCATCAGGACGTCTCCTCTGTTTCGGGCCGATTGGAAATCTCTTCGACGAGCAGGTCCAGGCCCTGCCGGTCCACGATGCGCACGCGGCTCCCTGCGGCCAGCTGCCCCTCGCCGGACGCCCGGCGAGCGCGCCACAGCTCGCCGGCGATGTAGAGCGTGTCCGGGCCACGCATGGTTGCCTCGTGGCCGACGAGGTCCCCCCCGCCGATGTAGGCCGGGCGACGCCGGGTGCGCATCACCGCCTGCAGCGCGAACAGGACGAACCCGACCAGCACGGCGGTGATGCCGATGATCAGCGGTCGGCTCACCTCGAGCAGCGGAGCGCGGGTATCGTCGATCAGGATGAACGCTCCGAGCAGGAAGGCCACGCCGCCACCGACGCCCAGGATGCCGCCGGATGCCACCCAGATCTCGGCGCCGATGAGTGCCAGGCCCAGCAGCAGGAGCGCCAAACCAGCGTAGTTGATGGGAAGCGTGCCAAGGCTGAACAGCGCCAGGATGAGCGAGATGGCACCCAGGATGCCCGGGAAGAATGAGCCGGGGTTGGCGAGCTCAAAATAGATGCCCAGCGAGCCGATGCTCAGCAGCAGGACCGCCACGTTCGGGTTGGCGAGCACCATCAGCAGGTCCTCGAAGGGAGACATGCCGCGCTCCACCACCGCGGCATCCGCGGTCTCCAGCGTGACCGTCCCCGATCGCAGCTCGACCTGCCGGCCGTCGATCGCCTCCAGGAGCTCGCCGCGATCCTCCGCGATGAGGTCGACGACCTCGATCTCCACCGCCTCGTCGGCGGTGACGACGTCCGCGTCGCGCACCGCGGACTCCGCCCAGTCGGCATTGCGGCCGCGGGCATCGGCCAGGATGCGCGCGTAGTCGACGGTGTCCTCGATGATCTTGTTGCGGAGGTCCTCGGGAATCTCGGTGCCGTCCGAGCTGACCGGGGTGGCGGCACCGATGCGCGTGCTGGGCGCCATGACCGCCACGTGGGCGGCCATGGTGACGAAGACGCCGGCCGAGGCCGCCCGGGACCCCGGAGGCGTGACGTACACGATCACCGGCAGCTCGGCGGCCAGCATGGCGCTTGTGATCTCCTCGGTGGAATCGAGCAGGCCGCCCGGGGTGTTGAGCTCGATTAGCAGTGCCTCCGCACCTTCGGCCGCCGCGTCCTCCATCTGCCGGACCAGGTAACGCGACGAGATCGGGTTGATGACGTCGTCGAGGACGACCAGGTGCACGTCGCCGGCCCCGGCGCGCACAGGTGCGCCGCCGGACGCCAGCCCGACCATGCCGAGCATGGCGACCATGAGGAACGCGGCGCGCAGGGGGCTGCGCCACCAGGAAGCAGGCATCACGAACGCGCCAGCTCGGCCCCCGCCTCCGCCATCGTGTCCAGCGCACGCTCCGCGTCGCCGCGCGCCAGGTTCACGGCGGCAATCGCCTCGACCAGGACGACGGTCTCGAACCCCAGCCGGAGGGCGTCGACCGCGCTGGCATTCACGCAGTAGTCGGTCGCCAACCCGCAGATCACGACGCGGCGGACCCCGCGCTCACGGAGCATGGCCTCCAGCCCGGTCGGCGTCTCGTCGCCGGATTCGGGATCCCGCATGGTGAAGGCAGAGTAGCCGTCCTCTCCAGCGCTGCCCTTGCGGATGGCGTCGCCGATCACCGTCAGCTGCGGATGGAGCTCGGCACCCCAGGTGTCCATGACGCAGTGCACCGGCCAGATGCCTCCATCCTTCTGGAAATGCGGCGTCGTCTCCGGATGCCAGTCCTGGGTGTACACCACGAAGGCGCCGGCTTCGCGCGCGCGCTCGATCTGGCGGTTGATGATCGGCACGAGACGCTCTCCTCCGGCGACCGCAAGGCTGCCGGCAGGATCGGCGAAGTCGTTTTGGACGTCCACCACCAGCAGCGCGGTGGTGCTGTCATAGCGCGGCATGGACCGATGATACCGGTCAACGTGGCGCACGACGTGCACAGGCGCCCGACGGTAGGATGAGGAGGCTGATGCACCGGCCTGCGTGGCGATGGGCTCGTGCGGCTGCCGCCGCGGCAGCCGGAGTGGCGCTGGCCGCCTGCACGCCCGACCCGGTGACCACCGAGGGGAGCCAGGTGAAGCAGCTCTACGACCTGTTCATGCTGGCTGCCGCCGGGGTCTTCGCCATCGTCGCCGGCCTCATCGCGTGGAGCATCGTCCGCTATCGCGCGGGGGGCGACGCCTCCGAGGCACCGCAGATCCATGACAACCGCCCGCTGGAGGTCGTGTGGTGGGCGCTGCCCACGCTGCTGGTCATCGGCCTGTTCGTGGTCACCGCCCAGGTGCTGGCCCGCGTGGATGAACGGACCGATGACCCGGACCTGACCGTGACGGTCACCGGCTTCCAATGGCAGTGGGAGTTCGCCTACGAGGGCTCAAACGTCGTCGTCAGCGGACTCCCCGACGAGCCGCCGATGATCCGCCTGCCCATCGGGCGGCGCATCGCGTTCGACCTGCAATCGCCGGATGTCATCCACAGCTTCTGGGTGCCCGAGTTCCTCATCAAGCGTGACGTGGTGCCCGGCCTGGCGAACCGCATCGAGCTGACGATCGAGGAGGCCGGCACCTACCGCGGCCAGTGCGGCGAGTTCTGCGGACTGCTCCACGCCGACATGCTGTTCTCGATCGAGGCGGTCGCGGCCGAGGACTTCGACGCCTGGCTGGCCGAGCAGGCGGCAGGCGGATGAGCGGCGCGGCGGTCAGCGCGGCTCCCAGGAACCGGTCCGGGATCGTCGAGCTGCTCACGACAACGGACCACAAGCAGATCGGGGTCATGTACCTGGTGACCTCGATCGGCTTCCTGGTCCTGTCCGGCGTGCTGGCGCTCGTCATCCGAGCCGAGCTCGCCTTCCCCGAGCTGCAGTTCGTGGACGAGGGCCTCTACAACCAGCTGTTCACGATGCACGGCACGGGCATGATCTTCTTTGCCATCGTGCCGCTGGGGCTGGGCTTCGCGAACTACCTGCTGCCGCTGCAGATCGGCGCCCCCGACGTCGCCTTCCCGCGGCTGAACGCATTGACCTACTGGCTCTATCTGGGCGGCGGGTTGGTGGCCTTCTCCGGCTTCCTCACCGTGGGCGGGGCCGCGGCCTTTGGCTGGACGGGCTACGCGCCGTTGTCGACTGCCACCTACTCGCCGGGCGCGGGGTCGAACCTGTGGATCATGGGCCTGATCCTGTCGGGCACCAGCGGCATCCTGGGGGCGGTGAACTTCATCGCCACCGTGTTCACCCTGCGTGCGCCGGGCATGACGATGTTCCGCATGCCGATCTTCAGCTGGAACATCCTGGTGGTGGCGCTGCTCATCATCCTGACCTTCCCGGTCCTGACCGCGGCACTGGTCATGCTCTTCTTCGACCGCACCCTGGGAGCGGGCGTCTTCGACCCGGCGGCCGGCGGCAGCGCCATCCTGTGGCAGCACCTGTTCTGGTTCTTCGGCCATCCGGAGGTCTACATCATGGCGCTGCCGTTCTTCGGCGTGGTCAGCGAGATCGTGCCGGTCTTCAGCGGCAAGCCGATCTTCGGCTATCGGGCCCTGGTGTTCGCCACCATCCTGATCGGGGCACTGAGCTTCAGCGTGTGGGCGCACCACATGTTCACCACCGGGGCGGTGAGCAACTTGTTCTTCGCCATCACCTCGTTCGCCATCGCCATCCCGACCGGCGTCAAGTTCTTCACCTGGATCGCCACCATGTGGCGCGGGCGGCTGCGCTTCCCCACGCCCATGCTGTTCGTCATCGGCTTCCTGTTCCAGTTCCTCATCGGCGGGATCACCGGCGTGTTCCTGGCCTCCCCACCGATCGACTACCAGGTGCAGGACAGCTACTACGTGGTCGGCCACATGCACTACGTCCTCTTCGGCGGCTCGGCGTTTGCGGCCTTCGGAGCTTTCTACTTCTGGATTCCGAAGATGAGCGGGCGACGGCTGAGCGAGGGGATGGGCAGGCTCCACTTCTGGCTGATGGTGGCCGGGTTCAACCTCACCTTCTTCCCCATGCACCAGCTCGGGCTGTCCGGGATGCCGCGTCGCATCGCCGACTACCCGGCCGATGCCGGCTGGACCCAGCTGAACGTGCTTGTCAGCGCCGGCTCGGTGCTCATCGCCGTCGCGACTGCGCTCTTTGCCTGGAACGTCATCCGCTCCGTCTGGATGGGGCGTGGCGAGCCGGCCGGTGACGACCCGTGGGCGGGCAACTCGCTCGAGTGGGCGACCAGCTCGCCACCGCCACACCACAACTTCACCGCGCTGCCGCCCATCCGCTCTGAGCGACCGGTGTACGACGCCCGTCGCGCTGCGATATTCCGGGCCGGGACCGCAACCGGAGCCGGGACCGATGGCTGAGGAGCTGCGCTTCTTCCTGCGGACCGCCCTTTACTCGGCGGTCATCTCGGCCATCTACTGGTTCGCCAGCTACGACGCGGTCCGTGACCGGTACGACTGGGCCGGCACGGCCATGCTGGTCGCCACCGCGCTGGCGGCCGCGGCCGTGGTGGCCGTGCTGGCCGCCTCGGTGCGCCGCGCGCGCGACGGGACGTCTGGGGGCAGCCCGCTGGCCGTCGTCAACCGCGTCATCGGCCTGGGCGACCCCGGGGGAGCGGCCGATGACGCGCCGCTCAGTGTGGAGCTCGATCCAATGCCGACCGGATCAGCGTGGCCGGTGGCGGCGGGGATCGCCGCCATGCTCATCGGCCTGGGACTGGTCTATGGCCCCTGGCTCTGGCTTCCCGGCCTCGTGCTGCTGGTCGCCGCGGTCTTGGGCTGGGTGACCGAGCTGGCCGGCTAGCCGAACCGTTCAGCACGTAGGGCACCAGGCCCAGGATGCCGGCCACGATCAGGTAGATACCTCCTTGCCGCCGTGGGCGGTGCACCCTCCGTGCCGCGCGCGATAATCGGCGACATGCCTGATCGCAACGACCACCAACTGGCCGACGACCTGATCGCCACCCTGACCGCCGCGCGCGGCATCGAACGCGACCTCATCGGCGGCCTGCCGCCGCAGACGCGCGACGTGCCCGGCCCGGACGGCGGCTGGTCACCCAAGGACGTGCAGGCGCACCTGACCGCCTGGAAGGCGCGCCAGACCGAGCGCCTGGCAGCGGCGCGCCGCGGGGAGGTGGTCGCGTCGCTGCCCGAGGAGGAGATCGACCGGGTCAACGCCGGGCAGTACGAGGCACGCGCCGGCTGGTCGTGGTCGGACGTCGCGGACGAGGCCGACCGGGTGGCGGAGGACTTCGCCGCTGCCCTGCGCGCGATCGAGGAAGAGACGTTGACCAGTGCCGAGCCGCTGCTCGGCGGATCAATGGGCAATGGCGCCAGCCACACCCTGGAGCACCTCGCTCCGCTGGCTCGCGACCACGGCCGCGAAGGACGTGTGCTGGCCTTCGCCAACGAGCTCGAGGAGATCGTCGGGCGGAGCGCCCTGCCCGACTCGGACAAGGGGGTGTTCCTCTACAACCAGGCCTGCTTCCACGCGCTGGGCGGCCGGCTGGACGCTGCGCGCGGGCTCTTGCCGGAGGCCTTCCGCCTGCGGCCCGACCTTGTTGCATTCGCACCGCAGGACGCCGACCTCGCCGAGCTGCACGGTGAGCTGCAGCAGATGGGCGGCGCACACCCCGTCAACCACTAGTACAGGCGCGGCACGAAGCGCGCCGTCCTGGTGCGGTACGCGGCGTAGGCCGGGTAGTGGTCGGCCAGCCAGGCCTCCTCGCGCCGGGCCTTGAGATCCAGCCAGACCACCAGCGCCAGGGCGGCTGCGAAGGCGGGCGCAGAGCCGGTGAGCGCCGCCCATCCGATCCCCAGCTGCATGACCCCCGCGTAGATCGGGTGGCGGACGAGCCGGTAGATGCCATGCTCGACCAGCTCGCCGTCGTGACGCGGGCGGGGCACGGCTGTCAGGTGCGCACCGAGCTCGCTGGCGCCCAGGGCGACCTCGGCAGCGCCGAGCACGATGACCAGCGTGCCCACCACGGTCCCGAACCAGCGCCCCGGACCCTGTGGCGCATCGAGCGGGAAGAGCTCCAGGGCGCCGAACAGGCCGATCAGGATGATCAGGATCACCTGCCCGATCACCCAGCCCTCGCCGCGCGGGCCGAGCGCGGGCAGCCTACTCGTCACCGGCCTCCTCGAACCCGCCGCTCGGCGTGCGTCGCAGGCGCACCGCCCGTGGGCGGGGCGCATCGGTCCTGGCCTGCAGCTCGCGACAGACGCGGTAGGTGACCGCGAATCCGGCCAGCGGCACCACGAAGAACGCGACGCGCAGGATCTCGGTCATCCCCTCCACCGGGATCTGGGCCACCAGGGTGATGACGTCGTTGCCACCTGCCACGGTCAGCACCACGAAGACCAGCAGCCCGGCCACCCCGATCGAGGTGCGCAGCGCGCTGTCGCGGGGACGGTCAAGCAGGTGGTGCGTCTCCCGGTCGCCGGTCAGCAGCGGCTCGATGAACGGCCACAGGGTCAGGATGCCAAACAGGATGCCGGGGATGACGATGGCCGGGATGAAGACAGTCGGCACGGTGATGCCCAGGATCGTGAACTCGATCGGTGGGAAGAGGCGCAGGGCGCCATCCAGCCATCCCACGTACCAGTCCGGCTGGGCGGGCGCACTGACGGTCGCGGCGTCGAACGGACCATAGGTCCAGACCGGGTTGATCTGGATGAGCCCGCCCATCAGCGCGATGACTGCCGAGGTCAGCATCAGCAGGCCGGTTGACTTGAAGACCTGGGTCGGCCAGAACGGCCTCCCCACCACGTTGCGCTCGGTCCGCGGCCCACCGGGGAACTGCGTGTGCTTCTGCCGCCACAGGATGGCCAGGTGGGTCAGCACGCCGCCGATCAGGAGGGCCGGCAGCAGCATGACGTGGAAGACGAACAGGCGGCTGATGATCGTCTCGGTCGGGAACTCCCCGCCAAAGACCAGGAACGCCAGGTAGGGACCGATGAGCGGGATGCCGATCACCGCCGAGTAGATGATCCGCAGCCCCGTGCCCGACAGCAGGTCGTCCGGCAGCGAGTAGCCGGTGATGCCCATCGCCAGGGTCAGGAGCAGCAGGCCGATCCCGACCAGCCAGTTGATCTCGCGCGGCTTGCGGAACGCCCCGGTGAAGAAGACGCGCAGCATGTGGACCACGATGGCCGCCACGAACACCAGCGCTGCCCAATGGTGCACCTGGCGCATGACCAGGCCCGCCTTGACCTCGAACGACAGGTCCAGGACCGATGCGTACGCGCGCGAGACCTCCTGTCCGTGGAGTGGGGCGTAGGAGCCCTCATAGGTGACCACGGCCGCGTCCGGCACGTAGAACAGGGTCAGGAAGACGCCGGTGAGCACCAGGATGACCAGGCAGAAGAGCGCCACTTCGCCGAGCAGGAACGACCAGTGGTCCGGAAAGATCTTGCGCAGCCCGGACCGCGTCCACGACGCCAGCCCCAGCCGCTCGTCGAACCAGCGCGCGGCCATCACGCGCCGTCCTCGGACTCCGCGTCCGGCGGATCGTGGGTCAGGTTCCAGAACGATGGGCCGACCGGCTCCGGGAAGTCGCCGCTGGCGACCAGGAACCCCGCGTCGTCGACCTCCAGCGGCAGCTGCGGGAGGGGCCGCGCCGCCGGACCGAAGACCGGCACCGCACCCCGCGTCACGTCGAACGTCGATTGGTGGCAGGGGCACAGCAGCTCGCGCGCCGCGGCGCGGTACAGCCCCACCGGGCAGCCGGCGTGGGTGCAGATCTTCGAGTAGGCGACCACTCCCCCCGGCGCCCAGCCCGCGCGATCGTCGGTCAGGGCCAGGTCACCGGGCCGCAGCCGGATGACGAGCGTCTGGCTGTCCGGCCTGCCGACCGCGCCCTCGGGATACACCGTTCGTACCCCGTCGATCAGCAGGTCCGCCACCCGGAGCGGGGCGCCGTCCTCGTCGACAAGTCGCGCGCCTCGCCGCCAGCCGGTGACGAACAGGTCGCGTCCCGGCTCGGGGCCAAGCGAGAAGGCCGGCAGCGCCAGCGCAGCCGCCAACAGGCCGCCGGCCGCGGCCAGCAGGCGGACGAGGAACCGCCGGCGGGTGATGTCTTCGTCGGCCATGGCGGCGCCCGCCGCCTCCCGTTCCGCGGCCGGCGACTCCAGGGAGTGCCAAGGCTCCTCCTCCAGCGGTGCGTCGATCAGCGCGGCGGCCCACACCACGATCGCGATCCCCACGCCTCCCAACGCCACGGCCAGCAGGGCACCCTCCGCCTGGGGATTGCCCGGCGTGAACGCGTACAGCGCCACCAGTGCCAGCGACGCTGCCATGGATCCCAGCAGCGTGGCCGCCACCCAGCGCTCGGCGTTCATGGGCCGCCTCCACCGGCGCGAGCCCACTCGCGACCGACCAGGTACACGATGGCGGCCAGGAGCGCCATGCCCACGGCCCAGGCCACGAAGCCTTCTGGCACCGGACCGATGCCGCCGATGGAAAGCCCGCCCGGGTTGGGCGCGCTTCGCAGGTAGTCGACATAGCTGACCACCGCGTTGCGATCGGCCTCGCCGAAGTTGAACGCCGGCATCTGGCCGGGGCCGACCACGACTGCCTCGGCGACCTGGACATCGGTTGCCCGGTCGAGGGGCGGCGCGATCGACCCGCCTCCTACGGCGCCGCCGTTTGCGGTCGCACCGTGGCACGGAGCGCAGTTGCCGACATACAGCGCCTGGCCGCGGGACAGCAGCTCCGCATCGAGGCGGACTGGCGGGATGGCCGGCCCGTCGCCCAGGCTCGCGACGTACGCCACCAGGTCCTCGATCTCGTCCGGCGCGAAGGCCGGTGGCTTGCGCTCCGGCTGGGTGCCGCGCGGACCGGCGAACGGCATTCGCCCGGTGCGCAGCTGGAAGTCCGCGGACGCTGCGCCGACGCCCACCAGTGACGGCCCATTGTCCG
>Ga0299907_10003174_pt1 | contig 10456 bp, 6 predicted proteins | sample RVTome_16_FD_198680 | JGI IMG/M metagenome (GOLD analysis project Ga0299907, IMG submission 198680) | Soil microbial communities from uranium-contaminated site in the Upper Colorado River Basin, Wyoming, United States - RVT152D67 (version 2) ... | reverse complement strand
CGCGCCCGCGACGCCCGACCCGCCCGTGTCGGGTCCAATCGCTAGACTGACTCGAACCCGCAGGCAGGTACGCAGACAGCTGTTTCCGCCCACGTGCCATCGGAGGTGACGAGATGCCCAGAGCGATGTGGAAGGGAGCGATCTCCTTCGGCCTCGTGACCATCCCGGTGTCGGTCTACCCGGCTACCGAGGAGAAGACGCTTCGGTTCAACCAGCTCCACGCCGACGACGGCGGCCGAATCCGGATGAAGCGCACGTGCTCGATCGACGGCGAAGAGGTCGACTACGACCAGATCGTCAAGGGGTACGAGTACGAGAAGGATCGCTACGTCGTGCTCACCGACGAGGACTTCGACAAGATCCCGGTGGAGTCCTCTCGTGCCATCGACATCGTCCAGTTCGTGGACCTCGACGACATCGATCCGATGCTCTTCAAGAAGTCCTATTACCTGGCGCCGGAGGAGACCGGCGCCAAGGCCTACTCCCTGCTGCGAGAAGCCATGAGCCAGGACAACCGGGTGGGGATCGCCAAGGTCAGCTTCCGGGACAAGGAGCACCTCGCGGCGCTCCGGTTCAAGGACGACGCGTTCGTGCTGGAGACGATGTTCTGGCCGGATGAGATCCGGATGGCCGACTTCGGTGGCGTGGACGTGGACCAGAAGGTGCGGGATCAGGAGCTCCAGATGGCGCGTCAGCTGATCGAAAACCTGACCTCGGAGTGGAACCCGGAGGAGTACACCGACGAGTACCGCGAGGCGTTGGTCAAGATCGTCGAGGCCAAGATCAACGGTGAGGAGATCGAGGTCGTTCAGCCCGAACCGACCGCGAAGGTCGTGGACCTGATGGAGGCCCTGAAGGCGAGCGTGGCCGCCGCGAAGAAGACCGGCGGTGCCGACGAAGCGTCGCCCAAGCGGGGCGGCGGTGCCAAGAAGTCGACGTCTCGCAAGTCGGCGGCGAAGAAGACGACGGCCAAGGCAACCACGGCGAAGAAGAAGGCCGCCGCGGGTTGATCGAGGCTCTCCCCGACGGATACACGTCGCGGGCGATCGATCCCAACGCGGATCTCGAGTCGATCTCCGCTCTCCTCCGCGCGTGCGATCTGCACGACATCGGATCGGACGATCACCAGGACGCCTGGATTACCGAGACGTGGAGGAGTCCCCACTACCGCGGCGGCATCGCGATCCACGACGATGCTGGTGCCGTCGTGGCGCTGGGGGAGCTGGAGGGCGTGGACCCGGCCACGTTCGTCGACCTGTTCATGCCCGTGCATCCTGCGCACCGGGCAGCGGGTATACGCCGTTCCGTGGTCGCCTGGGCAGAGCAGCAGGCTGCCGATCTCGCCGGCAGAACGACCACACTGTTGGTGTCGGGCAGCGCAGAGGACGCGAGCTTCGACGCCGATCTGTCCGACCTCGGATATGGCCACGTCCGGACCTTCTGGCATATGCAGCGGTGGCTCCCGGCCGATGAGCAGCCGTCGGAGCTGCCGGCGGGTGTCCGGATCCGACCGTCGACGCCGGGTGAGGACGACATGGCGATCTTCGAGGTCATGCGCGAGGCATTCGCAGGCCATTTCGGCTACGTGCCGGTCTCGCTCGAGGCGTGGTGGCAGGAGCAGCGGAGCTCCACGCACTACGACCCGGCGCTGTTCTTGGTGGCCGAGACCGACGGTCTGGTCGCCGGTGCGGCCTCGTGCTTCTTGATGGACGACGTGGGTTGGGTGGGGGAGCTGGGGGTGCTGAGATCCTTCCGCGGCAAGGGGCTCGGGAAAGCGCTCCTCCGTCGCGGCTTCGCCGAGCTCGCAGCTCGTGGCGCCGGGCGGGCCCGACTGAACGTCGACTCCGAGAACGAGGCGGGCGCCACGCGCCTCTACCGGTCGGTGGGGATGTCGGTGCGGCGAGCGTTTCACGTGTATGAGAATCGAGTCGGTGGGGGCTAAGCTGCACGGCATGAAGCTCGTCACCGCGATCGTGAAGCCGCATCGGGTCGAGGAGGTCAAGGAGGCGCTCCGCGAGATCGGCGTGAGCGGCCTCACGCAGACCGACGTCGAGGGTTTCGGGCGTCAGCGCGGGCACACCGAGGTTTACCGCGGAGCCGAATACCAGGTCGACTTCGTTCCGAAGGTGAAGGTCGAGGTGGTGGTCGGCGAGGACGAGGTCCAGGGCGTCGTCGACGCGATCCTCAAGGCTGGTCGAACCGGCAAGATCGGCGACGGGAAGATCTGGGTCACCGAAGTGGAGCGCCTGATCCGGATCCGAACCGGTGAGATGGGCCCCGACGCCCTCTAGGGGCGCGTGCGGTGGGTGAGCCGATCGCGAGGCTCCAGGAAGAGCTTCATGCGCTCGAACGCGCCTGGTCTCCCGGTCATCACGGGCGATGGGCAGCGCGCCGGCGCGCTGACCTGGTCGACACCGCTCTTTCCGAGCTGTACTCGCGCGCCGGCGCGCCGCAAGGCACCGCACTGGTCGCCGTGGGCGGCTACGGGAGACAACAGATGCTCCCCATGTCGGACATCGACCTGTTGATCCTGCACGCAGACGGCGCCGATCCCGCGGCGCTCGCTGACGCCGTCCTCTACCCGCTGTGGGACGCCGGCTTCGAGGTCGGTCACGCCGTTCGGACGCCGGAAGGTTGCGCCGAGGTCGCTGCCGACCTCGACGCGCTGACCGCCATGCTCGACATGAGGCTGGTGGCCGGCGAGGCCGCTGCGACGGAGCACGCGCGCTCGAAGGTCCGCGAGTCGGTGGCGGGCGACCCTGTCGGGTTCGTCCGCCGGCTGCGTGAGGATCGCGTCCGCCGCTCCGAGCGTGCAGGCTCCGCAGCCCATCTCCTGGAACCTGACCTGAAGCAGGGGATCGGGGCCCTTCGCGATGTCCATCAGCTCCGGTGGCTCTCCACTGCCCTTGGCCGTCCGCTGGTGGATGCGGCTCTTGCTCGCCCCGTCGAGCTCGAAGCTGTGGATGCTGCTGAGGAGTTCCTGGTCCGCGTGCGTTCCGCGGTCCACCTCGAAACGCGCCGGCGGTCCGATCGGCTGGTTGCCGATCTGCAGCCGGGGATCGCCGGAGCGATGGGATTCGGCGACGAACCGCGACTGATCGCGATGGACGGGCTGATGCGCGCAGTGTTCACGCACGCACGCCACGTCGATCACGTCGTGTCGCTCGTCCTCGACCGTTCGGAGGCCGAGGACGACAAGGGAACGACCCGCCTCGTCGGTGCGAACGAGGTGCTCCACGCGCTGGCCGACGTCGCCGAAGGCGATGTGGTGGCCTCGCCGGAGCTCCTGGATGCGATCGAAGCTGCCGACGTGCCCGACCTCGCGGAATGGGACCCGAGCGTCCTCGACGGGTTCCTCAGGCTCCTGCGAGCGGGCGAGCCGGGCGTGCGCGCGCTCGACACGCTCGACCGTCTCGGCGTCCTCGTGCGCCTGATCCCCGAGTGGATCGACGTCCGATGCCGACCCCAGCGCGACCCGTATCACCGGCTGACGGTCGACGCGCACCTGACCACCGCGGTCGCGCGCATGGCCGATCTCGTCCTCGGCGACGGAGACGCGAAGGATCCGGTCGAACGCGAGGCTGTGGCGCAGGTGATGGACGTCGACGCGCTCCTGCTCGGCGCGCTCCTGCACGACATCGGCAAGACGGGGGAAGGGAACCACGTGCCGGTCGGGGCTCGGATCGCGATCCAGATCCTCGAGCGCATGCCGCTTCCGGCAGAGACTCGGGAGCTTGCCGCGTTCATGGTGGCCCAGCATCTCCTGCTGCCCGACACGGCGTCGCGGCGCGATCTCGCGGACGAGGATCTCATCCTCGGTGTCGCCGCGCGTGTCGGCTCTCCCCAGCGGTTGGCGGCCCTGTACCTGCTCGCGAAGGCGGACGCGGCTGCCACCGGTCCCGCTGCGTGGACCCCTTGGCGCCAGACGTTGATCCGGGAGCTGGTCGCCAAGGTCCAGCGCGTGTTCGAGCGAGGCGAGATGGGCACGGAGCTGGCCCAACGACTCACTGATCGCATCGGTCGCGTGAGGGAGTTGCTGGCCGGCGAGCGCGAGGACGATGTCGACCGCTTCGTCCTTCGGATGCCTCGCGGATATTTCCTCGCGATCGAACCTGCGAACGCCGCTCGGCACTTCGCGTCGATCGGGCCGGATGTGGGCGCCAACGAGGTGCGAACGACCGCGACGGCCGGCTCCCGCCCGTCCACCTACGAGGTGCTGGTCGTGGCCGCCGACCGTCCCGGACTGCTCTCCTGGATCGCCGGCGCCCTCTCGCTCGGGAGCATCTCGATCCTGAGCGCCCAGGTCTTCACGACGGATGACGGCGTGGCAGTGGACGTCTTCGAGGTCGAGGGGATCTTCGAACCCGAGATCGACGAGCGCCGCTGGCGGGAGTTCCGCACGACGCTCCGGCGAGCGATCGAAGGCTCGATCTCACTCGAGCACCGGGTCGAGGACAAGCGCCGCCGGTATCCGGGGAGCGCCGCCTCCGTGCCGATCTCGGTTCGGATCGACAACGACACGTCCGACTTCTTCACCGTGATCGAAGTGGGAGCTTCGGACCGGATCGGCCTGCTCCACGACATCACGCGGTCCCTCGCCGACCTCACGCTCGACGTGCACCTGGCGAAGGTTTCCACCTACGACCGCCGCGTGGTGGATGCCTTCTACGTGCGTGACGCCCTCGGGCGCAAGGTGACCGAGCCGTCGCAGCAGGACGAGATCGAAAAGGCGATTCAGGCCCGGCTCAGCTGAGCGGGTCGTCCGGCATGTGCCGTAGGATGCGTCGTTGGAGGCCGCGACCAAGGGAGGTAGAACCATGCAGCAGGTCGATAGGCGAGCGTTCCTGCGTGGCACCGTGGTCACCGCGGGTGCCGCGGTCCTCGGAGGGCCGTTCCAAGGGTTCGTGGCTCGCGCAGCAAGCGCCGCGAGCAGCAAGCCCACGTTCCGTGACCTCGTTCCGATCGAGGACCTCCGCGACGGAAAGGTGCGGCTGCATCTCCCTGCGGGCTTCCAGTACCGCTCGTTCCACGACACAGAGTTCACCGTCACGCTCGACGACGGCACGACGCTGCCCGGCCGACATGACGGCATGGGCTCATTCCCCGGCCCGAACGGAAACGTGATCTTGGTTCGAAACCATGAGATCAACGCCCCCGGACCGACGTTCGGCCCGGGCGAGCCGTACGACGCGATGGCGCGCGGCGGGACGACGACCGTAGAAGTGACGCCGACCGGCGAGGTAGAGGGAGCGTTCACCAGCTTGAACGGCACGCAGATGAATTGCTCCGGCGGTCCCATGCCCTGGGGAAGCTGGATCACGTGCGAAGAGACGATCAACGGGCCGGACGTTGGGCCCGACTTCACCGGGGTTTCGAACGTGCCGCTCCAGCAGCCACACGGGCTCATCTTCGAGGTCCCGGCCGGAGGCCAATCCAACCGCGAGCCGATCACCCGAGCAGGACGGTTCGCCCATGAGGCGGTCGCCTTCGATCCCGTCGAAGGCATCCTGTACCTCACCGAGGACAACTTCGGGTTCCCCTCCGGCTTCTACCGCTACATCCCGAACTCCAATCCGATGGAGACCGGCAGGCTCGACAACGACGGCCAACTTCAGATGCTCGCTGTGGTCGGACGGCCCAACCTGGACCTCGCGGCGAGCCAGCGCAGACGAGCCACCTACTCGATCGAGTGGGTCGACATCGAAGACCCCGCGCCGGTCTTCCCGTACACCCCGGGTGAGACGGCGCCGACGACCAACGACACGGCTCTCGTCTACGTGGGGAACCAGGGGCGGGAACAAGGCGCCGCGTACTTCTCGCGCCTGGAGGGCTGCGTGTACGACGAGGGCACGGTGTACTTCTGCTCGACCCAGGGTGGCGGGCCGGCCGAGACCAGCCTCGGCCCGATCCCGAACGGCTACGGCAACGGCACCGGCCAGATCTGGGCGTACCGAGTGGGGGAGCAGGTTCTCCAGCTCATCTACGAGTCTCCCGGCGCCGACGTCCTCGACTTCCCCGACAACGTGACGACGAGTCCGCGCGGCACGCTCGTCCTGTGCGAGGACAACGTCGACGACAACTACCTCCGGGGTCTGTCCCGCGGCGGGCAGCTGTTCGACATCGCCGTCAACCGGCTCGTGAGCCAGCTGACGGGCCTGCCACGGTTCAACGACGAATTCGCCGGCAGCACCTTCAGCCCTGGCGGCGACACGCTCTTCGTGAACATCCAGGCGGCCGCAGGGATGACGTTCGCGATCTGGGGCCCCTGGCGGAGGGTCGGGGTCTGATCCGCGATTCGTCGGGACGAGGCTGAGCTCAGAGCAACGCCTCGAGACGCTTCGCCATCTTCGGCGAGGCGCCCTCGTCCTCGTGCTTGACGAGCCTTGCGCGAGGCCCAGATACGTTGCACAGCAATGGACCGTAGCACTCGACCATGCTGCGTATCAAGCCGCCCATATTCAGCAGTTTCAAGTTGCTTAGATACGGGATGTTGCCCAGAACGTTGCCCGATTTGATAAATGGATCGGCCCACCATGCTGGACGGCGACTGGGAGCGCGTTCGGTGTCGCTGGCGGGATAGCATCGCACGTGCTCAACTGCTCGATCTGCGGCCACGAGAACCCTGACGGGGCGAAGTTCTGCATGGAATGCGCCGCTCCGCTCAACGCGGCCGCTTCCCGCCCCGTTTCAGAGGAACGCAAGGTCGTTACTTGTTTGTTCTGCGACCTCGTCGGGTTCACCGCGACTTCCGAGTTCGCGGATCCTGAGGACGTCGACCAGATGCTCACAGCGTACGCCGAGATGGCCCGTGCTCAGATCGAGTCCCACGGCGGGGTGGTGGAGAAGTTCATCGGCGATGCGGTGGTCGGGATCTTCGGCGTGCCGGCCGCCCATGAGGACGATCCCGAACGAGCCGTTCGTGCGGGCATCCGCATCGCTGAGGCGGCCGAGGACCTGGAAGCCGTCGGGGGTGCGCCGCTCCGTCTCCGCGTCGGCATCAACACCGGCGATGCACTCGTGCGGCTCGGCGTGATTGCGAGCTCCGGGGAGCGGATGCTCTCTGGTGATGCGATCAACACCGCCTCACGCATCGAGTCGATCGCGCCGGAAATGGGGGTCGCGGTCGGCCTCGGCACATACGAGGCGACGGCCGCCGTGTTCGACTACACCGAGCTCGAGCCCGCCACGGTCAAGGGTAAGGCCGAGCCGGTGCGAGTGTTCCACGCAAAGGCGCCTCTCGCCCGCTTCGGGACCGACCTCACCCGAACCCACGACACACCGTTCATCGGCCGCGAGATCGACCTCTCGATCCTCAAGGGCATCTTCGACAAGACGCTCGCAGCGAATTCGCCGCAACTCGTCACCGTGGTGGGAGAACCCGGGCTCGGGAAGTCCCGGATTGTCGCCGAGCTCTTCGCGTACGTGGATGCCAAGCCCGACTTCATGACGTGGCGGCAGGGTCGATGCCTCCCGTACGGGGAAGGCATCACTTTCTGGGCGCTCGGGGAGATCCTGAAGGCGCACGCCGGCATCCTGGAGTCCGATCCGCCCGACGTGGCACAGACCAAGCTCGATGTGGTCCTCCCCGAAGGCGAGGAACGTCCCTGGTTCCGCCAGCGGCTGCTCCCGCTGCTCGGGATCGAAGCAACCTCGATCGCCGAGCGCGAGGAGCTGTTCACGGCCTGGCGTCGGTTCCTCGAGCACATCGCCGAACAGGACCCGACCGTGCTCGTGTTCGAGGACCTGCACTGGGCCGACGATGCGATGCTCGCGTTCCTGGAGCACCTCGCGGACCGTGCTGAATCGGTGCCGCTCCTCATCATCGGCACCGCCCGTCCCGAGCTGTTTGAGCGGCATCCGGACTACGCCAAGCTGCGGAACGCCACGCCCATCAACCTGGTCCCGCTGTCGGAGGAAGAGACTGCTCGCCTGATCTCGGCCCTTTTGGAGACGACGGTGATCCCCGCCGAGCTGCAGCAGCCGATCCTCGACCGTGCTGGAGGGAACCCGCTCTACGCCGAGGAGTTCGTCCGACTGCTGAAGGACAAGGACCTGCTCATCAAGAAGGGCTCGAGCTGGGAGCTCCGGGAAGGAGCAGAAGTGCCGTTCCCGGACTCGGTCCAAGCCCTCATCGCCGCGCGGTTGGACACGCTAGCCGCTGACACGAAGTCGATGCTCGCCGACGCGGCGGTGGTGGGGAAGGTCTTCTGGGCCGGCGCGATCGCGGCGATGGGCGAGCGCGATCGAACCGCGGTGGCCGACACGCTGCGTGAGCTCTCGCGGAAGGAACTCGTTCGCCCCACCCGGCGCTCCTCGATCGAGGGCGAGGCCGAGTACGCGTTCTGGCATGTGCTCGCCCGAGACGTCGCTTACGGGCAACTGCCACGAGCCTCGAGAGCCGCCCGCCATGTTGCCGCAGCGAACTGGATCGAGTCGAAGGCCCCCGAACGCGTCGAGGACCTCGCCGACGTGCTCGCCTACCACTACGCGACGGCCCTGGAGCTCGCGGGGGCCGCCGGGCAGACCCAGCACGCGAGCGAGCTCGAGGCGCCGGCACTGAAGTTTCTGTCACTCGCGGGGGAACGCGCGCTCGGCCTGGACACCTCAGCGGCGTTGTCGAACCTCGAGCGGGCGCTCGCGCTCGCGCCAGAAGGGCGCCCCGAACGTCCCCAGGCCCTCGCCCGCTTCGGCGAGGCCGCCAGGCAAGCCGGGCGCTACGCCGAAGCAGCGGAGGCCTTGGAGCAAGCGGTCGAGGCGTTCCGCGCCCGGGGTGAGATCCCCGCGGCCGCCCGCGCCATGGGAACCCTCGCCCAGGTGCTTCGTCGGCTGGGTGATCCGCGCCAACGGACCCTCCCGATGGAGGCCCTGGCGCTCCTGGAGCCGCTCGGACCCTCACCCGAGCGCGTTGCCGCGCTCACCGAGGTTGCTCTCGTCCAGGCCCTGCACGGGGAACCCGAAGATGGGATCAGCGTCGCAGACTCGGCGCTGGGGCTCGCCGAAGAACTCGACCTGCCCCGCCCTGCCCGCGCCCTCGGCTACCTGGCCACGTCCCGCGCCAGCCTCGGTGACCCAGGCGGCCTGCAGGACTTCCGCGAGGCGATCGAGCTCGCGACCGAAGCCGGGCAGGGGCGCGAGGTGGCCCTGCTCCACAACAACTTGGGCTGGCATCTCTGGCGTTTCGAAGGCCCTGCGGCATCCCTGGAGGTCCTGCGCGAGGGGATGGCCTATGCCGAGACCCGCGGGCTGACCGAGATGCTCGACCAGCTCATCGCGAGCACGCTGGATGTGCTCGTCGATACCGGCGAGCACGACGAGGCGCTCGGGATCGCCGCCGAGATGGTCCCGCGCCTGGAGACGACCGGGGACGTGTTCAACCTCAACGGCGTCCGTGCCGTGCAAGCCCGGATCCTCGCGATGCGGGGCCACGTTGTCCGGGTGGCTTCGGGGCTCGACTGGCTCGAGGCGTCCTCCAGGGAGATGGGGAGCCTCGAGGATATCGTCGGAGGTCTTGGCTCGGCCGCGATTGCCCGCGCCGGACTCAGGCAGGGCGAGACCACGGCATCGCTCCTCACCGAGGCCGAAACCTTCCCCGGCGCCCGCGACACGCCGTACTACACGGCGCTGCTCCCCGCGATGGTGCGCACGGCGCTTGGAATCGGCAACGCTGACCTCGCCGAACGGCTCGTGAGCGGGGTCGAGCTGCGGTCCCTCTACGCCGAGCACGCCCTCGTCGCGGCGAACGCCGCCCTTACCGAGGCCCGCGGGGATCTTCAGTCAGCCGCCGCCGCTTACGCCGATGCCGCCGATCGCTGGGAGCGGTTCGGGGTCGTCCCCGAGCAGGCGTTCGCGCTTCTCGGCCACGGCCGGTGCCTCCTCGGGCTCTCACGACCGACCGAAGCCGCACCCGTCCTCCAGCACGCCCGTGAGATCTTCGAGCGGCTCGGTGCGACCCCCGCGCTGGCCGAGACCGACGCACTCCTAGCCTCCGCGGCTTGACTTTCCGCGGAAGCTGTTGGTCCGTCAGCGGGTGCTCCGTCGCCGAGGATCACGCGCTGATGTTGCCCAAACCGTTGCCTGACCATCTGCTCCGCAAGAGGTCACATCTGCTTCACGCTTTGGAGCGCAAGATGTCTTCGAGTCGCTTGGCCATTTGTGGACTGGCCCCGAGATCTTCATGCTTGAAGTAACAGAACACGTCCGCACCGGAGGCGAGTGCGGGCGCGATGCGATCGGCCCATCCACGGAGTTCCTCGTCGGAGTACTCGGTCTTCCGCAGGCGCAAGTACCCGATCGGCTCCCAAGAGAGATCGTCGGGCCCGGGGTCCTTCTCGTCGGTCTCGGCGACGCACCACGCGACGCCCTGGGACAGCAACAGGTCCTTCGCCTCGATCCACGAGGCATGACGGAACTCCATGGCGAACCGGCCACCCGGCGGCAGGTAGCCGACGAACGACTC
>Ga0299907_10003173_pt1 | contig 10457 bp, 19 predicted proteins | sample RVTome_16_FD_198680 | JGI IMG/M metagenome (GOLD analysis project Ga0299907, IMG submission 198680) | Soil microbial communities from uranium-contaminated site in the Upper Colorado River Basin, Wyoming, United States - RVT152D67 (version 2) ... | reverse complement strand
TGGCCAGGGCGTCTTTCACACCGGCCGCCTCCAGGATCTGACGCACCGCGCCTCCGGCGATGACACCGGTGCCGGGCGCGGCCGGCTTGATCAGGACCCGTGAGGCGCCATGCTCACCGGTCGCCTGGTGGACCACGGTCTGGCCCGCCATCGCGATCTCGACCATGGCGCGCCGTGCCGTCTCCATGCCCTTCTGGATGGCTGCCGGCACTTCCTTGGCCTTGCCGTATCCGATCCCGACCTTGCCCGCCCCGTCGCCCACAACCACGAGGGCGGTGAAGCTGAAGCGGCGACCGCCCTTGACCACTTTGGCCACGCGGTTGATCTGAATCACACGCTCGTCGAACTGGGTCTGTTGATCTTGGGCCATGTCTAGAACTCCAATCCGGCTTCGCGTGCTGCGTCGGCGAGGGCCTTGACCTTGCCGTGGAACTTGTATCCGCCCCGGTCGAAGACGACCGCCTTCACACCCGCATCCTTGGCCCGGCTCGCGATCGCCTCGCCCACCTTGGCCGCGGCGGCCAGGTTGAGGTTGTCCGAGCGCAGATCCGACTCCTGTGAGGAAGCGGCAGCCAAGGTGCGGCCCTCGATATCGTCTATTACCTGGGCATAGATGTATTTGTTGCTGCGGTACACGGCCAGACGGGGTCGCTCCCCCGTGCCGTGGACGCGCTTGCGGACCCGGGTGTGACGCCGGCTCCGGGCGTCTTCTCGTGAGCCTCGCATCACTTACCTGCCTTCCCGGCCTTGCGCCGAACGTACTCACCGGCGTACCTGATCCCCTTGCCTTTGTATGGCTCGGGCGGACGGACCTTGCGGATGTCCGCCGCAACCTGGCCGACCTGCTCCTTGTCGATGCCCGACACCACGATTCGGGTTGGCTCGGGCACCTCGAAAGTGATTCCCTTGGGAGCCTTCACGTCGACCGGGTGGCTGAACCCGACGAGCAGCTCGATGTCCGAGCCCTTCAGGCTGGCGCGATATCCGACACCCTGGATCTCGAGAACCTTGGTAAAGCCTTCGGAGACACCGTGGACCATGTTGGCGAGGAGGGCACGGCTGAGACCGTGCAGGGCCCTCGACTCCCGTGTGTCATCTTCGCGACCCACCGTGATCACACCTTCTTCGACCGAGAAGCTGACCCGGTCGGTGAACTGACGCGACAACTCGCCCTTGGAGCCCTTGACGGTGACCTGGGTCCCGTCCACTTTGATGTCGACACCGGACGGCATGTCCACCGGCATCTTCCCGATACGGCTCATCTCACCAGACCTCACACACGACCTCGCCGCCAAGACGACGGCGACGGGCCTCCCGATCGGGGAGCAGACCCTGGCTGGTGGAGACCACTGCGACACCAAGGCCTCCTTGCACGCGGGGCAGCTCCGACGCGCCGCGGTACACACGGTGACCGGGCTTGGACACCCGCTTGATGCCCTCGATCGCGGGCTGGCGGCGGGTGCCGTATCGCAGCACCAGCTCGAGCTCGCTCAGGGCACCGTCGGCCTTGACGTCGTAACGGTCGATGAAGCCCTCGTCCAGGAGGATGCGGGCGATACCCACCTTCATCTTCGAGGAAGGCATCACGACTCTCTCGTGCCCGACCGCAATCGCATTGCGGATTCGGGTGAGCATGTCGGCAATCGGATCGGTGACCATTACCAGGAAGCCTTTCTCACGCCGGGGAGCTCGCCACGGGAAGCCAGCTCACGCACGCAGATGCGGCACATGCCGAAATCACGCAGGTAGGCGCGGGCGCGGCCACAACGCTGGCATCGGCTGTACCCGCGGACCTTGTACTTCGGCTTGCGGCTGGCCTTGACGACCAGCGATTTCTTAGCCATTCAGAATCCTCCTTCAGACCCCGGTGGTTGCCTTGCGGAATGGGAAGCCGAAGGCATCGAGCAACGCCTTTGCGTGCTCATCGTTGGTCGCTGACGTGCAAATCGTTATGTCCATTCCCCTGGTCGACGACACCTGGTCGAAGTCGACTTCAGGGAAGATCAGCTGCTCGGTCACCCCAAAGCTGTAGTTGCCCCGACCGTCGAAAGACCTCGGATTGAGGCCGCGGAAGTCACGGATCCTGGGGATGGCGATTCCCAGCAGACGGTCGAAGAACTCCCACATGCGCGTCCCGCGCATTGTCACCGAGGCGCCCACCGGCATGCCCTCGCGCACCTTGAAGTTGGCGATGGACTTCCGGGAGCGGTTCAGCTTCGGCTTCTGCCCCGTGATCAGGGTCAGCTCGTCCATGGCGGAGTCGATCGACTTCTTGTCCTGGACCGCTTCGCCCACACCCATGTTCACCACGATCTTCTCGAGACGCGGGATCTGCATGACGTTGGCCAGCCCCAACTCGTCCTTGAGGCGGGGGGCGAGCTGCTCGGCGTAGAGCAACTTCAGACGAGGTTGGTCGCTCACAGGTCACCTCCGCACTTGACACACGTTCGGTGCTTCTCGCCCTTGTCGTCGATGCGATGACCGATGCGGGTAGGGCCGCATTTCTCACAAACGATCATCACGTTCGAGGCGTCGATGGGCATGTCCTTGTCGATGATCCCGCCCTGCATGGTCGAGCCTGTGGGGCGACGATGCCGCTTGGCAGTGTTGACCCCCTCGACCAGGATCTTGCCCTTGTCCGTGATGACACGGGTGATGCGCGATTCCTTGCCGGCGTCCTTGCCGGCGATCACCATCACCTTGTCTCCTTGCTTCAATCTCATGAGCGCGAAGCTCCCATTTCGTAAGACGTGGAACGTATGACATAGAACGGCGAGAGAAGCGAGCTCATCACAAGACCTCTGGTGCCAATGAGACGATTCGCATGAACTTGCGATCGCGGAGCTCCCTCGCCACCGGGCCGAAGATGCGGGTTCCCCGGGGCTGAGAGTTGTTGTCGATGATCACGCATGCGTTGTCGTCGAAGCGGATGTAGGTACCGTCGGGGCGGCGTGACTCTTTCTTGGTGCGGACGACGACGGCCTTGACCACCTCGCCCTTTTTCACCGACCCACCCGGGTTGGCGTCCTTCACGGCAGCAACGATCACATCGCCCACCCCGGCATAGCGGCGGGAAGACCCCCCGAGCACGCGAATGCAGAGCACCTCGCGGGCACCGGTGTTGTCCGCCACCTTGAGCCGTGACTCCTGCTGGATCATCTGGCCCTCTCTACGACTTCCACCACGCGCCATCTCTTCTGCTTCGACAGCGGGCGGGTTTCCATGATCCGCACCGTGTCGCCGAGCTTGGCGTCGTTGGCCTCGTCATGGGCATGGAACTTGGTGCTGCGACGAACGACCTTGTCGTAGCGCGGGTGGCTCATCTGGTTGGGCACCTCGACGGTCACGGTCTTGTCACGGGCGTCGGAAACGACCACGCCGACACGGACCTTGCGGCGCCCTCTCGTATTGCTATCTGTCATCAGGCACGCTCCTCGGTCCCGGCGGCGGCGGCGTCGACAGAGGCGAGCTCACGCTCGTGCAGCACGGTGAGAATCCGGGCGATGTCCTGTTTGACGGCCTTGATGCGGGCGTGGTTGTCCAGCTGATTGGTGGCGAGTTGGAAGCGAAGGTTGAATTTCTCCTCCTTGGCCTCGGCCAGTGCCTCGATCAGCTCTGTGTCTGTCATTTCACGGAATTCGGAAGGCGTCATGTGTCCTCCCGGGTCACGAATCGGGTCTTGATCGGCAGTTTGTGGCCGGCTTTCCGCATAGCCTCGCGGGCGAGGTCCTCGGGCACACCGGCGAGCTCGAACATCACTCGTCCGGGCTTCACCACCGACACCCAGAACTCGGGGTTCCCCTTGCCCGAGCCCATGCGGGTCTCGGCAGGCTTCTGAGTCACCGGCTTGTCGGGGAAGATCGTGATCCACACCTTCCCGCCGCGCTTGACGGCACGGGTGATGGCGACACGGGCCGACTCGATCTGCCTAGCGGTGATCCAGCCCGACTCGAGCGCCTGCAAGCCGTACTCGCCGAAGGCCACGTGAGTGCCACCCTTGGCGACGCCGGAGCGACGTCCGCGATGAACCTTGCGGTGCTTTGTCCTCTTGGGCATCAACACGGCCTACTCCTCCTCCTCCTCCGAGCTCGCCGGAGTGGCCACGACCGCATCGATATCCACCGTCGACTCCGCGGGGGTCACCACGACGGACGCGGTGGCTTCGGCAACCGCGGTGGCTTCTGCAGCCGCGGTGTCTTCAGTCGGCTCCGCGGGCGCAGCGCCGGCAGGTGCGGTGACATCGACGTCTTCGACGGCGGACTCGTACTCGACCTTGGCCTCGGCCGCAGTTGGCCGACGACCGCCACCGGCCTCGATGAGACGCCGCCCACCCTCCTTGTTGCCGCCACCGGCCTCGATGAGGCGCTTGCCCCCACCGGCCTCGATGAGACGCGGCTTGCGCTCACCGGCTCCGGCAGCCTCTTCGGCGCGGGACCTGATGCTCTTCTGGGTGCGTCTCGCCGGCCCGCCGGTGGCGAGGTCGGCCTCAGCAGCGATGCGATCACCGGAGACCTGGCCGGTGCTGACGACTTCGCCGCGGTACACCCACACCTTCACACCTATTGCGCCGACCGTGGTCTTGGCGGTGGCGGTTCCGTAGTCGATGTCGGCGCGGAGGGTGTGGAGGGGCACCCGCCCCTCGCGGTACCACTCGCGACGGCCCATGTCGGCGCCGCCGAGACGGCCCTTGCATTCGACCCGAACCCCCTCGGCGCCGGCCTTCAGGGCAGACGCAATGGCACGCTTCATGGCGCGGCGGAAGGCGATGCGATTCTCGATCTGGTCGGCAACGCCCCGGGCCAACAGGGCGGCGTCGAGATCGGGGTCCTTGACCTCGTTGATGTTGAGCTTGACCGGCCGTTTGGCCAAGGCTTCCAGATCGCCACGCAGACGCTCAGCCTCGGCGCCCTTGCGGCCGATCACGACGCCGGGGCGGGCGGTGTGGATGTCCACGATGAGACGGTCACGGGTGCGCTCGATGTCGACCCGGGACACGGCGCCACGGACCAGCTCCCTCTTCAGATAGTCGCGGATCCTCCAGTCCTCGTTTACGAAGTCGACGTACTCCTTGTCGGAGAACCATTTCGACTTCCAGTCAGTGGAGACACCTAGACGGAATGAATAGGGGTGAACCTTCTGACCCATCAGCTCACCTCCTCATTCATGTCCGACACCACGATCGTGATGTGGCTCGTCCGCTTGCGGATACGGGTCGCCCGTCCACGGGCCCGAGGCCGGTAGCGCTTGAGGGTCGGGCCCTCGTCCGCAAAAGCCTCGGCGACGACCAAGTCGTCGGCGTCGAGAGCATGGTTGTGCTCTGCATTGGCCACGGCCGACTTCAACACCTTGCTGATTGGCTCGGTCGCGCCGCGTGAGGTCAGCCGTAGTACGTCTTCGGCTTCCTGCACGGGCAGGCCGCGCACCAGGTCGAGCACGCGTCGAACCTTGTACGGCGAGTGCCGCACGTATTTGGCTTGTGCTCTGACCTTCATCGTTTCCTCGCTGCCTTGTCGGCGTGCCCGCGGAATGTGCGGGTTGGGGCGAATTCGCCCAGCTTGTGGCCCACCATCGATTCCGTGATATACACCGGCACGTGCTTGCGGCCGTCGTGGACCGCGATCGTGTGCCCGATCATCTCCGGGATGATCGTGGAGCGCCGGGACCAGGTCCTGATGACCCGCTTGCTGCCCGAGCGGTTCAACTCATCCACCTTGTTGGCCAGGTGGTCGTCGACGAACGGACCCTTTTTAAGACTTCGGCTCATTGTTATCTGCGGCCCTTCTTGGCGCGGCGGCGGACGATGTACTGATTGGACGCCTTCTTCTTGCTCCGGGTCCGACCCTCGGGCTGACCCCATGGGCTCACCGGGTGACGGCCGCCCGAAGACTTGCCCTCTCCTCCACCCAGCGGGTGATCGACCGGGTTCATGGCCACACCCCTGGTCTGGGGGCGGACACCCTTCCACCGGTTGCGGCCGGCTTTGCCCAGCTTGATCAGCTCGGCCTCGGTGTTGCCCACTTGACCGACGGTTGCCCGGCAGTCGAGTGGCACCTGGCGCATCTCACCCGAAGGGAGACGGAGCAGCGCGAGGTCGTTTTCCTTCGACATCAGCTGCACCGAGGTTCCGGCGGAGCGGGCCAGCTTGGCGCCCCCACCGGGGCGCATCTCGATGGCATGAACGTTGGTACCGGCAGGAATGTTCCGTAAGGGAAGGGCATTCCCGGGGCGTATCTCGGCGCCCGAGCCCGATTCGAGGCGGTCATCGACCTTCACCCCGACCGGCGCCAGGATGTACCTCTTCTCGCCGTCGGCGTAGTTGAGCAACGCGATCCGGGCGTTGCGGTTGGGGTCGTACTCGATGGTGGCGACACGGGCGGCCACGCCGTCCTTGTCACGACGAAAATCGATGATCCGGTAACGCTGCTTGTGACCGCCGCCACGATGGCGGGAAGTGACTCGGCCCTGGGTGTTGCGACCGCCGGTCTTGCCCTTCTTGGAGATCAGCGTCTTCTCGGGCTTGTCCGTGGTGATCTCGGCGAAGTCCGAGACGGTCTGGAACCGGCGACCCGCTGAGGTCGGCTTGCGCTTCTTGACTGCCATCTCAGACTCCGAACAGGTCGATCGAATTGCCGTCGGCAAGAGTGACCAGGGCGCGCTTGGTGTCCCTTCGGCGACCACGCGTCCATCCCTGGCGCTTCATCTTGCCCTTGCGATTGAGGGTGTTGACTCTCACCACCCGGACCCCGAAGATCGACTCCACGGCGTCCTTGATCTCACCCTTGTTGGTTCGGGTGTCGACCACGAAGGTGTACGTGTTGTTGCGCTCGATGAGGTCATAGGACTTCTCCGAGACGACGGGGGCAAGGATCACGTCGCGTGCGTCCTTCATCAGGCCTCACTCCCATCATCTTTGACGAAGTCGCTGTCGCTGACCTCGTACGAGCTGGCCCGACCCACTGACCCCACCGTGTGAGAGGTGAAGATGACCTGGTCGGCCCAGAGCACGTCGTAGGGCGTGAGGTGGCCCGGCTCGCAGAGATGGACGTCGGGGATGTTCCGGAAGGAACGGCCGGCGGTCCCGTCGAGCTTGCCGAGCACGACGAGTGATTTGCCACCGGCTCCGATCGCCTCGAGCAAGGTCACTGCCTGTTTGGTCTTGGGGGTGGACCAATCGATGTCCTCGATCACCATGACCGCCTCCTCGGAGGCGCGGGCGGACAGAGCGCTGCGCAGGGCGAGGCGCTTCATCTTCTTGGGTGTCCGCTGCGTGTAATCGCGGGGCTTGGGCCCGTGGGCGACACCGCCACCCACCCAATGCGGGGCACGGATGGAGCCTTGACGGGCCCGGCCCAGGCCCTTCTGACGCCACGGCTTGCGGCCGCCGCCGCGCACCTCGGCCCGGGTCTTGGTCGAGGACGTGCCGGATCTCTTCGCCGCCAATTGGGCAGTGACCACCTGATGGAGCACGGCGAGATTGGGCTCGATACCGAAGACGTCGGCGTCGAGCTTGATGTCACCCTTGGACGTCCCGTCGGCGGTAAAGAGAGGTGCCTTCACGTCAGCCATGAGCCTTGACCGCCTCTCGGACCAACACCACGGAGCCCTTGGGCCCGGGAACGGCGCCGCCGAGCAGGAGCAGGTCACGCTCGCCGTCGACACCGACGATCTCGATGTTCAGAGTTGTCACCCGCTCACCACCGAGGCGGCCCGCCATCCGGGTGCCTTTGAAGACACGAGCCGGGGTGGCACAGGCGCCGATCGAACCGGGGGCGCGATGCTTCTTGTGGTTTCCGTGCGAAGCGCCCTGGCCCGAGAAGTTGTGCCTCTCCATGACACCCGCGAAGCCCTTGCCCTTGGAGACGCCGGAGACATCGGCCTTGGTCCCCGCCTGGAAGAGGTCGGCAATCCGGATCTCCTGTCCCACCGTGTAGGCGCTCGGGTCATCGACCCTCAGCTCCACCAGGTGACGGGCCGGGGCCACTCCTGCCTTGGCATAGTGACCGGCTTCCGGCTTGTTGATCTTGCCGGGTTTGGCCTCACGGAAAGAGATCTGGATCGAGTTGTATCCGTCGGTCTCCTCGGTCTTGATCTGGACGACGCGACAGGGCCCGGCCTTGATGACCGTGACGGGGATAGCACGCGCCTGGTCGTCGAAGACCTGGGTCATGCCCAGCTTGGTGCCGAGGATGGCATTCACAGTGACTCCTGCGGGGGGACAACCCCCCTGCGCCCCCCGCCCATGGCAAGGTCGGCGCGCTCGACCTGATACGAAGACCGAGGGGCCTTCGCGTTCCTTCCAACTCGAAGCAGACCTGCGGCGATAGCGGCCATGGCACTCATAGCTTCAATTCGACTTCCACGCCGGCGGGGAGCTCGAGACGCATCAACGAGTCCACCGTCTTCGGAGTCGGCTCCAGGATGTCGATGAGACGCTTGTGGATCCTCATCTCGAAGTGCTCGCGCGAGTCCTTGTCGACGTGCGGCCCGCGGATGACGCAGTACCGGTGAATCTCGGTGGGGAGGGGAACGGGTCCCTTCACCTTGGCCTGGGTTCGAACCACGGTCTCGGTGATCTTCTTCGAAGACTCGTCGACCACGTTGTGGTCGTACGCCTTGAGACGGATGCGGATCTTCTGCTGGTCGCTCATTTCACGATCTTTACGACTCGGCCGGCGCCGACGGTGCGGCCACCCTCCCGGATGGCAAACCGGAGACCCTCATCCATGGCGATGGGAGCAATCAACTCCACCATCATCTCCGTATTGTCCCCCGGCATCACCATCTGAGTCCCCTCCGGCAACTGGATCGCCCCGGTCACATCAGTAGTCCGGAAATAGAACTGGGGTCGATACCCGGGAAAGAACGGGTTGTGCCGACCCCCCTCCTCCTTGGTCAACACATAGACCTGAGCTTCGAAATCAGTATGCGGAGTGATCGACCCGGGCTTGGCCAGGACCTGACCCCGCTCCACATCATCTTTGCCCACCCCCCGGAGAAGAACCCCCACATTGTCGCCGGCCCGACCCTCATCCAACAGCTTGCGGAACATTTCGATCCCGGTCGCCACCGTCTTATGAGTAGGACGGATCCCCACGATCTCCACTTCCTCATTCACCTTCAAAATCCCCTGCTCCACCCTCCCGGTGACAACAGTGCCTCTCCCCGTGATCGAAAACACATCCTCAATCGACATCAGGAACGGCTTGTCGGTATCCCGATCCGGCTCCGGCACATAAGAATCAACCGCAGTCATCAACTCCATGATCTGATCCGAAGAAGCCACATCCCCATCCAACGCCTTCAACGCCGAACCCCGGATCACCGGAACCTCATCCCCGGGAAACTCATATTCGGTCAACAGATCCCGAACCTCGAGCTCCACCAGATCCAACAACTCCTCATCATCAACCATGTCCACCTTGTTCAAAAACACCACAATCGAAGGCACCCCCACCTGCCGGGCCAACAAGACATGCTCCCGAGTCTGGGGCATCGGACCATCCGCCGCCGACACCACCAGAATCGCCCCATCCACCTGCGCCGCACCCGTAATCATGTTCTTGATGTAATCGGCATGACCCGGCATATCCACATGCGCATAATGACGAGCCTCAGTCTCATACTCCACATGAGCAATCTGAATCGTGATCCCCCGCTCACGCTCCTCCGGCGCCTTATCAATCATGTCAAACGACGTCATCTGATTCGAACCACCCACCCGCTCCGACAAAACCCGAGTAATCGCAGCCGTCAACGTCGTCTTCCCATGATCAATATGACCCATCGTCCCCACATTCACATGCGGCTTCGTACGCTCAAACTTCGCCTTCGCCATTTCCTCTTGGCTCCTCTATCTCTTCTCTATCCGTCTTCTCTTTGACTCTTCAGGACTGCCCGCGACGGCTCGCCACGATGTCTTCTGCGATCGAGTCGGGAACGTCCTGATATGAGTGAAACTGCATCGAATACGTGGCGCGTCCCTGTGTCTTGGAACGGAGATCGGTGGCATATCCGAACATCTCCGACATGGGGACCTGCGCCCTGATCACCTGGCTGTTGCCACGCTGGGTCATGCCTTCGACCTTGCCCCTGCGGGAGTTGAGGTCGCCGATCACATCACCCATGTACTCGTCGGGGGTGGTCACCTCGACCTCCATGACCGGCTCGAGCAGCTTGACGCCGGCTTTGCGGGCGGCCTCCTGCAATGCCATCGACCCGGCGATCTTGAAAGCCATCTCCGAGGAGTCGACATCGTGAAACGACCCGTCGGTGAGGGTTGCCCGGACATCGACCAGCGGGTAGCCGGCGACGATGCCTTGGTCGAGTGCCTCCTCGATCCCGTCGTCGACCGACGGTATGTACTCACGGGGCACCCGGCCCCCCTTGATCTGGTCGACGAACTCGTAGCCTCCACCAGGCCCGGTTGGCTCGAGATTGATGACGACGTGTGCGTACTG
>Ga0299907_10003172_pt1 | contig 10458 bp, 1 predicted proteins | sample RVTome_16_FD_198680 | JGI IMG/M metagenome (GOLD analysis project Ga0299907, IMG submission 198680) | Soil microbial communities from uranium-contaminated site in the Upper Colorado River Basin, Wyoming, United States - RVT152D67 (version 2) ... | reverse complement strand
AGAGGCGGACCTCGCGCGTCTCGCTCACGCTGTTGCCGAGGGCGTCGATCGCCTCGACGGTGATCGCGTTCACGCCCATGTCCAGCTCGAGCGGCGCCGACCAGCTGCCGCCCGACTCGAGATCGGCGGCAACGCCGTTCACGAGCACGGTGGCGACGCCCGCGTGGGTATCGGTCGCCTGGCCGGCGACGGTGATCGCGGCCGAGAACGACCCGTCGCCGTCGGCCGGTGTGACCCAGCCGATCTCGGGCGCTGTCGTGTCCAGGGTGACGACCACGGCCGCCGACGGCGGCGAGTCGCCCGCGTAGTTGGCGGCTACCGCCGTGAAGGCATTCGGGCCCTCGATCAGGCCGACCTCCAGGCTGAACGTCCCGTCGCGGTCTGGCGTCGCGGTGCCGATCACCTCCCCGGCGCGCAGGATCGAGACCGTGGTCCGGTACTCGGCCGTGCCGTCGAGGGTGATGGTGGGCGCCGTCCCGATGGGATCGGCCGTCGTCGACAACGTCGGCGCGGCGGGCAGCGGCTGCTCCACCGTGGCGGCCCACGCCACCGCGTTGAGGAAGAGCGCCTCGCCGTCATCGGTCCAGCCATAGCCAGGCCCGATGAAGTCGCTCGCCGCCGACGCCGAAAGGAGCAGGTGGACGCCACCGTCGCTGGTGAAGTCATAGGCAGCGCCGATCCCGAGCGGTGCGCCCGCCTCGCGCGCTTCGACCGTCACCTGTCCGAGGCTGATGCCGATGTAGTCGTCGAGGAAGCTGTAGTACCCGTCATCGGCCACGGGCTGTGACGGATCGTCGAGCCCCGCGAAGAGCGGATGCTCCGGGTCGAAGCCGGTGATCGACACCGCGCCGTCGCGATAGCCCTGTCCACCGACGCTGACCGCCTCCGGGGCGAATTGCTCGAGCAGCCGGATGCCGCCTTCCTCCACCCCCCAGGTACCGGTGAAGACGACGCTCGCCTCCGCCTCGGCGGCAGCGGCCAGCAGGCCGTCGAACTCCTCCTCACCTGGTTCGCCGCCGTTGACCACCAGGACGTCGAAGCGTTCGACCGCCTCGACCGGCAGCGCCCAGTCGACCTCCTCGGCCGCCACGTCGTGCGCGCGCAGGAAGTCGACCAGCACGGCGTCGACGTCGCCGAGCACCGCCACATTGTTCGGCGTGAGCTCGATGCTCAGCTCCGTGATGGCGCCAGCCGTGACGCTGGTCTCGACATCGACCGGCAGGAAGCCGTTTGCGGCGACGTGGAGCTCGTAGTCGCCCGGCAGCAGGTCGTCGAGCGCGAAGGCTCCCGTCACGTCCGTGATCGTCTCGCCCTCCATCGGCCCGGCCAGGCCAATCACCGCGCCGGCGATGGGGATGCCGTCCGGGTCCGTCACATTCCCGGCGATAGCCCCGCGCGGAAGGCGCACGAGGTTGACGTCGAGCACGACCTCCTCGGACTCGGCGACGGTCACCGTCGTTTCGAAGGGTTCGTAGCCCAGCGCCTCGACGCGAACGGTGTGCGTCCCGTCGGGCACACCGAGGCGATAGCTGCCGTCCGAGGCGCTCGTGGTCGAGATCCCCGCCTCCATGGCCGTCACCGTCGCGCCTGCCACCGGCTCGGCTCCTGACGTGACGCTGCCGGAGATCTCCCCCTGGCTGGCGGTGATCGCCCAGGCCACGGCGTTCAGATAGATCTGCTCGGCGGCCGGGGACCATCGCACGCCCGGGAACTGGCCCGGGTAGCCGTAGATCGTGGCGCCCAGGCTGTCGAGCAGCACCTCGACGCTCGTCGGTGAGCTGAAGCGATAGCCCACGCCACCGCCCATGTCGCCGCCCTCGGTCGGCGCGTTGAGATGCGCGATGGTGGCGCCCGAGTAGCCGGTGAAGAACTCAAACTGCTGGTTGGTCTGGGTGGGGTGGTGCATGAGCTCGATCGGCTCACCAATCGCGAAGCCGTCGAAGATCGGGTGCTCCACCGTCGGCCGGTAGTAGATCGGTCCGCCGGTGAAGTCTTGGGTGTAGTCCTGCGGATCGCCCCGGTAGTCGCTGGAGCGCCGGATGGAGCCCATCCCGAACTGCCCCGCCAGCAGGACCGATACCTCCGCCTGGGCGGCCGCATCCATGAAGTTGGTGAACTCCCCAGCGTCCGGCGCCGTGCCGGCGCCGTTGAGGATCACCAGCGCCACGTCGCCCAGCTGACCGACGTGGTCGTCGATATCGGCCCAGCTCCAGGCCTGGACCGTGTAGCCGTGTGCCTCCAGGAAGGCGGCAATGCTGCCCAGGTGGTCGCCGGCCACGGCCACTACCTGCGAGGGAGGCAGCACCGCGTCGAGTTGCGACGTCTGGCCGGCCGCGATCGTGACCGGCAGCCTGACCTGGGCGCGCCCGGCCAGGCGGAAGAGGACGCTGTACTCACCGGCGGGCGCGCCGTCGATGTGGTAGGCGCCGTCGACGTCGGTGCTTGCGGTCAGCGGCGTGCCCTCCACCTCGACGCTCACGCCAGGCAGCGCGGCGCCGGTCTCATCGCTCACGCTGCCTGCGACGCTGCCGACCGGGTCGGACACCAGCGTGATGGCCGGCCGCAGGGTGTCGCCGGCGACCACGGTCACATCGAGCAGTGCCGACGCGTGCCCGAAGGCGCTGACTTCGAGCGTCCAGCTCCCCGGCTGCAGCGGGACGAGGAACGTCCCGTCGCCGGCACGGCCCGGATAGGTCCGGCCGGTCTCGAGCACCCGCACGTTGCTGGCGATGAGCTGCCCGCCATCCGAGCGGACCGCGCCGAGCACCTCGGCCGCGAGTGGTGGGGCGTCGAGCGCGTAGTTCAGCGCGTTCTGGATCAGCCGCTCCGCCTGCGGCGTGAACAGCTCGGCCGGCTCGCCGCCGACGGCCGGCCATGTGTAGAAGCTGACGCCGAGGCTCGCCAGCAAGACGTCGGCCGACGACGCCGTCCGGCCGCGGTACGCGATCGCGGAGCCGACCTCGCCGCTCGAGGTGACGAGGTTCGCCACGCTCGTTCCGGAGTAGCCGCCGAACCAGGTGTGCTCGCCGTTGTTCTCGATGATCGGCACGACCTCACCGACATCGAAGCCCTCGACCAGCGGGTGGTCGGCGAGGATCCGCGCCGACACGACGCCGCGCGTCCGCGCCTCGCTGCGCGACATCGGATCGCCCTCGTAGTCGACGAGATAGCGGATCGCGCCACGCTGGAAGGCATCGGCCCAGATGACGGGCACATGCGCCCGGTTGGCCGCGTCCTGGAAGGCCGCCAGGCCGGCCGCACCCGGGTCCTCGCGGGGGAAGTCGCCGAGGTTGGCGAAGATGAGGTCGAGGTCCGCAAGCCGGTCCGTATCGGTCCAGGCCAGGTCCTCGGCCAGGTACCCCCACTCGGCGAGGTAGGCCTTCAGCTTGCCGCTGCAGTCGGTGCTCTGGCTGCAGTCGTCGATGACGCCGACGCGCGGCGACGGGCGGATCGCGACGTCGGTCGTCGTTACCTGTCCGGCCACGACGCCGATGCCGTCGAAGATCTGGCGGACGTGGTCGGTCGCCTGGACTTCGATCTCATAGGTCCCCGGCGGGATGTTGGGCAGCGCGTAGCTGCCGTCCGCCGCCGTGGTTGCGCTGCGCGGATGACCCACCAGGGTGACGGACGCGCCGGCCAGGGGCTCGCCATCGTCGGCCTGCGGCGACAGGTCGGGCCGGCTGGTCACGACGCCGGCGATGCTCCCGACCGCGTCGAGCGCGAGCTCCACGTTGAGCTCGGTCACCTCACCGGCCGATAGGGACACGTCGTGCGACTGGGTCACGTAGCCGAACGCGCTGACCTCGACGGTCATATCGCCCGCCGGGTGGCCGAGGGCGTATGTGCCCTCGGCGTCCGTATCGGTCCCGAAGCCCGTGCTGGTGATCTCCACGTGCGCTGCCAATGGATCACCGTCTGCGTCCGTGACGCGTCCGGCCAGCGAGGCAAGGTCCGGGTCGGCGGCCCATGCCACGGCGTTCAGGAAGAGCCGCTGGCCCTCGGGTGTCCAGCCGGCGGTCGGCCGCGCCAGCGACGAGGACGAGAGCGCCGACAGGAGCAGCCGCACGCTGGATGGCGTCCGCGGCTCGTAGGCGGCCCCGATCCCCAGGATGCCGAGCTCGTTGGTGCCGAAGTCAGCCAGCTTGATGCCGGAGTAGCCGGTGTAAAAGCCGCCCCATTCGTCGTTGGCGAGCACCTGGACCGGTGAGGGCAGGCCTTCGAACAGGGGGTGTGAAGGATCGACGGCAGTGAAGAGCGGCTGCCCGTCGTTGGAGACGAAGTCGCGCGCGGACGGCTCGCCGAGGTACTTGCGCAGGAGCCGATTGCCACCGGTCGTGCTGGTCGCGCCCTCGACCCAGATCACGCTGATGCCGGCCGCGTCGATCGTGTCGAGGTAGCCGAGGAAGGCGGCCTCGCCCGGATCGGTCGGGTTATGCGCGATGAGGACGTCGAAGTCGGCCAGTTGGTCGAGCGCGTCCCAGCCGGTGGGCGTGGCGCCCACCTCGTTCACGTTCAGGAAGGTGGACAGGTGCGTGCCGTCGTCACCGATGACGGCCACACGCAACCTCGCCTCGAGCGCAGCATTCAGCTCGGTGACCGAGCCGTCCACGACGACGACGTCCTCCATGATCCGGGTCCGATGGGAGCCCTCTCGGAACTCCACGCGGTACGTGCCGCCCGGGATGGCCTCGATCGCGTAGCTGCCGTCGACGCCGCTCGTGACCGGCGGGATGCCGGTGTCGAGCACGGTGATGGTCGCGCCGGACAGCGGCGTCCCTGTTGCGGCGTCGGTCACGACGCCGGCGATGCCGCCCAGGCCGCTCGATACGAGCTGCGCGTCCACGGTGGCGGTGTCGCCTGCCGCGACGCTGACCCCGACCTCCTGCGGGGTGAAGCCGATGCGCTCGATGCGCAGGGTGTGGTCGCCCGGTGGCAGGAGCAGTGCATACGCGCCGGAGGCGTCGGCGGTCGCCCGATCGCCGCTGTCGAGGCTCGTGACCGTGGCTGGCAGGCCGGTGCCGGTCGCGGCATCGGTGATCGTGCCGGAGACGGTGCCGAACTCGGCGCTCAGCGCGTAGGCGACCGCGTTCAGGAACACCTGGCGGCCAGCCGCCTGCCAGGTCGTGGTTGGCCCGCTCCACGGGCTCGCCCCGTGCAGCGACAGGAGCACGTGGACACTGTCCATCGTCCGAGCCTCGACGCCGATGCCGCTGCCGACCGTTCGTCCGGCGTCACCGAGGTAGACGTCCGCCAGGCTGCGGCCGCCGTAGCCCGCGAACCAGGCGTACTCGGTGTCCGGTGCCAGGATCGGCACGCGCTCGCCGATCGGCAGCCCGGCCGTGAGCGGATGCTCGGCGCGCGCGATGAGGCTGACCTCGCCGTCGTTGTAGCCGCTGCCCGTCTGCGCCGGGTCGCCCAGGTACTTGCGCAGCTGCTCGATCGAGCCGTAGCTCAGCCCCCAGGTGTCGACGAAGATGACGCTCGTCTCCGCCGCGTCCGCGGCGGCGACGAGCTGCTCGAAGGCCGCCTCGCCCGGGTCGTCCTGCGAGGCGTTCGCCACGATCAGTTCGTAGTCGCCGGGCCGATCCGCGATGGCGGCGGCCGTCGTCGCCTCGGTACGGTAGCCCTGGGCGGCGAGGTATTCGCTGACTGCCCCGTCGTGGTCGCCGGTCACGGCGATCTGGAAGCGCTCGAGGATGAGCTCAACCGTCGTCGCCTGGTCGGCGGCGATGGTCACCTGCGCGGCCAGCGTCGCGTAGCCGCCCAGCGTCGCTTCCAGCGCGTAGCTGCCCTCCGCCACGGCCGGGAACGAGAAGCTGCCGTCGGGCGCGGTGCTGGCCGGCTCCAGCGGTGTGGCCGGGAGGCGGATCTCGACGCCCTGCAGCGCGCCGCCCTGCTCGTCGCGGACGACGCCGTTCAGCGAGCCGGTGCCCGCCGACAACATGGCAAAGTCCTGCACGGCAGACTGGCCGGACCGCAGGGTGACCGCGGCGCTCGCCAGCAGGTAGCCATAGCTCCGGGCCTCCAGCGTGTAGTCACCGGCGCGTGCAGAAAGCGTGAAGGTGCCGCTCGCCGGGTCGGTGGCGGTCTCCTCGTCGGTCCCCGCCAGGCGCAGAGTCGCGGCCAGCGGCGTCCCGTCCTGGTCCGTGACGACGCCGGACACCGTCCCCGGCGCCTCGAAGGCGTGGACGGCGCCGCTGCGGTCCGCGACGAGCAGGCGACCGTCGCTGAGGGCGGGCGCCGAGAGGACGTTGTCATCGACCGTCGCTTCCCACAGGAGGTCGCCGGTGTAGGCGTCGAGCGCCCAGGCGCGGTGGTCCTGCTGCGAGCCGCCCACGACGACGCCGTCGGCCGCGAGCTGGCTGTTGCTGACCGCCGAGCCGATGGGCGCGACCCAGCGTACGGCGCCCGTACCGCGATCGTAGGCACGGACCCAGTTGTTCACGGTCGATCCGGCGATGACGAGGTCGTCGAAGGCGACGGGCGCGTTGCCCGCGCCGTCGCCGTGCTGCGGCTGCTCCCAGAGCAGGGCGCCGGTGGCGGCGTCGAGCGACAGCAGGCTGCCGCTGACCTCGTCCAGGCCACTGGTTGCGGCGAACACCCGACCGTCATCGACAGTGGGCATCGACAGGAAGGTGTCGGCGCCGCGGGTCAGCTCCCAGACCAGGGCACCGGTGCTCGCGTCGAGCGCAACCAGGCGCCGGGCATCGAAGCTGGCTGCGTACACGAGGCCGCCGTGGATGGCCGGCGCGAAGAAGAGTTGGGCGCCGACAAAGGTGCGCCACGTCAGCTCGCCGGTGGCGGCGTCGAGCGCATAGACCCAGCCTCCGTTTCCCTCGGTGAAGCCGGTCCCGAAGTAGACGGTGCCCTCCACCACGGTTGGGGTGGCATAGGTCAGGAAGTCGCCCGTCGGGTAGCTCCACGCCGGCTCGCCGGTGTCCGCGTCGAGCGCGTAGAAGAAGCCGCTGACGCCGCCGCCGACGTAGACCAGCCCGCCGGCCACGGCCGGCGTCGAGCGCTGGCCGTTCGCGGTGGCGAAGCTCCACTGCAGCTCCCCGCTGTCGAGGTCCAGGGCGTGGACGCCACCCTGGTCCGTGGTCAGGTAGACGGTGTCGTCGCCGACCACCGGGGAGCTGAAGAATGGCGTGCCGGGGACCTCACCTTCCCAGGCAGGCTCGAGCGCGGCGCCGGCCAGCCCCTCCGGGCTGACGCCCGTGCGGGCCGGGTTGTTCTGGAACTGCGTCCAGCCCGCCTGCGTGGTGCCGCCGAGGGCGGCCAGCTCGAACGCGAGCGAGAGGTCGCCGGCGACCACCACTTCCTGGGTGGCACGCCGGTACCCGGTCGCATCGGCGCTGATCACGTAGCTGCCGGCCGCAATCTGGAAGCTGAACGTGCCGTCGCCGGAGGTGTAGGCCGCCTCGATTGGCGCGCCGTGAGCGCGAACGACGGCACCACTGAGCGGACTGCCTCCGCTGGTGACCGTGCCGGTGACGGTGTGAGTGGCGGCGGCGGCGAGCGCGAAGTCGCGCGTCAGCACCTCGTCGGCGGCGATGACGATCGCGGACGTCTGGGTCACGTGACCGTACGCGGACACCTCGACCTGCCAGGTTCCCTCGCGAACGATCAGCTCGTAGGCACCAGCCGCATCGGCGATGGTCGACAGGCCGAGCTCGGGGATGGCGACGGTGGCGGGCACGGGGCCGTCCGGGCCGCTGATCGTGCCGCTCAGAGTGCCGGAAAACCGCGCGGCCAGGATCGCCGCCTCCGCGTTGACGATGCCGGCGCCGTAGGCGACGTTGGGCAGCGTGCCCATCTGGGGCTCCGAGCGGGCCGTGACGGTGAGGAGCTGACGAAGCTCCTCTACCGTGAGGTCGGGCTCGGCCGATAGCAGCAGCGCGATGACGCCGGCCACGTGCGGCGTGGCCATCGACGTGCCGCTGATGGTGTTGTAGCCGTCTGGGTCGAGGTTTCGGGGCCACGTCGAGTAGATCTGCACGCCGGGCGCGCTCAGGTCGGGCTTCAGGTACTCGACCCCATCCCAGATCACCGGGCCACGGCTGCTGAAGCCGGCCACCAGGTCGTTGATGTCAGTCGCGCCGACCGCGAACGATTCGAGGAAGCTTCCGGGCGATCCGATAGTCTCCGGGCCGGGGCCGTCGTTGCCCGCGGCGAATAGCGGGAAGATGCCGGCCGCGAGCCAAGCCTGCACGTCGGGCAGGAACTCGATGCTGTAGGTGGCGGCCGAGCCCCAACTGTTGCTGACCAGGTCAGGCGCCATGGCGGGATCGCCGCCGGGCGCCAGCATCCACTCGAAGCCCGCGTGGATGATGCTCGTGCTGGTGCTCCCGCTGTCCCGGAAGATCTTGGCCATGATCCATTCGGCGTCCGGCGCCACGCCGGTGATGTCGCCCGGAGCACCGCCCACGATCGTGCCGGTGACATGCGTGCCATGGCCATGGCCGTCACTCGGGGTCGGGTAGTTCTCGCCGGTCGCCGCGAACCAGCTGTGCGCGTCGTCGCCGTCACGGCCGCGGTAGCGGCCAGAGATGGCCGGATGACCGCCATCGGCTCCGGAGTCCATGATGCCGATGACCACGCCCTCGCCGGAGAAGCCGTAGTCGCCCCAGACGGTGGGCGCGAAGACCTTCTCGAGGCCCCAGGTCGGGAGGCGCGGCACGCTTTCCGTCTCTGGCAGCGTGATCTCCTCGTCGAGCGTGACGCTGGCGACGTCGTCGTGTGAGGCCAGACGGTCGAGCGCTGCGCGGCTCACGGTTGCCGCGAAGCCGTTGAAGACCCAGAAGCTCCGGACGCTGCCTGCCCGTCCGGCGCGCTGCTCCGCGCGCAGCAGAGCCAGGACGGCACCCTGCGTGGCGGCCGCGTGCTCGCGGAGAGCGTCCACCACGTGACGGCCGCGGGCGGCCTCGCCACGCTCACGCCCGATGGCGCGGGCGTCCGCGTTCAGCGCCTCGGCATCCAGCTGGTCGCGCAGCCGGATGATGACCGGCACCCGCGGGGCGCGGTCCAGCGCCGACAGGACCTCGAGGCTGATGGCCGGCCCGTCCGCATCCACCCCCGACGGGGGGCCGGCCGCGGAGGGCGGCGCACCGTCGAACAACGTCGCGCGCGCCGGATCGTCGGAGTCCGTCGGCTCATCGGGCACGGCCGGGTCGGTGGCTGGTGCCGCCTCAATCTCATTGCCACCCACGCTCGATGGTGTGCCGGCCTGCGAGCCGTCCGCCGCCAGGACGGGCGCGGTCTGCACAGGCAGCAGCGACCCGACGACCAGGAGCGACAGGAGCAGAGACAACAGGCGGCGCGTAACCAAATGGCCCTCCCTCAGGGCGAAGGACCGGGTTGCGAGCGTCCCCTCCGTTGAACGCCGCGAGAATCGATCCCCGCGGGCGACGGATGGTCTCGGCACCCGTCGCTGACTCTGGCGTTGCGGGATCAGCCTAGCACGTCGCCATGCCCGCGCCGGCGGCGCAGGGAACCGCGGTGCGCAATCGCACCGGCAATTCGTCATCCGCCGGCGGGAGAGTGTCTCGGCAGCGACCTTGACAGGTTCACCGCACGTACGTCGGCGACACCTCGACCCTGGCGTGCTCCTGGCTGGCGAGCGATGGCCAGTCGGATGCCATCCGGACGGCCTCGTCCAGGTCCTTGGCCTCGATGATCACGAAGCCGCCGAGGAACTCTTTCGCCTCGACGTACGGCCCGTCGGTGACCACCACGCCCTGGCCCTGGCGGCCTGGGCGCAACGTCTTCACCGTGCGCGGGTAGTCGAGCTCCTCGCCACCGACGACGCTGTCGTGATACCTGCCGAACCACTCCCGGTGGCGGGCAACATCGGCTTCCTTCTCCTCGTCCGACCATTGCTCCCAGGCGGCGGCATCCTCGGAGTCGACCCAGGTGAACATCACGTAGCGCATCGTCCTCAGACCTCGAGCATCGGCGCGCGCCATCGACGCGCGCTCACAACCCTACGACGCGCGACGCTGGACGAGGCTCGACAAAAGGACGGGATTGCCGGCAACCACCCAAACCGTCGTGTGCGATCGGCGCGCCAGCTCGACGCGCGTCTGAACGTTACGACGCGCGGGACGACCCAGCACTCGACAAACGAAGGCCCCGGCGTATTGCCGGGGCCTTCGCATCGGTGCAGGAAGAAAGGCGGACTAGTAGTCCATACCACCCGGCGGCATGCCGGGAACGGCCTTCTCCTTCTCCGGGATGTCGGTGATGACCGTCTCCGTGGTCAGCATCAGGGCGGCGACCGAGGCGGCGTTCTCCAGCGCGGAGCGCGTCACCTTGGCCGGGTCGATGATGCCGGCCACGAACATGTCGGTGTACTCGCCCTTCTGGGCGTCGTACCCGTTGCCGGGCTCCATCTTGCGGACAGCATCGACCACGACCGAGCCCTCCATGCCGGCGTTGATCGCGATCTGGCGCATCGGCTCT
>Ga0299907_10003171_pt1 | contig 10460 bp, 6 predicted proteins | sample RVTome_16_FD_198680 | JGI IMG/M metagenome (GOLD analysis project Ga0299907, IMG submission 198680) | Soil microbial communities from uranium-contaminated site in the Upper Colorado River Basin, Wyoming, United States - RVT152D67 (version 2) ... | reverse complement strand
GTCTGCGAGACTGGACCTACGGTGAACTGGGCTACATACATGGCCGCCAGTATACGCACGTACGTACCCACGGTACCCCACTCTCCCCCGAGCGCCAATGTGAATACCCGCGGGCCACCGATCGCGACGATCGCGGCGCCGAGACCACCCAGGAGCACAAGTCGGACCGTAAGCCGACGGAACAGTCGGTGGAACGCCGCGCGGTCGCTCACGGCCAGGTCCGCCGCCTTGGCGAGGTACACCTGTCCCACGGCGGAGCCAACGAGCTTCATCGGCATTCCCACGACACGCTCTGCCAGCAACAGCGTGCCCGCGGCGCCCGGTCCGTGGAGAGCTGCGAGCAGCACCGCCGGTGACCGGAGGCCGAGCCCGTTGGCCAGCCCCGCCCAGCTGTAGATCGCTGGGAACCGGCGATAGCGGCGCGCCGCCCATCTCATTCGCCGCCAGGATACATGCCGGAGGAGGTCGGGGGAGACTGAACGCGCGCCTCGCATGAGGGATCCCACGCCGGCGACCTGGCCCACGATCTGGCCGAGGATCAGCCCCACCGGGCCGGTCCCGGCCGCGCCCATCCCCAACTGCACGCCGACCGAACCGAGTCCTTGACGGAGCCTCGTGCCGGCGATGAGCGAAAAGGAGCGCGTTCGGATCGCCCAGTAGCTCCAGGCCCGGTATCCCGCCGCCAGAAGTACTCCCACGGGGATCAGCCACAGATACGGCCTTAACGCCGGCGTCCCGGTCCAAACGGCGATGCGGTCCCCAAACGCCCAAACAAGTAACGCGCTCGCTGCGGTGACGACGACGGCAGCGCCCAGCGAAACGCCGAGAATGTTGGCGGCCTGCGCCTCGCCCCGCGGCAGCGGTATGGCGAACTCGTAGCTGAGGTTACCCACCATCGCGATGATACCCAAGATCGCTGCGTAAACAGCGAGCACACCGAACTCCTCGGGGTCATAGAGGCGCGTGAGGATCGGGGACGCCGCGACCACGATGACCTGTCCCGCGGCGGTGCCGGCAACCAGCACCGTGACCGACCGGACGAAGCCTCGTTCGGCCTCCGGTGCAGAAGCACGTTCGTCTCCAATGTCACGCAACGGTCGCGGGGCAGAGGTCGGCGATGCGCATCCGCTCAGTCGACGCACGGCGCGCCCACGGTCGCCCTCGGGCGCGCCGTGGGAGCCTGCTCCTGCGGACGGCCCGCTGGTGCCTCCGCGCCGGCGATGTCACGGATCGGTCCTCTCAGGGGGTGTAGTGGTCGGCAGTGTCCCAAGTCGGGCGGCGGAATGCTAGGGTGCCGGGCTCGTCAGCGTCAAGCGCGGGCGGCGGGAGCCGTGCCCAGACCTGGACAGCGCTCGGCCGCAGGGTTGGGCGGCCCGGAACCGGGCCGTTTCCCGGCCGAATCCGCTCCGAAACCGTTCCTTGAAAGTATCGTCGTTCCCGGCCTCACCAAGCCTTCGGACCCATGTCGATGGAGAGAACTTCGCGGTCTCGCGCCGGTCCGTCCCTCTGCCGCGTCCGGGGGGGCGGGGTCGAACATTGGCGCGCCAGCCGCGGACCTCCCGGGACTCTGACGGCGTGGCGGTGCTCCCGCGAGAAGCGTAGTTTTCGGCGCATGTTGAGGATTCCAAGCGGGGCCGCCGGGAGAACCCGGGCGTGGGCTGTCGGCGGGGTAGAGCGAGGCTGTCGCGGGCTCGCGCTGGCGCTCCTCATGGCAGGGTGCGGCTCGTCGCCGCCAGCGTCTTCGGCAGCTGCGCCGATGCCCGCCCCGCGCCCGATCGTGCGACCCGGCGACGCCGTCCAGGTAGCCGTGTGGCGAGAGGGCGACATCAGCGGCCAGTACCTTGTCGACGACCGTGGCGTCATCACACTGCCGCTGCTGGGCGAGCGAGAGGTCGCGGGGCTCGACGCGGCGGACCTACGCGACCGGCTCATCTCCGAGTATCGCGAGTACCTTCAGAACCCGTCGATCTCCGTGACGGTGCTGCGGCGCATCACCATCCTCGGCGCGGTCGGCCAACCGGGGCTCTACCACGTGGACGCGACGATCGCGCTCTCCGAGGTGCTGAGCATGGCCGGGGGGATAACCTCCGCAGGCAACGCGGATGACATCCGCGTCATGCGCGGCGAGGCGGTCGTGCAGAGCGGACTCGACCGGGCCCTCGGCCTCGACAGCGTGGACATCCGTTCGGGCGACCGCATCCTCGTCGGCGACAGGGGCTGGATCGCCCGCAACTCGGGGGCACTCCTGGGGAGCGTTTTCGGCGCGGCCGCCGGCATCACGATCGCGCTGATCCGATGACCGATCTCCCGGCGGTACCGTCCGGCGGCGACCGACCTGTCGCGCCTCGTTGGGCGGACCCATCAGCCCTTTCGGTATCCACTCGCGGCGTGGGTGCGGGTAGCCGCGGAGCGTGGCCGGACGGGGCCGGGGACGAGGTAGACATCCGCGACCTGTGGCGGATTTTGAAGCGGCGCAGGCGTACGATCGCGCTGACGATGCTGGGGGTGACCGCGGCGGTCGTGGCGTACGTGTTGGTGGTCACCCCGACCTGGCAGGCCCAGACGTTGATCCTGGTGGAGGACCAGGACCCCGGAACGATCATCGCCCCGACGCTGACGGCCCTGACCGGATTACCGGGCGGCGGGGGACAGATCGAAACGGAGATGCGTCTTGCCCAGACGCGGCCCGTCATGGAGGACGTGGTCGAGGCGCTCGACCTGAACTTCGTCGTGACGGATCCGCGCGACGTACCGCGCCGGGAGCTGTTCGTGGCGCACGACTTCGGTCGCGGGACGGTGGCGGGGGACTACGAGATCCGTCCGGCGGGGTCCGGCAGCTACGGGATCCGCTCGACCGGCAAGGACACCCCGGCGCTCGACGCCACGTTCTCCCCGGGAGAGCGGGTGGAGCTCCCGGGGGGGTGGTTCGTGCTGGCGGACCTGGCGGCGGCACGCGGTGCGGAGGAGGATCCGCTCCCCACGGCGATCGGCATCGCGACGGTGCCGTTTCAGGAGGCGGTTACCGACCTCTCGGAGACGATGTGGGTGGACCGGCCGGACCGTGACGCCGCCGTGCTCCAGATAGCGTACCGCACGGCCGACCAGGCGCTCGTGCACGAAGTCCCGAACGCGATCGCCGAGCGCTTCATCGCCCGGCGCATCGGCCAGCAGAAGATCGAGGCGATGAGCACCGTCGCGTTCCTCGAAGACCAGGTCGAGGACACGCGGCGCGACCTGGAGCGGGTCGAGGCCGAGTTGCAGAGCTACCGCGAGGGCCAGCAGATCGTCGCCCTGGGGGCCGAGGCCGAGGCCCAGGTGTCGAGGCTCGCGTCGCTGCAGGCAAGGCGCACGCAGCTCGAAGCGGAGCGCTCGACGCTGGCGACGCTGCTGGCGGAAATCGAAGCCGGCGAGGGGGCGGCCGACTACCGTCGACTGGCGTCCTTCCCGACGTTCTTCTCGAACGACGCCATCGCCCAGCTCCTGGTCAAGCTGATCGAAACGGAGCAGACGCGCACCGACCTCCTCTCTCGCTTCACGGCCAGTCACCCGGACGTCGTCGCACTGGAAACCCGCATTGACCAGCTGGAGGCGCAGCTCGGCTCCATCGGGCGTAACTATCTGGCGGCCCTTAGCGATCAGGTCATCGCGCTGGACACCGTGCTTGCCGGCTTCGGCGCTGAGCTGGAGCGCATTCCCGAGCGCGAGATCATTGCGGCCCGCATCGGGCGTCAGGTCGACATGCTGGGGCAACTCTACACCGTCCTACAGACCCGGCTCAAGGAAGCGCAGGTCAACGAGGCGATCGATGACTCGAGCGTGCGTATCGTTGAGCGCGCCATCGAACCGCTCCGGCCGGTCAGTCCACGCCCGGCATTGGCTGTCGGGATGGCTCTGCTGCTGGGCCTCGTACTCGGGCTCATTCTCGCGTTTGTCCGCGCATACCTGGACCGCCGCCTCGATTCGTCGGACCGGATCGACGCGCTTTACGGGCTTCCGACCATGGCTCGGATCCCTGCGCTTGGGCTGGACAACGGCCGGGAGGGCCGAGCGGCGGCCCTGGTCACGCTCAACGAGGCCGGTTCGGTGGCGGCGGAGTCATTCCGGCTCCTGCGGACGAACGTCGGACTCCTCCGCGGCCGGCTGGGCGCCGACGACATCGTGATCACGAGCCCGTCGTCGGGGGAAGGGAAGTCGATCACCGCCGCCAACCTGGCGATCGCCCTTGCCCAGGGCGGCGTCAGTACCGTCCTGGTGGACGCCGACATGCGCGCGCCCGTGCAGCACGCGCAGTTCGGGATCCAACGAACGCCCGGGCTGTCGGAATGCCTGCTCGCCGACGGGCTGGTGGACGGTACGCTGCGCCCGACACCGCTGGATGCGCTCGTCGTCCTGCCCGCTGGACGCCGACCTCCCAATCCGGCCGAGCTGCTCGACAGCCCCGCCATAGACCGGCTGCTGGCCGCCCTGCGGGATCGCTTCGATGCGGTGGTCCTCGACGCCCCACCGATTCTGTCGGCAACCGACTCCGCGCTTCTGGCACCCCGGACGGACGGCGTCATCCTGGTCGTACGCGCCGGCAAGTCGGAGAAGGACGCGATCGCGGCCGCGATCGAGCGGGTGCGGCAGGTCGGCGGGAACCTGCTCGGCATGGTGGTCAACGACGCCCGGAGCGAGCGGTCATATCCCGCGCCCGTCGACGAGGACGTGGAGGGGAAACTGAGCAGATCCGGGGGCGTCGGGTCCCTCCTGCGGCGCCTGGGTGCCCCCTTTTCCTGATCGCGGCTTGCGGCCACCGGAAGCCCCATCATGGACGCGACGTTCGCGCTCCGCCGCCCGAACGTGATCGAGGTCGGGGTGCTGGGCTGGAGCCCGATCGTAGCGTTTGCGGGAGCCGCGCTCGCGGGCGCGGCTCTCGTCGCGATGATGCGCCGCATCGCTCGGCGCCGGGCGTGGCTCGACATACCCAGCGCGCGCAGCTCGCACTCGCGGCCCACACCCACCGCCGGGGGCATCGGCATGGTGCTCCCCTTCCTCCTAACGCTCGCGCTACTACCGCAAGCGCTTCCCGCCGGCATGCTGCTGACGTGCGTGGCTGCGATCGCGGCGGTGGCGGTGGTCGGGCTGATGGACGACCTGGTCGGGCTGGAGCCCGCGCCCCGATTGGCAATCCACGTCGTGGCCGGTCTGGCCATAGCCGGATCGGCGGGGGCGGCGGTGTCGGGCGCTTCCGGCTGGGTGGCCGCTGCGGCGGTGGCGGGCTGGGCGTTCGTCGTGGTGGGCTCGATAAACGTGGTCAACTTCATGGACGGGATCGACGGGCTGATCGGCACGACCGCGCTCGTCTACTCGCTCTTTGCCGCGTTCGCGATCGGCCCTGACGATCCGTTCGCCGGCGGAGCGCTCGTCCTCGCCGGCGCGGCGCTGGGTTTCCTGGCCTTCAACCGGCCGCCGGCCAGCATCTTCATGGGGGACGTCGGGAGCGGAGCCCTCGGCGCTGCCTTCATCGTTCTCGGACTCCTGACGATCGAAGCGCGCGGCTGGAGCATCTTCCACGCGTTCCTGCCGCTGGCGCCGCTCGTCCTGGACGAAATCCTGACCCTGGCCCGTCGCCTTGTCCGTGGCGAGAACGTTCTCCGTGCGCACCGCTCGCACGTGTACCAGCTCCTGGTGGCGGCAGGTTGGAGTCACGGGCGCGTCACGGCCATGTACGGCGCCGCGTCGGCCATACTCGGCGCCGCCGCATTGGGCGCACCCGAACCGTCGCCGCTGTTCTTCGTCCTGGCCGCAGCGCTGGTCGCGGCCGCCACCGCAGGGCTCGTGCTCCTCCGCCGGCACGCACTCGGGGCCGTCAGTGAGAAAGGCGCCCAGAAACCGCACCCCTGAGCCGGCCTGGCCGAACGGCGCGTCTCGATAATTGAGGGAGGGCGAGTCGGGATCAGGAAGGCGGCGACATCGCCGGAGGAGTCGTGCGGACGCCCGCCCGGGGAGCGGCGGCTTGCTTCGAAAAGCTTCGGATGGTCTTGATCAGCCCGTCCCGCGCGCTGACCGGCAGGCGTTGCCAACCGAGCGCGCGCTTCACCTTGTCGTTACTGACGACGTAACTCTCGGTCAGCTTCCGGAGGCGAGCCGTCGTAAGGGGTAGGTGGATCAGGTCACCCAGGCGGGCGATCCACCGAATCAGGTCCGGGGGCATACGCCATATCCTGGTTGTCGTCCCCTCCACCTCGGCGATCATACGAACGATCTCGACCGTCGAGAGCGGCTCGTCATCCGCGAGATTGTACACGCCGTTATCGATGGAAGTACGAGCGATCGTCTCCACCACCGCGCAGAAGTTGTCGATCGAGAGCAGCGAGCGCCGGTTGTCGAACGCTGCCAACGGATAGGGCACGCCTCGTCGGACCATGCGGTAGAGGAGATTCAAGTTCCCCCGGTTTCCCGGGCCGTGTATCATGCAGGGCCGCAGGATGACGAGTCGCTTGTCGTCCAGGTCCGCCGCCAGCATGGCATCTTCCGCGGCGCGTTTGGACATCCCGTACGGATCGGTGAGCTCCTGGCGGTCGTCCTCGCGAAGCCGACCCTCCACCACAGAGGCCGCGGCCTTCACCGAGCTGACGTACAGGAGCAGAGAGCCGCTGGTGGAGCCACGAAACGCCGAGAAGAAACGCTCCGTGAGGCCGGTGTTGACCTGGGAGTACGCTTCGGTGAGCGATCGCGCCTTCACGTCGTGGGCCATGCCCGCGAGGTGAATCCACACGTCCGCACGGGAGGCGTTCCAGGCCTCCTCGTCCCAGGTGTAGGCGTCTCGGCGGGTCGAGCGCGAGCGGTCCAACGTTTCGACCCGGTGACCCTTTTGCTCCAGGACCGGCACGAGGTTGCTGCCCACGAAGCCGGATGCCCCGGAAACGAGAAACCTCACCGCTCGGCCCCTAACACATTCAGGATGGAGGCAGCCATGCGGCGATTGATCTCGTCGCGCCGAAAACGTCGGATGAAGGTATCCCGACGCTCCAGCGTGTATGGCGTAGTGGAAAGGTATCGCACCAGCCCCTCGACATCGCCGGGAGCAAAGACGAAGGAGTTCGAGACGTTGTGTCGAATGAATCGCGCGGAGAATCCACCGACGCCCGCCAGGATCGGCTTGTCGAACGCCGCCAACTCGAAGACCTTCGACGGCGTATCCCTCTCCCGGGAAGGCGCGTCGTTCTGATGGATCAACAGGTAGTCGGCCGCCGCGTAGACGTCGACCAGCTGGCGACGGGGCACGGGGTCCCTCACTTCGACGTTGGTGACGTTCGCCTGCCCGAGAGCCGCTTCCAGCCGGGGCCTGGTCGAGCCGTCTCCGACGACGACGAACCGAAACCGGCCCTCCAGCGCCTTGGCGGTAGGGGGGAGGATGAGGTCGAGGCTCTGGCCACGACCTATGTTGCCGGCGTACACGACGACCCGCACGTCTCGTTGCGATTCGGCCGGAGCTTTCGCATCCAGGAAGAACGCGTCTATGCCGTGCGTGAAAACCGAGGTCGACAGGCGGGGATATGGTTCCAGATGATCTAGGAATCCTTCCGAGATGACGTTTACATGGCTGGCGTATTCCAACGTGCGACGCTCCATACGTTGAACAAAGGGAAACAAGGTGACCCGGAGAACGGTCCTTCCCGGCAGCATGTCTTGCATTTTCTCCGTGAATATGTCTCGTAGATCCAGATAGAGCGGAAGCCTCCTTTCAGATGCAATACGGTACCCGAGGTGCCCCGTGAAGAATCGCGACGTCGATGCGTAGATCATGTCGTACTCGCGGTCTTCGATGAAAGCGCCCACCCCCCGATCGAAGGCCAGGAAGGCTCGGGCCTGGTCAAGGAAACCGCCTTCGTGGAGAGGCATGCGAAGCCTGCGAATGCGCAGGTTCCCGCGTACCTCCTCCTCGGGCGCGTCCGGCCGAAAGCTGGCATACCGGTTGGGTAGGGTGGTCAGAACATCTACCTCCACGCCGTCTCCAGCCTGACGAGCCAGCTCCGAGGCCAGGGGGCTGTTCCGAAACGAGCCCGCGCACAGATCCGGCTCAAAGTAGAAGGTCAGAAAGAGTATTCGCCTCATCGCGACACCGATGACTATGTCGATCCCATGGCCAAGGGGGCAAAGCTGGACGGGTACCCCAGGTCGAGCAGAGTCCGCTCGATATGCACGGCCAGGGCCCGGATCTCCGACTCCTCCAGTGCATCCCGCCATGTCCTACCTCCGCCGGCGATGGCGTGCTCGATCCGCCGGGGTGCGGGAAATCGCTCCGTCGCGATGGCCCCGAACACCCTGGCGAGCACCTGGTCCGGGTGAGCCAACAAGTCCTCATAGCGAATTTCGCACGCATTCTCGGCTGGGCGAGAGGCGAGAAAGTTCTGCGTGCTCGACACGCATTCTCGCCACTGAACCGCCGCGAACTCCAGCGGAGGACAGGTATGGTAGTAGGCTTCGAAACCTGGGAAGCGAGGGCCCCACATGGTCTGCTTCCTTCCCCCCAGCATGGAAAGCGCGCCGGTCCAGTAGCGGGGCAGGTTGCGGACGAGCACGCCGGGCTGCCAGCCATGTCTCAACTTCCGAATGCCCTGACCCGCCAACTGTGACAGACGCTCGCCCCAAGGGGGCTGCCGATCGTCGAATTTGGTGACCTTGCGATGGTCCCCCAGGAGCTTCCGGCGGGCGGAAAGTGCGACGTCGCGCCCGTCGCGGACGATGTTGATGATCGTCGCATCCGGAAAGACCCGCATGACGAGCGGCAATCGAAGGGTATTGGCCGGGGTCTTTTCCAGCAGGCGCTGCTTGCCATGTTCCAGGACCAGGCGACGAAACGCCGCGCGGGTCCTGGCGATGGCCTCGTCGCTGAACGCCGACGCAGGCAAGTAGTCGTATGTCGTCGGAGGGCCGTATTGCTTCCACACCTCGTTGCGCTCACCGACATACGCGACATGGCTCCGGTAATTCCGCTCGATCGCGGTGGCAAGGAGGTGTGTGCCTGATCGCCCTGCCCCCACCACGATAATCGGATCGGCGAGGTGGTCAGTAGCGGGCATCCGCCTTACCCGAGGGAGGTTGGCTCATTCGCGTTTCCGATGCGGGAACGGGGTGCCGGTGGCAGTGGGCCGCGAGGCACGGACGCGGATTCTTCGCCCCCGGCGGTCCCGGGTCCGGCCATCCGGGTCCCGCCGCCAAACGGTTCCCCCGCTCGAGACGGGACTACGCGCCGGTGTAACACGGGCCGGATCGTCCCAATCGGCGCCGCTAGCGAGCTTTCGACGTCCCCGGGATGTTAGTACCCTTCGCCATCCGAAACTACCCCGTTGCCGCGGCTACCACGGGGCGGTTCGAACGCGCCGGTGGGGGCCGTCGCGGGCGCTTGCCGGCCTGCGGGTTTGGCCGAGGCACTTGGTCAACCGTTTCGCCTCGCGCTACTCAGGTCGGTCGCGTCGACGACCCCCGCCGGTCCGCTAGAGTTTTCGTCAGGTTCTAGGTAGCTTCGTGGCATGAGTACCGCGCCCGCCACCATCCCGGGCGGCGGGCTGGAGTTCCTCCCCCCGCGCCTCCGCGACGCGGTCGAGCCGGTCGCCGACAGGCTCGACGTGGACCTCATCGCGCGCGCCTACCAGTTCGCCGAGCGCTCGCATGGCGAGCAGCAGAGGGCCTCGGGCGAGATGTACACGGTCCACCTCGTGGAGGTGGCCCGCATTCTGACCGACCTCCACCTGGATACGTCGACCATCGCGGCGGCGCTGATCCACGACGTCGTGGAGGACACCGGCGTGTCCGTGGAGGAGATCCGCCGCGAGTTCGGCGACGACGTGGCGCTGATCGTGGACGGCGTCACCAAGATCGGGAAGGTGAAGTTCCGCACGACCACCGAGCAGCAGGTGGAGAACTACCGCAAGCTGCTGCTTTCCATGGCGCAGGACGCGCGTGTGATCCTGGTCAAACTCGCCGACCGCCTGCACAACATGCGCACCCTGGACCACCTGAAGGAGGATAGACGGCGCCGCATCGCGCTCGAGACCCGGGAGATCTACGCGCCCCTCGCGCACAGGCTGGGGATGGCGCAGATGAGATGGGAGCTGGAGGACCTCTGCTTCAAGCACCTCGAGCCCGAGGCCTACGCGGACCTGGTGGGGAAGATCCGGGAGAAACGCGCCGAACGCGAGGACCTCGTGAAACGCTTCCGGATCCCGCTCGAGGAGGAGCTCAAGGAAGCGGGGATCCCGTGCGAGGTGTACGGGCGGCCGAAGCACCTGTGGTCGATCCACCGGAAGATGCAGGTCCGCAAGGCCACCTACGACGAGATCTACGACCTAATGGCCATCCGCGTGGTCACCGACACGGTCGCCAACTGCTATCACGCGCTGGGCGTGATCCACAACCGCTGGACCCCCCTGCAGGAGCGCTTCCACGACTATATCGCGACGCCCAAGTCGAACATG
>Ga0299907_10003170_pt1 | contig 10460 bp, 10 predicted proteins | sample RVTome_16_FD_198680 | JGI IMG/M metagenome (GOLD analysis project Ga0299907, IMG submission 198680) | Soil microbial communities from uranium-contaminated site in the Upper Colorado River Basin, Wyoming, United States - RVT152D67 (version 2) ... | reverse complement strand
CGCGCGAGCGCGGGGAGACGGCGGGACCGGGATCGGCCTCGCGATCGCACGTTCGGTCGTCGAGGCGCACGGCGGCCAGATCACGGCCGAGAGCGAACCGGGTCGAGGCAGCGTGTTCACCTTCGACCTCCCGTCGGTGCACGGGAGTGACCCATGAGGTCGAACACGACCACGGTCACCGTCACGCCGCCCGAGCGATACGCCTACCTCGACCTCACCGACGAGCTCCGTCGCGCGATCAAGGACGCGGGTGTCACCGAAGGCGTGGCCGTCGCATTCTGCGCCCACACGACCTGCGCGCTGCTGATCAACGAATGGGAGGACGGGGCGCTCGAGGACTTCCGGCGTCATCTCATCGACCTGGTGCCGCATGAGGGGACGTACTACAGGCACGACGACTTCGAGGTCCGGACGCAGAACATGCATCCCGACGAGCGGAAGAACGGCCATGCCCATGTCAAGGCGATGCTGCTGTCCGCCACCTCGCACGCGATCCCCGTGATCGGCGGGGAACCGTCGCTGGGAACGTGGCAACGCCTGATCTTCTTCGAGATGGACGAGCCGAAGGATCGAACCGTCACTTTCCACGTGTTCGGGAGCTGAGAGACTGGAGGTGATGATCCAGCGAAGGGCGACGAGGCAGCTCCACGTGGGACGGGTCGCGGTGGGCGGCGACGCGCCGGTCTCGATCCAGTCGATGACCACCACCAAGACGGCCGACGTCAACGCGACGCTGCAGCAGATCGCCTCGTTGGTGGCCGCGGGGGGGGACATCGTTCGCGTCGCCGTCCCGCACTGGGAGGACGCCAAGGCCCTGGAGGCCATCGCCGCGAAGTCAACAGTGCCGGTCGTCGCCGACATCCACTTCCAGTGGAAGTACGCGATGGCAGCGCTGGAGGCGGGGATCCAGGGGCTGCGGATCAATCCCGGGAACATCAAGTACGACGACAAGGTGCGCGTGATCGCACGGGAGGCGAAGGCAAGGGGGGTGCCGATCCGGATCGGCGTGAACGCCGGCTCGCTCCACAAGGACCTGCTCGCGCGATACGGCGCGCCCACCCCGGAGGCATTGGTCGAGTCCGCGCTTTACGAGGCGAGGATCCTCGAGGACGAGGACTTCTTCGACATCAAGATCTCGGTCAAGCACTCGAACCCGCTCGTGATGATCGAGGCCTACCGTCAGCTCGCGGAGAAGTGCGACTACCCGCTGCACCTCGGTGTGACCGAGGCAGGTCCGATGCCGATGGGCGGCGTGAAGAGCGCGGTCGGGATCGGGACGCTGCTGTCCGAAGGGATCGGCGACACGATCAGGGTGTCGCTGACGGACGATCCCGTCGAGGAGGTCAAGGTCGGGACGACGATCTTGCAGTCGCTCGGATTGCGGAAGCGCGGGCTGGATCTCGTGGCCTGCCCTTCGTGCGGCCGCGCCGAGGTCGACGTGCTCGGGCTCACGAAGCAGGTGAACGAGGCGCTCGAGCTCGAAGGGCTGAAGGCGCCGATCCGCGTCGCGGTCATGGGTTGCGTCGTGAACGGTCCCGGCGAGGCTCGCGAGGCCGATCTGGGGATCGCGGCGGGCAAGGGGCAGGGCTTCCTCGTCGTGAAGGGCGAGGTCATCGACAAGATCCCCGAGTCGGAGTTCGTCGTCCGCCTCGTTGCGGAGGCGAAGAAGCTCGCGGCCGCCGCGGGTCCGTCCGACTGACATCGCTCAACGGGACCGCTCCGGCGGCCGGTACCCTCTGGGGTTAGGATCCACGACGAGAGCGACCCGGGTCCCTACCCGTCCGGCGGCGACGTGCGGATCGAGGGCGGCTCCGACCGGCACGCGATCATGATCGACGAGGGGACATGCGTCCTCTACGAGCTGTTCGCCGTAAGGCGCAACGGCGGGGATCCGACCGCGGGCAGCGGCGCGATCTTCGACCTCGACTCCAACGCCCTCCGTCCGGCCGGCTGGACGAGCGCCGACGCCGCCGGGCTCGCGATCTTCCCGGGCCTGGTTCGCTACGACGAGGTCTTCGGGTCGGACGCCGGCATCCACCACGCGCTGCGTTTCACCGTGGGCTGCACGCGCCGGGGCTACGTCTGGCCGGCGATACATCGGGCGGGTGTCGCGAACCCGGCGTGCCCGCCGATGGGCGCGAGGTTCCGGCTCAAGGCCGGGTACGACATGAGCGGATACTCGCTGCGAGCGCAGATCGTGCTCCGCGCGATAAAGCGCTACGGGGTGACCGTCGCCGACAACGGCAGCGACTGGTATCTCCAGGGAACGGTCGATCCCCGGTGGAGCTACGCGTTCGTCGACCAGCTCAAGCGCGTGCCGGCACGCGCGTTCGTCGCGGTCGATGCGTCCGCCTGCAAGGTGGCGGCGAACTCCGGCGCGTTCGCGTACGGGCCCGGCTGCCCGGCACCCTGATCAGCCGGCGAGCGACAGGAAGTTCTCGACGATCCGAGGTCCCTCCGGGGTGAGGATCGATTCCGGGTGGAACTGGACGCCGAACCGCGGGAGTTCGCGATGCTGCGTGGCCATCACGAGTCCGTCCTCGGTCCATGCCGTGAGCTCGAGCTCGTCGGGGAGGTCGTCGCGGATCACCACGAGCGAGTGGTAGCGCCCCGCCTCGAACGGACTGTGAACCCCGTCGAGGATCCCACGGCCCTCGTGATGCACGAGCGAAGCCTTCCCGTGGAACGGTGTCGTCCGATCGACGGTGCCGCCGCTCGCGACGCCGAGGGCCTGATGACCGAGACACACGCCCAGAACGGGGGTGTCCCGGGGAAGCAGGTCGAGGAGCTCCGGGAAGATCCCCGCGTCCTTCGGGTGGCCCGGTCCGGGGGAGAGGACCACGGCGTCGGGCTCGCGGGCGACGAGCTCGGCCACCGGCAGCTCGTCGGACTTCACGACCTCGGTGGCTCTCCCGAATCCCTCGACAAGCTGCACGAGGTTGTACGTGAAGCTGTCGTAGTGATCGACGACGAGGATCATCCGTCCGGCCCCCTCTCCGGATCGAGGGTACCCACGGCCGGCAGCAACGCCGCCGCTTTCGCCTTCGTCTCGACGAGCTCTGTCTGCGGGTCGGAATCTGCCACGACGCCGGCGCCCGTTTGCACGTGCGCGCTGCCACCGGCCACTACCGCGGTACGGATCGTGATGCAGAAGTCGAGGTCTCCGGCGAAGGTGAGATAGCCGACCGCCCCGGCGTACGGGCCACGCGCCGTGGGCTCGCGCTCCGCGATCAGCTCCATCGCCCGGCGCTTGGGCGCGCCGGTGACCGTTCCGGCCGGGAACGTCGCCGCCAGCGCGTCCAGCGGGTGACGGTCCTCCCGGAGGTCGCCCTCGACGGTCGAGACGATGTGCATGACCTTGGAGAACCGTTCGACCTCCATCAGCTCTGTGGGACGAACGCTGCCGGGAACGCACACGCGACCCAGGTCGTTGCGAGCGAGATCCACGAGCATCGCGTGCTCCGCCTGCTCCTTGGGATCCGCGAGGAGCTCGTGCTCGAGCAGCCGGTCCCGGACCTCCGTTCGACCCCGAGGTCGCGTGCCGGCGATCGGACGAGCGGACACTCGTCGTCCCTCCACCCGGACGAGCGGTTCCGGTGACGAACCCGCGAGCTCCATGTCGAGCATGCGGAGGAAGAACATGTACGGCGCGGGATTCGAGACCCGCAGGCGCCGGTAGATCGGGAACCCGCCTTGCGGCGCGTCGAAGGACACCCTCCGAGACGGCACACCCTGGTAGATGTCCCCGGCCAGGATGTGGTCCTTGAACGATGAAACGATCCGCCGGTAGTCGTCATCGGCCATGTTCGGTTCACCGGTCCCCGTGGTCGCGGCACCGTTCATCGTGGCGAGCGGCGGCGTCGCGGCCCTCGCGATGTTGCCCGCGAGCTCTTCCAGGGCAGCGACGCCGCCGTCGTAGCCGCCGGCCGGCACGTGCGTGACGAGGATGAGCCGCTGCCGCCAGTGATCGAACACGACCGCGCGATCGATCGCGAGCAGTCCGATCGGCGGGCACGGGGCCTCCTCGGGGTGTGGTGCCGGATGTCCTTCGAGAAGTCCGGCGGCCTCGTAGGCGAGGTATCCCATGAGCCCGCCTGTCAGCGGAGGGAGGTCGGGAAGACGCGGGCCCCGGATCGATCGCGCCGCGTCGATAAGCGCTTCCCGGGCGGATCCACGGTTCGAGATCGCGAGCGGCAGGTCCCGGGCCACATCCTGGATCCGCAACCCCGCCCCATCCAGGATCAACGTCGCCGCCGGGTCGCCTGCCACGAAGGAGTACCGACCCCATCGCTCGGAGCGCTCCACCGATTCCAGCAGGATGCCCGGGCCCGCGCCCGCGACGGCGGGGAACAGACCCACGGGTGTCGACACGTCGGCCAGCAGCTCGGCCCACATCGGGACCAGCGCCCACTCTCGGGCGAGGGCTTCGAACCCGTCTCGGTCGGGCCTGATCGCCAGCGTGGGTGTCCAAAACTTCTCGTCGCGGTCCTTGGAAGACGACTTCTCGTCGCGGTCCCTCGAAGTGGATCTCTCGTCGTGCTCTCTGGAAGACATGTCCGGTCCTGTCATGAAAGGAGCCCCGGGGATCTCCGGGGCTCGTCGCGATCGGTGGTGTGAGGATCAGCGGGGCGGCCCAGGGCTCATCGAGCCCCTCGGCCAGGCCCACTCGCGTCCCGCCGCCGTCATCGTGGATGGATGGTGGCATCCCTGTTCCTGCGGAGTCAACGCCTGTTACGTTTAGCGGCCACGCGGCGGGAGGGCCGCACCGATCCACGGAGGGGTGCCTCGATGCGTCGTCGTCTCACCTGGGGACTCACGGCTCTCGTCACGACGCTCGTGATGCCGACCCCCGCGCGGTCCGAGACCCCTCTCGATCGCTCGCCAAAGACCCATGTCGCCGGTATCCCTGTTCCGGGCTCGGGGGGACCCAGGTCGACGGAGGTGCCGAACCTCGTCCGCGCGGGCAGCGATCTGCGAGCGACCCCGGCGGGTTCTGAGGGAGCGGTCCCCGGGCAGAGCGGTGGGATCCTCGCACCGATCGTCGTCCCTCAGCCGTTCGACGGAGTGCCAGACCTCGCGGACGTGTCGCCGGGAGATCCGACCGGCGCGCTCGGGCTCACGCACCATCTCGCGGCGGTGAACGTCCACATGGCGTTCTACGACCGGAGCGGCGTTCGGCTCGGTCCTCACAGGCGCCTCCGCTCCCTCGATACGAGACTGCCCGCGGGGGTGCGCGACTTTGATCCCAAGGTGGTCTACGACCCGTACCGCCAGCACTTCCTCCTGGCGTTCGCCTCGGCGAGCGCGACCCAGAGCTTCCTCTCCATCGTGGTGATCCCGGAGGGATCGGAGTCGCTCATCGAGGACTGGTGCGTGCTCCACATGTCCGGCGACCAGGTTCGCGACAACGGGAAGCAACTCGCCGACTACCCGATGCTCGGGTTCACCGAAGGCCGGGTGACGCTCACCACCAACCAATTCGACTACTCCCACCCCCCGATCACGGGAGGCTTCCAGTACGTGCAGGTCATCTCCTTCCGCAAAGCGCAGCTCTATGACTGCTCGGTGCCTGTGGTCCCGATCGAGGTCTTCGGCCGGACACAGACGAGGGACCCGGACGGCTCGCGCGCGTTCACGATCGTGCCGACCGTCTCGATCGGCGGCGCACCCACGACCCAGTACATGACGTCGCTCGATTTCAACGGTTCCAGGGGCAAGCTGATCCTGTGGCGGCTGAAGGCCGTGAAGGGTGACCTGAAGCTGATGCGGGTTTCACTGGGGGGCGGCCGGATGGCCTATCCCCCCTGGGGGCGACAATGCGGGAACACCTCCGGTCGCGATTCGAAATGGGATACCGGCGACCTACGCCTGACCTCGTCCTTCTGGGACGGCGGGCTCGGACGTCTGTATACGACCACGGCGATCAGGGGGAACGTCGGCGGCGGTGTCATCGAGTCAGTGGTCCGATGGTGGGAGGTCGATCCGGCATGGACCCTGCCCAACTCGCGGGTGCGCCGGAGGGGGAGCGTCGGCGCTGCCGGTCGCGACGTCGCGTGGCCCTCGATCGCGACCGACGGCGACGGGAAGCTCTGGGTGAACTATGCGCGTGCGGGAGCGGCCGAATGCCTCGCGGCCTATGCCGGTGTGATCCAGCCGGGCGCCACCGCTGCCTCATCGGTGCTCATCCATGACGGTGCCGGCCGGTACGAATGGGAGCCCGGCGTTGAGCGATGGGGTGACTACACCGCCCTCTCGCGAGATCCCCTCGACCCGGCCGCGATGGCCACATACGGGGCGTACCCGACGGACGACGGGGTTGGGGGGAGCGCGACCGACGTCTGGCAACAGGTCATCGCAACGGTCTCGGACGCCTAGAGCCGGCGGGCCGTACCCCCGCCGGTATCCTTGTCCGTCCCATGCGGGTATCGAGGCTGTTCGCGCGCACGCTCCGGGAGGATCCGGCCGAGGCCGAGGTCCCGTCCCACCGGCTGCTGCTGCGCGCCGCGTTCATCCGGAAGGTGGCCGCGGGGATCTACACCTCGATGCCGCTCGGGCTCCGGACGATGAACAAGATCGAACGGGTCGTGCGCGAGGAGATGAACGCGTCTGGCGCACAGGAGCTTCGCATGCCGATCGTCCTGCCCGCCGAGCCGTGGAAGCTCACGGGCCGCTGGCAGGCATACGGGGACCTGATCTTCCGCCTCCAGGACCGGCATGGGCGCGAGTTCCTCTTGGGCCCGACCCAGGAGGAGGTCGTCGCGCCGCTCGTCCAACAGGAGTTCCCGTCCTATCGGGATCTGCCGGTGAACGTCTACCAGGTGGAATGGAAGTACCGCGATGAGTTCCGTCCTCGATACGGACTCCTCCGTGGGCGAGAGTTCCTGATGAAGGACGCGTACACCTTCGATCGTGACGAGGAAGGGATGCGCGAGTCCTACCGCGTGATGTACGAGGCCTACCAACGCGTGTTCGACCGCCTCGGACTGGACTACGTGATCGTCGAGGCGGACCCCGGCACGATCGGCGGCGGGATCAACCACGAGTTCATGGCGCTGGCGGATGTCGGCGAGGATCTATTCGTCCGATGCGAGAACGGCGACTACCTCGCGGACACCGAGGCCGCCACTCCGCGCGCGCCCGATCCCGCGGCCAAGGACGTTCCCGAGCCGCTCACCGAGGTCGAGACGCCCGGCGCGGTCACGATCGACCTGATGGTGGAGCAGATGGGCGTCCCGGCCGAGGCCACGATGAAGTGCATCCTGTTCGACGTCGAAGGCCGCACGGTCGCGGTGCTCGTACCGGGTGATCGCGACGTGGGGGAGGAGAAGCTCGCCCGCCTGCATTTCCCCGAGCGCGTGCGCCGTTTCGAGGACGAGGACTTCACGCGGACGGGCTTCGCGAAGGGCTTCGTGGGCCCGCAGGGTTTCGGTCCCGAGGTGACGATCTTCGCGGACCACTCGGTCCGTGGGCGGCCGGATTGGGTCACCGGCGCGAATCGCCGGGACGTCCACGTCACCGGAGCCGCTCTCGATCGGGATTTCCGCGTGGATCGCTGGGAGGACCTGGTCCGGATCCGCGACGGGGACCGCTGTCCGGTCGACGGCGGACGACTGGAGATCGGACGATCGATCGTGGTCGGTCACATCTATCAGCTGGGGACCTACTACTCGGAGCCTTTGGGGGCGACCTACCAAGCCGAAGACGGGTCGCAGCGTCACTACGTGATGGGGTCGTATGGGATCGGGATCAGCCGGATCATGGCGGCGGTCGTCGAGCAGCACCACGACGACGCCGGGATGATCTGGCCGAAGCTTCTGGCCCCCTACGACGTCGCCGTGATCATGGCGAACGCGGACGCGCCCGCGGTCACCGAGGAGGCCGAGCGGATCTACCGGGAGCTCGGCGAGCTCGGGGTCGAGGCCGTCCTCGACGATCGTGAGGAGCGGGCAGGCGTCAAGTTCGCCGACGCCGATCTGGTGGGCTATCCCGTGCAGGTGGTGGTCGGCTCGCGTGGCCTCGAGAGCGGCACGGTCGACCTCAAGGCTCGAGCGACGGGGGAACGGACCAGGGCTCCCCTGGCCGAGGCCTCGCAGGCCGCCTCGGACGTCTTGCGCGGCACCCTCTGACGCAGGCCGTCTCACTGGTTCCTGGAGTCCCTGTCTATACTGGCTGGTCGACGACGATCTGCACGGCCGGAAGTGGGCTCGCCGCCCACTTTCTTTTTCGAGGGGTGACATCGGCCCGAGGGCGAGAGGAGGGGAACGTGGACGCGGAACCGCTGGTCAGACCCGTGATCGAGGGCGAGGGCCTCGAGCTCGTCGACGTGACCTTCGGTCGCGAGGGTGGCCGCCGCATCCTCCGCCTCACGGTGGATAGGGAGGGCGGCGTGGACCTCGACACGATCTCGCAGCTTTCGCAGAAGGTGTCTCGCCGTCTCGATCTGGAGGGGTTCGAGCCCGGTCCCTACGCCTTGGAGGTGACGACGCCCGGGATCGAGCGGCCTTTGCGCCGTCCGCAGGATTTCCGCCGCGTCGTCGGCCAGCGCGTTCGGGTGAGGACCGGCGAGGGTGTCCTCGAGGGTGAGCTGCGCGCAGCCGAGGACGACGAGATCCGGATCGCCGCGCCGGACGATGAGCATCGCGTCGCGATCGACGAGGTCGCGGCGGCGAAGACCGTCGTCGACTGGGACGCGGAGCTGAAAGGGCGTGACCGATGAACGCCGAGATGATCGCCGCGCTGCGGGAGCTCGAGCGGGAGAAGGGCATCGCCTTCGAAACGATCTTGGGCGGATTGGAAGAGGCGATGGCCTCCGCGTACAAGGCGCATTGGAAGCAAGAGCATCCCGAGGGGAACGACGAGTTCGTCGGGTTCCGCGCCGTGATCGACCCCGAGACGGGCGATCTTCGCATGTGGCAGCAGGAGCTCGAAGAGGTGGACACGCCGCCGGTCGAGGGCAGCGATGAGCCAGGACTCGAGATGAAGGTCATCTCGGAGGCCGAGGTCGAGGTCACCGACGACTTCAAGGGACGGATCGGTGCCCAGACGGCGAAACAGGTGATCTTCCAGAAGCTCCGTGACGCCGAGCGAGAGATGACCTACGAGGAGTTCGCGGGCCGCGAGGGTGACGTGGTCACCGGCATCGTGCAGCAGCAGGAACGCAGATACACGCTCCTCGACCTCGGGAAGGTGGAGGCCTTGCTCCCGCAGGGGGAGCAGGTGCCGTCGGAGCCCTTGCGGCACGGCGAGCGTCTCAAGGCGTTCATCACAGAGGTCCGTCGAGGGACGAAGGGGCCCCAGATCGTGGTCTCGCGAACGCATCCCGGCCTCCTGAAGGCGTTGTTCGCGCTCGAGGTGCCGGAGATCAACGAGGGGATCGTCGAGATCATGGCCGTGGCTCGCGAGCCCGGGCACCGCTCGAAGATCGCGGTCGCCTCGAACGAGCCCGCTGTCGATCCGGTCGGCGCCTGCGTGGGGCCGAAGGGCTCGCGCGTGCGGATGGTGGTCAACGAGCTGCGTGGGGAGAAGATCGACGTGGTCCCCTGGTCGGACGAGTCGGCGACGTTCGTCGCGAATGCCCTGCAGCCGGCGAAGGTCAAGGAGGTCACGGTGAACCCCGAGACCCAGACGGCCCTCGTGATCGTCCCTGACTACCAGCTGTCGCTCGCGATCGGCAGGGAGGGACAGAACGCGCGGTTGGCGGCGAGGCTCACCGGTTGGCGGATCGACATCAAGTCCGAGAGCCAGGCGGCCGAGCCGCCGGCCCCGGTGGTGGCGGCGGCCCCTGTGGTTGCCGAGGAGGAGCCGGCCGCACCCGAAGAGGCAGCGTCGGCCGCCCCCGAAGAAGCGCAGGCAGAGACCGAGGAAGACGTCGCCACGGGCGCCGGCGCCGAGCCCACGCCTGAGGAGGTCGAGCCCGTCGAGGCGGAGCCGGTCGCGGCCGAGCCCGAGGCGGAGCCGGTCGCCGTCGAGATGCCGGCCGAGGCCGCGCCAGCGGAGGCGCCGGCGAGGGAATGACGGGAAGTGGCCCGCGACCCGGAACGTTCGTGCGTCGGATGCCGGGAGCGCGCGCCGAAGGCTGAGCTCGTGCGGGTCGCTCGCACGCCGACAGGCGTACGCGTCGACCCGCACGGTTCGGCGCCGGGGAGGGGTGCGTATGTCCACCGCGACACGGCGTGCGCGGCGGCGGCGCTGCGCAAGGGCGCATTCGCGAGCGCGCTGCGAACGGGTTTGGCCGAAGAGGAACTCGCTAGGCTAAAGGATCAGATCGAGGAGGCGTTGCAGGCGACATGAGGATCCATGAGCTCGCGAGAGAGCTCGGCGTCTCCAGCAAGGAGTTGCTGGAGACGCTCGAGAAGATGGGTGTGACTGGCAAGTCCGCCTCCTCCAGCGTGCCCGAAGACCTCGTGCCGCGGCTGCGGGCCTCCGGCGGCAAGGCGACGAAGGCCGCGAAGCCCCGCCAG
>Ga0299907_10003169_pt1 | contig 10464 bp, 9 predicted proteins | sample RVTome_16_FD_198680 | JGI IMG/M metagenome (GOLD analysis project Ga0299907, IMG submission 198680) | Soil microbial communities from uranium-contaminated site in the Upper Colorado River Basin, Wyoming, United States - RVT152D67 (version 2) ... | reverse complement strand
TCGATCAGTGGGGGTGGCTGCCTCCGCCACCGCTGCCGCCCTCGGGCGGCTGCTGGCCGGGTGAAGCGCACAACGGCGTCGTCGCCAGCGGCGTCCCCTTGCACAGCGGGTCCTCCCCACCGCCGCCACCGCCGCCGTGCTCGCCGCCGTGGTCGGCGGGAGTGGCGCTCGGCGAACCGCCCCCGCCGCCGCCGCCTTCAGGCGGCTGCTGGCTGGGCGGTGCGCACAACGGCGTCGTCGCCAGCGGCGTTCCCTTGCACAGCGGGTCCTGCCCGCCTCCGCCGCCGCCGCCGGGGCCTTCCTCGGCCGCGAATGCGCCGGCCGCCCCGAACATCGAGAGGGCGCCGGCCGCCAGTACGACGGTCAGTTTCCGACTTCGGGTAATGGGCATCTCGAGACTCCTTACTTCTTCGGGGCCCAGCTGAGCGCGAGCACAGTCGTGTGAACGTGCCATCGATTTATGGCCGTTCGTCCCATACCCCTCCATTTGTCTGGGAAACCTCGCCAACCCCTTTGCCAACAACTGCCATGGCACGGATTCCCAGCCACAGCTCGCGCTCAAGTCCCGGCACGATCCGGCCGAAATCACACACATGTTCTTTCGAATTACAAGCTTGTATTTCCGCGCCGCGCGCCGGCGCGCCGCCCAGCGGCGTCACCCCTCCGCTCAGCCGACCGCCGGGGTGCTTCCCGGGGCGGTCATGTCCTGGGACGGCGTGGCGACCCCGGGCGAGGTCGGGCGGCCCGGCGACCTCCCCGTAACGGCCGGACAGCAGCTGCGCCGCTGGGGTGCGCTGCTCGCCCTCGCCGGGCTGGCCCTGCCGGGCGTCCGGGCCGACCGCCTGGCCGAGCATCGGCCGGCGGAGGTGGCGGTGGTCGAGGCCAGCCAGATCGACGCAGCACCCGACCCCGTCTCGGGCCCAGGGGCCTGGGGCGACCTCCCAAGGGGCGACGACACGGCCGCTGCGGCGGCGCCCTGGGAGGCCGGGGTGGTGGAAGCGGACGGGAAGCCGCTCCCGACCGCTCCGCCCCCCGGGCCGGTTCCCGTCGACGGCATCCCGCAACCCGCGGCGGCACCGTCGCCGGTCACTTCCTCGACGACCGTGCCGAAGCCGGCCGCCGCCGGCCCGGCCGACGACCTGGTGCCCGCCGACCGGGAGTACCTCCGGCCGATCCTCATCCGCTACGCCCAGGAGAACGGGTTGCCCGCCGACCTGGTGATGGCGCTGGCCTGGGTGGAGTCGAGCTGGCGCAAGAACGCCGTCTCCGACGCCGGCGCCGTCGGCGTCATGCAACTGATGCCGATCACCGTCGAGTACGTGTCGAAGAAGCTGCTCGGTCTGCGGACGAAGCTCGATCCGAGGAATCCGACGAGCAACGTGCGGATGGGTGCGAAGTACCTCCGGCACCTGCTCGATCAGAACCGGGGCAACGTCCGGCAGGCGCTGATCGCCTACAACCAGGGGCTGACGTCTCTCAGGACGAACGGGTCGTTCAGCGTTGCCGAGCGTTACGCCGATCGTGTCCTGGCCCTGCGTCCGCAGTTCCGTTCCGCATGAGCCGGCGGAGCGGCAGCCACGGAACGAGCCGCCCGACGGCGGTGCCCGTTCCCACCCGCCCCCGTTCCACGCGGCCGACCAACGGTGGTTGGCATCCCGCCATGGGGTGGCATCCCTCGATGGGCCCGCGGCCGGCCTGAACTCGTTTGGAGCTAACGGATGTCGGCCCCCGCCCACCCACTCGGCGCCGCGCCCCGCGGCCGGTTCCACCCCGCCGGCCGCGGCCTCCGTATCGCCCCCTGCCGCCACCTCCGCGCCTGCCGCGACGCAAGGTCGAAGGCCCGAGCGGATTGCCCACCCTTACGGTACGTAAACCACTCCGGGCTCGGGTTGTCAGGGTCGCAGGACCTCCAGCCGTGAAGGCGGACGGGCGCCTGGTGCCGGCAGGTTCAAGGGACGGGCGCCGGGCGTGATGGTGCCGAGGACCGTCGGATGGTGGGCGCCGGTGCAGGAGGGGACGTTGCCGCTCAAGCCATGCCAGGTCAGGAAGCCGAGGACGGCGAAGGCGTAGGCCTCCTTGGCCGCCGAGGGGATGCCGAGGTCGTCGATGGTGTGGAGGCGGGCCGGTGCGAGGCGCTGGGCAAGGGCGCGCATCAGCACTGGGTTCTCGGTGCCGCCGCCGGAGGCGATGACCTCGGCCACGCCGTGGCGGCGGCACTCGGTGGCGGCCACCTTGGCAGCGTGGGCGGTGAGCGTGGCGACGAGGTCGTCGGCGGCGAGGTCCCGTCCGAGCTCGTCGAGGGCGGCTTCGGTGAAGCCGTGGTGGTACCGCTCCTTGCCGGTGGTCTTCGGCGGCGCCTGGGCCAGAAAGAAATCGTCGAGAAGCAGGGTCAGCAGCGCCTCGTCGACCTGCCCCCGGGCGGCCCGCGTGCCGCCGCGATCGAACGTCTCGGCGCCGCCGGTGACGGCCTCCACAGCGGCATCGATCAGAGCATTCGCCGGACCGGCGTCATAGGCGATCGGCGCGGCGCCGTCGGACGCCGGCGGCACCACGGTCAGGTTGGCGATGCCACCGAGGTTGAGCGCGGCCCGCGGTGAATCAGAATCGGCGCCGAGCAGGAGCACGTCGAACAGGCTCACCAGCGGAGCGCCCTGGCCGCCGGCGGCGACGTCGGCGCTGCGCAGGTCGGACACGACAGGGAGCCCGCAGCGTTCGGCGATCCAGGCGGGTCGGCCGATCTGGAGCGTGCCGGCCACGCGGCCGTCCCCCTCGACCCAGTGGAAGACGGTCTGGCCGTGGGCCACGACCAGCTCGGCGCCGGGGTGCTGCTGCCGGGCCCGTTCGGCCGCCGCCGCGAACTCCTGTCCGACGGCCGTGTCGAGCCGGCAGACGGCCTCGATGGTGGTGGCGCGCGGCGGCAAGGCCGACCGCAGCGCCGCCGCGAGGTCGGCGGAGTACGGCGTCGTCTCGTGTCCGACCGGAGTGAGCCGCAGCACATCCCCATCGAGCTCGAGATCGGCGGCGGCCGCATCGATGCCGTCCATCGAGGTCCCCGACATCAGCCCGATGACGATCACGGCGCGGCCACCGCTCGTTCCTGGCCGCAACCGGTCGCTCTGGGGGCCCCATAAGGGCCCTGGGCGCAACCGGTTGCGGTGGGGCCGGGGGGCGGGAAGGCGGGGGCCGGCTTCACGGAGTGGATAGGGCGCGGCGGACGATGCCGCCGCACCGCTCGAGGCGGAGGCGGGCGTCGGCGGGGCCGAGGTTGGTCAAGAGGGTGACGATGGCGGTCTTCACTTCGCCGTCGGCGGCTTCGAGGGCGGCGGCGGCTTCGGCGGGTGTCACCCCGGCGGCGGTGACCACGATGCGGCGGGCCCGGTCGACGAGCTTTTCGCTTCCGGCCCGCACGTCGACCATGAGGTTCCCGAGGGTGCGGCCGAGGCGGACCATGACCACGGTGGAGATCGTGTTGAGCACGAGCTTCTGGGCTGCGCCGGCCTTGAGGCGGGTGGAGCCGGCGATGACTTCCGGGCCGACCACCGCCTCCACGGCGTGGTCGGCGGCGGCCGAGACCAGCGAGCCGGGGTGGCAGGACAACCCGACCGTGACCGCCCCGGCTTCCCGGGCGGCGCCGAGAGCGCCCAGCACATACGGCGTGCGGCCGCTGGCACTGATCCCGACGACGGCGTCGGACGGGCCGACGCCGAGTGCCACCAGTTCGGCGGCGCCGGCGCCGGGATCGTCCTCGGCGCCTTCCTTCGGTTTCGTGATGGCCTGGGGGCCGCCGGCCATGAGGGCGATCACCTTGTCGGCGGCGTTGAACGTCGGACCGCACTCGGCGGCGTCGAGCACCCCCATCCGGCCGGCCGTCCCGGCTCCGACGTAGACGATGCGGCCATCGGGCCGATCGGTGAGCCGGGCCACGATGGCGTCGATGGCGCCGGCGATGGCCGGCGCTGCACGACGCACGGCTGCGGCCACCACCGCCTCTTCCGATGCCATGAGCCGGACCAGCTCCTGCGTGGGCCGGAGGTCGAGGTCGGCGAGCTCCGGCCGCACCCGCTCCGTCACCAGCCCTCCGAGGTCCGTCCCTTCTGGCGCTCCTGACCCCGGTATTGGCGCGGTGAGGAACGCCGGTTCGGCGGGGGATGTCAGGGCGTCGCAGAGGATCTCCCAGACCCGCTCGGGGTCCTTCGTGCCGAGGTAGCTCATGTGGCCGCAGGCTTCATAGCCCCAGGTCCAGAGGTCGTCGACACCGGCGGCCCTGGCGGCGGCGACGGCGGCGTGGATGTCGGCGGCGTCTTCGGGGCCGAGGCGGAAGCCCTGGATCCAGATCTGGGGCTCGATTCCGGCCGCGGCAGCCTGCTGCGCCACCCGTTCGGAGAACTCGGTGACGAACGGGCCGACGGGCTCGCCGAACGCCTGCCAGTAGGGGTCGGTGGCCAGGGTGGCCACGCCGGGCAGGCGGGCCACGGCCGACCAGTCGGCCACGCCCAGCGAGCCGCTGGTGTGGGGCAGCAGGCAGACGGTGCTGCGGCCGCCGAGGCTGGCCACGTAGGCGGTGAGCTCGCCGAGGAACTCGACCAGGCAGCGTTCCCGGAAGATCCGTACCTCGGCGGTGAGGTCGGCCGGCATGTCGTCCTCGCCGGTCTCGTCGCACCAGCGCTGCACGCAGCGGGGGCAGCGGCAGCCCCACCGCTCCAGGGGTTCGTCGAAGTGGGCGGGGTGGGCCCAGTGGGGCTCGTCCCAGAAGATCCGGTCGGCCCCGGTCTCCACCGCTGCCGTGGCCCAGGAGCGCACGAACTCCCGGTAGGCCTCGGAGTTGAGACAGCCGGCGGCCACCGGGCGGCCGCTGTCGAGCACCTGGCCGACGTGGGGGTGGTTGGCGACGAACAGGCTCTCGGCCTCTCCGCCGAACGTGCGCCCCAGCCCCCACGGCCCGACCTGGACGAACAGACCGGCGGCGTGGGAGATCTCCACGATGCGGCCGAGGGTGTCCCGGTAGTAGGTCAGGTCGTTCTCGCTCATCGTGTGGAGCACGCCGGTGAAGCCGCGGGCGGCCAGGTCGTCCATGTCGGCCGCGACATGGCGGAGGATCCGGTTGCCGAAATAGGAGACGCCGATGGGCATATGCCGCAGAGTCTTAGCCGGTAACCGATCCGGCCACCATGCCGGTCGTCAGGCGGCGGTGGACGGCGAGGAAGAAGATGACGACGGGAATGGTGAACATGACGCTGCCGGCCATGATCGCCCCCCAGTCGGCCTGCTCCTGACCGACGAAGGCGGACAGGGCGACCGGCAACGTGCGGAGGTTCTCCTTCTTCACGAAGGTGAGGGCGAAGAGGAACTCGTTCCAGGCAGCGATGAAGGAGAAGATGGCGGTGGCGGCCAGGCCGGGCCCCGCCAGGGGAAAGATCACCCGGACCATGGCTCCGAACCGGGTGGCGCCGTCACTCATAGCCGCCTCCTCCAGTTCCTTGGGGATCGTCTCGAAGAAGCTCCGCAAAAGCCACACCGCCAGCGGCGTCGTGAAGCTCAGGTAGGCGACGACGAGACCGACCCAGGAGTCGAGCAGCCCGAGGGCCTTCATCACCACGAACAGCGGAATGATGAGGACGACGAGCGGGAACATCTGCACGCCCATGACCATGAGCAGCAGATAGCGGCGCAGCGGGATGTCGAAGCGGGCCAGGGCATAGCCGGCCAGCGCAGCCACCGCGACGCCGGCCACCGTCGTTCCGGTGGCGACGATGAGCGAGTTGCGCAGGGCGGTGGCGAAACCGGCGTCGAGGACGTCGGTGTAGCGGCCGAACTGCGGGCTGCCCGTCCACAGCGACGGTGTGCGGGAGAAGATCTCGCCGTCGGGTTTGATCGAGGTGAGGAACATCCAGGCGAACGGCGCCACGGCGAACAGCGCGACCACGACGACGGCGGCGTAGAGGGCCACGGTGGCGGCGGGCCGGCGCTTCATCGGGCTGTCCCGAGCGGCTCACGCCGCCTTTGTCGGGGGGACACCCCCCGGCCCCCGGGCCCGAGCGGCTCACGCCGCCTCTGTCGGGGGGACACCCCCCGTCCCCCGGGTACCTCGTCACGGGCGAGGCGCCCGTAGCCGATCGTCATGACGAGGAGCACGGCGAACAGCGCCACCGCCAGCGCGGCGGCGGTGCCGAGGTGGAGGCGAGCGAACGCTTCCCGCCACACGGTGATGGCGACCAGCTCGGTGGACCGGTAGGGACCTCCGCCGGTCATCACGTAGACCTGGTCGAAGATCTTGAAGTCCCAGATGGTCGACACCACCACCAGCGTGAGGAGCAGCGGCCGCAGCATCGGCAGTGTGACGTGGCGGAGCATCTGGAGCGGACCGGCGCCGTCGATCCGGGCCGCCTCCTTGACCTCCGGCGGAATCGACTGCAGCCCGGCCAGCAGCGACAGAGCGACGAAGGGGAACGACTGCCAGACCACCACCACGCCGACGGCGATGAAGGCCGGCCAGCGGTCGTTGAACCAGGAGAACCCCGCGAAGTCATGGCCGAGGTGCGAGAGCGTCCAGTTCACCAGGCCGTACTGGTCGTCGAACATCCACCGCCACACCGTCCCGGCCGCCACCCGGGGCACCGCCCACGGCAGCAGCACCAGCACGCCGAGGAGCGCCCGGCCCTTGAAGCGCTGGTCGAGGAGCAGGGCCACGGCGAGGCCGGCGGCCATGGTGGCCGCCACGCAAGCGAAGCCGAACCCGGCGGTGGTCAGGAAGACCTCCCTGAGGTGAGCGTTGGTGAGGAGGTCGCGGTAGTTGTCCAGGCCCACGAAGCGGCTCTGGCCCGAAGCCAGGTAGGGCAGGCCGGCGGCGCGGAACGAGAGCCAGACCGTCCGCCCGACGGGATAGACGACCAGCCCGAAGACCACCAGGAGCGCCGGGGCCAGCAGCAGCCAGGGCAGGATCCGGCGGTCGAAGCGGCTACCCACCGAAGGCGGCGTCCATGGTCTTGGCGACGTCCTTCATGGCCTGGGCGGCGGTGCGCTTCCCGGCCATCACCTGCTGGACGGCGCTGGTGAAGAGCCCGTCGGCTTCGAAGCCACCCCATTCCCGCGTCGGCGGATACGTGCGGGAGTGGTCCTGCAACTGTGCCGAGAACGTCCGGTAGAGCGGGTCGGGCGGCGTGGCGGCGGCCAGGGCGTCGAGGGCGCCGGGAAGGAAGCCGATCTTGGTGGTGAAGGCGGCCACCCGGCCGGGATCGAGGAGGAAGTCGAGGTAGCGGCGGGCCAGCGCCGCCTTCTTGGTGCCGGAGAAGACGACGAGGTGGCTGCCGCCGGCGAAGCTGTCCCGGTTGCCGGAGGGTCCCGCGGGCAGGAGTGCGCTGGCAACCTTGCCGGCCAGCTCGGGGTGGGCGGCCAGCAGCGGCCGGAGGTCCCAGGCGCCGCCGATCATCATGGCCAGGTCGCCGGCTTCGAAGGCCTTGCGGACGTCGCGGGCGTTCCACGACAGCGCTCCGGCGGGGGCGAAGCGTTCGGTGCGGTAGAGGTCGGCGTAGAACTGGACGGCGGCCACCGCCTCCTGCGAGTCCATCCCCGAGCGCCACACGCCGCCCTTGCGGTAGGCGATCTCGCCGCCGTTCTGCCACACCATGGGGAGCACGTAGTGCGGGGCGTTGCCGGCCACGCCGAAGGCGGCCATGCCGGTGCGGTCGCGGATGGCCCGTCCGACCGTGAGGAGCTCGTCCCACGTGCTCGGGACAGACTGGCCCAGTGTGGCCAGGACGTCGGTCCGGTAGATCAGCGCCCTCGCCCCGGCGTACCAGGGGACGCCGTAGACGGTGCCGTCGACGGTGGCGCCCTCGACGAGGCTGGGCACGAACCGGTCCCCGCCCTCGGCGCCGTCGCCCCCGCCCAAGGCGGCCGGTTCGAGGGCGCCGATATCGCCGAACTCCGGGGTCCAGGTGCTGCCCATCTCGGCCACGTCGGGCATCTGGCCGCCGCCGATGGCGGTGACGAACTGGTCGTGGGCGCTGGCCCAGGGCACGAACTGGACCGCCACCCGGTCGCCGGCGTGGGCGGCCTCGAAGTCGGTGGTGGCCGAGGTGAAGAACGCCCGGAGCTCGGGGTTGCCCGGTTCCATGATCCACACCTGCAGCGGCCCCTTGGCCGAGGACCCACCGGCCGACGGGGTCAGCGCGCCGCACCCGGCGAGGAGGGCGAGGGCCAGAGCCAGCAGGAGGGCCCGGCGCATCAGGCGGTCACCGGCGCCGGACGGGCACTCGACGAATCGAACACCAGGCCGGCCAGGGGACCCCGGGCACCCGGCGTTGCCAGGCGGGCGGCGCCGGCCAGGGCGTCGCCGGCCGCCGGCATCAGGTCGGCGGCCGGGAACGTCGCCCGGATGCGGGCCAGGAACGGCTCGAGCAGCAGGACGTCGGGGACGGCGAAGAGGCCGCCGAGCCAGGACACGGCGATCGGCGTGGAGGAGTTGGGATTGAGGCGGCGGGCGCAGGCCACGGCCGAGTCTGCCAGGTGGGTGGCGGCCTCCCGCCAGATGTGGCGGGCGACGTCGTCGCCGGCGGAGGCGGCCTCGGCCACCTGCACCGAGAACGAGGCGATGGCGGCCACCGGGCCGGCGCCGGCCCGGGCGGCCATCTCCGGCAGCCGGTCGAGCGGGCCGACGTCGCGTTCCACCAGCCGGGCCAGCACCGGCGATCCGCCGCCCCGGCCGTCGTGGGCCCGGAGGGCGGCGTCGAGGCCCCGCCGGCCGATCCAGAACCCGCTGCCGGCGTCGCCCAGGAGGTGCCCCCACCCGTCGACGCAGGCGACGGCGTTGTCGAACGTCCACACCCCGCCGCCCGGGCCGGCCCCGCCCACGCCGACCCCGCCGGGGCCGTAGCCCCCCGGACCGATGGCGCCGACGTGACCGTCGCCGTCGGGCATTTTGACCGGCACCGCCCCGAAGGCCACCGCACCCGTGCCGGCGACGAGCACGACACCCCCGTCGGGATCGGGTAGGGCGCCGGCGTGGGCGGCGACAACGTCGCCGGACAGGGTGACTTGTGATACCCCGAGCCGCTCGTGGAGGCGGGCGGCCACCGCCGGGGCGACATCCCGGGTGCCGAGCAGGCCGGCGAGCCCGGCCGACACCATCTCCACATGCCCCACCTCGTGGCGGGCGGCGGCCGCCGACACCACCGCCGAGGTGACGGTGGCGGCCAAGGCCTCGGCGATGCCCTCCACCGCCGCCGGTCCGGCCATCGCCGGCAGCCCGGGCCCGGCGGCCACAGGCCCGAGCCGGCCGTCGGCGCCGATCACGGCCGCCCGGCAGCGGCTCCGGCCGCCGTCGACCGCTACCAGGCTCCCCATCTCGCCCCCATCACCTCTCGGTATAGCGCGGCGGGACGGCCCGCGGCGGCTACACCAGCGGTTTCGGGCTCAGAAGGCTCTCAGAGGGGCTCACAGCTGTTAGTAAGGGTCGTCATGGGCACTGAGGGAAATGGCCCGTTGGCCGCCGTGGCGGAATGGCCGGTCGAAACGGCCGCCGTCGGGGTCACTTCCCCGTCGGCCACGCTGGCCTCGACAGGGCCTCTCGACGAGGCGCTCCCGCTGGCATCGGTCACGAAGCTACTGACGGCGACGGCTGTGCTGGTGGCCGTCGAGGAGGAAACCCTCTCCCTCGACGACCCGGCGGGCCCGAAGGGCTCAACGGTGGCCCACCTGCTGGCCCACGCCTCGGGTCTCGGCTCCGACGGCGGGCGCCTCGCCCAAGTCGGCCGCAAGCGCATCTACTCCAACGCCGGCTTCGAAGTGCTGGGCGAATTGCTGGCCGCCCGGTCGGGGATGCCCTTCGAGACCTACGCCACCGAGGCCGTCCTCCGCCCACTCGGCATGACCGGCACCCGGATGGGGCATCCGGCGTTCGGGGCGGTGGGCACGGCAGGCGACCTCCTGGCCCTCGGCCGGGAATTGCTCGGCCCCCGGGTCTTGAGCCCGGCCATGCTGGCCCGGGCCACCGAGGTGGCCTTCCCCGGCCTCGAGGGCGTCCTGCCGGGCTTCGGCCGCCAGCAGCCCAACGACTGGGGCCTGGGTTTCGAGCTGCGGGCCGGCAAGTCCCCCCACTGGACCGGTGGGGCGAACTCTCCCCGGACCTTCGGCCACTTCGGCAAGTCCGGCACCTTTCTCTGGGTCGACCCCGACGCCAACCTGGCCTGCGCCTGCGTGGCCAACCGGGACTTCGGCTCCTGGGCCACCGAGGCCTGGCCTGCCCTCTCCGACGCCGTGGTGGCTGCCTTCACGACCGGGTGAATTTCAGAGCTGAGACGCGCCGGTTGACCCGGCGACCGCCCGCCGCACGAAGCGAACCGCCCGGCATCCGGCATTCTGCGCTACCGAGGTCACCTCCTTCTCGGCACGTTTTGACCCCAAAAACGGCCCCAAAACGTGCCGAGAAACTGAGAAGCCGGTTCCGCGGAACCGCTCGTACGTGCC
>Ga0299907_10003168_pt1 | contig 10465 bp, 17 predicted proteins | sample RVTome_16_FD_198680 | JGI IMG/M metagenome (GOLD analysis project Ga0299907, IMG submission 198680) | Soil microbial communities from uranium-contaminated site in the Upper Colorado River Basin, Wyoming, United States - RVT152D67 (version 2) ... | reverse complement strand
GGCGTCCGCAAGCGTGACGAGGAAGTAAACGACGCCGGCAACGCCGTGCGCGAAATTCGGTGTCCGTACAGAATGCTCCTCGCCTGCTGTCCAGCTCGCACGACCCGCGTCCCAGTCCGCGACGTCGAGCAGACGGTTGCCTACCTCAACTGCGAGATCGGCGATTCCGTCGTCTCCGAGCTCACTGGCAGCCCAGAGCAGAAATAGACCAGTGCCCGAGGATCCTCGGATGAGGTCATGCCAGTGGTACGACCGCGGCGGTCTCCACGGAGCTTGAGGCTGCGGCGTGAGCTCTTCCCATGCGATCCCACTGCCCCGGCGCTGGGCGCGCTGCGCGATGAGCTCGACGCAGCGATGTAGCGCCTCGCTGTGGTCGGCGCGACCGCTGGCCTTCGCAACTTCATGAAGGCTGATCCCTATGCCGGCCAATCCAAAGTAGAGACCACACCCGGTAACGCTCTCGATCTCACGTAGGAGCTGATCTGCGGCCAACTCCGCGTTCGCCAGATACGCGGCGTTCCCGGTGGCGCCATGGAGTGCAATGAGAGCAAGGATGACGCCGGCAGATCCGTCGTAGAGATCGGGACGGACGTGCGCGGGTACGCCGTCCACCGTCGGCCAGGCAATGCCGCACGAAGTTGGAATGCTCTTGCCAAGCAGCCAGGCGGCTGCTGATTGAGCAGCATCGATGTACGACATGAGCATGGGCGTTGTGTCAGAGGAGCGTCAGCACTGTGGGGCCGCCGTCCGTCACCGCGATCGTGTGCTCGAAGTGGGCGGACAGCGAGCCGTCGGCGGTGACGACGGACCAGCGGTCGTCCAACAACCGAGTCCCCGCCGAGCCGGCGTTGACCATGGGCTCGACGGCGAACACCATGCCCGAGCGCAACCGGGGACCGGGCGTTCCCGGCCAGTAGTTGGGCACTTGCGGGTCCTCGTGCATCGACGTGCCGATGGCGTGCCCCACGTACTCACGCACGACCGAGAACCCCGCGCCCTCGGCGACGAGCTGCACGGCTTGGCCGATCTCGTGCAGGCGGTTGCCGTCGCGCATCACCTCGATGCCGGCCCAGAGCGCGCGCTCGCACACCTCGAGCAGCTTCTCGGCCAGCGGCGACACCCGCCCCACGCCCGCGGTGTAGGCAGCGTCGCCGTGGTAGCCCTCGACGATCGCGCCGCAATCGATCGAGATGATGTCGCCCTCGTCCAACACCACCGAGTCGGACGGGATGCCGTGCACGATCATCGAGTTCGGCGACGCACAGATCACGGCGGGGAACGGCGGCGTGCCGTAGCCGAGGAAGTTCGACCGGGCCCCGCGCCGCTCCAACACTTCGCGCGCCAAGCGGTCGAGCTCACCCGTCGTGACACCAGGACGCAGCGCCGCACGCGTCACCTCGTGCATCTCGGCCACGACCTGGCCCGCGCGCCGCATCTTGGCCAGCTCCTCGGCCGAACGTCTCACCAGCGAACCACCATCACGACACCACCTACAGCGGCAACGGCCGGCGCCGGTTGTCGATGGCCCGCACCAGCCTGGCAAAGACCACGTCGGGCGAGCCCAACCCGTCCACCGCCACCAGCTTGTTGCGCTCCAGGTACCAAGCGATCAGCGGCGCGGTCTGCTCCTCGTACAGCCGCAGCCGGCGCTCGATCGCGTCGGGCTGGTCGTCGTCGCGCTGCACGACCTCGCCGCCGCAGTGGTCGCAGGTGGCGTCGACGTGCGGGGGCGACGACGCCGAGTAGATCGCGCCGCACACCGAGCACACCTGGCGGGACGCGAGCCGCGCCAGCACGACCGACGTGTCGACCTCCAGGTCCAGCGCGAGGTCCAGCGGGCGCTCGATGCCCAGGATCGAATCCAACGCCTCGGCCTGCCCCGCCGTCCGCGGGAAGCCGTCCAAGATGAACCCGCGCATGGCGGTGTCCTCGTAGTCCAACCGTTCTCGGACGACGCCGATCATCACCTCGTCGGGCACGAGCTCGCCCGCGTCCATGAACTCCTTGGCCTTCTTGCCGAACTCGGTCTCCGAGCGCGCCGCCGCGCGCAGCATGTCACCCGTCGAGATGTGGGGCACGACGTAGTGGCGCGCCAGCCGGACGCACTGCGTGCCCTTGCCGGCCCCTTGCTTGCCGAGGATGACGAGTCGAACTCCCGGAACCACGAGGACCGGGGCTACTTCCTCAGGAACCCGTCGTAGTTGCGCATCATGAGCTGGCTGTCGATCTGCTTCATCGTCTCGAGCGCGACGCCGACGGCGATGAGCAGGGTGGTGCCAGCGAACGGGAAGTTGTCGATGCCGGCCCCTCGCAGCGCCAGCGCCGGCAGCAGCGCGATGAAGGCGAGGAACAGCGCGCCCGGCAGCGTGATCCGGTTGAGGATCGACCCGAGGTGGCGCTCGGTGGGCGGGCCCGGGCGGATGCCGGGGATGTAGCCGCCCTGCTTTCGGATGAACTCCGACTGCTGGTGAGGGTCGAACTGGATGGACGTGTAGAAGTAGGCGAACAGGATGATCAGCACGCCGTACGACCCGATGTAGAAGAGCGAGCTGGGCTGGTAGAGGTTGTCGTTGACCCAGTCGCGCACCGACACGCCCCAGCCCGAGTTGGGCAGCACGTTGCTCAACAGGATCGGGAACTGCAGCAGCGAGCTGGCGAAGATGATCGGGATGATGCCGGCCTGGTTCACCTTCAGGGGGATGTAGCTGGCCTGCCCCCCGTACATCTTGCGGCCCACCTGCCGCTTGGCGAACTGCACGGGGATGCGGCGCTGGCCCTGCTCGATGAACACGACCGCCACGAGGACCATCAGCACGAGGACCATGATCACGGCAAACATGAAGTTGCCGGCCTGGGCCCGCACGCTGGCACCACCCGCCGGAAGGCCGGACACGACGCTCGCGAAGATCAGGATCGACATGCCCTGACCGATGCCGCGCTGGGTGACGAGCTCGCCGAGCCACATCACCATGGCGGTGCCCGCGGTCATCGACAGCACGACCAGCAGCACGCGCGGCACGGTGAAGTCGGGGATCAGATCGATGTCCTGCAGGCCGCCACCGAGGAAGCCGGGGGCGCCCTGGTGGAAGGCGAACGCGAGGGCGGTGGACTGCATGATGGCAAGCGCGACGGTGACGTAGCGCGTGGCCTGCGTCCGCTTGCGTTCGCCCACCGCGCCCTGCTCACGCCACTCCTCGAGCTTGGGGATCACCACCTGCAGCAGCTGCATGATGATCGAGCTCGTGATGTACGGCATGATGCCGAGCCCGAACACGGCGAAGCGGGTGAGCGCGCCACCCGAGAACAGGTTGAGGAACCCGAGCACGCCGCCACGCTCCGCGGCGGCGGTGAGGTTTTCGATCGCCTCGAAGTCGACGCCCGGCGTCGGGATGTGCGACCCGAGGCGATAGAGGGCGATCACGACGAGGGTGAACAGGATCTTCCCCCGGAGATCCGGGATCTTGAACATGTTCTTGAGGTTCGAGAACGTCCTCACCGAAACTCCTCCCCGCGCCGAGTTCCGCCGCGCTCAGTCAATCTGCCCGATCCGGAGATCAGCGGTTGGTGTGCTGGTTGCCCTTCGCCGGCGGCCGACGGTCGCCCCACGGCGGTGGGATCACCTCGACACTACCGCCCGCCGAACGGATGGCCTCTTCGGCCGACTTCGAGAACGCGTGCGCCTTCACGGTGAGCTTCTTCGAGAGCTGGCCGCGGCCGAGCACCTTCAGGAGGCCGTGCTTGTGGATGAGGCCCTTCTCGCGCAGCGACTGCGGGTTGACGTCGTCACCCTCGAAGTCCTGCAGCGTGTCGAGGTTCACCACCGTGTACTCCACGCGGAAGGGGTTGTTGAAGCCTTTGAGCTTCGGGATGCGCATCTGCAGCGGCAGCTGGCCACCCTCGAAGCCGGGCTTGATGTTGTTGCGCGCGCCCTGGCCCTTCATGCCGCGGCCCGCGGTCTTGCCCCGTCTGCCGCCGATGCCGCGGCCGACGCGCTTGCGCTCCTTGCGGGAGCCCGGCGCGGGCTGGAGATCGTGGACTTTCATGACGAGACCTCCTCCACCTTCACGAGGTGGGGAACGCGCCGCACCATGCCCCGGATCTCGGGGCGGTCCGGCAGAGTGTTGGACTTGCCGATGCGGCCGAGGCCGAGGGCGCGCAGCGTCCCCCGGTGCTCGGGCTTGGTGCCGATGGCGGACCGCACCTGCGTGACCTTGATCCGACCTGTCGTCTGCTCGGCGGCCATCGCGCTCACGCCTCGATCTGCTGGGCAGCGCGCTGCGTGCGCCGCGTCTCGTTGTAGGCACGGAGGACGCCGGCCGGCGTCACTTCCTCGGGCGACTTGCCGCGCAGCCGCGCGACCTCGTCGGGACGCTTCAGGCTCTTGAGGCCGGCGATCGTCGCGTGGGCGACGTTGATCGCGTTGGACGAGCCGAGCGACTTGCAGAGCACGTCGTGGATGCCGGCCATCTCGAGGATGACGCGCGCGGCACCGCCGGCGATCACGCCGGTACCCGGAGCGGCGGGCTTGAGCAGGACGCGACCCGCGCCCGCCTCGCCGACGATCGGGTGCGTGATCGTGGAGCCGGCGAGCGGCACGTCGAACACGTTCTTCTTCGCGTTCTCGGTGGCCTTCTGCAGCGCGATCGAGTGCTCCTTGCCCTTGCCGTAGCCGAGACCGACGCGACCGGCTCCGTCGCCGACGACCACGAGGGACGTCTGCGAGAAGCGGCGGCCGCCCTTCACGACCTTCGCGACACGGCGGCCGCGCCCGATGGCGCGCTCCTGCAAGTGGAAGTCGCCACGATCGCCGCGATCCCCACCGCGGTCGCCACGATCGCCGCCGCGGTCACCGCCGGGGCCACGCCCGTCGCGCGGGCCATGCTGCTGTGCGCCTCGCTGGTCAGACATACCTAGAACTCCAGACCCGCTTCGCGAGCGGCATCGGCAAGGGCGGCAACGCGCCCGTGGTAAAGGAACCCGCCACGATCGAACACGACCCTGGTGACACCGGCGGCCTTGGCCCGCTCGCCCACGAGCTTGCCGACGGTCGCAGCCGCGGCCTTGTTACCGGTACTGCCAGTGCTGCCGTTGCCGCGCACGCCAGCATCGAGTGTGGACGCGGCGGCGAGCGTGCGACCGGAGCGGTCGTCGATCACCTGGGCGACGATGTGCTTGTTCGAGCGGAAGACCGCGAGGCGCGGGCGCTCGGCCGTGCCCATGACCTTCTTGCGCACGCGGTGGTGGCGCCGGTCCTTGGCGAGCTGCTTGTCCTTCGTCGAGAAGCTCATTGCTCGTCCTTTGCCGTGACGGCTCTCGCTCTGCTCATTACTTCGCTGCCTTTCCGGCCTTCCGCTGCACGACCTCGCCGGCGTAGCGGACGCCCTTGCCCTTGTAGGGCTCGGGCTTGCGGATCTTGCGGATGTTGGCGGCGACCTGGCCGACCAACTCCTTGTCGATCCCCCTCACGAGGATGCGCGTCGGCTGCGGCGTCTCGAACGTGATGCCGGCCGGCGCGTCGACGAACACAGGATGGCTGAACCCGAGCGCGAGCTCGAGGCGATTCGGGCCCTGCGCGGCGGCGCGGTAGCCGACGCCGACGATCTCGAGCTCCTTGGTGAACCCGGCGGTCACGCCGACGACCATGTTGTTGACGAGCGAGCGCGTGAGGCCGTGCAGCGCGCGGTTCTGGCGCTCGTCGTTCGGGCGCTCGACGAGCAGGATGGAGTCCGCTGCGTCTCCGCTCTCCGCCGCTCTGGCGTGCCTGACCATGATCTCGCCCGGCAGGTCGCGCTCGAGCGTGCCCTGCGGGCCCTTCACGGTGACGTGACGGCCCGCGAGCGTCACCTCGACGCCGCTCGGGACGGTGATGGGTGCCTTGCCGATTCGGGACATGAGAAGGGCTCCGGCTCTACCAGACGTAACAGAGGACCTCGCCGCCGACGTGCGACTGGCGGGCCTCCTTGTCGGTCATCAGGCCCCGGCTGGTGGACACCACGGCGACACCGAGCCCGCCCAGAACGCGCGGGAGACGGTCGGCCTTGGCGTACACCCGCAGCCCCGGCTTCGACACCCGGGTGATGCCCGAGATCGTGCGGCTGCGGTCGGGGGCGTACTTCATGGTCACGGTGAGGGTGCGGCCCGGACCGTTCTCGTTGTCCGCGACCGAGTAGTCCTCGATGTAGCCCTCGCGCTTGAGGATGGCCGCCATGGCCTCCTTCAGCTTCGACGAGGGCATCTTGACGTCGTCGTGCATCACGACGTTGGCGTTGCGGATGCGGGTGAGCATGTCCGCGATGGGGTCGGTCATCGTCATCGCTCGCTCCCCCTTACCAGCTCGCCTTGGTGACGCCGGGGATGTCGCCCGCGTGCACCATGTTGCGGAGGCAAATGCGGCACAGGCCGAACTTGCGGTACACCGAGTGCGGGCGACCGCAACGGCGGCATCGCGTGTAGGCGCGCACCTTGAACTTGGGCTTGCGCTGCGACTTCTCGATCAGAGCCTTCTTCGCCATCCCTACCTCTTGCCCTTCGCTTGCGGCCGGCCGCCCTTGCCAGCGGGGCCGCGCCTCTTCTTCTTCGTGTTCTCGAACTGGGCCATCAGGTCGACCTCGCCCTCACGCTTGAAGGGGAAGCCGAATGCTTCGAGGAAGACCTTGCCCTCCGCGTCGCTGCGGGCCGTGGTGACGATGGTGATGTCCATGCCGCGCGGCTGGTCGATCTTGTCGTAGTCGATCTCCGGGAAGATCAGCTGCTCGGTGACGCCGAACGTGTAGTTGCCACGCCCGTCGAAGCTGTTCGCGGGCAGGCCACGGAAGTCACGGATGCGCGGGATCGCGATCGAGACCAACCGGTCGAGGAACTCCCACGCCCGGTCGCCGCGCAAGGTCACCTTGCAACCGATCGCGTTGCCCTCGCGCAGCTTGAACCCGGCGATGGACTTCTTGGCCCGCGTCACGAGCGGCTTCTGGCCGGCGATGGCGGTGAGGTCCTTGACCGCGTTCTCGAGGAGCGACGGCTGGCCGGTGGCGCGGCCGACGCCCATGTTGATCACGATCTTCTCGAGGCGCGGGACCTCCATGACGTTGCCGACGCCGAGCGTCTCCTTGAGCTGCGTGCGGAGCTGCTCGTCGTAGCGCTGCTTGAGGCGCGGCCTCGCGGTGGTGGATTGGGTCCCAGTAGTCGTCATTGCCATCAGCGCTCCCTCACGGGCAGGTCACCCTGGCACTTGCGGCAGATGCGAACCTTGCGGCCCTGGTCGTCGAACCGGTAACCGACGCGCGTCACCTTGCCGCAGCCGCCACACACGATGGCGACGTTGGAGGCGGGCATCGGCATGTCCTTGTCGATGATCCCGCCCTGCTGCATCTGGCGGGTGGCCCGCGTGTGACGCTTGGCGATGTTGACGCCGTCGACGATCACGCGGCCCTCGGCGGGGAGGGTGCGCATGACCTCGCCCTCCTTGCCCCGGTCCTTGCCGGCCAGCACGCGGACACGGTCTCCGCGGCGGATCTTCATCACAACACCTCCGGAGCCAGCGAGATGATCCGCATGAACTTCTTGTCGCGGAGCTCGCGGCCGACGGGACCGAAGATGCGAGTGCCTCGCGGCTGCATCTGGTCGTTGATGAGGACGGCAGCGTTCTCGTCGAACTTGATGTAGCTGCCGTCCGGGCGACGCTTCTCCTTGGCGGTACGGACGACGACGCACTTGACGACCTCGCCCTTCTTCACGCTCGCACCGGGGATGGCGTCCTTGACGGTGGCGACGAAGATGTCGCCGATCGACGCGTACCTCCGGCCCGAACCTCCGAGGACCTTGATGCACAGGACCTCGCGCGCGCCGGAGTTGTCCGCGACCTTCAGCCGCGACTCTTGCTGGATCACCGTGCACGCTCCAGGATCTCCAGGAGCCGCCACCGCTTCTGCTTCGACAGCGGGCGGGTCTCCTGCACGCGGACGCGGTCGCCGACGCGCAGGTCGTCGTTCTCGTCGTGCACGTACAGCTTCTTGGTGCGCTGCACCGTCTTGCCGTACCGCGCGTGGCGGACGCGCTCGACGACGGTGACGACCGCGGTCTTGGCCATCTTGTCGGACGACACGATGCCCTCACGCACCTTGCGCGGGTTCGGGCGCTTCTCGGTACCGGTAGTTGTGGTCTCGCTCACGATGCACTCCCCGAGCCGACGGCTGCTTCGGCCGCGGCGATCTCCCGCTCGCGCAGGATCGTCTCGATGCGGGCAACCGTGCGCTTGATGTCGCGCAGGCGGGCCGTGTTCTCCTGCTGGCCGGTGACGAGCTGGAAGCGCAGGTTGAACAGCTCCTGCTTCGCCTCACCGAGGTGCGTCTCCAACTCCTCGTCGACCATCTCGCGCAGATCCTGCGCTTCGCGCCTGGCCATCAGACCTCGACCCCTTCTTGCTCCGCGCGCTCCACGAACTTGGCCTTGATCGGCAGCTTCTGGATGGCGCGCTCGATGGCGGCCTTCGCCGTCTCCTTGTTCGGGTACGACAGCTCGAACAGCACGCGCCCCGGCTTCACGACCGCGACCCAGTGCTCGGGGTTGCCCTTGCCGGAACCCATGCGGGTCTCGGCCGGCTTCTGCGTGATGGGCTTGTCCGGGAAGATGCGGATCCAGACCTTGCCGCCGCGGCGGATGTGGCGAGTCATCGCGATACGGGCGGCTTCGATCTGGCGCGCCGTGACCCAGCCCGGCTCGAGAGCCTGGATGCCGTACTCGCCGAACGACACCGTGGTGCCGCCCTTCGCCTCGCCGCGCAGGCGGCCGCGGTGTTGCTTGCGGTGCTTGACCTTCCGGGGCATCAACATGTCAGTCGGCGTCCTTACGGAAGTGGGGCGCCTCGTGGTGCTCCCGCGTGCGGCGCTCGATGTCCTCTTCCTCCGCCAGCAAGCGCTCGAGGTCGGGGTCGACCTCGCCCACGATCGGCGCCACGGCGTCGACGACCTCGTCACCGGCCGGCGGGGTCGTCGCCGGAACCTCGGCGCCTTCACCAGCCTGGCGGCGACGGCCACCACCCGAGGAGATCACGCGGCGCGGGCGGCCACCGGGGCCGGCGGGGCCACCCGTGGCCATGTCGGCCTCGCGGCTGATCTTGTCGTCGGCCGACACCGTGTACGGGAGGATGTCGCCCTTGTAGAGCCACACCTTCACGCCGATGCGGCCCTGCGGCGTGCGGGCCTCGCGGAAGCCGTAGTCGATGTCGGCGCGCAGCGTGTGCAGCGGCACGCGACCCTCGCGGTAGAACTCCTTGCGGCTCATCTCCGAACCGCCGAGGCGGCCCGAGCACTGCACACGGATGCCGCCGGCGCCGGCCTTGAGAACGGTCTGCATCGCCCGCTTCATCGCGCGGCGGAAGCTGACACGGCCGGTGAGCTGGTCGGCGATCGACTGGGCCACGAGCGCGGCGTCGAGCTCGGGCTGGCGGATCTCCTGGATGTTGAGCTGCACCTTGGGATTGCCCGTGATCTTCGCAAGCTCGGTGCGCAAGCGGTCGGCTTCGGCGCCGCGGCGGCCGATCACGATGCCGGGGCGCGCGGTGTGGACGTCGACGCGCACACGGTCACGTGTGCGCTCGATCTCGACGCGGCTGACCATGGCCCGCTCGAGTTGGCTCATCAGGTAGTTGCGGACCTTCCAGTCCTCGACCACCCAGTCCTGGTAGCTGGTGTCGTTGAACCAACGCGACTTCCACGTGAACTCGCGGTTGGCGCCGAGCCGGAACCCGTACGGGTTGACCTTCTGTCCCATTACTTGTCCTCTTCTTCCGCAGGCTCGGCCGCAGCCGCAGGCTCCTCGGCCACAGGCTCCTCGGCCGCTTCGCCGGTGGCCTCGGCGTCGGCGGCGGCGGTGGCCCCGGCGACCTCTTCCATGGCCTCTCCCTCGATGGCCTCTTCCGCTTCGATCTGCTCGTCGGTCGTGGGCTCCTCCACGTCCGCGACTGCGGCCTCGCCCGCCTTGCCCGGCGCGCGACGGCGGAAGCGCCCGGCGCGGCCACCGCCCTCACCACTGTCTTGCCCGGCGCGGCCGGCGGCGACGCGGCGGGCGCGACGGTCGGCGGCCTCCGCCTGCTGCTTGGCGTGGTAGCGGCGCAGCTGGTCCTCGGGCATGCGGCTCACGATGATCGTGATGTGACACGTGCGCTTGCGGATGCGCCCGGCGCGGCCACGCGCCCGGGGGCGGAAGCGCTTGAGCGTGACGCCCTCGTCCGCGTACGCGGTCGAGACATAGAGGTCGTCGGCGTCGACGCCGTCGTTGTGCTCCGCGTTGGCGACTGCCGAGGCGAGCACCTTGCCGACGACGAACGCCGCGTCCCGCTCGGAGAAGCGCAGGATCTCCGCGGCGCGCTGCACGTGCTGGCCGCGAATGAGATCGAGCACCTCGCGCACCTTGTACGGCGAGATGCGGATGTACTTGGCGAGGGCACGCGTGCCCTCGCGTTCGTTGGTCT
>Ga0299907_10003167_pt1 | contig 10465 bp, 7 predicted proteins | sample RVTome_16_FD_198680 | JGI IMG/M metagenome (GOLD analysis project Ga0299907, IMG submission 198680) | Soil microbial communities from uranium-contaminated site in the Upper Colorado River Basin, Wyoming, United States - RVT152D67 (version 2) ... | reverse complement strand
GCAACCGCCGCGCACGCCCAACCGGTGGCTCGGCCGCGCACCTGCAGCTGATTCCACGCTCTGCCCTTCCGAGGGTCGCACCCCGGCGCGTGATGACCGTCGGCCTTGACGCCGGCCGCCGAGGCCCGTAATATCAACGCGCGTTTATGTATCGGCGGTGCCCGCCCGGCCGCCGAGCCCACCACCCGCAGACAGATCGGAACGACGTGCCCTCTCCTGCCCACATCCGCTCGACGATCGCCGCCATCGCCTCTCCGCCGGAGGAACTGCGCCAGCTGCGCGCCATCCACAAGGCACTGGCCGACACGACGCGGCTGCGCCTGCTGCAACGGCTGTCCGAGGCGCCGGCAACGGTCAATGAGCTGACCGCCCACGTCGACCTGTCGCAGCCGCTCGTCTCGTGGCATCTTCGCCGCTTGGAGCTGGCCGGGCTGATCGAGATGCGGCGCAACGGCCGCGAAGTGATCTGCTCACTGCGTCGCGATGCCCTGACCGACTACCACGCCCGCGAGCGAGCGCTGCTGGGATTGGCCAGCTGACATGATGGGATCGTTGGTCTCGCCGGACCTTCGCGCGCGTATTCGCGCCGGCGCGGAGCCGATCGCCCGGGTTTTCGGCCGGCTCGGCCTGACTCCGAACACCTTGACGCTGATCGGCTTCGGCATCGCTGTCGTGGCCGCGTGGCAGGCGGCGGTCGGGGCGTGGCTGGCGGCCGGTCTCCTGGTCGCCTTCGGAGCCGCCTTCGACCTCCTCGACGGCGCCCTGGCGCGGGCAACCGGCCGGACCAGTCGGTTAGGCGCATTCCTCGACAGCGTCTTCGATCGCGCCAGCGAGGCGGTCGTATACATCGGCATTGGGGTTGGGCTTGCAGCGGTTCAAGGCGCAATCAGCGTTTCGCCGCTGGTCCTGGACGGTGTCGTCGGGCCGATCGCGACGATGTCGGCGCTGGCCGCCGCGTTCATGGTCAGCTACACCCGAGCAAAGTCGGAAAGCCTCGGCTTCACGTGGGACTCCGGCATGGCCAACATCGGTCTGGCGCCACGCGAGGTTCGGACGGTCATTCTCGTGCTCGCCCTCCTCGTGGCAGGCACCTTCGGGATGAGCTTCTTCACCGCCGTGCCGGCGGGTGCCCCGCCAGTGCCGCCGATGTGGTGGTTGGTGCTCGTTGGCGCTTTGGCCCTCATCACCGTCCTCGCCACGCTCACCACGATCCAGCGCATGTACCACGTCTACCGCCAATCCAAGTCACAAAACCGGGAGGTCACTCAGTAATGGCAAGCAACGACAAGGCCGCCGCAACGGGTAACGGCCGCGGTCCCAAGCGCAAGGACGGCAAGGTCCGCGTCGCGATCGTCGGCGTGGGCAACTGCGCCAGCAGCCTCGTCCAAGGGCGCTACTACTACGAGAACGCGGCGGAGGACGAGTTCGTCCCAGGCTTGATGCACGTCAACCTGGGCGGCTACCACATTCGCGACATCGAGTTCGTGGCCGCCTTCGACATCGACAAGAACAAGGTCGGCAAGGACCTGTCCGAGGCGATCTACGCCAAGCCGAACAACACCTACGTGTTCCAGAAGGTGCCCAATCTGGGCGTGCCCGTCGAGCGCGGCATGACGCACGACGGCCTGGGCAAGTACCTGTCCCAGATCATCGAGAAGGCGCCCGGCCCGACGGCCGACATCGTCGGCATCCTCAAGGAGCGCCAGGTCGACGTGATGGTCTCTTATCTGCCGGTGGGCAGCGAGGAGGCCACCAAGTGGTACGTCGAGCAGGCCCTGCGCGCCGGCGTGGCGTTCATCAACGCCATTCCGGTCTTCATCGGCCGTGAGCCGTACTGGCAGCGCCGCTTCGCCGAGGAAGGCCTGCCGATCATCGGCGACGACATCAAGAGCCAGGTCGGCGCCACGATCACCCACCGCGTGCTGACCCGCCTGTTCATGGATCGCGGCGTGCGCCTCGATCGGACGTACCAGCTCAACTTCGGCGGCAACACCGACTTCCTCAACATGCTCGAGCGCGAGCGGCTCGAGAGCAAGAAGATCAGCAAGACCAACGCCGTGACCAGCATGCTCGACTACGACCTGGCCGAGGGCGACGTCCACGTCGGGCCGTCGGACCACGTGCCGTGGCTCGAGGACCGCAAATGGTGCTACATCCGGATGGAGGGCACCACCTTCGGCGACGTGCCGCTCAACGCCGAGCTCAAGCTCGAGGTCTGGGACAGCCCCAACAGCGCTGGCGTCATCACCGACGCCATCCGCTGCATCAAGCTCGGCCTCGACCGCGGCCTGTCGGGCACGCTCGTCGCGCCATCGGCCTACTTCATGAAGAGCCCGCCGCGACAGATCCACGATGACGTCGCCTACAACCGCGTCGAGGCGTTCATCCGTGGCGAGGACAACGAGACCTTGGTCGGCAACGAGCGGGCTCCGGCGCGCAAGACGCGCACGCTGGCCAAGGAGCCGGCGCGCGATAAGGTCGCTGCCGGCAGCTAGGGCCCCACGCCCGTGGACGAACCCTCAGGCGCGCGGAGCAGCGTCGGCTACGCGCCCCACCGCCCCGCAGCACCGGCAGGGCGCGTGGGGCGTGCCGTGCGCCGAGCACGCGAGCGGTCGGCCGTCCGCGGCTACCGCACGGCGGCGGCGGCCATCTCGCGCATCCCGCCTCGGATCAGCGTGTCGGTCGGTCGGGCGATCTTAGTGGGCAGCTACTTCGCCTGGCCCAAGAAGCGCCGGATCATCCTGCACAACGCCTCGCACGTGCTCGGGCTGCCGCCGGGCGACCATCGCGTGCGCCACCTCGCCCGGCGCATCTACGCCAGCTACGCCCACTTCGTGATCGACCTGATGCGCCTGCCCAGCCTGCCGGCCGACGAGCCGGTCCGGCTGATGCGCGCCGGCGGCGAGCGTGGCGAGGAGTCGTTCATCGCGACCTTCGAGCGGCTGCGGGCGCAGGGCCGCGGCCTGATCGCGGTTTCCGGGCACATCGGCAGCATCGACATGCTGGCCGGGGCCTTCGCGCTGCGCGGCCTGCCGACCTACGGGTTGGCCGACGACTCGGCCTACCCCGAGTTGTTCGAGGAGCTCAACGCCCAGCGCCGGCGCTGGGGCATCGAGATCATCCCGTGGCGCAACCTGCGCCGGGTCTTCGCGGCCCTGCGCGAGCCGGCGATCCTGGGCCTGGTCGTCGACTGGGGCTACCGCGACGACGGCATCCCGGTGCGGCTGTTCGGCGAATGGACGGCGCTGCCCGCGGGACCGGCCCTGTTGGCGGCCAAGACGGGCGCCAGGATCATACCCGTCGTCAACCGCCGACTGCCCGAAGGCACGTACGAGGCGCGCCACTACGACCTCATCGAGGTCGCTGACTCATCACCCGCCGAGCTGCAGCGCGCGACGCAGGCGATCGCCGACGCGCTCGAAGACATGATCGCCACCGCCCCCGACCAGTGGTTCGCGTTCAAGCCGATCTGGCCGCAGACCGACGAGGAAAAGGCCGCGCTCGCCGTCAAGGCGACGGCCAGCCGATGACCGCCGGTTCGATGGCCGCTCCGTCGGCGCCTGTCGTGGCGCGGAGGACGTTGCGCGGCCGCCTTGCCGCCAGTCTGCTGGCCGTGGTGGCGGCGGTCCTGCAACGGCTGCCCGATCGCGCCCTGCACCTGTTCGCCGAGGCCGCCGGGCGGCTGGTCTACGCCGTACAGCCGGCGCGGCGGGCGCTGGTGCGGGCGAACCTCGAGCGAGTCTGCCGCTACCTGGCCGAACAGGGCTCAGCCAGCCCGGCCGTGGTCGAGGCGGCGCGCGACCGCCGCGCGCTCGAGCGGCTGGTGCGGCAGGCCTTCGGCCACTACCTGCGCGCCTACCTCGAGGGAGCGATCGTGCCCGCCTACGACGCTCGCCGCCTCCGCCAGCGGGTGATCGCCGACGATCAGGCGCTGGCCGAGCAGGTGCTGGGCAAGCCGGGCAGCGGCGAGCGGCGGCTGCTCTTGGTCGGGCTGCATTTCGGCGCGATCGAGATCCCGGCCCGCTGGCTGGTGCTGGTGCGCGGCATGGCCCTGACCAGCCCGATGGAAACTGTCGCCGACCCCGACCTGCAGGCCTACTTCGAGCGCAGCCGCGGCGCCACCGGCCTGCGTGTCGTGCCCGTGCGCGGTGCGGGCCGGATCCTTGCCCAGCGGCTGGCCGCCGGCGAGGCGGTGGCGGTGGTGGCCGATCGGGTGGTCGCCGGCAGCGGCGCGCGCGTCGAGCTGTTCGGCGCGCCGGCACGGCTCCCGCTGGGGCCGGCCGTGCTGGCCGTCGAGTCGGGTGCGCCGGCATGGGTGGTGGCAATCCGCCGCGTCGGCTGGGGCCAGTACCGCGCCCGGCTCGAGCAGATCGAGGTGCCGGCCGAGGGACCGCGGCGCGAGCGGCTGGCCGCCTTCCTTGTCGGCCAGGCGCGGGCGTTCGAGCGCGCCGTGGCCCAAGCACCCGAGCAATGGTGGACGCTCTTCTTCCCGATCTGGGAGGACGCGGCGTGAGCGACCTGCCCGTCGCCGACGATGCGCCGGTGGCGAGCAAAGAGCGCCGCGGCCGCGCCGACCTGCACATCCACACCCTGGCCTCGGATGGCGTCTCGTCGGTTGCCGAGATCCTCGACCGGGCCGAGGCTGTCGGGCTCGACGTGATCGCGATCAGCGACCACGAGCGCGTCGATGCCGCCCATGCGGCGCGAGCGATGGCTGACGCGCAGGGACGGCGCGTGCAGGTCGTCGTGGCCGAGGAGGTCAGCACGCGCGGCGGCCACCTGCTGGCGCTGTTCATCGAGCGCCGGATCCGGCCCTGGCAGTCGCTGCGCGCCTCGATCGCGCAGGTGCACGAGCAGGGCGGGCTGGCCATCATCGCCCATCCGCTGGTGCCCTACCCCCTGTGTGCCAGCGGCCGCACGATCCGCCGCCTGCTCGACGAGCCGGATCTCACGTTCCACCCCGACGGCATGGAGGCCTTCAACCCCACCACCGCCGGCATGCCCTGGTCGCGGCGCGCGCCCGACTTCGCCCACCGCGCCGGTCTCGCTATGCTGGCCAACAGCGACGCCCATCGGGCAGAGGACGTGGGCAGTGCGCTGACCACTTTCCCAGGTCGGACGGCCGACGAGCTGCGTGCCGCTCTGCTCGCCCGCTCGACCGACTGGCAGGGCGAACGTTACACGTGGCCGGCGCAGGTCGAAACCTTCCGCCGCCAGATGGCCAAGCGCGCCCGGGCCGTGCGCGACGACGTGCGCGGCGTGCTACTGCGCGACGGCACCGGCCGCGACCTGGGCTACCCGGGCGGCCGGCAGCGGCCACAGCGCCTGGACGAGCGGACCAGCGACCGGTGAAGATCGGCCTGGTCACGCCCTACATCTACCCGCTGCCTGGCGGGGTCAACGGCCACGTCGCCTACCTCTACGAGAACCTGATCGCGCGCGGCCACGACGTGCGCATCATCAGCAGCATCCACGGCCCGCAGCGCCAGAGCGAGGGCGACGTCATCCGGCTCGGCTACGGCTTCTCGGTACCGGCCAATGGCTCGGTCGGCACGATCACCATCTCGCCGCGCTACCGCCACCGTGTGGGCGAGGTGCTGGCCGAGGAGCGCTTCGACATCCTCCACTTTCACGAGCCGTTCGTGCCGTTCCTGTCGCTGATGCTGCTGCGCGAATCGCGGAGCGTCAACGTCGCCACCTTCCACGCCTATGCCGGCTGGAGCCCGGCCTACGAGTTCGGCAAGCGCATGCTCGGCCGGTTCGCCCGCCGACTGCACGGACGGATTGCGGTCAGCGCCGCGGCGCGCCACTTCATCGACCGCTACTTCCCGGGCGACTACAAGGTCATCCCCAACGCCGTCGACCTGCGCCGCTACCAGAACGCCCAGCCTTTCGCGCGCTACCGCGACGGCACGCTCAACATCTTCTTCGTCGGCCGCTTCGAGAACCGCAAGGGCGTGCTGTACCTGCTCAAGGCCTATCGCCAGCTGCGCAAGCGCGGCTACAACTGCCGTCTGCTGCTCGCCGGGTCGGGACCGCAGGAGCGCGAGGTGAGGCGCTACATCGCCACCCGCCGACTCACCGGCGTCGAGCTGCTCGGCCGCGTCAGCGACGAGGACAAGGCGCGTTACTTCGCTACCGCCGACGTGTACGTTTCTCCGGCCACCGGCCGCGAGTCGTTCGGCATCGTGCTGCTCGAGGCAATGGCCGCCGGCGCCCCGATCGTGTGCAGCGACATCCACGGCTACAAGGGGGTTGTCCGCCGCGGCGAGCAGGCGCTGCTCGTGCCGCCCCGCGACGTGGACGCGCTGGTCGAGGCGGTGGCGCAGCTGCTCGGCGACGCCGACCTGCGCGCACGCATGAGCGCGTCGGGCCGCGAGCGGGCCGTGCAGTACAGCTGGGAGAACATCACCGCCAAGGTCGAGGACTACTACAACTTCGTGCTCCGCCGCGTGGCCGCGCAGGGTGCGCTGCCCGAGCACGTGTCGGCGGAGGTCCGACGCGCGGCCAGCGCGGCTGCCCGCCTGCCGGTCGGCGCCCCGGTCGGGGCCGCGGTCGTGGCCGGTCCGGCGGCTGACCCGCGCACGTAACGGCCGGCGGTCGGCCCGCCGGCGGCAGGTCGGCTGGCGGTCAGCCCGCCTGACGGCCCATGGACAGCTGGTCAGCGGATTCGGCGAGGCGCTGCTGGCGCCAGACGCGCGTGGCGTAGTAGGCGGCCCCCACGAGCACCAGCATCACCACGCCGAGCATGACCACGCTGGCCAGGTCGATGCCGTGCACCGGCTCGCTCAGGTTGACCGCGAACTGGAAGGGCCAGATGTAGGTCGGCAGCAGACCCAGGTGCACCTGCGAGATCGGTCCGGGCACGGGCAGGCCGCTGAAATTCGGGTACCACAGCACGAACCAGATGGTTGCCGCCACCAGCGCGCTGATCGCGAAGCGGCGCGGGTCGCGCGCCCGCATCACGTAGTAGCCGGCAATCCCGAACAGCAGCAACACGATGAAGGCAACGTGCGCGACGCTGACTGGGATCTGGAACATGGCCTGCCCGGGCAGCACGGCCCCGACGAGGGCCATCACGACGCCGGCCGCGGTGAGCGACATCGCCATCGGCAGCAGGAAGGTGCGGTTGGCGGCGACCCATGGCCAGCGGCCCGACCCGACCCAGGCCAGCCAGGCGATGAGGGCCATTCCGCCGACGGTCAGCAGCACCGAGAACACCTGCAGGTTGCTCAGCGTCGCCGTGCGCGACAGCGGGCCACACAGCTCGCTGCCCGGATTGGCGACCTCGACGCCGGCGATCGAGCACAGCGGTTGGCGCAGCAGCCAGATCAGCGCCGGACCGGCTATCGCCACCGCCGCGCCGGCGCGCGCCAGCAGCCAGGTCCGGCGCGAGGGACCGTGCCACAGCTCGGCCAGGAAGTAGGCCAGCGCGATGATGGTGAACGGCAGCGTGGTGAAGAAGTGGTACTGGAAGGTCGCCCGGTCGATGCGCGCCCAGGGCAGCCACATGCACAGTGCGGCCAGGACGACGAAGGAAAGGGCCAGGCTGCGCCGCCGCCAGGCCTGCCAGCAGACGAAGGCGAAGGCCGGAATTGCCAGCCAGAAGATGACCAGGTTGCCCGTGTCGTAGATGACGCCGGTGGTGCCGACGTAGTCCTGCTGCTCGAACCAGACCGGTTTGAGGTCGAGTGGCCAGGCCCACCACGGCGACGTCGCCGGATGGTGCACGCGCAGGTTGTTGTGGTAGTCGTACATCCCCTTCTGCAGGTCGAAGAAGGTCTGGCCCTGGTGGTCGGGCGGGAAGTCGGCAGTGAAGCGATTGCCCAGCTCGACCCACGGCGCGAAGCTCAGCACGTAGATCGCCAGCGGCACCACCACCAGCGTGCCCAGGGCCGCCAGCCAGGGCAGGCCGAGCAGCCCCGAACCGGGCCGCAGCCAGCCCGCAGGCGGCGGCGGCGACGGCTGCTCGCCATTGAGATCGACGAGCTCCGGTTCGGCCAGCGGCCCGATGCCGTAGCCCGCCGCCAGGCGCGCCACGACGAACGCGGCCACGCCCAGGACCAGTAGGCCGCCGCCAGCGGCAAAGAGGCGGAAGGGAGTGATCAGCGCGTCGGGATCCGGCTCGCCGCGCCAGGAAAGCAGCAGTCCGGCGACCAGCGCCAGCCCGCCCGCAACCAGCGGCCCGATGATCGCCAGACGCAGCTCCTCGATCGTCAGCCGCATCGGGCGAACCGCCATGCCCACCGCCATCGCACAGGTCAGTCCGATCATCAGCAGCAGGAAGGGATAGTTGGCCTGGCCCCCGGCGGCCGCCGGAGCGATGGCCATGTAACCGAGCAGCGCGGTCAGCGCGACCATGGCCGCCAGCGCGACCATCCGGCCGAGTGCCGATCTGAGCAGGATCAGCAGCGCCACCCCCCCCACGGCGTACAGCCCAACCCACTTGGCCGCCAGGGCCAGCCCGAGCAGCGCGGCCACGCCCAGGATGCCGCCTGCCACGACCGCGCGCGAACGCCAGCGGCCGAGCCAGAGCGGCGCAAAGAGGGTCATCGCCGCAACGATGAACAGTGCCACGTAGGCGTCGTTCATGGCGATGCGCGCATTGGCGAACATCATCCCGTCGAGCAGCACGAGCAGGGCGGCCATGACGGCCACGCTGCGCCGGTTGAAGAGGAAGCGTGCCAGCAGGTAGATGAAGGCGGCCATCAGCGCGCCGGCGAGCACACCCGGGAAGCGCCAGGCGAATGTGTTGCCACCCACGTCGACGGTGGCCAGCTGGCCGTCGCCCGACACGGCCAGCAGGTCGAGCCGATCGTCGGCCGGTCGCCGCGGCTGGGCGTCCATGATCAGCGCCTCGGGGTCGAAGGGCAGGGCTGCGTCGGCGAAGACGGCGTTGGCGTGCGGTTCGATCACGTAGACCGTCGCGGCCGATCCATCCGGCGTTCGGCCGAGGACGTGGACGAGGTGTGTCGTCGGGTTCCAGATGACGTCGCTGACCGCGCCGGGCATGGCCAGGCGGTCGCCGACGGTCGGGCGCTCGTCGGACGGCACCTTGAGCAACTGCATGCCCGAGCTGGTGGCAGCGTAGAGGGTCGGCTTGTCGACGCCCTGCGTGACGAGGTCGAACCCGGTCACCGGTACGGTCGTCCGCGTGAGCAGCAGCTGGTCGAGAGAGATCAGGTCGGCCAGCTCAACGCCGGCGGGCAGGGCGAGGGCCAGCGCCGAGCCGCCCTGCATCGTAACGCCGGGCAGGTCGCCGGCCTCGATCGCGTCGGCCAGCGCGGTCGTCTGCTCCTCGTCGAGGTAGGCCGCCACGACCACCCGACCGGTTCGATCGGCCAGCCGGTGCTCGAGATCGAAGCGGCTCAGCCGGCCGGCGGTCGCCAGCGTGTCGACCAGCGCGGCCGTGTCCTCGACCTGCTCGAGGTCCACGACGACGCGCTGGTCGGCGGCCACGGCCCGCATGTCGACCGCGCCGCTGATCGTTCGTCGGCCGGTCAGCTCGCCGGTCGCGCTGTCGAGGCTGGCCAGCTCGCCGGCCGACGTGCGCACGACGAGCGTATCGTCGGCCACGAGCATGTCGACGACCGTCCCGCCCAGACCCTCCACCGTCGTCAGTAGCGAGTAGGCCGGGCCGGCCGCCGGGTCGGCCGGCAGCCGGTCGAGTACCTCGGTCGACAGCCGCCAGATCTCACCGCCCGCGCCGGCCATCAGCAGCGCGTGGTCACTCTCGTCGACGGCCAGTGCCTGGACGCTGAGCGGCAGCGTACTGACCAGCCGCCGGTCGAGCAGGTCGTAGGCATGCACTTCGCTCGCGCCGGCGACATACAGGCGGTCGCCGTTGCGCACTCCCGCACTATCACCGGGCGACCAGCGCCGCTCGAGGGCCGCCGCCCGAACGTCAGTGCCCAGGTCGCGCTGGTCGCTCACACGGTTGTTGCCCAGCCAGTCGATGCCGATGGCCATGGCGTACTTGGCCAGGTGCGGGTGCGTCCACTCGTAGATGCCGTGCGGCATGCCGTAGCGCCAGTGCTGCAGGAACTCGGTCGCCGTGCGCGCGTGGTAGACCTCGTCGAAGTGCATGTGGAACGGCTGCTCGACGCGCAGCGTGCGCAGGCCGAGCGCGCTCAGGAATACGAGCAGCAGGATCAGCAGGTCGAGCCGGACGATGCGCCCCGGGCCCTCGGCGGCGAGCTCGGCCGAACGGTCGCGGCGAAGCGCCGGACGGCGGATCGGGCGGACCAGCGGCTCGACCCAGCGTCGCGCGTCAGCCAGCAGCGCTCCCGCCTGGGATGGCGCGGCCGCCGGCTCGACGGCCGCTTGCCTGGCGACAGCCGCGCGTGCCCCCGCCGCCAGTGGGGCAAGCCCAGGCTCAGGCTCCAGCGCGGCCGAGTCGGCCGCCGGTTCCAACCTCCCTGTGTCCGCGCGCGGGGCGGAAAGCGCCGGTCGCAACTGCCACGCC
>Ga0299907_10003166_pt1 | contig 10467 bp, 12 predicted proteins | sample RVTome_16_FD_198680 | JGI IMG/M metagenome (GOLD analysis project Ga0299907, IMG submission 198680) | Soil microbial communities from uranium-contaminated site in the Upper Colorado River Basin, Wyoming, United States - RVT152D67 (version 2) ... | reverse complement strand
CCCGAGACTCCTGGCCGACTGAAGGGACGGTCGAGCCGGCGACGCTCGCATCGCCACGCTGGGCGCCACCATCTGACCGGCGCAGGGGCACCCGCCGGGCAGGCTACGTCGCGGCGCTGGCCGGCGGGTCTGCGGCGGACCGCGTCCTTCCGACGCGCCGCTGCCACGGCGTGCCGAGCATCGGCAGCAGATAGCGGTCGAGGCCGTACCAACCCGCCACGCGCCAGGCCAACATGAGGCCGATGGCGGCCGTGAAGAGCACCGGGTTCGTCGAGGCCGAACCGGCGAGGAGGAAGCTCATGTTCATCAGCGCCCCGAAGAAGGCGGCGATGCCGGTGAGGGCGCCGAGGATCAGCCCGAGCCCGACAGCGATCTCACCCAGCACGACGACGTAGGCGAACCACCCCTCGTGGTTGCCGTCGATGAGGATGGTCAGGAAGTCCCGGTACCAGTCGTAGCTGATCGGCGGCCGAGCGGGCGCCTCGGGGATGCTGACGGCACGCTCCCAGTACGCGGCCAACGCGCCGCCGCCGTCGAGCCAGCCGCCCTCCGGGGCGAGGGCCTTGCCGACACCGGAGGTGAGCCAGCTGAACCCCAGAAAGAGCCGGATCGGCAGCCAGAAGAGGCCGGCCCGCGTGTTCCCGAAGAGATACCGGGCGAATGCCGGGCCCTCCACCTCGACCTCGGTCGCATCGGGATCGTTGCGGTCGGTGAAGAGGATCAGCACCACCAGGAGAGCGAGGATCCAGAATGCCCAGGTCAGGACGGTGTTCAGCGCGCCCTCCGGCCGCGAGACAGGCCAATCCTCCGGCAGTTGGAGCCAGACGACGATCAGCGCCGCGACCGCGGCGATCCAGGTGACGTACCTGCGCAGTGTCGACACGACGGGTCCCTCTCTTACGCCCTTGGAGTTGCCTTGCTCCAGCCAGTTTGCCCGACCCGACGGCGCCTGAACGCGCTACTCCGGCAACAGCCGATCGCCGATCCCAGGCACCGTCTCCACGTAGCGGGCATCGGGGCCGATCCCGATCAATGGCCGCCCTCGGCGGCCGGACCGCCGTCCCCGGCCTGGAAGAGCCCGAGCGCGCCGCGCCCGACGAAGTTGAAGGCGTGGGTCACGATCGGGTAGAGGCCGTCCTCGTCGAAGCGCATTTCGATGATCGCGCCCTGCGCCGGCGCCAGATCGACGGCCTGGCTGCCCCAGCCGCCCTCGTTGCCCTCGCGCAGGTGAACGCCCTCCTTGATGACCTCGTGGAAGATCGTGCCGACCACGTGGAAGCTCGAGTCGACGCTGGGGCCGGCATTGAGGACGAAGACTCTGACGGTGTCGCCAACTGGGACTTCGATCGGATGATCGGCGTACTGGTTGGCGACGCCGTTCCAGACAACGAATTCCGGCGCCGGCGCGCCGGTTGAGGCCCTGGCGATGTCGATCGTCTGGCCCTGCGCGCCCAGGTACCACTCGCTCTGCACGAGCGCGAATTCGTGTTCGACCGCCGGCAGGCCCTCGGCCGGCTCGACGATGATCATGCCGAACATGCCGTTGGCGATGTGCATGAGGGCCGGGCTCGTCCCGCAGTGGTACATGTAGACCCCGGCGTACTTCGCCTCGAACTCGTAGACGAGCTCCTCACCGGGGTTGATCGATCGCATCTCGTCGTTCCAGGCGACCATGCTCGAGTGGAAGTCGATCGAGTGCGGCATCGCGTTCGTGTCGGGGTTCTTCAATGTGATGCGCACGAGGTCGCCGACCTTCACCCGCAGCACCGGCCCGGGCACCTCGTCACCGAAGGTCCACACCAGCTGCTCGTAGCCCTCGGCCACCGTCATCTGTCGCTCGGTCATGACGAGCTCGATCTCATGGAGCTCGCCCTCTGCCCGGGGTGGCGCGGCCGGGTCGCGCACGACGTAGGCCGGGGCCTCCGGGTTCGGCTCGACCGGCGCGGCCGTGCCGCCGCCGTGGTCGCCGGAGTGGTCGGGCGATGCGGGGCTCTCCACGGGCGCGCCGACGCCGCCCGACATGCCGCTGACGATGATGGAGCCGACGAAGACCAGGCTCAGGAAGGCGCTCATGCCACCCCCCACCAGGCCGGTGTACCAGAATGCGCGTTGCATGAACTCTCCTGTGATGAAACCAGTTGTGCTCTTCAGTTCTACGAGACTGGGCGGCTGGCGTGACCTGCCTTCGGTCCCGCCCCGAACGGGCCATTCGGACCGATCACGCCGCCGCGCCATCCGTCGATGGCTGCGATGAGCAGACCTACAAGCACCTCATCCGGCGAGTCAGGACGCCTGCTGCTGCTCCCGCCCGTCCTCGAGGCACTGGAGGCGTGGCGGGTGCAGCCCGACGAAGCACGAACGAGGGGGCTGGCTGGCGCCATCGGAGACGTGGCGGGACAGCTGGGCCTCGCTGTCGGGCGCTTGCACGTCGCGGCGCCTCCCCTGCCTGACCTGGACCTCGACCTTGAAGGGGGCGCGTCGGGCGCCGAGATCGTCCTCCGCCTACCAGGAGAGACGACGCCCATCGGGTCCGTTCGCATCGACGGAGCCGCCGACCAGGCCGCCGAGCTCGCCCGAGCGCTGGAGCTCATCTTCATCGCGACCCGGGCCCGAGCACAGGCAGATCGGGCGAGCCGTCAGCTGCGGGCCCTCGACCAGGCGGTGCGCGGCATCAGTGGCGTCCTCGACGTCGATCGGGTGCTCCAGACGATCGTTGATCGCGTGCGCGACCTCGTCCAGGCGCAGTACGCCGCCATCGGCATCGTGGACGCCGACGGTGCGATCGAGCGCTTCATCACCAGCGGCATCAGCGACGAGCACCGCCGCCGGATTGGCGACCTGCCCCGCGGGCGCGGGCTGCTGGGACTCATCATCCGGGAGGATCGGTCCTACCGCATCCCGGACATCTCGGTCCATCCGGAGCGATTCGGCTTTCCCCCGCACCACCCCGAGATGCACTCTTTCCTGGGGATGCCGATCCGCACCTCCGACGCGGTGGTCGGCCGCCTGTACCTCACGAACAAGCTCGGCGCCGCACAGTTCAGCGCCGATGACCAGGCGCTGGTCGAGATGTTCGCGATGCACGCCGGCATCGCCATCGAGAACGCGCGCCTCCATGACCAGGTTCGGCGGCTGGCCGTGGTCGACGAGCGCGATCGGATCAGCCGCGACCTCCACGACAGCGTGATCCAGTCGATCTACGCCCAGACGCTGGCCCTCGACGACGTGCCCGACCTGATGGACGACGATGCCGAGGAGGCCCGGCGACGGGTGGACGACGCGATCGAGGCGCTGCACGGCGTGATCCGCGACATTCGGAACTTCATCTTCGGACTGCGCCCGGTCCTGCTCGAGGCCGGCAGCCTGACCGATGGTCTCCGCCACCTCGCCACTGAGCTGCATCGCAACGGGGGCGTGGAGGTCGAGGTGGGCGTCGCCGACGAGGCCTCGGTCGTGGATGTCCTGCCGATCGAGCTCGTCGCCGAGCTACTGGCCATCACCCGCGAGGCGCTCAGCAATGTCGCGCGACACGCTGCCGCAGACCACGCGACGGTGCGGCTCGACACCGGCGGCGAGGCGCTCACGCTCGAGATCCGCGACGACGGGCGCGGATTCGACGTACGGCAGGCTGCCGAGCGCGGCCATCACGGCATCGCGAACATCCGCGCGCGGAGCGAAGCCCTGGGCGGAACGTTCGCCATCGAGAGCGGCCCCGGCGGCGGCACCACTATCATCATCGGCATTCCGCATTAGCTGGCCGAGCACGGAGATCCGACGCGCGTGACCGATGCAGCTGAGACCCGCCCGCTTCGCCTCCTCGTGGTCGACGACCACGAGGTCGTTCGACAGGGACTCGTCGCACTCCTCGATCGGCGAGAGGGCTTCGACGTGGTGGCACAGGCCGGCACTGCCGCCGAAGCAGTCGCCGAGGCCCGCCGCTTCGAACCCGACGTGGTGATCATGGACGTGCGGTTGCCAGACGGCTCCGGCATCGAGGCCTGCCGAGACATCCGGGCCGAGCGCCCGGAGACGCGCGTCGTGATGCTGACGAGCTACCCGGATGAGGAGGCGGTGCTCTCCGCGATCATCGCCGGCGCGTCCGGTTACCTGCTCAAGCAGATCCGCGGCCGCGATCTCGTATCGGCCATCGAGTCGGTCGGGCGTGGCGACTCGCTCCTCGATCCGGCCGTGACCGAGAAGGTGCTCCAGCGCGTGCGCACCGCCGCGTCGGGCGGAGCGCAGGACGAGCTGGCCGATCTCACCAGCCAGGAGCGGAAGATCCTGCTCCTCGTCGCGGAGGGCAAGACGAACAAGGAGATCGCGGGCGACGTGTTCCTGTCAGACAAGACGGTGAAGAACTACGTCAGCAGCATCCTCTCGAAGCTGAACCTGCAGCGACGGACCCAGGCCGCGGCCTTCGTCGCCAAGCACCACCTCGGCGAGGGCAGCTAGGCGGCCGGGATCTCCTCCGCGGCCCGGTCGATCTCCTCGAGCAGCCAACGCGCCGTGCCGTTGGCGGCGACGTGCAGCAGGAGGCGATCGGCGATCCGCCCGAGCACGCCGCCCGGCGGCGCGTACAGGCCATCCAGCGCGAGCTCCCGCGGGCGGATCCTCAGCCGGCCCGAGAAGACCGGGAAGAGGGGCGCGGCCCACGACGCCCGCCACCCGATGTCGACCTCCCAACCCCCCGGCATGCGGACCGGCACGCCGAGGTCGAGGTACGCCGCCTTGCGGAAGGTCGTTAGCCCAGCGCCCTCACCGCCGACTCGCAGCCGCAGGTCGACGGCATACCGTCGGAGCGCGTCGGGCGCGTCACCGACCACCGGGTCGCCGAGCCAGGCCGACGTCTCGGCGCCGACGATCGCGGCGACGCGATGTGGGTCGGCGCGCAGGCGCCACGACGCGGCCAGCCGCACGTACCCGTCGTCGCGCTGCTGCGGGGCCGCCACGCTGGTCACGGTCACTCCTGCACGATCAGCCGCCCCACACCCTCCCGTGGCGAGCCGGCCTCAAGCGGGTGCGGCGAACGCTGCGGCCCTCTGCAGAACGCGACGAGGCATCTGCCCGCGCATGACGAGGACCGATGATCGGGCGTGCAGCAGCACGTCGTGCGCGACGCTTCCAGCGATGAGACGGCGCAGCGTCGAGAGGCCGCGTGACCCGGTCACGACGAGGTCGGCTCCGCAGTCGCGCTCCGCGGCCACGATCTCGCGGCCGGGGTCGCCGGCCACGGCGACTGCCGCCGCGTGCCAGCCCAGCTCCATCATCTCGTCCGCCACTCGCTCGGCGATGCGTTCATGGACGTCGAGGTCCGGCTCCAGGGCACCATCGGCCTCGTACCCGGCGCCCCATGGCGTCACGAACGCGTCGCGCGTCGCGACACTCAGGATCTCGACCGGCAGGCCGCGGAACGCGGTGCCCCACCCGGCCAGCAGGCGCGGGATCCGCAGCGAACTCTCGGTGCCATCGGTCGCCAGCAGCATCCGAGTTGCGTCCGGCGAGCGGGCCACCAGCACGGGGCAGCCTGCGTGATCGACGAGGTGGGCGGAGACCGACCCGCGGAACGCGCGCGCCACCGGTCCGAGGCCACGGCTGCCGACGACGATGAGGTCGGCGAACGCCTCGGCCGCGCGCTCGATGAGCAGCTCCTCCGGGCGGCCGAGTTCGACGCTCGTCTCGACGAGCAGGCCGCGCTGGCGCAGAGGGCCGGCCCGCTCCTCCAGAACGAGACCGAGAGCGGTCGCTTCACTGGCCGGCGCATTGGCTGCGGGCATGCGGGGAGCAACCCAATTCACCGTCGGCACCACGGCCCCAAGCAGGCTCACGCGTGTTCCGGTTGGCCACGTTCGCGATGCGACGAGCTCACACGCCACGTCCGCGCTACGAGAGCCGTCGAGCCCGATCACGATACGCATCGTCTCTTCCTCCATGCATCGTCGCCCCAGTGCCGGCGGCGCCCACGATCGGCGCGGAGCGTGGCCCCATCCAGTACCAGTGCGCCCCGCCGGGACAGGCCATTCGGCCCAATCCTGGCGGGACCCCCGGCACTGCCCGGCGGCAACGGGTCGGGCGATGGTGAGCCGACAATCGCCGCAGCTGAGGAAGGCCGCCATGACGATCATCGAGGTCCCCGTGACCCATACCGTTGACCTCCGTCGGCAGCCGGCATGGATGGTCGAGCGCGGGCTGGCGCGCGCCATGGCGCACTGCCGGCCCGGCGACGTCGTCGAGGCCTGGTCCACCGATGCGTCGGCTCGGGATGCCGTCGCCGCCTGGGTCTCGGCCGCGGGCCATCGGCTGATCGGGATCGAGGCTCGCGACGGGTATGACGAGATCTTCGTCGAAGCCGGCCCCGGATCTTCCGGGTCGGGCTGGATGGCCCGCCCCGGAGGCGACGCTCGGCACTGTCGGCCGCCCGCTGCGCCCCGCAGTCTGAGCTCGGTTTCACCAGCGCATCGAAAGGAGGCAGGCAATGCTTGATCTGTTCGGATGGGATGTGGGGATGACGCTCTTCGCCGCGGTCCTGCTCATCGCGGGAGCCCTGCTGATCGGGGTTCTCAGCCTGTTCATCGGTGAGGTCCGCGTCGGCTGGGAGTGGGCCGCCACGGCCTTCGCCGCCCTCGTGGGCGGCTACCTCGGCAGCGAGGCGTTCGCGGGCGCCAGCACGTGGGGTCCGGTCTTCGAAGGCCTGTACATCGTTCCCGCCATCATCGGCGGGCTGGTGCTCGGGATCTTCGTCGACGCCGTGAGCCGCTACTCGACAGCCGGGTCGTACGTGCGCCGTGAGGCGCGACCGATCTGACGACCTCCGCAGTCTCGACGGCGGCCGCGCAACGCGGCCGCCGTCTTCGTGTCCCGGAGTGTTCGGGACGTTCGGCCTGAACGTCCGGGCCGGACGGCTGTCGTCCAGCTGCAGCTCCGAGCCCGATGGTTGCCGGGACCGAAGCATCGCGACGGAACAGGAGGCCCGACATGCTGGCGACGAGCACCGATCTGCGGGTTGCGGATCTCATGACCATCGACCCGGTGGTCATCGGTATGGATGCCACCATCGAGGACGCGGAGGCTCTCCTCCGCCACCACCGTATCGCGGGCCTGCCCGTCGTGGACATCAATGGGCGCCTCGTCGGCGTCATCAGCCAGACCGACCTGCTGTACCTGGCCGTGCCGACCGTCCAGGCGCTGATCCGCCATCGTCCGCGTGGCGTACGCGTCGGTGAGGTGATGAGCACGCCACCGGTCACCATCGACTCGGACGCGACGCTGACGGAGGCGGCTCGCGTCATGCACGACCGCGCACTGCACCGGCTCGTCGCGGTCGACGAGCATCGGCGGCCGATCGGGGTGATCGCCGCGATGGACTTCGTGGCTCTCGCCGCCGAGGGCTGACTCGCCAATCAGACGGCGATGGCGATCTCCTCCACCCCGGCGTCGATGACGTCCGACTCGACCGGACGCCCGGTCCCACGTAGCAGGAGACGCATGGGCTCGTTGTCGACGAAGAGGCTCGCGCTGAGCCGCTCCAGCCCCCTGGCGCCCGCCTCGGCCACGACAGCGTCCATCAGTCGGTGGCCGATCCCGCGTCCCTGGAGCTCGTCGGCGACGGCGAACGCGACCTCGGCGCCACCGGTGCCGTCGGGATGGAGGGTGGCGTGGCCCACGATCGCCCCGTCGTTCGGCCCGCGCTCGCCGAGGACGGCCACGAAGCCCTCCCCGTCGCGCTCGGTGAACGCGGCCGCCAGGTCGGCGCCCGAGCGACGCACGGATCCCAGGAAACGCCGGCGGCGCGACTCGGGCGAGAGCCGGTCGTAGAAGGCGGAGAGGCCGGGCGCATCGGTGCACTCGATCGGTCGGATCGATACCCATCGGTCACCAACCGGCTCCACCCCGCCGGGATGCGACCGCTCGTGCGAACTGATTGCGTCCATGCGTCCGAACTCTCCTTCGGTCGCATCGTCGGCCGATGACGGCGCGCCCAGGAGTGCCGAACAGACCGATGCCGAGGTCCCGATGGCACGACGCAATCGGGTTCCGACGCTCCAGACTGTCCCCATGCGCATCGTCACGGCTGAGGAGGCCGTCGCCGGCATCCGCTCCGAGCAGCAGGTGTTCGCCCACGGGGGCGCGGCATCGCCAACGGTGCTGCTCGAGGCGCTTGCGCGTCGCTCCGACGAGCTGCGCGACGTCGGGATGGTCCACTTCCACATCGAAGGTCCGGCGCCACACCTCGCGCCGGAGGTCGCAAAGAGCTTCCGGCATCGGGCGCTGTTCATCGGCGCCAACGCCCGCTCGGCGGTGAACGAGGGCCGCGCCGACTATGTCCCGATCTTCCTGTCCGACGTGCCGGAGCTGTTCACGAGCGGGGTCCTCCCGCTCGACGCGGTACTCATCAACGTCTCGCCGCCCGACGAGCACGGGTACTGCTCGCTCGGCACGAGCGTCGATGCCGCCCTGGCGGCGACCCGTGCCGCCACGACGGTGATCGCCCAGCTCAACCGCTCGATGCCCCGGACACTCGGCGACTCGTTCGTCCGTGTCGACGAGATCGACCTGGCGGTCGAGGTCGACCAGGCACCCCACGAGCATCGCGCGGCGCCGATCGGCGACGTGGAACGCCGGATCGGCGAGTACGTGGCGGAGCTGGTTCCCGACGGGGCGACGATCCAGATGGGGATCGGCTCGATCCCCGCGGCGGTCGGGCTGGCGCTGCGCGACAAGCGCGACCTCGGCGTGCACACCGAGCTCTTCACCGATCCGGTGCTCGACCTGGTCGAGGTGGGCGCAATCACCGGCAACGCCAAGGAAATCAACCGCGGCAAGATCGTCACCGCCTTCCTGATGGGCAGCCGGCGTCTGTACGACTTCGTGGACGACAACCCGATGATCGAGATGCGGCCGGTCGACTACACGAACGACACCTCGGTCATCCGCCGCTTTCGCCGCATGATCGCCATCAACTCGGCCCTCTCGATCGACCTCACCGGCCAGGTCAGCGCCGACTCGATCGGCACGCGGCTCTACTCGGGGGTCGGCGGCCAGATGGACTTCATGCGCGGTGCGGCGCTGGCGGCCGAGGGGCGGGCGATCATCGCGCTCCCCTCGCGAGCGGCGGGCGGCACGATCTCGCGCATCGCGCCGGTCCTGGCCGAAGGCGCCGGCGTCGTCACCAGCCGAGCGCACGTGCGCACCGTGGTGACCGAGTTCGGGGTGGCCGAGCTCTTCGGGCGCAGCATTCGCGAGCGGATTGCCGCCCTCATCGGCATCGCGCACCCGGACTTCCGCGACGAGCTCGCGCGCGAGGCGCGTCGCCTGTTCAACGCGTAGCCGCGCGTCCCGCAATCGGGAACCTGCTCGGGACGACTGCCGGCTGAGTGGCGCCGGGCGCCTGCCGTTCGGCGCCCCCGATCCGGGACTTCTGGCCCTGTCCCCCGTCGGCCCCGACGCCCGAGGGTTGGTACAGACAGATCGATGCTGAAAATCGCGGTCAGGCCTGCGGGCGCCGGCCGCGAGATGTCCGCTCGCCCGCAGAGGAAGCACTCCATGAACAAGATCCTCGCCGTCGTCGCCGCGGTGGCGCTCGTGCTCGGCCTCGCCGGCGCGGCCCTCGCCGCCGACGAGGCGCTCCCCCACACCGGCCGTGTCCTCATCGTGGCCGGAGGCGACGTCGAGGTCGCCGCCGATGAGCAGGCCGATGCAGTTCTCGTCTTTGGCGGCAACGCGCGGATCGCCGGCACCGTGAACTCGCTGCTCGTGGTCGATGGCACCGCCACGATCAAGGGCGCGACCCTCGAGGCCATCGCCATCGTCCAGGGCCGCGCCGAGCTGAGCGGCGACACGACCATCCTCGGCGACATCATGCAGGTCGGCTCCGTCGTCTCCCGCGGCGAGGGCGTCGAGATCGGCGGCACGATCAAGGACATGGCCGGAGACGTCGCCGCCTTCGGCGTCTTCGTCGGTGCAGCGATGCTCGTGCTCTGGATCGGCATCGGCGTAGCCACGCTGCTCGTCGGGCTGCTCATCGCCGGCCTGGCCGCGAAGCAGGTGCGCGCCGCGACGACCCTGATCAGCCGTGAGCCGGGCCGAACCGCGCTCGTCGGGCTGCTCTCGATCGTCGTGCCGCCCGTCTTGGCCATGCTGGCCATGGCGACCCTAATCGGCATCCCGACCGGAGTAGGCCTGCTCGTCGTCATCTGGCCGGCCGTGGCTTTCATCGGCTACGTGGTGGCTGCCATCTGGCTCGGCGAGTGGCTGCTGAACCGGCGTTCCAACGCGACCGCGGCCGACCGGCCGTACGGCGCGGCCACCATCGGCCTGCTCGTCGCCTTCGTCATCGGCTTCGTCCCGCTGGCGACGGCGATCCTCTCGATCTTCGGCCTGGGCGCCGTCGTCCTCGCCGCATGGCGGACCCTCCGGCGGGGCGGCAGCCCGCAGCCGGTGCTCCGCGCACAGCCGGCCCCGCTCGGCTGA
>Ga0299907_10003164_pt1 | contig 10470 bp, 7 predicted proteins | sample RVTome_16_FD_198680 | JGI IMG/M metagenome (GOLD analysis project Ga0299907, IMG submission 198680) | Soil microbial communities from uranium-contaminated site in the Upper Colorado River Basin, Wyoming, United States - RVT152D67 (version 2) ... | reverse complement strand
GCGGTACGGCAGGCGCTGGAGGCGCGCTCGCGCCTCGGCGTCGACGTCGCGCACGAAGCCCGGGCGCCCCTCGTCGGACGTGAGCAGGAGCTCGCCGTCCTGCGCGACGCTCTCCAGCGGGTGCGGAGGTCGCGGACGACCCAGCTGGTCACCCTCGTCGGCGTCCCCGGAATCGGGAAGAGCCGGCTCGTCTACGAGCTGTCGCAGATCGTCGAATCCGACCCGGAGCTGACCACCTGGCGCCAGGGCCGCTGCCTCGCGTACGGGGACGGAGTGACGCTCTGGGCGCTCGGTGAGGTGGTCAAGGCGCAGGCGGGCATCCATGAACAAGATCCTCCGGACGATGCGAGCGGGAAGATCCGTCGCGCCGCCGAGGAGGTGTTCGACGACGAAGCCGATGCCCGCTGGGTCGAGTCGCACCTCCTGGTGCTCGTCGGGCTGGGCGGTGAGAGCGAGCTCGGGGGCGATCGGCGGAACGAGGCCTTCTCGGCCTGGCGGCGCTTCTTCGAGGCGATGGCCGATCAGCGGCCGTTCGTGCTCGTCATCGAGGACCTGCATTGGGCGGATGAGAGCCTGCTCGACTTCCTCGACGAGCTCGTCGACTGGGTGACAAACGTGCCTCTGCTCGTCGTCGCGACGGCGCGGCCGGAGCTGCTCGAGCGACGGCCCGGCTGGAGCGGCGGCAAGCTGAACGCGACGACGATCGCGCTCGAGCCGTTGTCCGATGAACAGACGGCAGTTCTGATCGCACAGCTGCTAGACCGGCCGCTGCTCGCCGCCGAGTCACAGCAGGCGCTCCTGGAGCGCGCAGGCGGCAACCCTCTCTACGCCGAGCAGTTCGCGGAGCTCTTCCTCGAGCAAGGGTCCGCGGAAGCGCTGTCGTTGCCCGAGACGCTCCAGGGAATCATCTCGGCACGCCTGGACGCGCTCCCACAGGACGAGAAGGAGCTTCTGCGAGATGCCTCGGTCGTCGGCAAGGTGTTCTGGACCGGCGCGCTGCGGCGCGAGCCGGCAGAGGCAGCAACGGCCTTGCACTCGCTCGCGCGCAAGGCGTTCGTGCGCCAGCAACGCCGGTCGTCCGTCGAGGGCCAGAGCGAGTTCGCCTTTGCCCACGCCCTCGTCCGCGACGTCGCCTACGGGCAGATCGCCCGCGCCGACCGGGCCGAGAAGCACCAGCGGACGGCGGAGTGGATCGAGTCATTGGGCCGTCCCGAGGATCACGCGGAGATGCTCGCCCACCATTGGAGCTCGGCCCTCGCGTTGGCCGAGGCCGCTGGTGCGGAAACCGGCGAGCTCACCGAACGCGCACGGGTCGCGTCCCGTGCAGCCGGCGATCGCGCGTTCGCGCTGAATGCATTCGCGACCGCGGCTGGGCACTACGAAATTGCTCTCGTACGCTCCGGAGAGCGCCACGCCGACCGGCCAGGGCTGCTCTTCAGCCTCGCGCATACGCTCTTCGCCGCCGGCGACGAGAGAGCCGAGAGAGCGCTTGTGGAGGCACGCGACGCGCTCTTGGGGAGCGGCGAACCCGAAACCGCGGCGGAGTGCGAGGTCTTCCTCGCCCGGATCTTGTGGTTCCGCGGCGCGCAAGACCGCATAGCTCCGCGTCTCCGTGCAGCCGAAGCGTTGATTGCCGGAGCCGAACCATCTCCCAGCGTGGGACGAGTGCTCGCCTGGACGAGTCGGCAGCAGATGCTCGCCGGCGCCAGTGAAGCGGGCTTGCGACAGGCCGAGGAGGCGCTCGCGATCGCCGATCGACTGAATCTCGACGATCTGCGCGTACACGCGCTGACGACGATCGGGTCGGCGAAAGAGTTCCTCGGTGACACGACGGGCCGGCACGATCTCGAGCGCGCAATCGAGATCGGCCGGTCGGGGAACTCGCCGATGGTCGCCGGTGCCTTGAACAACCTCTCGGTCGTCGTCGACAGCACCGATACCCCGCGCGTTCGCGAGCTTGCACTCGAGACGCTCCACGAAGCCGAGCGTTTCGGCGATGTGAACCTCATGCGCTTCGCTCGAGGCAACCTCGTCCCGTCGAACTGGCTGCTCGGGGATTGGGACGAGGCGATGGCAGGGGCCGACGAGTTCATCGCCGAATGTGAGCAGGGATCTCCGCACATTCTCGACGGCCCCACGCGCCTCTTTCGTGCATACATCCATCTGGCTCGCGGAGATCGCGACGACGCACTTCAGGATTTCGGTCGTGCACTGGAGCTGGCGCGGGAGAGTTCCGCTGATCCCGACCTGCTCGTCCCAGCGCTCGTTCGGAACGCCTGGGCAAGCGTGCAGCTCGGTCGCGTCTCCGACGCGCGAGCGCTGTTCGCCGAGGCTCTACCGATTCTCAGCAAGCATCCATTCGCGAGGCCGTGGACGATCGCCGAGGTCGCGTTCGACCTCCGCGAGACGACCACGGTCCGGGAGATCTTTGCGGGCCTGCCGCCGAGCCCGGGCCACCGGGCGATGGTCGCCGTGCTCGACGGGGACTTCGAGCAGGCGAGCGAGCTCTACGCGGCGGCCGGCATTCGGCTGTTCGAGGCCGAAGCCCGTCTCCGCCACGCGGAGCAGCTCTTCGCGGCGGGGAGCACCGCCTTGGGCGAGGTCGAGTTGGAGAAGGCGCTCGCCTTCTACCGCTCGGTGGGAGCCACCCTGTTCATCGACCGCGGCGAGGCGCTCCTCGCCAGGACCGCGTGATGGCCGAGCGGCGGCGCGAGCGGAAGGTCGTCACCGTCCTCTTCTGCGACCTCGTCGGCTTCACGCAGCAGGCGGAAGAGCTCGACCCGGAAGACGTGGAGGCGATCCTGCGCCCCTACCACGCTCGCGTGCGTTCCGAGCTCGAGCGGCACGGCGGCACGGTCGAGAAGTTCATCGGCGACGCCGTCATGGCGCTCTTCGGCGCACCGGTCGCGCACGAGGACGACCCCGAGCGAGCGGTGCGGGCGGCCCTCGCGATCCGCGAATTCGCCCTCCGGGACGGTCTCGAACTGCGCGTGGGGATCACGACCGGAGAGGCGCTGGTCTCCCTGGACGCAAGCCCGTCGGAGGGCGAGGGCATGGCCTCGGGAGACGTCGTCAACACGGCGGCGCGCCTGCAGAGCGCCGCGCCGGTCAACGGCGTGCTCGTCGACGCGACCACGTACCGCGCCACCCGGCAGGCAATCGAGTACGCCGAGGCGCCGCCCGTCGAAGCGAAGGGCAAGTCGCGCCCGGTCGAGGTGTGGCTGGCCCGGGAGGCTCGGGCACGCTTCGGCGTGGACGTGGCGCACGAGGCGCGCGCCCAGCTCGTCGGGCGAGAGCGCGAGCTGACGGTGCTGCGCGAAGCGTTCGCGCGGGCGTTGCAGGAACGCACTCCGCAGCTCGTGACGCTCGTCGGGGTCCCCGGAATCGGGAAGAGCCGCCTCGTCTACGAGCTCTCGCGGATCGCGGATGCCGACCCCGAGCTCATCACCTGGCGCCAGGGTCGGTGTCTGGCGTACGGGGACGGCGTCACGCTCTGGGCCCTCGGGGAGATCGTGAAGGCACAGGCCGGGATCCTGGAGCAGGACCCGCCGGACGAGGTCGCAGCCAAGGTTCGCCAGTCCGTGAACGAGGCTCTGGGAGAGACCTCGGACGTGTCCTGGGTCGCATCGCATGTTCTCTCCCTCCTCGGGCTGGGCGGGGAGGCCGAGATGGCCGGCGACCGACGGAACGAGGGGTTCGCGGCGTGGCGTCGCTTCCTGGAGGCGATGGCGGAGCAGCGACCCCTCGTTCTCGTCTTCGAGGACCTCCACTGGGCGGATGAGAGCCTGCTCGACTTCGTGGACGAGCTCGTCGACTGGGTCACCGACGTGCCGCTCCTCATCGTGGCAACCGCGAGGCCCGAGCTTCTCGAGCGCCGTCCGAATTGGAGCGGTGGAAAGCTCGACGCGACGATGCTCGCACTTCAACCGCTCTCCGACGAGCAAACCGCCCTTCTTCTCGGCAACCTCCTCGGAAGTCCGGTGCTGGCGGCGGAATCGCAGGTGCAACTTCTGGAGCGCGCCGGTGGAAATCCGTTGTACGCCGAGCAGTTCTCGGATCTCTACCTCGAGACCGGATCCGCGGCAGAGCTGCAGCTCCCGGAGACGCTCCAGGGCATCATCGCCGCGCGCCTGGACGGCCTCCGGGAGACAGAGAAGGAGCTCCTCCAGGATGCAGCCGTCGTGGGGAAGGTCTTCTGGGCGACCGCGGTGCGAGCCAGCTCGGACGACGTCGTGTCCACGCTGCACGCGCTCGAGCGGAAGGGCTTCGTGCGGCGACAGAAGCGCTCGTCACTGGAGGGAGAGAGCGAGTTCGCCTTCGCGCATGCGCTCGTCCGGGACGTCGCGTACGGCCAGATCGCGCGAGCGGGCCGCGCCGAAAGGCACCGACGCACTGCCGAATGGATCGAGTCGCTGGGTCGGCCGGAGGACCACGCGGAGATGCTCGCCCACCACTGGCGGTCGGCGCTCGATCTCGCTCGAGCCGCGGGGGACGCCGACGAGGGGCTCGTCAGGCGGGCACGGCTCGCGCTCCGCGACGCGGGCGACCGAGCCTCCGCGCTCAACATCCATGCGACTGCGGCGACTCAGTACGACGACGCGCTCGCGCTCTGGCCCGAGGACGACGCCGAGTGGGCGAACCTCCTCTTCCGCCGAGCTCGTGCTCTCCACCTCGCCTACGACGAGAAGGCCGAGGGTGCACTCGAGACGGCACGCGACGCCTTGCTCGCAGCCGGCGATCCGCAACGGGCGGCAGAGGCGGAGGTGTTCCTCGCCTACGTGGCCTGGAATCGGGGCCAGGGAGAGCTCACGCGCCGCCGGCTCTCACGGGCGCAGGAGCTCGTTGGCACGTCGGCGTCGGCCTCGGCGGCGCGGGTCCTCGCGACTTCCTCGCGCATGCGTGTCATCGCCAGCGAGTACGAGGAAGGACAGGCCGACGCGGAGGCCGCGCTCGAGATGGCCGAGCAACTCGGGCTCGACGAGCTGCGTGCGCACGCGCTGACGACGATCGGGATGGCCAAGAACTACCTCGCCGAAGGCTCGGGAACCGAGGACATGGAGCGCGCTCTCGAGCTCGCCCTCCAGATCGACTCGCCGATCGCTTCCTCGATCGTCAACAACCTCGCCGTGCAGACGATCATCGTCGGCGACCTGGAGCGAACCGGCGAGCTGTACGCCGAGGCGTTGAGACTCGCCGAGCGCTTCGGTGACCGCGCAAGCATGCGGTTCGTCGGAGCCAACCTGATCTGGGTCGACTACATGCAGGGTCGGTGGGAGCAAGCGGTCGAGGCTGCCGACGCCTTCGTGGCCGAGTGCGAAGCGGGCTCGCCCCACACGAACGAGTGGGCCGTCCGCGCCCTCCGGGGAGAGATGCGCGCTGCACGGGGAGATTCGAGCGGAGCCGTCGAGGATCACCTCGCGGCCGTGAGGCTCGTTCGCGAGAAGCAGGACCCGCTGCAGGTCGGAGGGGCACTCGCGCTTCTTGCGGGGCTATACGTAGAGCGCAAGGAGCTCGCCGAGGCGCGGCAGCTCGTCGACGAGGTCGTGGCCCTCGTGCGCATGCATGGCGTCCATGGCGCGATCGCGTCGCTGGCGCTGGCCGCGGACGAGCTGGACGTCACGGAGGAGCTGCGGACAGCCGTCGAGGAGAGCCCAGGCCCGCAGAGCGTGCCGTGGCGGACCGTGTTGGTCCTCATCCTCGAGGGCGACCTTCGCGGAGCTGCCGACGTCTACGCGACCATGCCGAACCCGACCCTCGAGGCCAAGACGCGACTCCATGCAGGCGAACGACTCCTCGCCCTCGGTGAACGGGAACAAGGCGAGGCCGAGCTACGGCGGGCGCTGGCGTTCCACCGGGGAGTGGCCGCGACCCCGTACGTCCGGCGGGCTGAGGAGCTCCTGGGTCTCGAGGCCTACAGCGACTCGGCGTAGTCGAGTGCGAAGCGGTCGGTCATCCCCGCGACGTAGTCGACGATCTCGTCCGCGGCGTCGCCCCGCTCGACGAGGTGGTCGAAGATTCTGCGCACGACGACGCGCGCTCGTGTGTGCTCCGGTGCTGCCTGCGGGCCGAGGTAGACGCGCTCGAACATGAACGCGCGCAGCGAGAGCATCGCCTCCCCCACCTCTGCCGACTGGCGGATGTCGCCCGTTCCCTCGGAGGCCTCGACGATGTCGTGCACGAGCCGGTCGATCCGCGCGGATCCCTTCTCGCCGAGGATCGCGATCTCCTCGTTCGGAAGGTCGTCGGCGGTGAGGATGCCGTACCGAACGGCGTCGTCGATGTCGTGGTTGATGTACGCCACCCGGTCGACGAGACGCACGATCTTCCCCTCGAGCGTCTCCGGCTCGCGCTCGCCCGTGTGCGTGAGGATGCCGTCGCAGACCTCGTACGTGAGGTTCAGCGAGCGCGCGATGCGCAGCGACTGCTCGTTGTGGCGGAAGCGCCGCCCGAAGCGCTCGCGCACGGCTTCGTCGAGGGCGTCCTCCCCAGCGTGGCCGAACGGCGTGTGCCCCATGTCGTGGCCGAGCCCGATGGCCTCCACGAGGTCCTCGTTCAAGCGCAGCGCCCTCGCGACCACGCGTGAGATCGCCGTCGTCTCGAGCGTGTGCGTCATGCGCGTGCGCACGTGGTCTCCCGCCGGGTCGATGAAGACCTGCGTCTTCCCCTTGAGGCGTCGGAACGCCTTCGAGTGCACGATCCGGTCGCGGTCGCGCTGGAATGGGGTCCGGACGCCGCACTCCTCCTCGGGGAGCTCGCGTCCCCGCGTCTCGTACGAGCGCACCGCGTGCGGCGACAGGTTCTCCTCCGCAGCCCGAACGCGCTGCTCGAAGGCCGGGTCACGAGTCTCGGTTCTCACGGGCTCAGCGTAGTGCCGCGGGCCGCGGGTGCCGCTCGGCATCAGACGATGATCGGGACGGTGCCGCCGTCCGCGCTCCATGCGGCGCCGGTGACGTACGACGCGCGCTCGGAGCAGAGGAAGACGATCACGGCGGCGATCTCCTCCGGTCGGGCGAGGCGACCGAGCGGCCGGCCCGCGCCGACCTTCGCCAGCACCTCCTCGCGGTCGCCCTGCTGGTCGGCGAGCCCGCCGTCGCCGAGCCACGCCTCGGTGGCGGTCGGTCCCGGCGTCACCGCGTTGCAGCGAATCCCGTCCCTCGCGTAGAGATCCGCGACGAGGCGCGACAGGGACAGGACTGCGGCCTTCGTCACGGAGTAGTGCGGCATCCCGGTCGACGGACGCTTGCCCGCGGTCGAGGACACGTTCACGATCGCTCCCCCGCCCGCGCGCAGATGTGGAAGCGCTGCCCGAATCGCGCGCACGTAGCTCATGACGTTGAGCTGCCAGTAGGCGTCCCACTCCTCGTCGGGGACTTCCTCGAAGCGCGCGTGGCGAGCTCGGCCGACGTTGTTCACGAGCACGTCGAGCCCGCCGAGCACGGCGACGGTGCCGACGACGAGCCGCTCAGGCTCGCCCGGTCGCGCGAGATCGGCCGCGACATGGTCGGTCTCCCCCACGCCCGGCGCTTCGTCCCTCCTCCCACAGGTGACGACACGAGCCCCTTCGGCGACGAGCGCACGCGCCGTCTCCAGCCCGATCCCCCCGGTCGAGCCGGTCACGAGGCAACGCTTGCCGGCGAGCTCGAGGTCCACGGAGGCGGCTAGCGTAACCGTGGTGACCACGACGATCGTCCTCGTGCGCCACGGCGAGACGGACTGGAACCGGGAGCGTCGGTTCCAGGGCCACGCCGACCCCTCGCTCAACGACGTCGGGCGAGCTCAGGCGCTCGAGCTTGCTCGGACGCTCGCCGCGGAGCCGTTCGAGCGCGTGTACTCGAGCCCGCTCAGGCGGGCGCTGGAGACGGCGGAGATCGTGTCCGCCGGGCGAGGTGTTGCCGTCGAGCCGGACGAGACCTTGCTGGAGGTCGACGTGGGCTCGTGGTCGGGGCTGACGGTCGACGAGGTCGAGGCTCGCTTTCCGGCCGGCTACCGGCGGTGGCTCGAGACGCGCTCCGGCTGGGAGGACGGCGAGACCCACGACGAGCTCGGCCGCCGCGTCACCACGGGCCTCGCCGCGCTGGGCGAGCGGCATCCCGCGGGCCACCTCCTCGCGGTGACGCACGGCGGCCCGATCCGGTGCATCGCGGCGGCTCTCCGCGGCCTCCCCTTCGAGGCAGGGCGTGCGGAAGTCGGCTACGTCGCGAACTGCGAGATCGTCCGGATCGCCGTCCGGGAGGGAAAGATCGAGGCAGTAGACTGACCGCCTCGTGGAGGACTACACGAACAAGTACAAGGGCGAGCAGGTCGAGGTCGCGCTCTTCGGCGGCGAGTACCAGGAGGGCACGCTGACCGCCTACTGCTCGATCGAGGACGTGCCCCACGTCGAGCTGAACGGCCACATCCTCATCCCGCTCCAGAACGTCGCCTCGCTCCACTGCTCGAGCCGCTGCGACGCGCCCGAGCCGGACTGGCCTCCGCGCGGCCTCACCGAGGACGAGGCCGGAGAGCCGTAGCCCGGCCCAGGGAGCGCTGAGTCGGTGCCGCGTCGAGCGGCCGCAGCCAACCTCGCGAAGGCCTGGATCCTCGTCTTGCTCCTCGCCGGCGCGTCCGGCGGGCTCGGCTGGCTCCTCGGCGGGACGACGAGCGCGCTCCTCTTCGCCGTCGCAGCGCTCCTCGGAGCGAGCGCGGTCTATCGCTACGGCGACCGCGCCCTCCTCGGCATGCTCGGGGCGCGTCCGTTCGCGCTCGCGGAGGATCCGATCCTGCGCTCGACCGCCGACGCCGTGGCGGCCAAGCTCGGCGTCCGCTCCCCGGCGCTCTATCTCATCGACGACGGGTTCCCGCGCCTGTTCGCGGTGGGGCGCGGACCGGGAAGCTCGGCCCTCGCGCTCTCCACGGGGGCGTTGAAGGCCCTGCGCAACGAAGAGCTCGAGGCCGTCATCGCGCACGAGCTCGCCCACGTGCGGCGGCGCGACGTGCTCGTGCAGACCTTCGTGGTGCTCTTCGCCGTGACCCTCGTGGAGCTCAGCCGCGTCGGCGGCTGGTTCTCGCGCGGGCTCCTCTACGCCTTCGCTCCGATCTCGGCTGCGTTCGTCCACGTGCTCCTATCGCCGAAGCGCGAGCTGCGAGCCGACGAGCTCGGCGCGAGGGCGACCGGTACCGCGCACGACCTCGCGGACGCGCTGAGCCGCCTGGACCGCGCGGCCGAGCTGGTCGAGTTCGCCGCGTCGCCCGCGACGGAACCCCTCTACCCGGTCGACCCCTTCGAGAGCGAGGGCATCGCCCGCATGTTCAAGACGCACCCGCCGCTCGAGGAGCGCGTCCGCCGCCTCCGCGAGCTCGGCTCGAGCGCGAACGGTCGCGAGCGCTCAGTCTCGAAGCTCGCCGGGTAGGAGCGAGAACATCACCGAGTCGCGAATGCGGCCGTCCGGGTGCTTGAGGTGGCCCCGGAGAACGCCCTCGCGACGAAAGCCGACCTTCTCAGCGACGCGCTGTGACCCGATGTTCTCGGGGTCGGTGATGAGCTCGAGCCGCAGCAGGCCCAGGTCGTCGAGCGCCCAACGCGAGAGCAGCCGCAGGGCACGCGTGCACACTCCGCGCCCGCGTGCCGGAGCAGCCACCCAGTAGCCTATGTGGCCGCGATAGAGCTGCGAGTTCAAGCTCATGTCGATCGAGCCGAGGAGGCGGTCGGAGGGGTCGACGATCGCGAACGGATACCGAGTGTCGCCACTTTCCAGGCAGCCGCGAACGTACGCCTCAGCATCGTCGCGCGTGTAGGGCCTCGGCACGAATGGGATCCAGCGCGCGATCTCGGGGTCTTGACAGGCGGCGAAGATCGCGGACACATCGTCCTCGCTCCACGCCCGCAACACCAGATCACCGTCGCGGAGCTCCATCCGATGAGTCTAGGCATAGGCAGCGCAGACGCTCGTGGCCGATGGCAACACGGTGTGTTGCGGGCGAAGCCGGGCTTTGCCCGGCGGGAGCCCAAGCGCGGTCGACCGATAGCCGCGCAGAAGGAGGGGGTGCGTGGGGGAACCATGGGTTCCCCCACGCTGAAAAGGTGGGCGGCGTCCTACTCTCCCGGGGGCTTTCGCCCCGAGTACCATCGGCGCTGACGGGCTTAACTTCTCTGTTCGGAATGGGAAGAGGTGTATCCCCGTCGCTATGACCGCCCAAGTTGTCGAAGCGCCGGCTGCGGTTGAGAACCGCGCCCACGGCACCCTCAAAACTCCATAGCGGCGTCGACGTGCTCAAAGTCAAGACCTCGGGCAATTAGTACGGGTCTGCTGAGCGCATCGCTGCGCGTACACATCCCGCCTATCGACGTGGTGGTCTACCACGGCCCTTACTCCCTCTAGGGGATGGGAGGTCTCATCTCGAGGTGGGCTTCCCGCTTAGATGCTTTCAGCGGTTATCCCATCCAGGCGTGGCTAGTCAGCAATGCCCTTGGCAGGACAACTGATACACCAG
>Ga0299907_10003163_pt1 | contig 10472 bp, 6 predicted proteins | sample RVTome_16_FD_198680 | JGI IMG/M metagenome (GOLD analysis project Ga0299907, IMG submission 198680) | Soil microbial communities from uranium-contaminated site in the Upper Colorado River Basin, Wyoming, United States - RVT152D67 (version 2) ... | reverse complement strand
ATAGGCAACGAGTGGTGGTATGCGCACCTCGGCGCCGAGTACGTCTCGGTCGGCCAGCGTGTCTCGGCGGGTCAGCTCATCGGAAAGGTGGGTTGTACGGGCCGATGCTACGGCCCGCACCTGCACTTCGAGTACCACCCCCGCGGCGGCGGTCCGGCGAATCCGTACCGGATCCTCTCCGCCGCCTGCTAGCCACCCTTCGAGCGTTTACCGCGCGCCCCTCCACGGGAAGGCTCCAGCCGTGGCCGTCCAGATCTGGGAGATCCGCTCCCCCGACGGAGGCTCGACGGGCCTCGAGTTCGCTCGTGCCCGCATGGAGGCTTCCGACCGCGTCCTGGTTCATTCCGCTCCGTCCAGGCTCGACGTCGAGGTCTACAGCGAGTCTGGTGATCTGGTCGCGAGGGGCTCGGGATTGAATGGCTCGGACCCGACGCCGATGGCGCGCCTGACGATCGACACCTCGGGCGTTTCGCGCGAACAGATCTGGCCGGGCAAAACGGACCTCGGACTGCCGGTCATCCTCCCCGGCGGCGAGGTCGGCATCCTCACGGCGTGGTGGAACGCCGACGACCACAGCGCCTGGCGCTGGTCGATCGAGCTCTCGAACCACCGCTGACCAGGCCTTCGCCTCTCACGAAAATCGGTCACCGAGTCGATATCAGGATTACATCCACTGCGGGGGAGTTCTCCTTCATGTCGAGTCGGAAGCTGCTTTTCGTCGTGCTCCTGATCGGGTCGGCTGCTGCTCTGCCGGCACGTGGGGCTCCGGCTTCGACCGTTCCCACGATCGCCCGGCTCGAAGTCAAGATCACGACCACTTCCGCATGGACGCAGGTTCTTATCGCTCCGGGGCGGATCGCGGCGCAGCGCTTCGTGTCGATGCCTTCCGACGTGAAGGTCACTTCGCTCGCCAACGGCTGGGCCCTCACTTCGCCGGCCGGGAAGGTACGAACCGTCACGCTCCGATCCGTCTTCGAAGAGCCGACCGGCGCGGCGACGATCAAGGTTTCGGTTCGCAAAGGGTACGCGGGCGCGGCGATCGCCGACGTCCGGAACACCTCGTACGCCTCGTTCCAGGCGGCGTACGTCTACAACCAGCTGCCGAAGCCGAGCAGCGGCACGTCGGGACCTAATCCGTACACAAGCATCGTCTTCAGGACCCGCCAGCAGTTGTTCGGGTCGAGCAACCCGCTGTTGGCACACGTCGACCAGCGTCCGCTCGTACTCGCCGCGTATTACCCATGGTTCGGTCCGGGGAATTACGGCGGCGCGAAGCTCGCCGACCGCCCGCTCGATGAGCGGGACACCATGGCATACCCGGGGGTCCTTTCGATGACACAGCAGGCTCGGGCGGCGGGGATCGACGGGTTCGTCGTGTCGTGGGCGGGCGAGGAGTTCTCCGGCTGGCGCTTCGATCTGGCGCGCGAGGCGGCCGAGGCGACGGGCGGCTACGTCGTCCCGTACATCGAGATGGTAGAGGCGCACGCGCCGGGCGACACCACCGGAAAAGCCAACCCCTTGATCGTGTTGGACTGGATCTCAGACGCTGTGGAGCGCGCAGACAGTCCAGCCTTGCTGCGCTCCGGCGGCGTGCCGGTCATGTTCGTCTTCCAGATGTCGAGGCTCAGCCCGATGGGCTGGTACAACGTCCTCGCCGAGCTCAACAAGCGCGGCACTCCCGTCCGGCTCGTGGGCGACGCCACCCTGAAATCGAATTACGCGGCCGTCGAGTGGGGCACCCACATCTATAACCCGAATTTCAAGAGTCAGGCCGAACTGACTCAGTACAACCGCGACACGATGCTGGACGCGCGGCTGCTTGCCACAAACGACCCGACGGGGCCGCATCTGACCGTGGCCACGGTGTCGCCGGGCTACGACGACACGAACTTGCGCGGGAACCTGAATCCGATCGTGTCACGCGGCGCCGCCGGCGATCGCTACATCGCGACCTGGGACGCCGCGATCACCGGGGAGCCCGACTGGGTGTTGATCACGTCGTGGAACGAGTGGTTCGAAGGAACCCACATCGAGCCGAGCGTCGGGCACGGGGGCCTCGCGTTGCAACAGACGGCCGAGCAAGCCGCGAGGTTCGCTGCGTGATGTGAGCGTCTGGACTGCAGAAGCCGTCCCGTCGGGACGGCTTCTGACTTCGTAGCGGGGGCAGGATTTGAACCTGCGACCTCTGGGTTATGAGCCCAGCGAGCTACCGGACTGCTCCACCCCGCGTCGCGGCGCACATGCTAGCACGCCGGCCGAGGGGCCTCGGCGGGCTAGTCGCTCGTTCCGGATTGCCGGGTGGCTCGTTCGAGCGCGGCTCTCGCGGCTTCGATCTCAAGCTCGTATGTAGCGAGGTCGCCGGCCTGGAGCGCTTGCTCGGCCGCTTCGAAATGCTGCAGCGCTTCTGCGATCAACGCTGCGAGATCCCCGCTCGGCGCACCGTCCGGGCCCGGCGTAACCCCCCCACCTTCGATGGGAGCCGGCGGAGCCTCGCCGAACACGGCTTTGATCGCTTGGTCGAGCGTCGCACCCATCCGCACGACTTGGCCTGCCACCACGACGACCCGCCTCAGCTCCGGCAGCGCGCCGCTCGACGCCTCCAGGTACAGCGGGTGCACGTAGAGCAACGAGTCCTCGATCGGGATCACGAGCATGTTGCCGGCGATGACGTTCGAACCGGCGCGATCCCACAAGGTGATCTGCTGCGACACGAGAGGGTCCTGCTGGATACGCGCGTACACCTGCTCCGGCCCGAAGACCAGCTTCTGCCGAGGCATCTCGAACGCGATCAGCTCACCGTACCCCTCGGGGTCGGAGCGAGCCGCGAGCCAGGCCGTCAGGTTCTGCCGCGGCCGTTGTGGATCGGAGGAGAACGGCGCGAACGGCTGCATGATGATGAACTGCGGCTCGCGTTCACCGGGAAGACGCATGATCACGTAATAGGGCGGCAACTTGTCGGCCGCCGGCGTGGTCGGGTCGCCGGGGATACGCCAGGCGTCTTCCTTCGAGTAGAAGCCTGCCGAGTCCTGGATGTGGTAGGTCGTGTATCGGTCGGCCTGCACGCTGAACAGGTCCTCGGGGTAGCGGAAGTGTGACCGCAAGGCAGGTGACACGGCCGACGCCGGCCGGAAGATGTCGGGGAAGATGCGACGCCAAGCGCGGACAACCGGGTCCGACTCGTCGACGACGTAGAGCGTGATCGTGCCGTCCATCGAATCTACCGTCGCCTTGACTGAGTTGCGGATGTAGTTCGCCCGGCCCGAGATGTGAACGCCTCCGCCGGTGACGGCGCCCAGGTCGACGCGCTCCGAGTACGGATACATGTCGGTAGTCGTATATCCGTCCTGGATCCACACGAGCCGTCCGTCCACGATCGCCATGTACGGGTCGCCATCGAGCTTCAGGAAGGGCGCGACATGGCGCAGGCGCTCTCCGACGGTCCGGCGGAAGATGATCCGGGAGTCGCTCTTGATGGCTCCCGAGATGAGCAAGTTGAAGTCGCGGAACCGCCACGCGAAAGCCGCACGCCGGAAGACCCCCTTCATCTCCACGCCGCCCTTGCCCGTGTAGCTGGTCGTCCGGATCGTTTCGCCCTCCGGGAAGTCGAGCTCCTGCTGCTCGGTGCGAACGACCACGAAGTTCGTGTCTTGGCTCTCGCCGAAGTAGACCCGCGGCTCGTTGATCTCCGGCAGCCCGGCGACCGGCGTGCCGGGGATGTCCTTGATGATGAAGTCCGGCTGGCCCTCCCCCGTCACCTTGTCGACGCGGCTCGCCACCACCCCGTACCCGTGTGTGTACACCAGGTGCGAGTTGAGCCACGTGCGCGCCTCGGGACGCAGGCCGCTCTGGGCGATCTCGCGTGCCGACAGCATGACCTGCCGCGTCTGGCCGTCGAACCTGTAACGGTCGACGTCGACGTCGACGAACTGGTAGTACGAACGTATCCGCTGGAGCTGCGTATACGACCGCTCAAGCACTTTTGGGTCCCACAGCCGGATGTTCTCGACCGTCGGAGCGTTTCGCTGGATCGCTGCGGAGTCGAGCGCCGCCTCGGCTGGGAACTCCCGGACGGTCACACGGTCGTCGCCGATGCCGAACGCCTGCTTGGTGTTCTCGATGTTGTAGCCGATGTATTTCGATTCACGGACGAGCTCGTTGGGCGTGACCCGGAACCGCTGCACGAAGGCCGGATAAAGGCCGCCCGCGATGATCGACGTCAGACCCAGGATCCCGACCGCGGCGGCGGGCAGCAGCCAGCCGCGAAGCCGGATGTTGACCAGGAAAAGGATGCCCGCGACGATCGCGATGACGACGAGCAGCTTCAGCGCCGGCAGCTGCGCATTGACGTCGGTGTAGGACCCTCCGGTCACCTGCCCCCGCGCCGAGTAGACGAGCTCAAGCTGGTCGAGGCGATACCCCCATGCCTTCAGGAGCACGATCAGCCCCAGCAGCACCGACATGTGGGCCCTGACCTGAGGAGTGACGCGCTCCCCCACCGGACCGGACCGGATGCCGCCCATGAAGTAGTGGGCTACCCCGACCACCAGCGTGATCATCACGAGCGAGGAGAAGCCCCACGTGAACATGAACCGCAGGAACGGCAATCGGAAGACGAAGAAGCCGATGTCCTTGGCGAACAGAGGATCGTTCGTTCCGAACGTTTCGGCGTTAGAGAAGAGCAGCCACTTCCGCCACTGCGAGGTTGCGCCGCTCCCGGCGAACAAGCCGAACAGGAGCGAAAGGCCGATCACGCCCCATCGGAAGTACGGCCGCAACGTGGCCCGGTACCGCTCGAGGACCTGATCCTGCATCGTGAAGAGCCGGTAAGGGCTCGTGAGCTTCTGGACCACCCACAGGTTCACCAGCATGAAGGCGGCGAAGATCGCCCCGAAAGCGACGCCGAGATAGGCCTTGGTCCAGATCTGCTTCGTGAAGACGCTCTGGAAGCCGGTCTCCCGGAACCACAACAGGTCGGTATAGAAGGTGGCGGCGCCGCCAAGGAGGATCAGCAGGCCCACGATCACCGAGCCGGTGATGATCAGAGCGCGCCGGCCGATGCGTGGACGCGGAACGTTCGCCGGGACCTTCACGTCTGGGGCAGGTTAGCAGTCCGGGCGCGGCCGGGCCCGGGTAGGGGCGGCGTCAGCAGTTCGGGTCTATCAACACGGCCACGACCGAGCACTCCTCGGCGGAGGCCGCCCCCGAGTCGTCGCTTACGCCCTGCTCGCAGGTCCCAAGCAGGATCTCGAGGAGGCTGCACTCCTCTGGAGGCGGCGGATCTTCGGGAGGCGGATCTTCGGGAGGCGGCTCCGTCGGAGAAGGAGACGGCCCGGGTCCCGGCGTGGATCCTCCCCCGCCGCCGCCGCCGCCTCCGCCGCTTCCGCCACCACCGCTTCCACTACCACCCGTTCCGGGAGGCGGCGTTGGAGCGGTGCCACGCCGGATAGCGTCGACCACTCCCTGCAAGGCGAGGCGAAGGTCGAGGCCCTTCTCCTTCGCGATGAGACCCCAGCTCGCACCCTGGTCGCGTAGGTCGAGCAGTTGGTCGAAGAAGGCTGGGAGCGTCGCCGGGCCTCCCGCCCGAGTCGAGAGCTGCTCCGCGAATACCACTCCGACCAGCACTTCTGCGGGCTGGGTCGTCGGAAGCTCCGGGCGGAGGAAGCTGAGGCTCGGCAACACGACGAATGCCGTGAAGAAGCGGGGGGCCAGCGGCCGTGCGCCGAACTCGGAGTTGAATCCCGCACCGAACTGCGTCAGCTCCCGGTCGAAGTCCAGGACGTCCCCGAGCAAACGGCGATCCCACCGTTCCGTCGCGAGGAGCGTCAGCGGACGAGGCTCGCGCTCGAGCGGAACGCCACCGGCGATGACCACCTCCTTGAAGGATGGAACGTCCACCCCGCGACCGAGCAGCTCTACCTGTGCCGAACCCCGATAGACGCCGACGCGAAGCGTGCCGAGGAGGCGTTCCACCCTGGCGACTCCCGCCGCCGATACCCGAACGGCAGTGCCGCGGGAAGCGATCGTGAACGGCTGCCCTTCGCCGGCCTGGGCCAGCGCGCGCCCGATCTCGAGCGTGGCGCTGCGCGCGCTGCCGACGGTGATCTGCGTGTCGCTCTGGAGCTCGACGACCTGTCCGTCGTCTCCCTCCAGCTTGAGGAACGCATCCGGTTCGGCTGCCGTCTTCAACAGTGAGCCCACTGGGACGCTGTCTCCCTTCCGAAGGGAGCGAGCCACTACGCCCGGAGATCGGACAACGACCGAGCCGGACACCTCCGCAACGAGGAACCCGCCGTTCGCACCGCCGCCTCCGCGCCCGAAGCACGCCGTCGCCGCGACGATGAGAAGGACGGCGGTCGCGAAAGCCTGGATGGTACGACGGACGCTCATCGTGGCCGCTTTCGTCGAGGGGGGACCTTCGCTGCCGCAACCTTCTTGCGGATGATGGTGGACGGCTTGGGCGAAGGCTTCCGGGAACGCCCCTTGCCGGGCTCGATCCGTCGTGCCGGCTTCTTCTTCTCGGTCGGCCGCGGTAGCGATCGCGCCGGAGCCAGCGCCATCGGCAGCGTCAGCGCGAAGACGCTGCCTCGGCCGGGTTCGCTGGTCGCGGTGATCTCGCCGCGATGCGCAAGGACGACGCGTCGGGCGTAGGAGAGCCCCAGCCCCAAACCCCCGAAGGGACGCGTCTCAGATCCGTCGCCCTGACGGAAGTCCTGGAACAGTGTTCCCATCTGTGCCGGCTCGATGCCGATGCCGCGATCGCGGATGAGGATCCGAACCCCAGTGGGGCGTCGCTTGCCGGCGACGACCGCGAGCTCGGCCTCGATCTCGATGTCGCCTCCCTCGGGCGAGAATTTGACCGCGTTGTCGAGGAGCTCGTCGAGACACTTCCGGAGCAGTCGCTCATCGCCGAGCATCGGCGGAAGGTCGGCGGGGACCTTCCGCACGAACCGGCGCGAGGTGGCACGGGCCTTCCACCCATCGACCACCGTACCCAGGAACGCCTTGAGATCGATCGGCTCGAGATGCGGCTTCAGCCGTCCCGCCTCCATCGCGGCGAAGTCGACGAGGATCTCGACGATCCGCTCCAGGCGCTTGGTCGATTCCATGATCCCGTCGAGGAACGTCTCCGCCTTCTTCCGCGGGAACTGTTTACGCCGCAGGATCTCCGTGTAGCCCTTGATCGGCGTCAACGGGGTGCGCAGCTCGTGCGACACGTTGGCGAGGAACTCGCTCTTCATGCGCTCGGCTTCGTGCTCCCGCGAGGTATCGCGGAGCACGACGACCCGGCCGACCGTCTCTCCCACGGCATCGAGCAGGGGTGCGCCGGTGACGGCGACCGGGACGCGGCGTCCGTCTCCCGATTCGACTATCGCGGTTATCCCCATGCCATTCCCGGCGAGCGCGGCGTCGGCGAGTGGTCTGCCGTTCGCATCCACGCCCTTGAGGACGTCGCCGAGCCGTTGGCCGACGACGTCGTCCGCCTTGCGAGCGAGCATATTCTCGGCGGCGCGATTGAACGCAACCACGATCCCGCCGGTGTCGGTGGCGACGAGCGGATCGCCCATGCTCTGCATGATCGCCTCCATGCGGGCGCGGAGGTTCGCTTCCTCGTCGGCCGCGCCACGGAGGTCGTCGGTCATGTTCTTGAGCGACTGAGCCATCTCGTTGAACGCGGCGCCAAGGGTGCCGACCTCGTCTGCGACGTCGACGGTCGCCCGCACGTCAAGATCGCCGCTGCGCACCTGCCGGGCCGCGCGCGTCAACGCGCGGATCGGCCGAGTGACGCTTCCCGAGAGCAGCCACGCCAGTACTGCGGCGATCGCCGAGGCCGCGAGCACGATGAGGAAAAGCGTCCGGTTGATCGTGCGCTGCGCGTCGGCGAGGAGCACCGCCGGCCGCGATACCGCCAACACGCCCACGACCTGCGTTCCATCTTGTGACGTGATCGGTGTGTACACCGTGAACGATCGCTCGCCCCCAGCCGCAGTCGTCGTTCGGAGGATACCTCCCTCTTCCTCAACGGTCCGCCGCACCCGCGTCTGGAGGGTTCCACGTGTCAGACCCATGGCGTCGCGGGGATCTTGGTAGGTGGTTGAGATGACCTCGCCGCCCTTGAGCACGGTGATGCCGGCCTCCGCTCCCACCGCGAGATTGAGCAGCAGCTCGCGGTCTAGGTCGAATCCAACCACAACGCCTCCGATGAGCTGAGAGCCAAGCCGCACGGGGGCCGCGCCGACGGCCGCGATCTGGTTGAGCTCGACGGAGATGATGTCGGCGGCTTCCAGCTGGCTACCGGCCATCGCTTGTCGGACTACGGCGCTGCCGGTCAACGCGATCTGTTCGACCGGGGTTAGCGCAGGGTACGTGGTTCCGGGATCTTGCGGAGTGCCCGGCCTCTCGCGGGCGGATTCGATGATCCGACCTTTCGAGTCCAGGAACGCCAGGAAATCGGCGTCAAGGGGAAGCACAACCCGCAGGCGAGGTTCTCTGAAGAACAGCGGCGCAGATCCCGGACGCACCGTGCTCTTGAAATCCTCGTCAAACACGCTGGCTATCGTCTTCGAAACGCTGATCGCCTGATCGACCTTCGTTCCCAGTGCCGTCCGCTGACCGGACGCGACGGTCTCCAGTCGACGAAGCTCGCCGTCCTCGAGGTTGCTGCCGATCACCTGCGTGAGGGCGCCGGCGACCACGGTTGCAAGGAGCACGAGCGCAGCGACGAACACCGCAACGAATCTGAGACGTACCGAGCGCGCGAACGACGCCCACAGCCAGCGCGCGAGCAGCACCGCACCGGCCGCGCGGGCGGCGTGGGAGATGACGAACGCGGCCCCCCCGCCCGCAGGATCGGCCGCGACCAGCGCGGCCTCCCCCGCGGCAAAAAGGGCGAACGCGCCGGCGAGCCCGAGCGAGGCGGTGTCGCGGGCCTTGCGCCCATCGACGACCAGCCGCGCCGAAGCGACGATCGCGAAGAACGCCGGAAGCGCGGCCCAGCGGGCGTCCTCCCCGGCGAAGAAGATCGCGGGCAAACCCCCCGCGGGGATCGGCTTGAGCGAGAGCGCCAGCAATCCGAATCCCACGGCGCGGAGGACGACGATCGAGATCTCTCCGTCGCCCTCGACGACCAGCGCTCCATGCGCGATCTGCGCGGCAACGAGCGCCACGAAGCCGGCCGCGCGAACCCACGCCAAGAAACCCGCACCGTTACGGATGCGGCGCAGCGCGTCGGCGGCCGCGCCGGCGCACACCGCCAGGATCAGGAACTCGGCGGCGAAATGGAAGGGTGCAGCGAGCTGGCCATCCATATGACCAGGATTATCCTAAGTTCGGCGACATCAACCCATGACCACGGGGTGCCATTTCCCTAGTCATTAAGGGCTATGAGTTTCGCCCTACTGCGCCCTAACTTGCCGGTTTCTGCAGGCACTTGTGGTCCAGGTAAACCTTAGCAGCGGCTCGGACGCTCTAAGAGGCGTGCTTGATGCGAGTGGTGGCTGCTGCTCGCCTTCTTGAACCGAGGAGGGAAGACGTGCGACGTTTCCGGGTATCGGTCCTCTGGCTGGCCGCGATCTTCGTCGTTTCCGGCGCTGCGCTGAGCTTCGCGCAAGTGGGAGAGAACCACGGCGCGGATGTTTCGGCGGTGGCCAAGCCGACCTCCACCCCCGCAGGATCCGATCACGGCGCCGATGTGAGCGAAGCGGCCAAGCAAAAGGATCAAGGCGAGCATGCCGACGACGAGTCGGGCGAGCGGAAGCAGAATCACGGCTCCTTCGTCTCTCAGGCTGCTCACTGCGAAGACGTCGACGACCCGAACACTTCTGAGAGCCCCGACTTCACCGCGCCGGAAGAGTGCACGGGATCAGCGCACGGCGAGTACGTGTCCTCGGTAGCCAAGTCGTCCGCAGGAAAGAAGTCGAAGGATCCTGGCGGGGAGGGCTCCTAACCCTCAGGCAGCTTTCGGAGCGACACGTCCGAGGGCGCGGAGAGCGGCGATAGCTTCGTCGATCGTGTCCACACCGATCACCTTGACGTCGGTGGAGACCCCGCTCGCCAGCGCGACCTCGTCCTTCGGCACCAGGAAGATGTCGGCGCCCTCGCGCTCGGCCGCACGGACCTTGAACTCGACGCCACCGACCAGCCCGACCGCGCCCGTGATATCGATCGTCCCGGTCACGGCGATCAAGTGCCCGCGCGTGAGGTCCTCTTGCGTGAGCGCGTCGGCGATCGTCAGGGCGAACGCCAGCCCGGCCGACGGGCCGCCGATGTTCTGCGAGTCGAGGTTCACGTTGAGCGGGAGGCGGAAGGCCGCGCCGAGCGCGGCGCCGATGACCGGCCGATCCTTTTCGCCTTCGATCGGCGACGCGATCGTCCGAAGGTCGACGGTGAGCTCCTCCTTCCCGCGAAGCACTTTGAGCGCGTGCTTCGCGCCGACCGACTTGGAGATGATCTGCTGCACGAACGCGTTTACGTCC